>Ga0247810_10000161_pt1 | contig 107509 bp, 92 predicted proteins | sample UWRJL119311C1_FD_179918 | JGI IMG/M metagenome (GOLD analysis project Ga0247810, IMG submission 179918) | Plant litter microbial communities from Arlington Agricultural Research Station in Wisconsin, United States - UWRJ-L119-311C-1 | ecosystem: Environmental > Terrestrial > Plant litter >... | reverse complement strand
CCCTATAGTTTATAACCGCATGGTAGAGCGTCTTTGTGATATCTCACTCGACCTGGCCCAAGCCGTTGCCGAGAAAGCAGGTGCACCAACCCCAACTAAAGCCGGCCGACCAAATCACGGCAAAAAGGCCAAAGGTCTTTCTCAATTCGAGTTCACTCCTGAAGCTCTTGGACTTAACCCAACAATCGCTTCTCGTGGTATTGCACTCATCATTGCCGATGGGTTCAATCTCTCTGAATATGAGGCCGTTAAGGCTTCATTAAGCGCCGCAGGGGCATTTTGCTTCACCATCGGCCCCAAGCGTCAAAATGTCATTCCTTCATCAGGCGGAAAGGGTGTTCAGCCAGATCATCACTTCGAGGGTATGCGTAGTACCATGTTTGATTCTATCTACGTCTGCGGTGGTACCCATATCCCTACTCTCTTAAAACAAGGTCGTGTAATTCACTGGATACGCGAGGCCTTTGGTCACTGCAAAGCAATTGGTGCTACCGGTGAAGGTGTACAGCTTGTACAAGCAGCGTGCGGTATTGAGGGTATGACCTTTAGCGCTGAGCAAGGTGGCGATGTGGTTGACTGCTACGGTGTCGTCACGGCTGGAGGTATTGGCAACGGAGCTGGTGGAGTTAAGGAGGGACTAAAGATGCTCAAGGGAGCAAAGAACTTCTTGGATGCTTATGCGTTTAATATCTCGCAGCACCGTAATTTCAAGAGAGAGATGGATGGGTTGACAAGTATGGTTGCTTACTAGGCCTCGATTAATATGATGTATGCTATTAATTATATGTTGATTTCACTTCCACCTGCATTGTCTATATCTCGTTAGATTGCTTGTGATGCCTCGTACGCAATGCACTAGTCACCTTGAGTCCATGCACTCAGCAATTAGGTATTGATGTGTTGAAGTCTTATATTACATATTCTAATACCATTATCTAGAGTTACAGTCCAACCCATTATTCGTCCCTTCTGATGCCAAAGAAGTAGTTTCCGACTTTCTCGCTTCCTGACACCTCTTTCCACCCAAATCCAGGTACATATACAACGCCCATCACCCTTGGGCTATTCCAACCTCTCTCCTTTAGGAAGTGATCTCTCAACTCGTCCTCGTTGATATACTTTTCCCAGTCATGCGTACCTTGGGGTACGATGCCAATGATATCCTCCGCTACAACTTTCGTTGTAAGCCAGCTCGTCCATGTCCTAGCTATCGTGCTCATGATGATCCAGCCACCAGGTTTAACAAATGGTGTGCATGCATCCAGAAATTCGGCCGGGTGCGTAATATGTTCAATGACCTCGAAAAGCGACAAAACATCATACTGGTCCTCTAACGATTTTGGGGCTGGAAGTCCCTCTATAGAAGTGTTCAGGTATGACAATTTTCCCTGTAGGCCAGGATCCTTTTTTGCATGACCCTTTGCAACAGCAAGAACTTCGGGCGAGGGATCAATCGCCGTCACACTCCCTGTACTCTGCAGTCTTGCAGCACTTTCCGCGAAAATCCCTCCTCCGCAGCCAATATCGAGATAACGCAGATTCGAAGCAGCAGGAGGTGTTGGTTGTGAGGCGTGACAAATTCGGATAAAGTCATGACGGAGGGGATTCATGAGATGGAGAAGGCGGGATGAGCCATTGGGATCCCACCATGTCGAAGCAAGGGCATTGAAGTGGGAGACTTCTGTTGGATTGACTGAGGATATCGTGCTCTGGGACCTGAATTGGTTTTGTACAAAACGAGGAGCGGATCGGAGGAGAAGATGCAGATTCCGGATCGAGGTCTGGCGTAAGGGAAGGGAGTTCATCTTGAGTCAGGCTTAGTTAAGGCTTTCAGCTCATTGATGACTATACGGTTGTGATTAGCCTCATCAATCTCAGCTCGGCGCCTTTAGAGGGTTTGGCTGGATTTGATGTTGATTACGGAGCATCCGAGAGGTCGTTGTCAGCGGTGCTTTTTAAGCCGCGCCTCGGCTTCAAAAAAAATAACCTAACGGCAACCCGTGCGTAGATATCCGCACCTTGAGAGTGACTACTTCTCCGTTCTTATCTCACACCAACAAATCTATATATCTGTCTCATAAGTCTACCGTTCTCATAGTTCTCTATTGTTTGCTTCCAATTTCAGTACGTTACGCACTGTTCTATCACGCCTTTAGCAAAAAGAAAGACTTTCCGTGCGCCCCGCCATTTCCGAAATCGCAACACCGCGGGGCACTTGTCTTTGCCCACAAGTAGCACTTCAGAATGCCTTCCCAGATCGCAAATGAGTTTGACTCGATAGAAGATACGATCGCGGCATTCAGTAGATCCACCAGCCCAAATATCCCATATGCAAAGGCTAACCCAGAGCTCAGAAAACGGCGAATTCATCATTGTGCTAGACGACCTCTCTCGCGAGAATGAAGGCGATCTCATCATTGCCGCCTCGGACATGACGACGGAGAAGATGGCATTCATGGTGCGCTACAGCTCCGGTGTAATCTGCGCTCCCATGCCGCCAAACCTCACCACGCATTTTGAGCTTCCGCAGATGGTGACGGACAACGCCGACCCCAATCGCACCGCATACACCGTATCCATTGACGCAAACCTCCCAGAGATCACGACCGGCATCAGCGCCCATGACAGAGCGCTTACGATACGGACGCTGGCGAGCAAGACGGCAACGCAAGCGAGCTTCCGCAGACCTGGGCACATATTCCCGCTGAAGGCGAAGGCCGGCGGGGTTCGAGAGCGAACTGGGCACACGGAGGCAGCTGTCGAGTTCTGCCGGCTGGCGGGCAAGCCATTGGTCGGTGCTATCAGCGAGATAGTTGATGATATAGCGCCGGTTGAGGGACAGGCTCTGATCCCCGACACGGGCATGCTGAGGAGGGATGGATGTTTGGCGTTTGGCAAGAGATTTGGGCTGAAGGTTTGTACGATAGAAGATCTGGTCATCTATGTGGAAAAGACAGAGGGGAAACTAGCAAATAGCACTAATGGGACGGATTGATGTGTTTACAATAGCCAGCTTTAAAAAGAAATAGAAATCCTCTGCAAAGAGCATCACGTTGTCGTGGGTATACAATGAGTTTCAACACTGCTGAGGCATACATATATGACACCACCATCTCCTAAATATATTGCCATTGCTCTCCTAGTTCCTAATCCTAATGCCTAATTCCTAACTCCAGTTTCCTAATCCATCAAGAGCCGCAAACAAGATATCTCCAAACCAAACCACAGCCCTCTTTACCCAACTCAGCTCACTACATCTCCTCATCCACTATACCACTATACCCATTTATTCTCTCCCATCTTCTCCCCATCTCTTCCTCCCTCACCAAAGCAAATCTACACACTCACTTACTCACTCACTCTCAAGCCAACCCATCAAGCCAACCAACTACCCAACCACCCATCTAAACTCCACACACATGTAAAGACTTCCCCAAAAAGTCCCAATCTCCATCATAAAGAAGCATTCCAAACCCCGGAAACCAAAACCAAAACATAACAAAAAAATAAACCAAAAAAAATAAAAAAATAGAGAAAATAGCCAAATAAATACCTAATATTTTTTCAACATGAACCAGAAATCACGTGGTGCTGCTTTGTTGTGTTGTGTTGTGTAAATAAAACCACCCCCCCTTGGGCTTTTGGACCGGTGTCGTGCTCGTGTAAGACACAAGATCTTAGGATTGGGACTCTTATTTTGTAAAGTGTTTTATAAGAAGGATAAAAAGGGACGTTGGGTTGATGTATAGCTAGCTAGCTAGCCAATACTTATTTACCCTTTGGCTAAGTCCTCTTCCCTAAGATTCAGTCCAGCATGCTAACCAGTTACAACACATCGCTCACAGCTCACATCGCATCACACGGTCACGGTAGCAAGTATATCAAAGAGATATTAAAAGCCATCGCATTTGTGCAAAGCTCTTTTCCTATATATACTGTTTTCTCTGCTTTCTCCACCCAACCGATGCTTGATTACCACATCTGTAATAGGTAGCAACAACTTTTGCTTTCTTCCTCGCCCCCTCTTTGCCACAATAAGGTATCATATCCACCGCTGCAAAAACCCAAAGATAGAGATGGACAAAAGGGGAATCGTAAAATCGTCATGAGAACCACTCTTTGTCTCTTCTGACCGTAAGGTCGCTAATTCTATGATTTTTGTTTTTGCAAAGAGATGACGTCGCGCAGCGCAATGCAAATGTCCAAATTGTTGGAGGGAAAATAAAGCAAAACGGGATGGCTGAAAATGAGCCCAAAAAAAGGAAACAAAGCTGAACACCGGTCTCTTGTGTTGATTATGGAAGATATCATGAAACACCATATACCATGCAGTTGCCTTCATCTATTGAGCGGCTGTTTTTCGCTAGGACAAAAGAAAATGTTGTAGGTCGATCGTTGTTACTGGATCGAAGGCGTTGTAAAATGTACAGGGTATCAGACACGAATTGTGAGAGGATACGAAGCCCTCGCTTATGCGAGGAGTGATGAAGTGGTGATTTTCTTATTCGATATATGTCCATGACTGACTCGAAGTCATTGTCTATTGGGCGGCGGTCCACATTTCATTCATCCGAGGCTTGATATCATATGCATCAGGCTCGGTGCTTTGTGGGCGACGGATATTTGAGTTGGGGTAATAGAGATGACCGACGTTGTTGTATGGGTCTGGCTCTGGGTAGACGTATCCATTGCTATGGGAGGGTGAGGCCATGTTGCTGTGAGAAGGCGATTGCCAGCCTACGTTACCCATGTGGGGGCTGTTGGATGCGCTACCTGACTGTTGCCGTTGCTCCATATTGGCGGGTGGCTCGAGAATTGATGGAGGTCCATATCCAGTGGGATGCGAAGTAGGGCGTGGCATCATGTTGTTGGCATATGCGGCAGTAGTTGCTGGGGCTTGGCTATGCATTTGGTAATCACCTCGGAGATGTCCGGGAAGAGAACTGTTGTTCATATATGGTTGGTACTCGCCCGGGTGGCGCATCTGGTTCATCGGCGCAAGATCGGAATGCGGAGAGGCAGATAGGTGTCGCTGGCTTGGGGATGGTGTTGACATGGGAGATCCAGTGACAGAATACTGTTCTCCGTCTGAACGTCTGCCGCTGCGCACGCTTCCTCCGCCCCGGGTTGCTAAAGCGGCTGCTGTTGCGGCCGCGGCTTCCTCCACCGTCCCGGTGTGGTGGTTTTGGTGGCGTGTTAATGTGGTCCGGCGGGTAAAGGTCTTCTGACAGTCTGCATAAGGACATTTGTAAGGCCGTTTACCAGAGTGTATTCTCCTATGTCTGGCAAGAGAACTGGAATCACTGAAAGGCTAGGTAGAGTTAGCAATTGCTCAAGTGTAGTGACCGTAGTCAAGCTTACCTTGCCACATCGCTCACACATATGAGGTTTTTCACCTGTATGAACTCGGTTGTGAACGGTCAATGCCGAGCGCTGGATGAACTGCTTGTTGCAACCAGGGAATTCACAAACATGAGGCCGGATCCCACTGTGAATACGTTCTAGATCATATTAGCACCAAAACGTTCGATCAGAGCGTAGCAGGCTTACCGTGTCTAGCAAGGTCACTGCGTCGGGCAAATCCCTTCTGGCAGGTACTGCATGGGAAAGCCTTTGGGGCAACAGAAGCAGGTCGCGGAGAGTCTCTGTTTGGGTCGTGTTGTTGCATCATGTTGTTTTGGTCAAAGCCGTTGTCTGGGCGGTACTGTTGTTGCTGGTGCATCGGGAGAGATTGTTGCATAATGGCTGGAGAAGGATATCGAGGTGCCATATTGTTCATGAGGCGGGGTGCAGAATATCTCGAATGCTCGGAGTCATGTGGTGAGTTTCCTCGTTCTGATCCTGCATCCGACATTGCAAATCCGTGTTGTGGCATGGAGTGCATCATATGCATTTCTGGAGCTGTTCCGTTGGCAACAGCTACTGCCCCTTTACCACCTCTCGAATTGACGATTTGTTTAATGTCCATCTTGGAGTGGCAATGCCAGGATGTTATGGGGAGATGATGAGAAATAGAATAGGGCTATAAGCGATGACTGACGCTTGGATCAGGTGTTCGTCCAATCGTAGAATCCAGGTTTGGAAATCTGGTACGGTGTCTTGGAGTTGATTGAATGTCTCGGGAAGGATTGTTCGGATTCCGCGAAAAATGCTGGATGTACTCAACAATTCTCGTATCTGTTGACTTGGGTGCTTAACCTCGCAACGCGTTTTGAGACTAAAATAAGATAGCCTTCTTGTATATTTTATATACCGTCGGAGAACTAGGGAATATTAGCGATATCCCCGTATGTGAAAGTGACCAGTGCCAGAATGATTCTGTATTGCAACACTGCGAAAAACTGCTTTCACCGCCAATTCTCTTTTTCTACTAAACAGCATGGAAAAGACGAAGAAGAGAGTAGGTGGTGTGTGTTGAAAGATGCACAATGCCGCACATGCCAACCTTGTCGAGAGTAGAAAACAAGACTAGGGAGGAACTGACCTTGCTATAAGTTCAAGATCCGTAGAGGTAGGTGCGGTCCGCGGGGAGCTTGGACGGCTGCCGACGCACGGTAATTATCAACTGCGAAGCACCAGTTAGCTTATGGCCAAATCATTCCTGAGCCATTTGTTATGCTTTGAGTGCAAGTGGTTTCTCGGAGAACCCAAACCGGAGCAAACTTGAATATCTATCTACCTCGCCAGGGAGAATTCTAGAACTGGGTGGCACTGAAAATACCCATGCCTCAAGCCATTGTTTTCACTTGTAACAGACTCTTTCCAGTCCTAATGCCTGCTATTGCAACGCTTCGTTCTGACGACCCCGTTGTTTGACTTACTTGAAGGACACCTCACGGTAACTCGCAGTGTCTGAGGCACGAGCCAAAGATTCGTCTGATGCAGTCTGCCCTTGAAGCTGAGACTGGTTCGAGATTCCACAAGGATGAATGGCGAACGTTTCTGGCGCAAGAATGGTAGCTTGAGAGTTGGCAGCTGGGCTCTGGTGCGTGCTCGTATACTTGTGTGGACCCCTTTTTCTATCCTCCTCTAGGTCGGGACGGCGGGGACGGCGGCAGGCAGGTCTTGCGTGGAATCAGGATCGTCTCTCACTGTGTAGCGGAGAAGAAGGTCGTGAAGGAGGTGGCGGTTGTGCAGTGACAGGTCTCCCGAGACGTGGAATTGGCAATTCGGGGGCGCGGGCGTTGCGGGAATGGCTATTTACATTTTAGTCACGGCTTCAAGCTGGCAGGGACGGAAGAATCGACTGACCTCTGACGCTGGTGAATAGAGCGTTCAGTAAGCGGCCGGAAGTTGAGATTGAGGTTGTCGGTCAGGTAACACGAAGAAGTTGAGATACCGAGGAACCAAACAAGCATGTAAGGCACTGTTTACACCAGCACGGGGGCGGTGGAGGGACGGGCTGGGTTTCGCGAAGTGCAGAGCAGCCAGGGACTTTTGAGACGGGCTTTTCTTTTGCTTCTTTTCTTTGGAGGTGGGCACGCGTTACAGTTAAAGGGTTGTTGGGTTGTGGTTGTGGCCTTTTTTTGGAGAAGGTGGAACGTGAGCCGGTGGTGGTGATGGTGTGTGTGTATGTGTGTGTGTGTGAAAAAGGAATGTAGATGCAGATTGTAGAGCAGTGTGTGGATGATAAAGTTTTTGGCGTGTCCAGTTCCAGTTCCAGTTTCTACGAGCAAATTGAACCTGGTCGGAAGGGGGTAGGGGTTTCGAGGCTGGGACAAGGACGGGTAGGGGTATTCCTGGCAGGCGACGACGAGCAGCCGGGGGAGGGAAGTTTGGATAGGCGAGGGGATCCCCCGAAGCAACTTTGTTAAGCACTGGTTTAAGCACCTTAATAGCTATACCCTGAATCCCCCCTCCCCCCCTTGGATCCCCTTAATCCCCTTAATTACCCTTTAATCACCCTAATAGCACCTGAATAGTCGTAGTGGTAATAGTGGTCGTAGTGGTAGTAGCTTAGGCACCTTTGACACCCACCCCCCCCCTTGACCACCTGGGACCACCTCGGACCACCCTGACCACCATACCTTAAACCAGGGTTATTAACCCATTCCATACCATATACCATATCATACCATACCTAACCTATCCTCCTAACCTATCCTCCTAACTCAACCTAACCTAAAGCCATCTCCCCCCCCCTGAGCACAAAATCAGTGGACTCCCACACGGTGGAGTCTCTCTTCCTCCCTAGTTTTAAAGTAGGTCCAAGTATCCTCTACGGTAGCGACCCTAGCTTTGGGAACCCTGGGAACCCTAAACCCTTCTAGCCTATGTAGGGGGAGAAGGGGTGGATGCCGGCAACACATACCACGACACACAAAGGATATATGGCAAGGGGTCACGGATCCGCCCATTTGCTGGGGAAGAAGAAGACGAAGAAGAAGAACAAGAAGAAGAACAAGAACAAGAACAAGAACGAAAAGAAGAACGAGCATAACAGCCAGACAGACACACAGACAGACCCAAACCAGGCCAACCGGGCCCACGGCTGAGCTGGTCGAGCGCCCCTGAAGCAGCCTAGACGGCATAGCGTCCTTGGTCTTTCTCATTCATTCATTTATTTATTTATTTGATTATTTATTCATTGACCTACCTACCTACCTAGCAGCCTGAGTAGTGTGCTGCAGGGTCTTGTCGTGGGTCATGGTGTAGTGAGGGCGACGACTGGTATGCAAATGATGCGTATGTGATTATCTGTTCGACAGACTAACCTAACCACGGCGCTTGGAGTCAATCGACAACCTTGGCTCGAGCGGGTGCTTGTGACGTGCTACGGTCTGGTATCGTCGTTGCTACTGTTTCTAGTGTACGGACGGACGACGAGGAGGTGCAATTGTAGCATGGCAGTGGGCGCCAGGAAATTGGCGTACCCTCCCAACGACGGATTGCGGGAGCACGGAGACGGAGCAGTCAACAATAGTCGGGCCTCAAGGGGGAGTGAGTCGTCATGTCATAATGCTAAGCTGCCCATCTCATTCGCAGCCAACATGGAGGGAAATGCAAATTCCTTCTCAATACTCTTCTTTAGTAAAACTCTGCTCAGCCGTGCTGTATCTCGCAGCTGTGGCAGCAGGGGAAGGCTGCGCAAGATCGCTACGACTAGTTAGTTGGACGCTGGGAAGTATCGTGTCGTGGGATTCAATACACTCCACCAGCATTGTACTGGAAGGGAAGTATGCCGATCAGCGGCAGGGCCATCTCGCCAATGCACATATCAACTTCATCCTTCTTCAACAGCAGGACCTCATCATCAAAGAGCGGACGCTGCTACGTCGACTGGTGCGTGTCTATTCCTGTCCCATCGCTTGTGCGGTGTTTTGTTTTGTTCTGTTTTGTTTTGTTTTACCTTGCCTGGCCTTCACCACACTCGCAGCACTCAAGACCGGTCCTCGGATTCATTTCCAGACGAGCAGCGCATCATCTCATTACAGGACCAGCCGTGCATCAACACGCTAAGGCTAGCGCAGCATCCAAAATAACATGAATCACGGCTGGCACAGACAGACGGGTGCAGCAGCGCATGGCAGTGACCGGGATTAATGCTTCGAGAAGGATATTAGAAGGTTAACGGGACCGGGGGGAGAAAGGGGAGAAATGGAAGAAGACGGAGACGAGCACCACCGGGATGACCAAACTACCTGCTCAGTTACGCTATACCTGCTAGAATTGGCCAAAGCTCTTCACATCATTTACGGCATTACGAATCCCCTGAGCCTCTCTCGTGAATCTCAAGCATCTCATGAATCTCTTTGAGGGTCCTAGACTGCGCGGAACCGGGCCCCCCTAACTTGGTAAAAGGGATTTCTCTTCTCAACCTCCCACCTCCCACTTAGGAAACGCTATCACCCGAACTAAGCCTCTTTTTGTCTCCTGTTGACCGTCAACTCAATCTCTATCCTATGCATGTCTCACCTAGAAGGGAGATTTTGCTGTAATTTCATATAACTGGCGGCCCGGTTCATCACGCAGAAGTGGGCAGGCTGGTTTGAGTTTGCCGAGAGGAAGCGGTTTGGAATCTCTGATGAGAGTAATGCCTTCCCAATTCCCTCTGCTAGACGAATGAACATGTGAATGCTCACCATGATCCTTTGACTGGCTGTCACTCGGTAAACAAAAGCTGCTCAGCCACGCCCACCTAAAACAAGCTACGCTCAACCACCCCTACCCAGACGGAGGATCACCACCCTTATGACCTCAGGCCGATCTGAGCGTTTCGTTTCAAATGTCAGTTCTGCTTGCTACGGGGTATGACTGCCGGACGTTTGAGTTGTCACGTCTGCCCAGAGGATGCAGTTCGCACTCACAGAACCGAGTTCTGGCTGGTCCACGTGTAAGGAGAAGCCGAGAAAGCAGGTTAACATCTCCAAGAGACAGTTTCCTCTGCGCCAGTTCATGACACGCCTAACAGCGGGCGCTTTATGCCTTTCGTTGAGTGGAGGCTGCCCCGGAAATCACCATTGACCTGGAGCTTGGAGCCCTGCAAGGACCACCGGACGACCACACCGCTACGCCACCGTACGCCAATTCTATTCCATGGTCGTGACAGGGCCATCATCATCCGTCGAGCATAACCCTTCACCACCCCTTAACTGCACAGTCGAACGGGTATCACGCCGTGAAGTTGCAGGTCAAATAGCAGTCTATACCGCAAAGGACGTTCTTCAAAGTCCAGCATCGTAACGTAGCATGCACTTATCCATACATGATCCACCTCGAACCCTTTCTCATTCAGCACTTTTGTTGTGCGAGTCTCGGATAGTCGCCCTTCCACGATTGTGATGTTGTGCAGACGCCGATGAGAGCTGGGTAATGTCTCACAGTGGGCAGCTTAGGCTTTAGATGCTCAGAAGATGGAGCTTGACTATGGCCGCTTGGAGACGGTAGCATCAATCCGACTCGAGGATTTGTTTCCAACGCGCACCTCTTCACTCGAATAGGTGAGCCGTGCATCGGTGGTCGTGGAGAAAGGCACTACACATGCAAGCCAGCCCAAACGTAAAGCGCCTCTTGGACACACTTTCCGGCTGCGTGGCTGCCCTGCCACGAGCCGAAGAGTCTGTGCAGCCATTTTATGATCGTCAGCCAGACTATGCACGCGATGACTGCGGAAGTTGGGTGAATTCATGCCATGATTGCTATGAAGCGATGGTGATAACTAAAGCATTGGAGTTTACAGTTTCCTGGTTACTATGGCCCAAGGACCGGGTAGAAAATATGATACTGAAGTGAGTGCCCTGGCATTCTCCAACACAATGCTCATGAACTTAGCCTGGACCGCTCCCGCTCCACAACCTAAAGTCGCCCTGATCAGATTTAGATGCCACGACTCGTCTACCACACACACACAGGCATGCTCACATGCGCGCACACATCCGTCACACTCGCCTCCTTACCATGTATTACTTGTAAAACTAATCTGTGGTTTTCTATACAACTTCAAGCCTACTGTATAACATAGCAAGTGTTCCCAATTAGCAAAGGCCAATTTGCCAAGTCCTCATTACAGGACAGAACGTGCGTACCCTGTTAACAATCATTCCGTCAAAGTTCTAAAAGCGTCTTTGGGAGCCATGGCTTTGGATCCGCTGCCGGAGCTCCAACATGAACCGTGTGCCCCAAATTTTCCGCTGCTTAAACCGTCATCATCCACCAAGCGAAAGTCCCATGCTCCCCTGGGTATTGTTGATGACTTCCTTCCCCAACAATCGACCTCACCGGTTGAATCAGACTTGCCTTTTAAATGCTGTGAGGTTGCACCGTAACGTTGTCCTCGGGTTCGATGCCGGGTGAAAGGAGCGCCTGCCGTCGACTAATTTCGTCTGGAAGATGAAATTAACCACGAGACCATAGGATTATGCTGACACCGAAATTACCATAGAGAAGCACCGAGTATCGATCGGTAGTACTCGTCTACTCTATCTAGCTCTAGGGGCACGACTTGGCACACGTGTCAACGGTTATGTATTTGCGGACAACGACGAGCAGTGTAGGAAGGACGGTGCCCAAACGTCATCAGTGTCGGTGATGATACAAATCCAGCATGGTTTGCGGATTACCTGTGCACCTCCGTCCAGAGAAAACTCTATGTACAGGAAAAGAGCACAAGTCAAGATCGACCGGTGATCGATAACGCTTGCTAAGAGCCGCTAAAGCCTAGCGCGATAGGGATGGTCCGCTATAGGCTATGCCCATTACGCTAACCTAACCAGGGGCTGTTTGTCGGAGCCACTAGAAGCTTTTTGACGCCTTCTAGAAGATTTGCATAATGTTTCATCTCCTTCCAAAATAGCAGACTCCATCAACATGAAATCAGGTGGGCCTCCAAACACGAAGTAACAGTGCACCAAGCTCTGCTAGGTTTTGAGGCGTGCAGCTAATTATGGCAGGTTACGATGTCGTAGCGAGCTTCGTACTTTCTCTCTGCCCTAGAAGAACGCATTGCGTAACTATGCGTAGTTGATAGCATGATTTGAAGCACCACCTGGACATCAGCCATTCGTCGGTTGCGCCTGTAGCTTGCTAGCGACCAGCGACCACCTTCCCTCTCATATAGCACGGTAGGTATCGCTGTTAGTCAAAGTATCATATTAACTAATCGAGGGAATCGAGGAAATCGAAACCACGGTCTCATACTGTTCATAGCGCCGTCGATGCTTTCCCGTAGTGTCAAGCAAAGACTCCACCAGGCTGCTGGGTTCAAGGTCTCAAGGGCTGAAAAAAAACCTGGAAAGCTAGAAAAAAGGGTAAAAGAAGATTAACCTTGGTGTTTGCCGGACCTAACGCTTAGCACAATGATCCCGGTCGCACGTTTGAAAACAGCAGACGATTTTCAGGGTGATTGGGAGTAGGAAGCTCGCTGCATGTATTTGCAATTTGAGTAAACGTAACAGAGCGCAGGGCTAAGCAAGTGAAAACCACCGTCGCGATTCGCACTCGCTGTTCTAGAGCAGAACAGACTAGATCATATCGGCATTTCGCCGAAGAGGACACGAATAGCAAGTTGCTTCCAGCAGTGAATGCCATTGTTAGTTAGTTGGCATGTAGAAGTTATACAAATCATGCGTAATTAGTCGCAAATACATCCAGCTGTTCGATAATATCACGGGATGACGTTGCGTGTAGGTGTTTTCTCTGTTGATGATGCCCTGCCTACGGTACATCGCTTGTTGTACACCACATTCGGATCAATCTAGCGGGACCAAGCCCTCACACCTTAAAACATGCAACTTTCGTGGCAAGGACCGCCCGAGCCAGCATCCACCTTCATACGCTCTCTTTGTTCCCCTCCTCCTCCGTCGAAACCTTCTGGAACATGCAAATCTCGCTGGTCACCTAGACCCTGTGTCGACAATGAATTAAAGGAAGTACGATGATAATAAACCGGGGCTCTCGCATGTCTCTGGAATACTAACCTGGACTATGACTCGGATCTATTTCTATCACCTTTTGGATCGCTCTGAAGTGTGCCGGTAGATACGCTACTTAGATTTCCTGCTCAACTACGGCCTGCTGACTAGGTCGGTAGGTTGCTACCTTTGGTAATTTGACTATACCTCCACCTAGTTCATAAATTTCTGGACGGTGAAGCATGCTAGAAGAACCTGTCGCTGCCAAGATGGAATTTACCCAGATGTTTTGGGGCGACGGTGTGAGTGAGTGCGAGTTGGCTCTGAAAGAACAGAGGGCCGTGGTGATGGTGGGATCTTTGACGATGGGAAGCAGTTGAATATGCTACCTCCTTCAATACCTGTCTCCTTGTCCTTTTCCTCCAACCGTGCTGACCTAAGCCACCCACTGAAGTGGCTGAAGGGAGTCTGTCGATTTGGATTAGGGGACTGGGGTAAAAGCCGCACAAACGGTGAGCTAGTAAGGACGGTACAGTAGGGGAAGGGAGGAAGGAGAGGAGAGATGTCGTCAAAGGGGGACTCTCTTACCGGATTAGGAGATGGAATGCAAGAGGTGAAGAAAACGATAGAGGCGTTAATGGACACCAGGTATGGCCTAGCTTTCATAACTTCAAGCTTGTGGTATCACATCGCATTTAGAGGTTGAGGTGGTTGGTTCCCAAAATTCCGGTGACCGTTACCCGCGCTTGCTAGTTCTCAGAACATTCATACCCGACGACAACAACAACCCAAATGATTCGAGACAAAATATTAAAAAAGCCACGTCCTGCCGTCTGCTGTGGATGCGATGAGCGCAGCTGATGCAATTTCGCTGCTTCGGCCTCTTTGATCTGCTCGTTGTCTCTGTCATGTCTTCTTTTCCCCTTACACATATATGTATCCGGCAATCAAAAACCACAAGCATTTGCCGATTTTGATAGACTGGTCATCCCATCATCGTCGTCGCGCACGCACGCACATGGACTTTCAAGCGCCGTGCGTGCGAGGGCGTGCGCGAGCGTGCGCAAATACCGCGGTAAAGCTGTATGTTTTCCTGCAACTGCCTAGCGTACAGCTGTAGCGATCGCTAGATGTTTTATATATATTACATAAACACATATATATATGCCCATATATAGGAACCAAACGGCAGTTCTTGCATATTTTGAAATTGAAGGACCTGTCTGTCTAGTGGCCTACCTATAGATATTTGCCTTCGTGGTGGAACGTGAATCGCGTCCCCTTTGTTTTTGATATGTCAACATGGTGAAGGGTGTTTTGCAGCGGGGAAGACGGTACTTGTGCTCCCGGGAGGCATTGGGATTTGGTAGGATTTGCGTTTTGATGTTATTTATGGGGCTTTATTGGGGATAAGGCGAGCTTGGTCGTTATAGCATAACGGTTTTATATACAGGTTTAGTAGAGAGGTGGAAGGGCTTGACGAGTCGAAGAGGCTGTATTGCTCTGTATTGGGTTGGGTTGGGCTGAGCTAAGGGGGAATCCGTGTTTTTGCATATATGCCATTGAGCTTGGTTTATCTACCGGTGTGTTAATCAGAGTGTGGATCGATCCGGACGAGGATGCTGAGGGAATCGAGGGATGATGGATGCTGAGGGAGATCTTTTTCACATGCGGTGATCGATATGACTACGGGGTGCTATGGACCATGATTGGACATGCCGCTATTATTACAAAGATTCCGGGGGCAAGGTTTGGCTGGCTTGACCACTTTCTGAGGGGGTATCCCTTCCATGTCTGCAAGCATATGGTATGTATCGCTGTTGAGGCTTTATATCAATAAACACAACGGTGGGTGGGGTGCGTACCTGCCATAAATCAGGATATCATATGCCATTGACTGACGCCATGATTCGAACCTTGTCAGTCCAATGGCTTTGCTCCTAGTAGATACATGTATGTGGGATTTTCACTTTAATTCTTTTCAAGTAAGCCACGGAAGCCTGAAGCCTTGTCTTGCTATAGATGTCAATATTGATTGGTATTGGTATTGAGCGTTACTGAACGTGAGAATCTCCTGACTCGTCTCGTTGATTTTAAACTCCTAACTGAAATATCTACATGAAATCCAACATGGAAGATACTCGAGGTAGCATCTCGTCATGAACTCCAAACTGCTCTGTAGACCTTTGATACATGCATTACATGACAGATATCTAAAAAGCTACTCTTCTTTTTCCTATATACCCAAGCAAGCTTCAAACCCGACTGCTGAACTCACTCATTGACTGAAAAAGAAAACCGTCTTTAATCATTATCCTCGTCGTCATCATCGCTGTCATTGATCGTGACTGGGTTTCGATAGCTTCCCACTGCTCTAGATCCACGTCTGCCATCTAGCCGGTTCAACACGTCAAAGGAGAAGATGTCATCGGTAAGCGGTGCCCTTCGGTAACTTCTGTACCTACTAGATGGCTGATTTGGTTCTTCGCTTTCTGAGAGCGATTGACCTGCTTCTGGGATCTTGCTAGAGTTTGTCTCTTGTGAGGCTTCCTGGGTGAGGCTCATGTTCCGCAATGGCAGGACTATGTTTTCGCTCTCGTCGCTATCCATGTCAACTTCCGTATCACCAACAGCTTCCGAGGAGCCTCCGGTTGCAAACCACGGGATCCTAGAGAGAGAGGCCATTCTTGACTTGCCCACCCGGCCTCCAAGTGTGCGAGTTAGATCCAAGTGATGCGTGTTGAACTTGACCGTGGCTACGCTTTTGCATCCTCCCGCAACCAACCGTCTCTTGACTCCCGGGATTCCAGGCTCTGTGAACCGTTCAACCTGGCCGAGTTCCATGGCCACTTTCACACCAAACTCGACGTTGGTGAACCTCCCTAGCTGTTTGAGAAACTGAAGGCAGTTCAGGCAGGGAGCTTTGTCCATTTCAATGAATGGCTTCGATTTTCGGTCCACGCTTCAGCTCCTCGAGCTTCTGTGCGTTAGGCACGCCGGTCGTCTCGTCGGCGATGTGATGGCAGATGAACCAGAGACCAAGCCGCTTCTCAACGTGGCATGCAGCGAACTGCCCTTCGTAGTCCCCGTCGTATAAACTGCGAGGGAGCCCATGGCTGACGATTCGGCAAAACGCTCGAACTGCTTGGGACCAGCAGCCGCCATCTAGCAGCCTCGCGTTGCCAGTGGCGCCGGGTCGCCATCCTGATACCGATCCCATCAAGATCTCCTCGGACCCAGCATATCTGATACTTCCGAACGTTCGGTGTGCTTCGGTATCCCCGCGGCCCGTGGTAATTGTTGCCACGGGTGCCCAGATACGAATAGTGTTTCCGAACCGTTGGAGCGCCCGGCTAGACACTGTCACATTGTCTAGATCCTCCTCTGGGTCTGGAATTCCAGCTGCGTGTTCTTTGAATATTTCTCCCAAGACTTGGCAGCGCTCAATGTAGCCAGACTTCTGCTCTTGACTTTTGGAATTAGGCAAGATGACTTGGATATTGGAAGTTCGCTTCTCCAGATGGGCTTGTTGTAGACTTGAAGGGGTTGGAAGATCAATTTCTAAAGATGAGCTACTCACAGCAGGCTGTGAGCTTGGTAAAATTGAGTCATTCTCTGGACCTGATGTAGTGGGACTTGGTGATAGTAGCTCTCTATGACCTTGATCCTCCGATGGTGCTGAGTGTTGTAATTCAAACTGACCTTCAGGAGATGGGTTCTGCAGTGATTGTATGTCGGTATATTGGCCACACTGATCGACCGTAACATGACATTTCGGTCTGGGGCTTTTAACATTGGGGTCGTTTCCTATTCTATCATATCCGGTAATTACAGTGAGGCCTTTGGGATGGACGACCGTGGGAGTGAGAGTTAAAACCGGCGCTATTTGAGAATCCTGGGCCTTCTGATTTTCTGGTTGAGGCAGCGGCGCAAGTTGAATTGGGTTATTCAAATGACCAGAGCTCAGAGGGGGGTCGGAAACCGGTGCTGTTACCACAGGAAGCAGATCAGGAGATTCCGGTTCCGTTTCTGGCCCTCGCGTGAAAACTAGTCGAGAATCAAGCTCAGCATTAGGCTGAGATTCATATAATGATTCAGGGATATCCGCCGCGGGCAGATGCTGTTGGTCTTGGATTCGTACTGGTTGAGGCCGAATGCCTTGAATAGGCCTAGGAAGCTGTCTGTTGGCTTTTAGCCCATGAAACCGCATGTTTCGTAGCTGAGCTCGAAAAGCAACAAGCGATTCTCGTGCTTGACGCCTCATTCCCATCGTATCCACGCCGCGTCTGTTGGATCTAGTTTTCGCCATTTCGAGCTGCGAAGTCTTCTCGGCTTTAGGTATTCCTTAAAGCAGACCTAATTGGAGTTGGACTTTTTATAATATTGGGAGGCTCACGGCGAGCAAGGTTGTGCGTGCCAAATCGAGGAAATAGACAAAGACGCGATCATGTCAAAAGGTATCGCGTAACTTCACCTATAAATAGCCACTAGCAATGATTGATATAATAAATAAGGAAAGAGCGACTCAGTTTCGCAAGCGAGTCTCTCAGTTTTAGTTTTGAAAAGCCTTCTTGAGTAGAAGAAGAGTAGTTGTCTAAGTTGACACAAATCTTAACCACCACAGAAGTGAATACGCAGCTTAATAAGTCAATGTTATTCTATACAAAATTGAAAGTACATCTATGTGTGAATCTTTCTTGTATTGAACTACTAGGATTTTGAGCTGTCATTAAAATCGATGGAAGTTAGTTTAGCTACACGCTCGTTTTGAGAGATGTTCGGCGGCAAAGCAGGACAAAGCTCTACACAAGATTGAAATATGTTAGCTGAAGTATTGTATTCATTTCTATTTCCTCCCAAATCAGCTCTCTAAACCCGCCTTGGAACTTCGAAGATATCTTCTCCCAACGACAACCTTTGTGGTGGAGTAAACGCAACAAAGTAATTGAAAACCCACCTTCTACTTATCCTGCAATCTTATTTCGTTGCTATCGACACGATAGGAACTTCTACATAAATTTTGTGGCACATTGCGGTATGCTAATCGTTCCATGTCTATCTATTATGTTAGTCGGGTTGCTCTTGAAGCGTTAAACTCTATTCGAAGCATTGTGCATTGAGCATTAGGCATGATGATATATTTTGCATAACTCCTTTATGGAACCACTTAGCCTTTAAGAGGCCTCGCGCCTCGCCTTAAAGCTGCTACTAGGAAAGATTATTTGAGATATCCACGATAATTTATTTAACTACGCTCCATATCTACCTTATGAGAGTAAGTTCTTGGAAGAGAAACACATTTTGATATACAGATCACCTGTACTAATGACGCTCAGTATTCAAAATGGTATCTGACTTGACGCGCTAAATGCTCATCCTCCACAACATCGTATTCTCCGAAAGTGAGATTCCAAAGAAGTCGCCCAATCTACGTTTCGATTTTAGCCAACCCCGACCTCGGCAACCATATTGACCTTCAACACGTGTTTAGGCAACAGCTTTGTGAATTCTCTATGATTCTTGAAACATACTATTCGGTATTGCTAGTAGACACAACCTAATTCAATGCCTGATTTAAGTGCAAATATGACCATCAAATCGTCAGTTAAGTTGACACCAGAGTATGTCTCTTAATTAATCATCCGTTCTCTGGTGATGGTGTGGTTTAATCTACTGAAATGGCCTAACTATAAATCAGACTTCTGATCACAGCACCGCGACGTTCTGAAGCGTCTCCCAGCTTTGATGGGAAATATGCCTTGTACACGGTATCTACATATTCTCTCGACTCTCATACTGAGACAAATGAAATCAAAATCATAGACCTGGAGACTGAGGCAATTACCTTGTTCTCTGATGACCCACTGAATGTTTCACCTCAGTGGCTTGTTGATAACCAAATTGTCTGGCTCAGAAAACCCGAAGGCAAAAAAACAGAGATCTGGATTGGTACTATTACAGGTGACAAAAAGTAATATCCAATGGACCACTTGTTCCGAATTTAGCTGATATATCGAAGCGCCTACCTTGCTGGAACGATTGATAGTAATATCAGTAATTTCAAATCCAAAATTTTATCAGATGGTACTATAGCAGTTGCTTTCTCAGCCCTCATTAATTTAGATGGTACTCTTTTCGATAAGGCAGGAGCTCAAGAGCCTTTGTCATCAGCGCGAGAGTATGAGACCATCTCAGTCAGATCTTGGGATAAGTATGTCGAGAGGGAACAGAGCACTCTATTTTATACTATTTTGGAGAAGAATGAAAGCACTCTGAAATATAGACTTTCTAGTGTGTTGACAAACGTTCTTAAAGATACGGATTTGCTATTTCCAAGGTTTCCACTTAACTCAGTCGATGATTACGCCGAGTTTAAACTATCGGAACTCGAATTTTGCTTGCAGTTACTGATCCTGAGGTGGATCTTAGCGAGACGGTGTCACCAACAGGTCTTTGGTACGTTGAGGTTGACAAATTCACCGCACCACCGACGAAGATCACCAAAATTACAATACCAGAGTTTTCTGGTCGCTTTTCCTCGCCTATATTTTCACCTGATGGGACATCAGCTGCCTTTCTGTCGACTAAGCTTGCTCAGGAATTACTAGATGGGAATCGAATATTTATTATCGACTCTTTACAACACTTATCACACATCACCCAGATCACTCCCACCATAGATCATAGTAAAGACCATATTTGGGATATTAACCCAGACTCACTTCTCTGGTCAAATGATGGGAAGAACCTATACTTCAAAGCCGAAGAGCTGGCGCATACGAAACTCTGGAAAATCTCTTTATCATTGGAGAAGGCTTATGTGTCAAAGCCTGTAACTTCAGTCAAAGTTGTTCCCGAGCTTATAACTGGAAGGGACAGATCTGTGAATTCCGTCCACACCCTCGGTGAGAATGCCAAAGAACGGCGATTGTTTATCAACACTTCAAGCCTTATTGATAATGGGAGCTTTTACCTCGCTGATCCTGAAACACGCTCGGATACTTCGTTCTCGATCTTCGCGCTAAATTACCTTGCACTTGGTCTACACAAGTCTCAGATTTCCGAGATCTATTTCCGGGGAGAGGATGACTACGAAGTTCAGGCCTGGGTAGTCAAGCCATCCGATTTCGACCCTAAGAAGTCGTATCCTTTGGCTTTCCTGATCCATGGCGGACCTAGCAGCGCGTGGCAAAATACATGGTCTACACGATGGAATCCAGCCGTTTGGGCAGAACAAGGATATGTTGTCGTCATGCCAAATCCGTAGGTTCAGTCTCTCAAGAATTCGAAAATAAAGGCTAACAGATCATTGTAGGTCTGGTTCGACTAGTTTCGGCAAAGAGTTTTTGGAGGCAGTAGTGGGTGAATGGGGCGGCCGCCCATACAGAGACATTGTCAAGTGTTTTGAATACGTCGAAGAAACGATGCCATTCGTAAATTCTGACCGCGCAATTCTAGCTGGCGGTTCCTATGGAGGTTATATGGCAAACTGGATCGCAGGACAACCTTTAGGCCTTCGGTTCAAAACTCTTATATCGCATGATGGCGTCTTCTCGCCCTATGGCATGCTCGCTTCTGATATGCCTCAAGCGCTCAAGGGTGAATTTGGTGGAGATCCATGGGATTCCAAGAGCGCATTGGAAGCATGGGATCGCTATAACCCATCTCTGTTCACCAAGAACTGGAAAACCCCAATGCTGATCATCCACAGTGATCAGGACTTTCGCTGCCCAATCACAGAAGGATTATCTGCTTATCATGTTTGTCGGATGAAGGGAATCCCAAGTCGTTTCCTCAACTTTCCAGACGAGAATCACTTTGTACTAAAGCGAGAAAACTCGCTGAAATGGTATAAAACTGTGCTTGGGTGGGCAAATAAGTACACTGGTGTGGATGGAGTGAAACTTAAACCACCAGTCTCAGAAAGGTATTCAAAACGCGTCACGTGAAATTTGAAGTAGTTAGTTTATCTGCACTAGTATCCATAGCTTATACGAAACAAAATACATGTAGCTCCATACTGCAAATGATGACATCCAATGTGACACCATTACAACAGCGACCATAGCTAAGACTACATTTTCTACCCGCTGACTACTATAGTACCATTATGCAGGAAGTGGGAACACAGCGGGACTACGGTATCCATTTGCAGCCACGCTCCTGATCCCAAACTCTACATTATCCTTACTCACCGTCACCGTCGCCGTCCTCACGTCCCCAACTTCAATAACATGTGTCCAGAAGGGCTGGTCTGTCGGTCTCCACACCACCTCATATCCAATTGCACCCTGAACCCCCTGCCAGAAGAACGTGCTATCGTTGGTTAAAGCCGTGGTCTCAATAGTTACGTTTCTGGGTCGATCAGGTGCGTTGGCCATACTCCACATCGCCGCACCGTTGACCTTACCCACACGGGAAATGTAGTAAAAATCACAGAATTCAGCAAGATCCCCGTATTGAGTACCTTTCTCTACTCTTACGTTTTGGTGTTGGTGTGCGAAGTCCTCACGTGGTTCCGTGAAGCGATTGGCGGCGTATCCGGCCTCGAGGAATGGGCGATGGTCGCCACCTCGCAAGTAGCGGTCGAGACGATAAATGACTTCAACGCTCATGCCGGTGACTGAGTTTGATGCTACGTCACGAGTGAAGCGTCCAAGGTTGCGGGCTGGAGAGTCGTTTTCGCCGCCCACAGAAAGACGCTGGGATGCTTGACGAGCGGTTTCGTTGGAGGGAGTGCCTTGGGCGAAGAGTCGGATAATTGTGGAAGAATTTTTTCCATCGTCTCCGACTGGGGAGCCTACAATGTCGTTCTGGGAAGCGTCAGTAAATTGGGCCAACCTAACTTTAGATAAGGAGAGCCTACCGTCCACATTCCCTCTACGTAAGCAGAGGCATTGGCGTATGTGCGAGCGAGGTGAGTGCTACCAAGTAAGCCTTGCTCTTCACCTGCTACAGCTACAAAGACCATAGTTGCTTTTGGTTTGTATTTCGCGAATATGCGCGCCAATTCTAGAGAGATGGCAACTCCGCTCGCACTACAATCGTCAGTTCTTGACTTCACTCGGTACTTGAGCTGGATTGACCTACTCATCATCTGCTCCTGGAGCATCATCATCCCGGTTCATCACGTCAGTTACTCGGGAGTCATAATGGCCACTAATGATTTTCATGTCAGCTTAATATCGGATATTCGAGAGGTGGAATACTAACCTGATAACAATGATTCTATCAGGTTCACTACTTCCTCTCAATGTCGCCACGATACTACTGACATTCGTCGGTTTGTCAACTCTGCTCGCAACTCCTTGGATATAACTCGCTAAGGCCAAATCAGCAATCTAGCCTTGGTCTGCCTTTTCGCGTACCATTCCTAAGACGCAGCATCCAAACAGAAACCAAAACTTACAAAGCTCAACATTCATCCTCCCTTCACTTTCTGCCGCAAAGCTCTTGAAAGTGTCGAAGAGCCAATCTCTCGCGGCACCAATACCTGCAGTCAGAGTTAGTCTTGATCACAGCGCAATTTCAAATAATGTCATCACAGGCTCCTCTAACTAAGCCTTTTTACCCCAGACATATAAGATCTCAAAGATAGACAAACCCGTTCATCCTCGCTACGTCTCCAAAACCACCATTTCTTCTTTTTCTCAAACAACAAGCAAACAAAAAAGAGAATAAACTTCACTAACCCCGCACCGGATCATCCTGCACACTCAGCGTATGCCTCGTGCCAAACGTCACCAGCTTCTCCACATACGCGCGGATCCGTTCCGGGTCGACCTGGTTCAGGATCTCCGTCAGCTCCGCGTCGGGCAGCTGCGGCGTGTAAGGCGCGCCTTGCTGTTCGGTAGGCCAGGCGTTGATGGCGCAGAGGTCGCTGGGGAAGGGGATGGCGCCGGTGTTTGTGACAGCAGCGGAGCCGAGAGCGCGCGCGAGAGGCGACTGGATTGCATGGAAGGCGTGGACGTGGAGGAGGTTGGGGAGGAGGGTGAGCGAGAGGGCGAGCGAGCGGGGGAGTGGAAACATCATTTCCTTTTTTTTTTGGGACGCTTGTGAAATGGACGAGCGATTGGGGATAGATGGGTTTCAGAGAATTGTTTTCCTTACGAGCTGGAGTGGTCGGTGCGGTGCTGTGTAGCGCATAGCTTTATGTGCCTTTCGTAAGTGGGCGATGGCGAGTGATGACTTCACCTGCATCGGTGATCAATGTCCTAGTAGAATGCGGTAGTTGAGAGTTGTCCAAATGAGGAAGCTCGGCTTGGCGAGTTGGGAGGACAAAAAAAACAGAGCGTTGTTACCATCTATCAGTGTCAAGATATTCAAAGGGCGCATTATGCTACATGATTCTCACTATGATGTATTGCATCAGATACTCGAATAAAATAAGGTTCTCGCTTAATTCAGGGGTAAAAAATCGCTGCCTCACATGATCTATTGTGTTTCTTGCCATCTTATCTTCTAATCATATAACGTCCAAAAGCCTTTGGGGGTATCTCTACGCCTATAAACAAGTAAAAGCGACATGCCGTGATCTATTTACCAACTTTCTTCACCTTGATCCCACCTAATATCCCCACAGATCTCCACACACTATCACTCACTCTGATGGGCAACTTCCTCCCCTTGAGTCTCTGATCGATCAACCAGAGTCCTACTACAAATTCTTCTCTGTCAAGTGCTCGATTTTCTTTTCGATCAACCAAAGCATAAACTTCCTCCAGAACCTCGTTGTGTAGTCTAGATCTCGAGAAAATATCTCGGGCCACGAGGTTACATACCGCGCCATCATTGAGGCCATTTGAGAATATCCCGCGATTGGATGCCCATACGGCTTCGTAGCGCTTTCGTTCCCGTTCCGTGATCTCGTCTCGCCATCGCTTGCGATCACCTTCATGGTGTTTATTGGGATGTTTTTTCATCAGATTCTTTCGTCCCCGACGCTTCTCGCTCTCGTCAATTTCTTCTTCACGTGGTTTACGCATGGTAGTTCGTAGTCCGTTGGGTTTTGAAGGGGAAGGAGTTCGTGATATGTCACTGCCGTTGTGGAAGAGATATCTGGCACCCCGACGTGGTGCGGGTGGGGGTGGAGGTTGTAGTTTGGAGGGAGATGCTGCTCTTGAGGATGCCAGTGAAGAGGCTACTATGGCGTTTGCTAACGATTCTACTGCTGCGGCAGAAGCACTACCCGGGGAAATATTCTGTGAGGTCTTTTGAGTTTTCTGCTTTTGGAGACCGACTCGAAAGGATGGGAGGTGCTCGGATTCGGCGTAGGAGGAAGCTGAAACAAACGAGTCGTTGGAAGAAGCATCCACATCTTCCATTGCAGCTTGTGGCTTTTTGCCTGGTATCGGTATCGGCTTAGAAACTGTTGGTTTTGGAGCAGAGACTGGTGTAGATGCTGCCAGTGCCGGCTTCGAGAAAGAAGCTGGTAATATTGGTTTTGGGGACTTGATCTCCGGCTTTACTTTCGTAGGTTTAGATTTGACAGGAGCTGGCGGCTGAGTGCTTAGAGCCGGTGCAGGCCGTTCCTGCAATTCCATTGACCGTGAGGACTCCTGCATCATAGATGTAGACGACCTATTCACGTCTGGTCTTTTCTTCTTCACACCCTGAGCCGGAGGCCCGGCATTCTGCTCAAACTTTCTAATCATTGCCTCAGTTGGCATGATAGAGCTGGTATCCAACGGTTGATCCAGGCTCCCCATCGAGCTGACACTCCTAATTGAGCGCCCCGAATAACTCTCTCTTTTCCTCAACGCTGGCGAAGAGAGCTCTTTCTGCCCTGTATGGTTCGGAGTTACGCTTCTCGAAGCCGCGAGCGTAGCCGCTATGAATGAGGGGCTCTTGGTCTGATCCGTAGGATAGTGAAGTATCCTGCGCTCCACATCCGGGGTGTACGATCCAGCACTACTTCCTCCGCTTCTTTGATATATCAGTCGTTGATCATCCGTAGGTGCTTCTAATCTGTTGGCTTTTGTAGCAGCAGCCCTTGCTCCGTTGCTTGCAATGTATGTGTTTGACGTATTCCTCGACTTGGGAGAGGCTTTTCCAAAGGCGGCAGAAGCTCCTCGTAAAGCTTCATCCTGGGCTGCGGAGGGAGCGGATGGGCTACGCCGCGTGTCCGCGGGTCTATCTGCTGGCATCGGGCCACGGTGAATTATGACCGTAGTCGTGGTGAAATATTGATTCTATCATGTACATCACCGGCTCTGCATTGCACAAAGCTCGGGTGAATATATATCGAGCTCGTCGTATAAGAACTCGTAAGCAACCTTGGTATCCTGAGACAAGGCTGAGAGCTTATGATTATACACGTGACCAGATCACAAGGCTGATGTTATATCACACGATCTGAACTATGTGAAGGTAAGCCCCTGTGGTCTTCGTGAACTTTGTGGTATTTACATATGAAGCGAAGTTAGAGGCGCAAACAGTGCTTCTCAAAATCAATGATCATAGCTCTTATCCAGGACACAAAGGAAATGACTTCGTGTAGTGGCTTTGTTCACTTTAGAACACCCAAGAGCAGATTTCAGTCATAATTTCCTTTCATTCAGATTATCATAGCAAACAGTAGGTGCTCCACCTACTGTGTATTGTGCAAATATGCATCACTTATATATCGAAAGCCAAACCCAATAGCTACGCTCTGCACCAGCTAGGTCGGAGGCGAGGTATTTGCGCCATATGCCCCAATTCCCAACGCTATGCAGTTTCCATATCTTTAAAAACAAATGAAAGTGTCTAGTCCATGTCATAAATCTCCCTCTATCTGTACATTCCCAATTCCCTTCTCCTAGGTTCCCCTAAACTCTCTATCTAGAACGCCCCGGTCCCTCTTCGCAGATGCTTGGCCTAGAAAATGTATTGCCGTTCCATTGCGAGATTCCATATTTATTCGTATAAAAATAAAAAAAAGGGATGAAAAGGCCCTTTTCCGTCATTCGGAGTTGGCATTAAAGCTTTGGTTCTTCACGACAGTTGACTGTGGTCAACGGAGGTCGCTTTCTGCTTCCTTGGTGGCCAGAACGAGTCCATCTCGCCCGGATACCGAGGCTGTGTGTCCACCTTCTATAGATGGATGGATTCCGACGACCCATTCTGAAGGAAGAAGTTGCCCAACAAAACGGCGGTGCAGATGTCCCACCTTGCTAGTCTAGTATGCAAATCCTCCCGAACACATCCGCGCCGGAGAAATGCAATTTGGTTTTCATGCATTGGCAATGTGGTGGTTCCTATGTGTCATCGTAACCGGGAGTAAGTGGGGCTGCCACACGTGAATCTGCGTTTCGGGTCTCTGGCAGTGATGCGAGCAAGGATAATTTGTTCTCGAATCTCGGGACATCCAACCAGGACTGCGGTATTGACAGATTCTGTTATGCTGTGGAACCTTGGTGGTCATCGTACCTGTAAGTGGTACCTGTGTATAGCATCATGGTGTAACCTCGGTGGCTCATTGCTGTGTGACCGCGATCCAGCGGAGTGGAACTCCATCTTCTCCCACTTGGTATGGCGTCGTGGCCAGCTTTCTAGGTGGCAGAGCCCAACGCGCTCTCCCGGGCTTCTGGTCGTCCAATTTGCCTCTTTTCCGCATGGCCATCTCCATGACCGCAATCCGGATAAAATCGCTGTTCTCCCGCATATCTCTCTGACGAGCGACCGGTCCTGCAGCAACGTCGGCGAAAACCTCTTCCGGAGTAGCTTGTGTGCGCCGACTAATGACACTAGGCGAGGTGCTTTTGGCAGCACGAGAGATCTTGTAGGTTCGCATTTGAATGGAGGCAGTGCATTTGGTTGCACTCATTGTCTGAGCCAGGGAAGAAGGAACATGAGCTTCGATCGGTGCATTCGTAGTTGGGTTTAGATAGCGGCGGAGTGCGGGAGTAGGGGTATCCTCTAATCTTGGTGGCATTCGCTCATCCGTAAATGGTACTCGTGGATCTATAGAAATGATTGACCGTGTGAGGAAATCGTCGGGTGTCATAATCGGTGTAGTCAGAGTTGAAAGTGACTTCGCAGCAGATCGTAATGCCTTCAATGAGGCCGTTAAGTTCGACTTGAACGCTGACTTTCTCCTGGGGATCTCGGGCTCAGGGCTGCTTTGCCTGTGGACCTCGGGTTTCCGCTGAAATACTCTGAAATCTAGCTCCTCGAAATCGATATCTGGGTTCGACAGTGGGTGATCGTTGGCTGAAGGAGCCTCACCTGGTGGCGAAAGTGTAAATCGGCGGGAGGGGATTGTTCTCCTTCCACGGGAGGATGGTGTGACAAGAGAATGAAGTGAAGGAGATGATAACGAATCGGTAATGGACTCGTTGTCCAGCGACGGCATGGACTCGCTAGACATTGTTCTACTTGATGTTAATGATCCTCGACCAGCCGAACCGGGGAGAAGGTCATCCTGATCCAGCTCATCGGGAGGGCTTAGAAGAAGGTCCATGGGGCTCCTCCCAAGTGTTAAACTGAGTTCTTTCTCGGACGCATTCGCATGATCCATCATTAAGTCCACCGTCAACCGAGGGACCGCACCGCTTCGCCGCCGCACACTGTTGTTCAGCTTTTGTGGTGGAATGTTGGTCATCGCAAGCAGCGAGGCGACGGAGGGAGGAATGTCATTTGGAGAATGCACAGCACGTCTCCGCTGTTCCGACTTGTCTGAAGGTGTTCGCCCATTTCGAGAGGGGCGTGCCATGCGGGGTTCGATTCTTTTGTGCTGGGCAGCGTCGCGCTGTGTGCGCGTGGGGATAACAACGGGAGACGAGGGGGTGGTCGGTCTTGAAGTCTCTGAACCTCCCCCCTCTACTGTTTGATTGAAGTCTTGCTTTGGTGGAGAGCCACCGCGCCTGCGGTGTTTGGTATTTGTGGGAGGCGCTTCATGATTCATGGAGGAGGTCGAATGCGGACTCGGTGCCCGAGTAAAAAGGTAGGACCTGGTGGCCAACATCGTCACCCGAGGTCGCGTGTCTGGTATCCGTTCCCAGAACCGTCAAATTTCCTCCGGATCTCAGGCCGAATAGCTGCAATACATGCACTTGGATAATATTTAAGAGGATATGAAGCATATATTCAACGTTGTAGCTTGTAGGAAGATCGTAGCGTCCTAGGGAGGCTTATCGGAATGCCACTCGAGCCGTTTCCTGCAGTTCAAGACAAAGCTGAGTTTGGTGGGGTTGGTGCGGCATGTCCGACTTCCTTTTGAGAGTGTGTTCACGGTCCAAATGCTGACACGAAGAAGTGAGGCGAGGAAGCAGCGGGTTCGAGGGAGGGGAGCGAGTTGTTGGAGGTTAGGAGCATTAAAGGGAGTGAAGTGAAGTGAGGGTGGTGGGAAGGGAAGGTGGAGGATGGTTGCGCTGACGGTATCATGTTGCCAGAAAAACCCACCCATCGGTCAAGTCAGTCCAGTTAATAATACCACAGTCAAGGGTGGTGGATAAGAAGGCCAAGCGGGCTTGGCGCTTAGGGGGGGTTGTTGAACAGTGTTGAAGTGTGTTCACGAAGAAGACCCTGAAAAAAAGGGGACCCTGCCTACGCTGAACGGGATTCGGGCTCTTCTGGGCTTTTTCTCTCTCTCTCTTTGACACTATCACTGTCACTGTCACTCACACTCAACTGGTCAAGGCCGCCGTAGCACTACTGCTCGACTTGACTTGACTCGACTCGACACGATTCACGCCGGCTTTGCATCACTGAGATCGCACCGAGTTTTCGAGGCTATGAATCATGTTATTTCAAGACATGGGCGACTTGTCCCCCCTCGTCACAAAAGCAAGCGTCACGAGCAAAGTGATATATGGGTGGGCTTGATTGTTTGTGTGGGAGTCCCTCGGGTACAATTTGATGATCTGGCAAAAAGAAAGTCAAGAATGAGCCTGATGTTGAGGCGACGGAGGCCTGCACCATGCCTCGATCGGGCAGCCTGTCTTGTTTTGTCCTATCCTGTCCTGTCCTGAGTCCGGTCCTGTGTTTGTGTTTGTGTTTGTGTTTCCAAGCTGCTCAGCTCCCTTGTTTTTCCACATGTCGCATGTCGCATGCCGCCGGCCACCTCTCACCTCCCCTTGCCCTGGAGCGGTGGGGGCTCTCTGCGGGCTTAATATGGTTCAAGGTCACGCTTTGCTTGAGTAATGTGTGAAGCCTCTCGATCTACCGATGTGCAGCGTTCAATCATCAATATCTGCTCTTATAGTCATGCTGCTGGTGGCATTGCTGGCATTGCTGGCTGGCTGGCCAACTACACAGGACAGGAATACACCCACACCCACGACCACCATGACCACAACGACCGTCACCCACTCACCCACCCACCACCACCACCACCACCTTTCCCACCCATCATCCCAAGATACGGGATCGACTCTCCGATGCTACCATAGGTCTGACATGGCCACTTACATGCCACGGATTGCAACCATAATCGCGGGGGCCCGATCGATAAGCCTTGTGGGGATTAATCTCTCCTAGGAAGTATTAGCTGGCAACCAAACACACATAACACACAACCACCACTTACCCAATACTCCGATAATCCGAAATCCGATAACCGACACATCCACTCTCACTGCACCAACCGCCATTGCATGGGAGGCACCGTTGGACATACTGGTTCCAGCATCCCTTCTGGAAGGCCACGATGCTCGCCAGCTTCCCTGTTGGGTGCTGGATCCGTTGTAAAACTGAACCAATTTCTTATGAGGACCTGGGGAGGTGGTCTCCGACCGCCTGCCCTGGCTCGAACACACCGTCTTCTGTTACATAGTTGCATAGGTGGATGACGGAGGGAACCCGCTCGAGCGAAAACGGCTGATAATCTTCAACCTTCCCCATTTAGGTAGATTCTAGTGACCCTGCGTGCAACCGCTGTTACCGCTACGATGCATGCCGGCCCGAAGTGAGTGGGACATTAATAAGTGTGTTATATGGGACCCTATGATAGTGCTGTGCTGTGCCATATGGTATGGAACAAATGTACTGTACCTAGGCACCCACCAGGCCGGCACTCAGAAGCCCAAAAAGCTTCACTCTTCGTGCGTGCCAGGGAGTCGCCCGTTTGAAACTAGAGTTCTTTGAGGAGGACCTTCTAACGCGGGACTGCTTCTTCCTTGTCCCTCTGCACTCTTCAGTTTCAATGCTATATGTTTACACACCGCCGCAAATCACCTGCGAGCCTGTATGATACGATGCAGAGCTTGGAAAGGTTTGAGGCAATGCTTTTTCATCCTCAACTACCTAACTATATCAGGAAGGCTTTCACGAGGAATCAATTACTGGTATTATGGGGCTGCGTATTCGGAAATACTGTCTCGATTGATCAAACAAAGTGCAGTGAAGTCACGGGCATTCTCTCGGTAGTTTTCAGTGATTGAGTCAATTTTGTTACAGCTTGACTCTATTATATAATCTTTGGATCGTTAAAGATTAATTGACTCGCACACGATTTATAATTAGAGTAAAAGTAGCAAAGACGATCACCGATCGACTATCCACGACTGAAAGGACGGCCAGAAGTACGGCGGATTTGGCTGGGGCATCGCACAGTGAATTTTGGCAATCTGTTTACAAACACAGGACAGTACATATTTACGGTGTATGGGTTTACGTTGTATTACAGTTATGCAGCACATAAACCCAGTCCCGCGGTATGCGTGTCAACATATGGGGAAGCCCGTTATCAATATTTCCTACCCGCCTTCCATCGGCCTTCTAGTGTCAATATTCAGTGTCATAGCTTGTGAGCTTAGTCACACATCTTATTCGGCCAACTAGAGCTTTTGGGGACCAACAGGATTGACAGAGAGCCTTACCAGCAAGGCACAAGTTGGTATTTTAGGCAGCCATATCTGAAACCATATTCCAACGTGACTTCGTGATTTGGCGCGTCACGAGCCCCGCGTATCAACCACGACAACGACAGAATGTCATCCACGCTGTGATCGGAGAAGCTGTAATTTCCCCAAACCTTGCAAGTCATCATGTCTGCAAGTCAGAGAAAGCCAAATGCGGAAGCGCGCAAGGAGGATGACCTCCAATACGGCCACGGTCCGATGAGCAAAGATGAGTTGGAGGCCAAGTCAGTTCTACTCACTCCGGTTCGTTACCATGCTAATAGACTGTTAAAGGTATCCAGATCGACCCCATAACCACTCGAAAACTCTACTGTTTTCCGAACTCTACCTATCCCTCTTTGATCCTCTCAGCGCAAACTTGAAAAAACCCAAGGTCGCTCGGGTCAAAAGCAAAGTCCCCGCACATGAGCAACGTAAAATAATAATCGACAACTTCGTCTCGCGATGGCGGAGCGAAGTAGGAAACGACATATATCCAGCATTCCGTCTCATAATGCCTGATAAGGACCGAGACCGACCAGTTTATGGTCTAAAAGAAGCAGCCATTGCCAAACTGCTAGTCAAGGTATTGAAGATAGACGCCAAATCTGAAGATGCACTTCATATGACACAATGGAAGTCAATTGTAGGCGGGAATCGGAACTCTACTGCCGGTGATTTCGCCGGCAGATGTTTTGAGGTTTTGGATAAACGAAACGAATTGGAAGGACCTGGCACAATGACAATCGCAGAGGTCAATAGCCTTCTTGATAAACTTGCTGCATCCCAGAGCGACCGTGACCAATTGCCAATCTTTGAAAAGTTCTTCAATAACATGAATTCCCAGGAGTTGAAATGGCTGATTCGAATAATTGTGAAACAAATGAAAGTTGGAGCAACAGAGAAGACGATCTTTGGTGTATGTGAACTCCTACAGCGCATCTAACTCTTTCTAATTTATATATAGTCATGGCATCCGAATGCAGATGCTCTATTCAACGTGTCTTCCAGTCTCCGTCGAGTATGTTGGGAACTGACGGACCCTTCTCTCAAATTAGATGACGACGAGGCAGGCAAAGTTGAGCTCATGTCCTGCTTCAAGCCTCAGCTTGCTCAATTTCAGAATGCGGGCTTCGGTAAGATGATAGATCGGATGATGGGAAGAAAGCAGGGTGACGAAGATGAGGTGCAATTTTGGATCGAGGAGAAATTAGATGGGGAACGTATGCAAATGCATATGCTAGAAGACGATAGTGAGCCAGGTGGCTTCCGCTTCTCATTCTGGTCTCGTAAAGGCAAAGACTATACGCCTTTGTATGGCTCTGGATTTGAAAATGATCAAGAGAACTCGGCACTTACAATATTCATAAAGAATGCGTTCGACCCAAACTTGAAGAACATTATTCTTGACGGTGAGATGGTTGAATGGGACTATAACCCAGATAGCAAGGTCGATTGTATGGCTGAGTTCGGAAGCCTCAAAACTGCTGCCCTTGCACAACAAAAGAATGCATTTGCCGAAGGAAAGCGGCCACTCTTTAGGGTCTTCGACTGCCTATATCTCAACGACAAAGATCTTACCAAATATCAACTGCACGAACGGCGCATGGCTTTAAATAGGTTTGTTAAGGATGTACATCGCCGGATCGAGATTCACAAGTACACAGAGGCAAAATCTGTCCAAGATGTTGAGACTGCGCTCCGAGACGTAATCAACTCGAGTGGAGAAGGGCTAGTTTTGAAGAATCCAGGTTCCGACTATAGGCTCAACGAGCGTAACGATATGTGGATGAAAGTTAAGCCAGAATACATGAATGAGTTTGGAGAAAACTTGGATTGTGTGGTAATTGGTGGGTACTATGGATCAGGTCATCGAGGCGGCACTTTATCATCCTTTTTGTGTGGTTTGAGAGCTGACCGCAACGATATCAGTAAAGGTGAGTATCTAATATTTCGAACTGACAGAATCTAACTTTAAAAGGGGCGGATCCAGAGAAATTCTATTCTTTCTTCAAAGTTGGAGGTGGATTTAGACGTGAAGATTATGCCCATATCACGCATCTTACTGATGGGAAGTGGCATGACTGGGATCCGAGAAAGCCTCCCACTAAGTACATCGAGCTTGGTGGTCCAGATGGTAGAGCAGAACAACCGGATCAATGGATTAGACCGAGTGATTCCTTCGTCGTCGAAGTAAAGGCAGCATCAGTCGGAGCCTCGGAACAATTTAGAACGAAATTTACGCTGCGATTTCCACGCTTCAGGAAAGTACGGACTGATAAGGACTGGAAGCAAGCATTGTCTCGCGAAGAATTTCGAGAACTGAAAGAAAGAGCCGAGACGGAGCGGCAGGAGAATATGACAATTGATAGTAAGCGAAAGCGAGTTACAAAGCGACTGAAACAGCAAGTTGTCATTGCTGGAAATGACAGCAAGGTCAAGACTCCATATGCGGGGCCTGTGACCGCGGTATTTGAAGGGTTGCTGTTCTGTGTCTTAAGCGATATGCTACAACCACAGAAAAAGAGCAAAGCAGAGATCGAGCAGATCATCAAAGTCAATGGTGGAACCATCACCCAGAACCCGACAGCGAAAGAAAACACGATCTGCATAGCAGACAAGCGGGTGGTTAAAGTCGCGAGCTTAGTAAAGAGTGGACACACTAATCTGATAAAACCAACATGGGTGCTTGATGCTGTAAAGCAATCAGAAAATGACGGGCCGCGAAAGGAAAGATTCATAATTCCATTTGAGCCAAGTCATATGTTTTTCATGACGCAGGATGCACAGTATAGTGTTGAGGGAAATGTGGACATGTATGGGGATAGCTATGCCAGAGATGTCACTGTCTCAGAGCTAAGACATGTTTTTGACGGTATGGCTTTGATAAAGGATGGAGGGTTCTTGCCCAATGAATTCATGTCAGAGCTAGAGGAGCATGGGAAGGGGTTAGGTGAGCTGCAAGGCTCGTTGTTTAGAGGATCTGTCGCATATTTTGGCCCTGCTGGGCACGATGCCGATTCTAACACTGATTTGGTGCGTTTGATTGCATATAGTCGGTATCTCTTCACGGGTGGAATAGTTGCAACTGATGAGGCCGACGAGGATATCACACATGTTGTAGTTCTCAATAACGATCCGGAGAGTGTAAAGGATGTGAGATCAAAAGTCCTGAGTACGAGAAGAACAAGGATACCCAGGATAGTGAGATTAGCTTGGATTCAGGACAGTTGGGAAGAAGGCACTCTTCTAGACGAAGAGAGCTATGCTCCTGGAACATGATGGACACGAATGAATGAATGATTCACGACAGAATTTATCACGCGGATATTTGGTACTAATAAATAATGCAAAAGAATCATACATGACATCTACATAATAGTTTGATAATCTTGGAACCTCTAGATGGCTAACGTGATAGTGAAGGACATTCAGCAAACTCAACAACAATTTCCTATTAACAAATCTATCGTTGCAAATCATTTGCCTCATAAATCAACATGAATAACGTATAATAGCATTATATTATCCCGTAAAGCTCCAAAGACGAGCGAGAGATGGGCAAGCTACTTCTTAGTTTATTGATTATAGCTAGTCGTCGAATATTGTCTTGTTCGCTGTCTGGAACGAGTTCTGACTACATCCACTTCGTAATATAAAAGACGCTCTTTCAGATGCTTACTATTTAAACGGCTAGGCACAGAAACGAAACGAAACGAAACAGCAAGAGATAGACATTTGCAACTGCCTTCAACTATCTTTATAAGATTTTTTTATTTCCATAATTAAACTCATGGTCTCATATCTGCTTTAAGCTTCCCAAACCTGACCCGTGGTGCATATCCCGCAACATCCATAGCACCGAAATCCCACACACTGTAGAACTGCCGCAGCAACGGCGTGCCAAACAGCCCAAAGCCATAACTCCCCCTGCTATCAAAGGGCGGGTAGCAAAACTCCTCCCTGCTCGCAAAGCCCGGCCGCGCGAGCTGCGCGCCGTCCAAGCGCACCGCATGCCTCCCTTCGGCGTCATCACGCTCCCCGAAATCGAACGTGACCGTCCACGAGCTGTTGAACTCGGTGCATCTCGGGATGTGCGCGCCAGACAGGATCGCGGTCCAGTTGAAGCCGATGGCAGCGTAGGCTTCGCCCTTGATTGCCTCGGAGAGGGATAGGCTCCCGGAACCGGTGTCGAAAATCACCCGCGCAAGAGAGAGCGCTACCGTTGAGCTGCTTATTTCGTTGGTGTCAGACCTCAGGTGTGATCCGGAGATGGCCTTGAGCGGCGCGCGCCATACTTGATATACGATTTCCTGGCTCATTGGAATCCACGTTAGGTTACCGTCAACGAAGTGCTCGTTCTTGTCTCCGCCAAGGGTCAGGATGCCTTCTGGACTCGCACCGGTGTTGGAGAACTCTTTCCCAAAGTAGATCCCGAAACGGGAGCGGTCGACGAGTCCTTGTTGTATCAGCGTCTCGAAGAGGGTACTGGTGTTGCGGGTGGAAAAGGCAAGCCCGAGGAAGCCATCGGCGGTGATGAAGCGCCATGAGTTGTTCACTACGGAGAGGAAGGTTTGAGACCATGTGAGGGTGGGATCAGATGCGGGAAGGGAAAATTTTGTCAGTTCATGCAAGGCTAGAGGTGAAGTCTGATGGACTGGAGTACTGCATCGTACCAAGTGGCCCTTGGACGATTGACGTTGATGAGGCGGAGGCATTATATCCTAATCGCTCATAGCTGGAGATTTATAAGTGTTTAGCCAGTTGTACCAAGAAGGGGTACTATTGGGGATAGCACCTACTGGCTTCCTGGCTTCCATTCGGACAGGAAAACGAGAAGCAAGCCGTATCTTGCATCCAACTCGAGGATGATCCGGTGTCAATGCTGAGGCGGTATGGTGAAGGTAGAGTTCCGACAAGTACCTCGACGGAAGCTTGCTTGTATTATTATCGATTATCATATATTGGATATTAGTTCATCTCGAAGGGACCTACGTATGAAGTCAGGAAAATAAGGGGAAGATCAAGAGTCACGGCATTGATCACCAGTGCTTTGCTAGCTACTGTTAAGATAGCCAGGCTCCTTTGAATGAAAACAAGCCTCATCATGAAATACCAACATTGCAAACTAGAGAAGGAGAGAAGAGAGAATCCGGCTCGTGACGAGATTCTTCATCCCCAAATATATATCCAAAACCCCCATAAGCTACCCTATACGGCATCTACCTGGGTTTGGGGCATTAATGGCTCGGTAATTGTGCACTCTTTCGCTTTCATAGGGCCGTGACAGTGGCGTTTATCACTTAGCCATAAACCCCAGGGCCCCTTTTTTCGACTTCGCCCTCGACCAACTATCCTTACCCTCCCCCGTGACAGCACCACTGATGGATGCATCACGGACCGGAATGCTGCATTTTGACAAAGTTTCGAAGCCTTCCCACTAGATATAACACAAACAAATGCTCATATTGGACGGACACTTAAAGCTCGTACTATGTATCACTCTCTGCACATTTCTCAAAATATTTGCTACGTGTTCACCAAGAAGAGAGATGTCAACGCTGTCTTTTGTCATATAGATTGGTGGGAGTTATCTGTTAACTCCATACAGCTTTTAATTGGCCCTACATGTATGTCCAATGTGAAAGAAGGGTGAAAGCGAGGTTACAGAAGCTGTAGATGATAATCAGTGCATTCTTGAAAAACTAAAAGCTTCCAAAGCTTGAATAATTGTAGGGTAGACAATTGTGTATTGGCTTGACATTTCGTAGGTGGAAATAAAAGCGGGATACGCGGAGCGAATACGGTGAGTAATTTCAAATCCACAGTAATGGTAACTCCTCAGATGCAAATTTTCTAAAAGTCTATGTATCCTTGTAGCTCGGGATGGTATTTTATTATTAAGCCCGGGGGGGAAGCGTCTCATTGTTAAATACTCATGCAGTGCCAGACTCAAACTCCCATATCACCCCTTCAAACTCTGTCCGTCTGCTAATCACAACATCCATATCCTTCATGGGAGAAACAGATGCAACGCCCAGCCTTTGAAACTCCCCCTTCGGCACTTGCCACTTGCTCCCATCAGCCATCTCCATCTCAAAGCCATAGATCAACATAGCAGCAAACGCCGTGATCTCTGTAAACGCCAAATGTCTTCCCGGGCACAGATTCTTCCCTCCACCGAACGGGATATACGCTTTCTCCTGCGTCCTTTTCTCATCCTTCGGCAAAGACTTTTGGTCGATAAAGCGCTGTGGGTTGAACTCCTTGGCATCAGGTCCCCAGATTTTGAGATCAGCCTGCAAAAGCCCGGCGGGAATTTGGACAAAGCCGCCTTTCTTCAGGAGGTATTGGTCGTCGAGCATTACGTCTTCTAGAATGGTGCGGACTGAAGCGCCAGTCTTGGTAAGGCGGAGGGTTTCTTGGAAGCACGCAGTCAAGAGGGGACAGTTGGATTGAAGCAGTGTAATATCAAGCGTCACAACCTCAATCCCATCTCTAGTCTTCCTCCTTACAATTTCGCTGACTTCTTTGCGCAGGGACGTGACTAAATCGGGTCGCCCAAAGATATAACTTAGCATATAGAAGACATTAGGCACTGTATTAGTTCCTGCAGCCATAATAATGGTGATCTCCGCTTTTGCAATGTCTTCGGTCGTAAGACCCCAATGGCGCGCGGCTCGTGCACGACCTTGGACCAAAGAACTGGCGTTCTTGTCCAAGCCGGCGTTGTAGTATTTCTCAAATGCAGGCAGAGCGACAGCACGACCCATGTAGCCCTTTAGCGCTGTAATTCTTGGGAGAAAGTTAAGGACAAGCATTCCAAGGTCTTTTTCAAAATCCCTGGTAAACACTTAGTTGCCTGTGAACCACTCAAATCGTGCAGCTCACCAGATTGATTGTATTAAACTAGGATCTTCCGAAACGGGGTTTGGAATTCCATAGAGGGCTTCTGCAGAGCCTATCGTATACTCATCTCGTAGCCAGCGAAACAGTTGGTGTCTAGCTGGGGTTTTTTGAAAGCTATTCAAGGACTTGGCGAGGTAGTTGAGGAGCCTCGCGTTGGTTTCTAGCAGATTCGGGCCTGGAGCTAATGCTAAGTGCATTTCTTGATGCAGTTCCGTCATATAAGAGCCCTCCCCTCTCGGGGGCTGGAATGCAACAACTTTAGTTGCACGTTCGTCATATGTAATAGCTCTGCAGCCCCAGACTTTGAAAGTGTTGAAATCGACTTCCTTGCTCTGACGGAAGGCGGCTTGGGCGAGCTCGGGGGACTGGATGATATAAATCCTGGAAGACAGGATTTTCACGGTAAAAATTGGGCCGCTATAGCGCCGACTGCAAAACAATCAGCCGACTTGGGTTTTGAAAAAAGAAATATCATGTGTACTTTAGCTTGGTGAAGTAGTTATTATGATGTTTGAGAAGCCCGAGCATGTGACCAATGAATGGAATTTGGGACCGGACAACTGGGGGTTCTTTAGGCTGGACATCTTCAAAGCCTAAAAGCCAGAGTACGAGTAATGAGATTGAAGTAACGATCAGGGCAACAAATACCGCATAGACTGCATTGGAATTTACAAGACTGGTAAAGCTCTGCATTGTGAACAGCATGGTTGGCACAAGGAGAGTATGGTTGCAGCTTAATCATTAAATGATCAAGCAAAAATAGGGGCTTAAGGTAAGGATGAGACGAACTCAAAAACGAGCAGTGTTCTAAGGTACACCTTAGAAAGTGAGGAAATTTGAGACGCGACAGCTGCACCGCGGCTGATGTTGTGTGGCTGGTGGTGAACATTTGCCAAGAGTTTTCCTGACTGGCTTAATGTTGGTTTTGATAGACTGCTCTGTGCGAAAGTGGGAGAGTGGGACATCTAAACCGTCAATGACAAATTAGGAGAATGAATCCTAGATATATTGGTGACGTGTCTTGGCTCGTAAGAAATACTCTTAGGTCAAGAAATGCTCGCCTATACTAAAAACCATGCATGTGTTTTACATCTCTAATTTCTGGCGCAATAGGAAATCTCTTAGTCTTCAATCACGATATGAAGCACTATGCGCGACGAAAAGCTTATCTGGGATTCACAAAACGCTCAAGACGTTCTGACTATATCAATATCATGCTCTGACATAGTTGTTAAACTCATAGGACTAGAATGTCCAAAAGATTTTGACTGTCTAAGAGACATGAAAACTGATATACTTTCTGCAAATTGAGATATAGCCTCGTCCCACATTGAGTCCATTGAGTAAAAACACATATGCAGGGAATTTCTTTGTGGACAATCTCAAATGACTTACCATAATGCGATGTGGACAATAATTGCAGAAGAGAGGAGTTGTGATTTCTATGTAATAGAAGTCTAGTACGAAACTATCACAGAACATCGAAAGATATAGTAAATGAGTTAAATGCTCTGAAACCTTCAAGTTTAGACTTTAGCTCCTTGACCACGTTTTTACCCAGGCTATGCTCCCGATCCTTTCAACGTTAGCTGATGTGTACTTCTCTATAATGATATTTCCGATTACTTACTTCGCTTGCTTTCCAACCAATAACTCCTAAGAACAGCTGCTGATCAAGATTGAGGCTCGTTCCACTCAGGGAAGGTACGTTGGGTAAGATTTGCTCGATTACAGTAATGAATTCCGACCAAGTATCCCTCACTGCATCAATCGTACTATGATCAGCTCCAACCTCAATTCGAAAAACTTCAGTCAGATGACTTGAGAATACCGCTTTAGGACTCAAATCTGTGTTGTATATCTGCAGCTGAGGAGGTGCGGTAAAATGTGTTACTACTTCCGCGCCGTGACTTTGAAAGCCTGGAGTGCTTAAGAAGTCATAGAAGTTCTGAGTGGTTTCCCATTCTGTCTCACCGTGGTCAATTAGTGTTTTCTTCAAATACAGTGTTTGTGACAATTTTTACCTAGCCCAGCAGCATATTTTACTGCTGACGACACGTTCTCCCCGTTTTCGGTGACAATGGGAGCCATAAAGCAACATTTCGCTCCCGGCGCGGCGTTAATCAATTTGGCAAACGACGGAATTGTTTCTTGGTATTCTGACCGAGTCGTCTCACCTTGTTTGAGACATGGTATTACTATCTCCGTGATGGCCATGTTGATTTATGATCTTTATTTTGGTGATTACCGAGAGTGAAAGCTAAATTAACAATTGTATGGCGATCAAGATCGATCTTATAGTACTTATATACAATATTTATATTCACACCGCCGAACAAGACGTATCAGGCAACGCGGAATTCCACTCCTGCTCCACCCCCACCCATTTTGCTTCTCCCCTGTCAGTATATCCATCCGGCCGTCCCACTCCGAGACATGATGTTATTGATGCTTTGTAATGCAATCCAATTCAGCGGAAGATAAATTACTAAGAACAACGTACATGAGGGTATTTACCCAGTATAGATGCTGTGGTTTTCTATTGTTTCGTCGTATGAGTATTAAAAACCTCAAGAAATGGACCGGTTTGCCGGCAGAGTTTTCCATGACTATTGGATGCTCTCGACCTACAGGAAGTAGTCATTGTCATCCCCTTTTATTCTTGCGTAACAATAATGGTCACATGACTACAATGGTTGACCTAAAAAGTAATTGGAGGGTCCAAGCCGATGCCCATGTAGGTAGGATTGCCACAGATACCTACCTGGCACAAGGAAGCACAATAGGGAATGATCTTATCATAGCTGACCCCTGAGTAAATGAGATTATGCAAGTTTGCAAGCGGACTGTTGAAAGAGTGGTCTTAGTTAAGCCACTAAAGATCTTCCGTAATGGCATATTAAATAGTGGCTACGAAAGTTAGCGGTTAGAGAATTCTAGGAATATTCGGAGGCGCACATCCCTCGTGTAAAAAAGTCATATTTAGCTGTAACAGTAAAATAGTATGGCCATACTCCGTAAGGTAGAGCAGGCACGATGGGCAAGTAGCATCATAATTCTGCGACAACCATCGCGAACAAAAGGAGCTGCAGAATATAACAAATACAATGAGGCCCAATTTACCAGCCGCAGTGAAAGCTTACACACAACCAGTTCGCCTATGACCGTTAACGCCGCAAGTTTGAAGTTTCAATTCTTCTTTCTGAATTCATGGGTGATTACTTTACTAAATGCTTTAAGAACATTCAAACAGGTAAACATAAAAGTTATTATCAAGGTGGGTTTATGAAGTGCCAATAACCCAGTATTTTATTAACCTCTCTGAAATATTCTTCAAGTTGGTAAAGTAGCAAATGGTGATCCTTAAACTTGAATGGGCTTTATTCCCTTGTTTGATATAGAATATTCGCACAGACAAGGAAGTGATTAATTATCGAGCTTCAAATACACATGGAAACGACCTTGTCCAAAGATCGTACGCCTTACTCAACCTGTCAAGGACCTGTACTCACGATATGAACGAAAGGAGAGGTTGTTCAGTGTATAACGTGTGTTAGGGGTCTTGGATTGTGCTAAGTCTAAGGAAGGAAGCTCTCCGTCGGGAGAGATCTAGGTATAGCTAACTTTTGGGGATGTGTGTGCCTGAGGCCTCAACACAACCTCATCCTAAACGTCACAACCTTTTTCGTTCAAAAGTTAGCATTCTTCTGACCTCATTTGTTACCAGAAATTGAAGACCTCTTACATAACACTAAGGGAGGGTCCGCTCAAAAAATAGCCGAAGAACAATAACAATAAGAACGCAGGTGGAAGTGGTTCTGAAGATAACATCAAATTGCCCACACCTTGATGATGTGATGACAAAGGGTGCTAACATATAAGGGGCGCTACGGCAGAAGCGAATTTCGGTGTAGAGAATTGGCATTAAGCTGACTCCAAGTGCTAACGTAGATATGCACGCTGTGCTGATTCTGGTCGTGGTTCCGAATCTACCCGGGATCCACTGCATCTCACGTAAAAGGTACGTATCACCTGGTTATGAGCTGCATTAGTAAGCTTACATTGTTAGGAACTGTGCCACAAGCCCGTTCAATCTGTCTAAGACCAGTGGAGTTGGTTTTTCTCTCGGAATTCCACCCCGATGATGAAGATACATGTTTTATTGTTCGTATCATACATGAGAGTCTTACATTATGCCTAGTCATCAGCATACATATCTAATTCACCAGAGTGCTACCAGAAAGAAGTCGTGTTCTGGGTGTGTGAAGGCGAAGAGGAGATGTGACTTGATTCTTCCTAAGTGCTCCAGATGTAGGGCTAAGGGTTCACAATGTTCTTATGTAAGATTAGTTGAACATTGAGGTCTTGGATAACAAGTTAAATCTGACAAGCATCAGAACGATATCCAATTTTCACATGGTAGTAGCTCTGAAAACGCCTCCAGTTCCGTTGGCTCAAGCCAATGCTCATCACCTAATAAATCAGCTCTCGATAACGAGGCCGCCATAGGTGCTAGCGTTAGCCCAGTGAATTCAACTCACTCTGCTGGACTAGACCCCTTGCTAGAATTTGTAGATTGCGTTGACCGCATGAGTACTTTCGATGTACCATTCAAGTCCTTCGCGTTTCCAGAGCGGGGATGCCTTAATACCGGTCAATCCAATTATTTGGTGGCACATTTCAGACTATGTATCGAAACATTCGTTGCACAAAATCAAAACCCATTTATACACCCAGGTCTCTACCAAGGAACAATGCCCGATATCTACCAAGATGCGTTGGCCGTGTGTGGTCTAGTATGTAAAACCTTACTGCAACCCTGGCCCTATCTCTGCAAATATTCAAGTGTATATCATGAATTATCTATAAAGAAGGCCTGAATCATTCATACCCTTCACTAAAAAAAAAAAAGATGGCGTTGTTTGCAGCTGCTGACTTGTGTACCCCTGCAGTACATGCAAAAGACCACGCAGAACCGAAAGGCTATATTCCAAATTCTAGACAAGAAGCTGACAGCTCTAATCCAAAATTCAGCAGACATGCTGTGTCGGTTGAAAGACAATCTCCTTGCTTTACAAGCACTCATATTATATCAAATCATACGGCTTTTTGATGACGATATACAACAGCGCGCCAATGCGGAGCAGCATCTTGAGCTCCTCGATCTCTGGACCTTAAGCTTACATCAAAACTATTTTCAAATCCTTTTGGTACCAGAAGGAGAATCCACATATAAGCGATGGGTTTTAGTGGAGAGTATAAGAAGGACTACAATGCTTTCAGTATTATTAAGAAGTGTAGTCTTTGGAAACCAAAATGGGTATTGTCAGCTTGTGCCGTTACTTTGCACACTGCCGGTATCAGATGCGGCCCATTTGTGGAATATACCGGAAACAGAGTGGGGTAATGAGGACCTGACACATAAAGTAGAGGTTCTAACATACGCAAAATGGGTACAGCAATGGAATGCTGGGAATATCAGTGGTATTGATAGATTTGGGAAGATGCTGCTGGTCACATGCCGGTATGCTATTGGATCAAAAGAATTCATGACTGAATGAACAAATATAACATGCTGGTTGTTGTATTGGCTTTACTGCAACTCAAGACCAATGTTATACTTTGTTTTCTGTAAAACACTGTTCACCACTCCGCAAGTAATAATATAGACATCAAGGATTCTTACTCTTAGAACACAATTCTAGTCACCTTACAATTTGATATGATCAACAAATGTAAAGTTTAGTCAAGATTAAGTGATCTCGGTAGTATCAGCTATCGTAGATGTTCAAAACTATCCACTTGTTTTTATCTCCAAACATCACTTTACAATTACTTCTTTAAAACATCGAATATCCATGTCCTCGGTAGTAGTGCACCCATCAATTGCACTGCGCATTAGTCTGACATACTGGCAAACATGGTAATTGAAGTTCTCTCATATCAGCGAGCTGTACTGCAAAAATGCAAGACATAAATCGGCTTTACTCCTCTTCGGCAATCAGGAAGTCTACTTTTAACAAATTTATGCAAATTTCCTGAGATTATCTCAATATCGTTGATTAGCTAGTCCCAAATCCTAAAATTTAACAGACGGGCTTCCTTCCTACAGGAATTTCTACTGAGGTCATGACTAGCCGTTGGACATTTTCTTTTGTGGCGTGTGAGATCATCAGATCATACATAGAAATAGTAATCTATCATACAGCTTCTGGTGTATAATTCCTGATTTTAGAGTTAGGCGAGTTTGTCAATTTGCACTCTACCAGTCGAAACGCTAATCCAGTGCACTCTGTGCAAAAAGTGAATTGGTGCGGTGCAATGATAACTTACACAAATAAAAGGACGTATGAAAAACATTGAGACCTACAGGTTCTTACTCGTCAGATACTTTTGATCCTCGAGGGGAAAAACTGCTCAAGTTGAAATGTCCAGGATACAGTAGTTTCTATCCATCCTTTGCTTAGCCCAGCCAAGCCGTTTTTAAGAACTTTTGCTAGAAACAATGGTTCTACGGGCAACCGTGGAGAGTCGATTTCGCGTGTGACTTATCATAAAGTTAAATGTGCTCTCTGTTCGGTCTCATAGGAAGTTACATGCCTCGGGCCGCGATTGAAGGGGAGATGGATGAGCAACAAAGAGCTGCTCCCGTTCTTTTTACTATCCATGTGCCCAATTATGTTATTCATCTATTCTGAATTGAATAAGCTAGTCAGTATGTCGTGTTGTGACCAATTGTATTTGGGTCACTTGAGCTGTTTGCTCATTATAGTGTATCATGGCCAGGTGTAGGAGTTCTTAAATGTTTCCAAGCACATACGATGGTAGATTCGATGCTGATTTTTCTAATTATCCGTTCAGACTAAGGGTATCTAGGTGCTTTGTCAACTTGAAGACATGTTGACGTGACTGAGGCGGTGACCTAACATTTAGTTGCTCGGCAAGAAAAGAGAGGGTTTGCATTGAGGATGGTGACCTATGAAGCTGTGGTGATTGAACAACTCAAACTGCGCACATCAAAGAACCCCTTTTCGTTCAGTGACGAGATTGTTGGTCACTCCAAGTTTGTGTTCTTCAAGTCTGATAGACCTCCATCGTACAGAAATCTGTATGTGTGTGATAGAGCAGTGTGCGGCTTTTGCTAAAGAATGTGTTGAAGGAAATTAAAGGAGCAAACTCAGTCAGAGAAAAGTCTAATAATATTCATAACTCTGTCTTATAAGATTTCCTTTTTAACTCAGCTCAAATTTCACGTAATCAGCTAGGGGCTGTATCTATCTTGTCATATTTTAAAAATATCTTGCATACATGCCAACTCACTGGGCTTCCTCTAATCCTCTGAGCTTTTATAATGCCAAAAATAAATTGATGTGGCTTAGTTTGTTTCTTTGAGGTACGCTACCTTTTGAGTCTGATGGTTTAAGGTGAACATCTGGTTAGTTTGCAAGTATTTGATACACATCGGATAAGATTAAAACTGGAAGTTTTGGATACTCATTTCATCTTGTAGAGTAATGATGGAGTCATAGTAATCATAGTCATTATAACATAAAATGATTTTATGGAAACAAGTGGACATAACTTGGAATACATAAGATGCTTCTCAACCTGGCTAATACCAAGTTTTTGAGAATTTATCAAATACTGCGAAAGCTTACTACTGAAACTTCAGCATCGATAACAGCCCGCACAGACTTCTCATAAAAAACACCCAAGATTACTCGGACCTTTGGGTTTGAGAGGTGACACACCCTGAAATGGAATACTACAAGGTAAGCTGAAGTCAAATATCTCTGAATAGTGTCCATCTATGCGGCAGAGTTTATTACTATAACTCAGAAACACTATTTTCAATAATTTGGGTCTTAATATTATGAATTATGAACTAACGTGACGATTCAAAGAAACGAGGTCCCTCCTCTGGTTCCAGAATCCTAAATCCAGTGGAATATGCACCGGTAAGCCTGCTCCGGTCCAATCATTGGAGTATCCTATCTAGCTAAGAACAAGTAGGTAAAGCATTTATTCCAGATAGGTGACATAGCGTGGGTTTGGGATGGAAAAATGTGTATACAAGTTGAAATTACTAGTGTGGAAGAGAACAACGAAAACCCACATAAGACAAGACTCTACCGGTATAGACCATACGTTGATATGAATTTTCACTATGCTAACAACACTATTGTAGATGTAAATACGTGGATGGCCAAAAGAAAGGTACGCCCTTCCTAGGCACAGAGAAAGAAAACGGAATGCTTGAAGAAAAGCGCTTCAAGCTAAATAAAACTGTCAACCGATCAGAATGCAAACCAGCCTCCAACGATAACGATGAAGACAAACAAAATTCAGACGCCTGAAGCAGGTGGTGTAGCAAAGTCAGCACGGGGGACCTGTGGAACTCAGTAAGGTAGCTAACCGCGATGATCAAATCATTATAAACCAAATAATGCCAACCAACGACTCGGAACCCATTTGGGTCATACAGCCTTTTCCTGGTGACACCGTCCACTAATACAAATAAAAAGACGCTTCCCTACCTAGTTTTTCATCCTTGAATGATCATTTCATTTTTCAGGTCCCTTGTAATTATTTATATAAAAATGTCAATGCCAGAAAATTCGTTGGATGTCATGGAAAGAGGTATTCATAACTGTGATGAACCTCAACCATGGACTCCACATTCATCACCTGCTATTGTGAGAATAGAGAATCGTTTATCAAATGAGAAAGTTGAAATAGAATCGGGTAAGCAGACACATACGTCCCCAACTCTGAAAAGACGTTGATTTTTGGAAGAAAACGAACAGCCAAAGAATCTTCTACGAAAATGGACACAGAATATGCTTTCACGTCTACAGAAAATGTGGTCTGACCCTACTATAATTCAGGATGATTCGATAATCTTTCGTTCTGGTATGTTTCTTGCCTTGCCTGAGTCCAGACAATCTGCCAGCTAAATTAAACGATTTAGTTGATGAATACCCTGCTGGATATCCTCGCTTGGCAGCTGTAGTCAACAGCGATGAGAACTTCATGTTATATCGTCGCTTTGGAGTTTTGCAGGCTAGGATACTTTTGAATAAGCAAGATCACCTAAGAGATATGGAGGAGCGACTAGAGGCGATGGATGACCATGACGATGAAAGGGACTGTCGGGCACTGGAATCTCGTGAGTACGATGATGCAAAATATAAGAGCAGGAAGAAGCTGCTCCACAACATTGAGTTGGCTTTCGAAGAATATGGTAAATCCTAGATCTTCAAGCAGAAGTCTTAACTGACGAATTATATAGCTCGTCTCCTCAAGTCTGCGCAACTGATGTTGAGCTTTCAAAAGGCACCACCTAGGGATTACACAAGTATGAAGAACTATTTCAACGGAGTTGCTCCACTTGTAAAAAGTGAAAGGTATATTGATCACAAGGAAGATCTTATAACTCTGAGGAGTAGTCGCGATAGAGCTTGGCTTGATTGGTTTGTAGATAAAATTCTGATAAAGCTATCCAAGCATCGATGTGGTGGCTTTGTCTTGGTGAGTATCAACAGCAGCAATACTTGGCAATGCTCACAGTATCATACAGGATGTATTTGGATCTCCTAAACGGAAGAGTAAATCTGGGCCTGGTGGCCTTATTGTCTTGCTTCAACGGAAGCGAATGGCAAAATTCGTCTATCTCGTCCGGTCTTTCGTCCTTACAATTACCATTCTCGCACTTCTCATCGTTCCTGTATACTGGCTGTACAAGTTGTCCTCGAGAGACGATGCAGGCTCTGAGAAGGTTTTTTCTCTGATCCTCAGCGTTATGATTTTGTTCACATTTGCGTTCTCCGTTGTTCTGTCTACGTTTACCAGAGCTAAAAGACATGAAGTTTTAGCCGCGGCAGCTGCGTGGGTTATTATGCGCCCAAATCCTATATAGTTTACTAAGAGGATATTTTAGGTACTGTGCGGTTCTCGTTGTATTTGTTGGAAACGTAGGACAGCTGGGCCATATGGGAAAAGATGCGAGTAGCAATATTACTCAGACATCTTGATAGTGTGGAATACGAGTGACGATATGATGACAGTGGAAATGTTGTATTTCTCTGACAGGGTATGACTTTCTCTACTGGGGCGTAACAAAGTCCGCCGCCTATAGTGCTTGCCTAGAAAGCGATAGCTATTTAACAGACTTAATTCAGATTTACTAACTGCCAAAACTTACAGTAGTTGAATCGATCTTACCTAAATTTAGATATAGATTATAACTACCCGCTACCGAACTGAGACTGTACAAAGCAGTAGACCTGAATTTTTTTCACCTTTTACCCGCTAACACATGTAAACCACTAATCTTGTAAAGTTTATCATGCTCGAACATGGTTCCAAATTTGTACCTTCATTCTCTGAGATTAGAGAGTGTAGAAACATATGAACGGCTGAAATTTTGCAATACAATATCTGATATATCATGATCTAAATAAGAGGTTGACCCCTCAAGTCAGACCATCGTTGTTTATATTGAAATGCGCCAAGTAGGTAGACCAGGTTCGTCTTCAATCAGAGGAATCATTGTTCTTGCTCATACTACTTAAAGTGAAGAGCTCATCAAACATATAAACCACGTGCTCGTGATGTTGCCAGAGCCCCTTCCTCCGTGTGCAGCAACACACAATACATGATGAGGCACTACACTACTATTGCATCTCAAGTTGTACAATACGACCAGATTGATTCACATTGACAACCTAGTTTGCGCAACAGCAACTCTAGACTTCGTCATAGGAATAAAACCCATTCTTACACCAGGATTTACGTCGGCCAAATAATCGCTTATATCCACCAACAATGTGGTGAGTAGATTAGGTAAGTGAACGAAGAAACTAATTTGAAATCTCACTTGGCACATCAGTCATTATGGAATGCCAACAATTGGGAAAAGATGCGTAGAAAACGCACGCTCAAACTGATTGTTAAAAAAGAACCCATCCTCTTGAGCGGAGTAAAGTACACGTGAGCCATCCTAAGCCAATACCCAAATATTTTGAGCTTGTACAGACCTGTATATGTACTCCCAAACATAAGAAAATCACGCCGGCAGTGACGTGTCCATAACCATACACCCCATTACATAGATCTATTTTTTCTGAGCAGGAGTGTCCAATACTTCAGCTGCTTTTGTCTCATGCTCCTCTGGCTCTTCCTCTTCCTCATACTCCTCTTCACTCATTCTGATCAGATCATCCGCTAGCTCTTCACTATTTGTTAGTTGGCCTTCTGGCTCAGATCCCCGTTTATCGGCGGCATCTCCACCGCTCATTTGCCATTCCATAAGCTTAGAGAACTCGGAATTAGGGTTGCTAGACAGCTCATTGTAAGTTCCAGTTTCAGCAACTTTCCCGTTGTTTGATAGTACGATGAGCTGATCAGATCGCTTAATTGTGGATAGCCGGTGAGCAATTGAGATGGTGGTATTGTGACCACGGAGTAAGGCTGCCAGCGCAGAGTTGACAAGGGTTTCAGACTCTGCATCCAAAGCTGAAGTAGCCTCGTCAAGAATCAGAATGTCGGGGTTCTTGAGTAGGGCTCTCGCGATGGCGATGCGCTGTTTCTGCCCTCCTGAAAGCTGGGCTCCACGTGCCCCAACTGATGTATCTAGTCCTTCTGGAAAATCACTTATGAATTGGCAGTTTGCTTTTCTGGCTGCGGCAACAATCTCAGCTCTTGTTGCATGTGGCTTCCCATACGCTATATTTTCGGCAATGGATCCCGACATAAGTACCGGCTCTTGACCAACCATACCTATCCGGCGACGGAGAGATTTTCCATTCATGGTCGAAATGTCTCTGCCGTTTATCGAGATAGTTCCTTCGGTTGGGTTGTAGAACCTCAGTAATAGTGAACCAATCGTAGACTTTCCTCCGCCACTTGGTCCTACAATCGCAACATTCGTTCCAGACGGAATCTCAAAGTCAAGACCATCAAAGATTGACACAGCTGGTCTTGTCGGATATGCAAAGGAAACATTAGAGAACTTGATAGGTCCTTGTGCTGAGATCACCTTCGTTCCAACGGTGGCTGGAATCGTAGGCTTTCGATCTTGGAGTTCGAAAAGTCGACTAGCAGCTCCGACTCCTTTCATGAGCTCTGAGTAGAAACTAGACACCCCAAACAAACTGGATCCAGCATATGCTGTATACATTAAAAATGTAGTAAGATCACCAATACTAATGACCCCACTCTTGACCATACTTCCTCCAGAGTAAAGCAGGGCTAAGATAGTCATATTGCCAAGAAACCCAGATGAGCTGAAGAAAGTTGCACTAATCAATGCTTCTCTCTTCCCCAGAGCAAAAATCTTTTTCAACTGGTTATTATATCGTCCCACTTCCTGAATCTCACCTGCAAATGCCTGACTTGTTCGAACATTTCCCAGTCTCTCCTCTGCAATCTTAGTAAGTGTTCCTAGATTTCTTTGAATTTTCCGGCTCAGGTTTCGAATCGCTCTTCCATAGAAGAAAGCACCAATCGCAACTGGTGGGAACATTAAGCATAAGATGCTTGTGAGTTTTAAGCTCACCCACGCCATAGCAGTGAAACCAGCTCCGCCGCTCACTAATGCTCGCAAACCATCCGAAAGGTTTTGCGTAATACTTTTACCCACGATAATGGTGTCCGAGCTAAGCCGTGAGATCAGATCTCCAACACGGTTAGCATCGAAGAATTCCGCATTTTGAACATACGTCCTTCTGTATAGCTGAGAACGAAGTCTTGCCACAATACGCTCTCCCACTATTCGCAATATAATAATTCGTCCGTAGTTTGCCGCGGCGCCCAAAGTTAGCACACATCCGAGAGCAATATAAAATTGCTGGATATCTAGCCCAAACAATTTGTTTTCTTCTGATGCTTCTTTGGTTGCAAGATCTAGGATTTTCCCTATCGAAAATGGAATTGACATGGTGATTGTAGATGATATCAAAAGAAATGCGAATGCTAATCCAAGCCATTTTGCTTCAGGCCTTGCGATTTTAATAAGCCTCCAGATCTCCCCAAATCCGGCAGAATTTTTCTGTTTCCCTCCAGTACTTTGAAGACGTGCACTCAGGTTAACTTGTGAAGCCTTAGCAGCCTTTTCACTTTTCTGGAATCCATCTTGCTCGTCTAGGCGATCTTCCTCTTCCTCTTCTTTCCTAGCCTTTTCTTTCTCGATAAGGTCCTGTCTTTCTGTTGGCGGAGGGGCATTCCGCAAGTATGTTGTGCTATTGAAATGTCTTAATTGTGATATCGCGGGCTTCCATCGCGGTTGTAAGCCAATCTGTGTCCGCAGAGCTGATAGGGTTGATGGATAGGCCGACTTAAACAGCATCGATTTAGTATTTCGGAGACACTGGAAGCGCGAATTATAGCTCCTGCCAGCCGGCACAGCTCCAGATGATGTCCACCGTTTTACTGTGGTTCCGCAACGCGTTTTGCATCTGGGAGAGAGTTGTCTACAAGCCACTTCGCTGACCGAGGCACTAAAGACATTTCCTCGCAACACTGCTTGGCGCATTGCTAAATCCATAGTGTAGACAAGATTAAAGAACGGGCTATTATCACCGTATTATCTGAAATTGGCATATCCTTCGAAAGCCCATTGTCGCGTCGAGTGGAGATGTTGAAATGCAAAAGTTGAAGATGTCAAGAAGCGTCCGGCACTATGATTTGGTACTAGTGTTTCCGTCATCGCTTTGGTGCATTCTGGTAGCTCTATGCAATTTTATGAACACTTAGCATAACTTTATTCACGTGGGGTCGGGGAGCTAAAGCGCTTGGAGGCAGCTTCACCAGCACCCCTCCAAGATTCTGTGTTACTATCAACGCATCGCAACATTACATACCAGATACTGCACCCCTTACAAAATGCCGGTTGACTATAGCAAATGGGTGAGTGGATAGACATCTAGCTTTTGACAATTTCCAATTCTTTACTTTCATTACTTTATTTAAAATCAAGGCTAATAGTTCAGGATGCACTCGAACTGAGTGACGACTCAGATATCGAAATCCACCCAAATGTTGACAAGAAATCCTTCATCCGTGCGAAGCAAAATCAAATTCACCAACAGCGATTCGAACGTAAAAATAAAATCGACACCTATAAATACGAACGGATCATCAACGAAGGCTTGCTCAAGCGGATCAATGGCCTTCTTACTGCCTTGAGGTCCCACACCGAAGAAGCGGACAAGCGCGATCCAGATGAGTTAATTTTCCAAGCTATGATGGAGTCAGTTGGAGAGCCAGGTGAAGATACGCCGCCACCTCGGCCAGATGGTGTGCACACGTCGGAGAAGGAGCTTCCATCATACTCAAAAATGATGGCTGCCTTGATAGATCAGGTCAAGGCAAAAGTGGATGAAGACAAACCAAAACATAGATATGCGGCATATATTGCAGAAGTCAAAGTGCATGAAGACAAGATTCTTGATTTACAGAAGCAATTGGAAGAGCAGCTGCAGGAACTGGAGCTTGAGGAGAGTAAGAAGATTACAAGTGAAGGATATAAGACAGGTTTCAGTACCTCCCATGTTGCCAAGTCCGAGCCTCTTCCACCACCAGAGCCCAAAAAGCCAGCCAACAAGAAGCAAAAGATCCAAGCCATCGAAGTTTTAAACCCACAGGCACTCACTGCCAAAGATGCACAATCTTCTGGCGCAGATGCTGACATCGATGAACCTGTTGCTGATGATTCTGATGATGACGCAGAGGCTGAGGTGACTGAGCTTGGAAAGGCGTTTTCGAAATTCAAGATGGGCGACTACCGGTCATGCTTGGAGTTCATTTCGAAGAATCCGGCTGTGTTGGCAGAGAGAGAGACAGATGGACTACTAGTCATGGCCTTCAACGCTGCCATGGATGACAAACAGGACTTTGCTCGTCAATGTGTGCACCAAGGTTTACTTTTACAGTATTGCAGAGCCCTTGGTAAAGATGGCGTTGGCTTGTTTTTCAAGCGCATCACAACCCAAGGTCATCAAGCACAGAAGGTGTTCTTCGACGACGTACAATCTACGTACCAAAAAATCAGAGTCCGTTCGAAGGAGATCATGAAGCAAAGAGCGCAAGAAGAAGCCGAAGGTTCAGGTGGTGTTGAGCAAATTCAACTTCATGCTGTGGATCCAGGAACGGCTATCAACATTCAAGTTCCGCCTACTGGTTCTACAGAGCCTGAGCATATTGAGGCTAGGAAGCTTTTTGAAGCTTTCCCCCCTGGTCTACAAAGAGCACTTGAAAGCGGTAGTCTAGATGAGGTGAACAAGGTCTTAGGTAAAATGAGTGTGGAAGAGGCAGAGGAGATTGTTGGTCAACTTGGCGAGGTTTGTTACCGTTTCCTTGCATCACTATTTTGATGAACTAACAACTACATAGGGTGGTATGCTCTCTCTTGAAGAACAGATCATCGATGCCACGACCGAAGAAGGTCAAGCCGCACTTAAGGAGTTTGAGGAACAAGAAAAAGCTGCTGCTACAGAAAACAAGGCCACCCAACAACAGCTAGCCGATAAGTATTCTGATGATCCTGAATGAATGAATGATTGAATGAACGAATGAATAAACCTCAGGCTGCCGATGATAGGAGTGATCGAGGGATGGCAAAAAGCAATGCTTGGAACAATGTCTTTTGTGGCAAGGAGCATAGCGAGGGGTTTAATAAGTTCGGTTTAGTAATATGTAGACACGTAGCAAGCATATATGTCACTCTTGGCAGTTCATATGCTAGCAACTAAGGGCAACTAAGGGATGTCACCTATTGACACACAAAAGCAATCGCTCACGTCTATATTTGATACTAAACCTAACGAGTATTTGAAGCTGTTCATTTCCCACTCATGTTCTATAATGAACAATCTAACAGTAAATTAAAGAAGGATATGTGGAAAGTTTTAGATTAATTCCTGAATTTTTCATCTGGTATCTGGTTTCATTACCTTATACCTTAAAGCTGCCTACTATACATAGAGCCATGATATTTTCCTACTTATCTGCACCTAGTGGCTCAAATAGTTCCCTAATATCTTTTGGTAGTCTCTTAACATTGGATATTCGAACAACGTCTGGCTTTCATCGATTCCTATTCAGTTCATCAACTATTCAACATCGCAGTGACATCAGCATCTAATTCATCCCCGAAATCTGGGATTTCATCTCCCGGATTCAGCTTTCGCTTCTTCAGGCTTCCTCCACTAGCATAACCACCTGTGTAAGAGTGCGGCGCACTCAAACTAGAAAGTAGATCTGCACCCACTTGGGCTTGTTGCGATACGTGAGTCCCACCATTGCCACTAGATGATCCTAAAGTAAGGTCTGGAATGGTTTCTTGAGTAGGAGGTTGCGTATAGGTAGTAGGTGGTGTCAGGGCCTCAACTTCCGGTCGATCAGGCTCCGGTACTGGCGTCTGAGGAGAGTTTCTCATGCCAGGACTATCGTTGGGCGTAGCTGGATGACCACGAAGAATACTGTCTTCAACTTCTTTCTTTTTAGCATCAATCTCAGCTCTACGAGTAGATAACTCTTTCAGTTGGGCTTCTTCTTGGAGTAGCATAGCTTGATTTGTGGAGAGTATCTTTTCTAGACCATCGATGAGTATTTTCCGGGCTTTAATACCCTCTGCGACAGCTCCTTCTGCATTGGCAAGGTTACCAAGTAGACCAGTAAGGCGGGCAGCGCGTACAGGAGGAATTGGGATAGTAGCATTTGGGTCCATCATCTTCTCGTAGTCATTTTTGGCATTGATGAGAGGTGTTTTCGCCTCGAGTTGATGCTTTGTGATAGCTTGCTGTGGTGCAAGTAAAGGTGCAAGTTCATTTGGGATGACAGACTTCGAGCCAAAGAGTGAACCACCTCCAGACTTGTGAGCAGAAGCTCGAGACTTGTCAAGTTCTACTGTCATTAGTGGACACATTCGTTAGTTAGATATGAGAATAGTTTACCTTCAATTCTAGCTTCGATTGCATCTTGAATCGGCCCCTCGAAAACCTGACGCGATCTCCACACATCTACCACCCTTTTCAGTTTTCCTTGTATATCACTAGATGCTCCCTTATATGCCGAGGCTGTAGCCTCCGCAATGACTGGTGAAAAAGCCGTCAGAAAGTCCTCCTTATTCCGAGCCTTAGATTGTTGTGCGACTTCTACATTTCAAGGAGTCATTAGCAACTCTGCATTGAAGGTTCCAGTACTGGAGAAAGCCAGGTCTCTTTCCCCAGCAAGTCTAGAGTAACTTACCGTTTGCGAGGTAAATCAAATTCAATCTCTTATTGCTGCTAGAGTCCTTGAGACGTTGGAGCCAGAGTTGACCGGTGCGATCTGCGTGTCTCCTGGAGAAACCGATTTAGTTAGTATATCGGAGCATTGTGTAATAAAACGTCTGAGAATGAAATATGCATTACCTGTAGAACATAAACCACTGGGCAACAGTGACCTGGCTTTCGTTAGAGTTTACAATTGAGAAAAGCGACAAGCTGGACCTACAATGCTCTCTTGCGTCTCATTCAGCGCAGACAGCTTTGCCAGCACAGCATCATCTGTATAAGCCATCTCAGCTTATCCCACTTATCACTCTATTTGACAAGTGATTTGGTCGCGGTAAGAGTGAGATCCTTTTAGATCAATGGGCGTTCCCGTCGTGTGCTTTTTGTTTACACAGCTATAGAGCAGGCTATAGATTCAAATGTTACGTTGTAATAGCAACTAGCTCTGCAGAAATTATTTTGTGGTCAATTCAGACTCTATTCCTCTAAGCTAGAGTTCACCGCTGGAAGAAATAAGGATTTGTATTAGTCGTTTGATGTTGTACGAGACCTTAATTTGTATGAAGTCGGCAAGGCCAAGGCAAGGCTCTACAGTGACGGCGGCAGGTTCCGTGAGCGCGACGGCCACCTCAACTTTTAAAGACACTGAATCAAGATATAACCACAACTCACTCTCAGCAATACAGTATCACTCATACAAAGGAATCATCATGGCAGACAGATTCCCTTCCTTGGAGGACTTTGACTCGAGTGGTACGACCATCTGCGGACTTTATAGATGCTACGTGTACTAATAAGGAGACAGCTCAATCGCAACCAAAAGGAGACTCTGGCTTCGAAACGGCTGGCGCTGACGATTTTCTATCACGGGAAAAGGCCCTCTTGGGCGACGATGCCGATCAGTTCGCAACTGGCAACGACAATGCTGCATTTGTGGACAATGATGATGAAGATCTCATAGGTGGAGGCGGCGCCAATGGTGGCGAAGAGGTTATCGAGTTCGAGAGCTCTTTTCCTGCTATTGACACACGGAATGATGTAGAGTTCATCCAGATCCCTTAATTATGATTTCAATCTAATCTCTGGAAAACAGGACGTAGCACCGGGTGGACAGATCACCAGCTCGTATTCTAACTATCAAGCCACCGCCCAAGATGAAGAAGAGCCAGAAGTTCTCCAACAATGGCGTGCCCGACGTGATGCTTCTGTTGCTGAACGTGCTGAGAAAGCCCAGATCAAGCAAGAAGAAACTATTAAGGAGGCGCAACAAAATATCGACGAATACTATGAGAATTACAATGCTAAGAAGGAGAAGGCAATTGCCCAAACGCGCCGTGATGCTGAAACATTCCTTGCCAACAGAGAGGATACAAGCGCTGGTGGTACGAGTTGGGAGCGTATTGCAAAATTGGTGGATGTCAGTGGTAAGGGAGCAAAGGGAGGTGCGAGTGGATCGGGTAAGGAGAAGATGAGAGAGCTTTTATTGAGCTTGAGAAAGGACGAGAAAGCTCCAGGCGCTACCGGTTATTAGGTGGCTAGCTTCCAGCATACTTGATGAGTTTATGGAGTTGTGGGCTTGTAAGATCAGACTTACGGATTGTATTTCAAGAAAGCCTAAGGCACCTAATCGGTAGAGGGCACAATGGCGTTGAAAATGCACGGCATTTATCATCAATTTTTGGGAGGCTCTATACATAAGAAATTTGGTGTATCTTGTTGCTTTCTTGGTGAAATTGTAGTAGCTACGATTCGTAGTCCACTGTATTGGCAGATTAGAACTATCCTAATACAATTTCATCCTGAGTCAAGGGTCTAGAGTGAAACAAGTATATATTTGCGTCTTCTCAACTCGTCTTCAATGTATCAGATTTGAAAAGGATGCCTCTGATTGGTAATCATCATTTGCTGCTATGATCAATCGAAGCGGAACTCCTATCTCTGCGCATAGTCCCCCGTCAGTAACCATTTGATTTGCTAATTCAATTCCTGTTTTCACATAAGACAGTCAAGATCGGCCTATAGGAGCTGAAAGAACGGATATACAATAATCGTATTCCTTGTAATTGGATTTATATTCGTATGAAGTCTTATAGTCCGTTTTCGTAATTTGGTGCAGGTAACTGTAAAGTTAAATTCACTGACGATGCTATCGAGCGATGCATCACAGCCATTAGGTGATACTAGGTTACCACTAGGCAAAAAGAGGACCGTAACCATTGAACCCAAAGTTGTAAGGATGTTTTACATCGCATTAAAAGCGTAAGGAAACAGCTGTTCCCTCATATAATATTGAGATCAATCGTATAACACTGCACAGGTAAGGATACAATTGGTATATACGAGAACTTGATGTATGACTTTAGAAAATTCTATTTGGCTTTGATTTACAGTGCCTCGTGCCCTTCTGCATCCCTCGCCCCTTCCTAGACGAAACCAAAACTTCGATTGGAAACATTTAGTTCTTGCCAAACCAGGTCTTGTGTCCGAAAAGCATACGAGTCATCATATACATCGATGCTATAGAACAAGTCAATAAATATTCGCCCAATGGATAGTATTTCACTAATTATCACGCACCTCCAAAGCCTCCCCATAGCATCACGTAGTAGGGATAAAGCATAACCTTTGCTTTAGGAGTCTGTCACACGTTGTAAGCGAAGGGTTCTCGAAGGATGGTGTAGTCGAGAGATGAACACACTTGGTTCCATTGCCGGACGTGGTTCTTTTGACCCTGCAAGAACATTTGTTGGAAATGTGGCACGCGATTTACGCGGTTGATGTAGAGGCTAGATGTGCGGAGAAGTTAGCAATTCTGTTCTCTATTTAGGATCAGGCCATCCTAGATGATTGCTCTAAGGGATCGAGCTACCACCGGAGTCCCCAGCTGAGGTTCTTGGACGTGATGGAGGACATTTGGGAGATAGAACTGTTCCTTACCGCGACATTGCGACTGTGTATGTGGTTTGTTCGAATTGGAATTTTGCGATGGGCCGTCGTTAAGACGTGAGGTTGAAGTCAATTGAAGCTCGGAATAAAGGTCTTGGCGGCACTAGTCAAGCTCCATAATTATTTGGATTTCTTTCAACACCAAATCAACAATATACGGCGCGCCCAGCAAAACCAGAGACATGCAATGGAGATGTCATTGAGCTCTATCCAGTACGCCAATTGGGCTCCGCTCATATCGCATATACAGTATGCGACCTGCCTTGCAGAGGCTCCTTCAGAGGCCAGGTTCATTTGATCTTCTCCGGTATCTAGTTGGCACACCATCTTATCCTCCAGCTTTGGGAAGAAGACAATGCTCACAGCTGCGACGTTCTCCTCGTACCCAGCCATCTGTAGGGTCTACAGGTGCTAATTCGTTCGAGGAATCTAACGATAATGGAGCGAAGGGAGCAGTGCTGGATGAAATTGAAGCCAGTGCACATGTGCAAATACCTCCTATACGTCAGGAACCACGAGATGGAATTCCCATTGTTGACTATGGCCCTTGGAACAATCTCTCGCCTCAGATAATTGCGTATGAATCTGAGCTAGAAGATCCGCTCAACGTGTCTGAAAGACCTTCCCGACTGAAGTTGCTCGACAATTCTACACACCGACAAGATGCACGACTATGGGCCTGTCTCTTGGACTACAAACACAGGACTCAGGGCCTTGATGGTGTATTTCCATTCTGGGAAGCTGTAATGAGAGGTGACTTGGTACTACCATTAACAGGACCCCTTGCAAATAAATTCTGGAAAACGTTCTTAAAACTAGGCTTTCGTGATGAAAGAGTACTCAAGCAGATAATTGAATATGCGCAGCGGACCGTGGAATCCACAGGTAAACACTGGCCACAACTGTACACTACAGTTATTCAGCATTTCCTGTTAAGCGGTTGCGCCTCGGACGATTATGCCTGGCACAAATGGCACTATCGAATGTATCCTCGTTATGCTCCGAAAAGAAAACCTTTCAAAGAGATGTGCCGGCAAGTGGCTTTCAGAAAAGGCAATATGTCGGGATTGTTGAGGATATACACGTACAACAACTACAGAGATCTGTATTCTGCAATTGTTCCCACTTTATGTTCCCAAGGAGATTTTGTTGCTGCCAGAAAATGGCACTTCGACTTTTTGAAAGTAGATGATGTACCAACAAGCTCAGAAGATGTGGAACCTCTTCTTCGCTTCCTTTTGTGGTACAATCCTCAATACGCCGTCGACTTGGCTAACTCGCTTGTTGGCAAAGCAATTGAGATACTGCCAGGCTCCAAACTCTCCTCCGGACTCTCTAAACATCTTACGAACCCGGCATTATTGAAGGAAGATTTGAAAGTGTCTAGAGTTATGATGAACCTTATCCATGGAGAAAACTTTGGAATTACTGCCAAAGAGTATAATGATAATTATGGGGCGAAGTGGTTTGCTACAACCTGGATATCTCTCGACATTTCAATAAATACTGTTGGCGCGCTCGGTATGGATTGGATCGGACCATTGTCATTGCAAGCCATTGCCCTACGAGAGCAAGATGCAGAGAAAATTACTAGCCGTATTAATCAGCTTCAGGACATTGGGATTTCAATTGGCAAATCATTGTATTCTCGTGCTGTGGAGTTTTTTGCCCGGAACAAGAAACAGGAACTTTTAGATACCCTTCTCGCGAGCGATTTGCATCCAGACGTGCTAGAGGATCGCAACGTACAAGAAGATCTCATGAACTCATACGCTCGTGCAAAAGATTGGCCTCGATATAGGCTTACGTTGGCATTGAGGTTCTTAGCAAGCAAGTCAGACCCAGTCGACACGCATAATATTATGCTGCGAAGTTACTCAACCATCGGAGACACTTCCGCTATGCTCATCAAGCTACGGAAGATGCAAATGGAGGGTACACCGGTCCAGGCCAAAACCGTCAGGTACTTGATGACCCATGTCTTGAGAAGACGCCGACGCGGCAAAAGGCCCATGACACAGGATATTCTACAAGCTAGAGATGACTTAGATCAGGCCATTGAACTGTTGAAGGGCATTATGTTGTCGGGGAGTTTTGTTCCTGTTACATTTTGGCGGGAGATTCTCAAGCGACTGGGGATGCTTCTTCGATTGGATGACCTTGCTGCCCTATGTGATTTTCTAGCCACGTGGTATGGACCTACCTGCGAAGCGATGTTCCTGGATCCGAAAGCGATGGACCGCTGGCATAGATACCAGACTCCAGATAATATGTTGACCTCTCACCCCTTGCATCCTCTCATGATACTCTTTTCCCCTAGTCTTCAAAGCGCAATTGTTGAATGGGGCTTCATCAAGAGTCTAGATAGAGACTTGAAACCTTGGGAGCGGACGCCAAAGTTTGATGTTGGAATACAAATATTAAAACGCCTAAATCAACGTGGGGTATATATATATTTCAATACACTACGCAATTCAATTTTTGACCGTCTTGTTCTTCTTTACGGAACAGCACAGTCCAATAGACTACGAAATAGGGTGGCCAGGAATCGTAATCCCTTGGAATTGAATGAGATGGTGCACCAGATTCATGAGGCAGTTGGAAGACAGCTGTTCAAACCACGGGACCTTTTAAAGAATATAAGATTGTCTGAACGTACTAGAATTATGCGGCGTCATGGTAAGCGTCCACACTTTTTGAAGTCAATAGACCCGTACGTCTTGAGGATGAGAGATTCGGCTGAATTGTCTCAATTTCATGTAAGAAAATCTGTTGTAGCAGCAGATGAAGAGGAAAGACCATTCGAGGATAAATGATAACTGATACCCAAATTATGTAATTACTCTCAGCGATTTAGCTGCTGCGATTGAGTAGCTTTGCATAGATCTCTCCAGTGTATTTTAGATCATACTCGCCTGCATCACTTATGAGACCATATACTGTTAGCATGTATTTCGTTTTCGACCAAGCTCAAGCGTAATTTCGATTGATGGGAGCAGCATTATATGATTGCTTCAATTTTCAATCTACTTCGGTAATAGGGTTCATATACAGTAAGAGATCTGAGCTATCGTTCGTTGGAGAAGACTCTCGTGTGGCGTTGAATTCTTGACTTCTCACGAAATAATATCCCATCAGCGACACTCATTTTGCCTTGGCACCATAGCTTTTCCACTACCAATATCATTGGTCTCAATTACCTTATAGATAAAGATGTTTAACGCATTTAAATTTGATGACAATTATTCTACTTAAGACGCTCTATCTACTCGGAATAAACAATTATCTATCCCCAATGGGAGTGTTGTCGTTCATGACTTTCAAACACTAATCTTGTTGGAAAAGTCTCTTCACCTCCACTAGCGCTACATAGTGCAGACTTGAACAACACTGAACACAATGATTAAATTATAAGCCTAGTCTTACTGAATACCATACAATCAAGAAAGAAGACGTCAAAGTCTGTTGAAGGAGTTGCTCCACTTTCAAGCGTGTTTTCGTAGCTTTCAGGGGGCTCGGTTAAGGAAGCGGGCTACACATGATATTTGGTTGAAGTCAACTACAAACACTCTTTTGGACTGATACCAAACCAATCGGCCATGGGTGTAAAATCGGCCATGGGTGTAACATCATTATAGTTGTTACCCTTGCCTTCTGTTTAAATATTTCTGTCGGTGATGATGCATGCGACATGGGTTGGTCGCAGCGATAGGCAAGGTCTCTTTCCTTCTGAAGATAAGACCTATCTTAAACTTATAAGATAATGCATGCCTTTTTCTCCATGAAAGTCTGATGTCCATCCATACGACACGTGTATCTCCTTGTTAACTATAATCTTAGAGATTAAGAATGTTCTTTCTTGTCCGTGCATAATACCTTCTTCAGCCATGTGATCCTTGCTTGAGCTGCTTCTTCGCAAGATCTACCTGCATGATTTGCAAAATCGTCTGTCAATCATCATTAGTTATCATGGGTAACAGAAGATGCCGTAAAGTCGGAACGACTTACCTGTAAAGAGGCGAACATGAATGTGAATACTAGCGTGACACAACCAATGACGACAACAGGCTAATGATACACGTTAAAATGGTATATAAATACGAGGATGAATGCAGAGAGGTTGACCTACCCAAAACGCCCACCACCAACCTTCATTCCTCTCATCGTACCAAAGAGCCCAGAATCCACTTGGACGATAAGTCTTGACATATGCCTGCAAGTCTAATAAACGCTTGCCAAAGAAAGGAAAGTCGGATGACGGGCTATACTGTGCAGATGGATCACCTGAGTTAATCTCCCTGTAGAAGCAGTGTAGGTCTTCCGCATCCCAGCTTTGAGTACAAAGCTGCTGGAGCAAAGGATCAGCAGATGTTAAATACTCTAACGAGTGCGACCATGTTTCCTGATGGGCAGACAAACAGTCCCCTGGCGAATGCTTTGTTTGGCTAAAGATGATGCGGTAAGTAAGCAAAACTTCTTTGTAGTAATCACATGCTTCGCTGTGGTTTCTATTCATAGCGGAGTTGTCTAGGGGTGCATCATTGAATATTCTGATGAGTCGCCGTGTTAGTGATTGTAGTGTCGTAGGGATATTCACATGAGCGTGTTGTTGGGTGCTTCTTACCGTGACATTAGAGAAGGATGCTTCTTTGAGTTGCAGTATAGGATCCGACATATGGAGGGAAAGCGGAACACCTTTAAGGTTTTTGCATGACTATCAAACTCGAGGTGCAAGCTAAGACTTTCTACCCACTCAATCTTCACTGAGGCAACTCGATGTAAAATGTGAAACCCTATATAGTTTGGATCAATCATCTCTTCAATAGTCAGGTGATGAGAACTCTCTTGATCTCGGGTAGACCTATTGTTTTTAGTTGGCATGACTTTCCCAAATCGGTTGAACAGCGAGGGCAGTGGTCCATCCACCTTTTCAAGGTCTTGACTATATTGGGTAAATGTCCTAGAGCTGTACTGACGCCACGCTCTGATGCGGAAACCTGAGCCTTCGCGCTCAAGTTGCTGAGCATTGTTGACACTACTAAGGGATTCGGGAGGATTAATGGAAAGAGTTTTGGGGAGGGGATCTGTGTTTGGAGAATAAAAGTGACCTGTATTACTCAGATGTCAGCGTAGATCTAACGAACGATCGTTTCTCAGCATACAAATCCATCCCAGAGCTATGAATACCAATTGCGTTGCCGCTGCTCGCTCATCATCCGTATACCTAAGTAAACCTTCATTGTAAAGTTCATCGACAATATCGATGAGTGAAACTTCTTTCTTTTCCCGTAATACCTTTATGATAGTCTCCAGCAGCTTGAAAGCAATATCTATATCGCTATCGCTTGGAAGCACTACATTAGGGTTATTACCGTCGAGGAGTATCTTAAAAAGTGGATCCCATGCCACCCTAATATTTCTTTCGAGAAATGAGGTATACCAACGGCAAGCTTCACGCAGAAAATCTGATTGGTTCTCCTCTGATACTTGCGTCATTGCAAAGATAAATGTCTCCCTAGCGGGACCTTCAATTGAAGACATTTGCGTAGTTGAGCCCTGCGTAGAGGCAGTTGTCCCTCAAGAACAGGGTCAGTAGAGATAGATTATAGCGTGTGAAGCATCTCACATTTTGATAGACTAGACAAGGTACGCCTATAGCTTCCAGTCAATGTTGAAGTAAAGCTTCCCCACGCTGTAGATGCTGTTCGTGTGCTAATAGCTGTGTTGCTAAGTTCCTGGTCTGCTTGTCGTGGATTCTAAATAACTTGTTCAGTAAACTTCAAAAAACGAAATCACTAAAAACCTACCGCTGTTCTCCAGATCCCTGGTATATATCCTGTCCGTCTATGAGAGGGAATTTGGCTCTCCAGGTCGCCTTCGTGAAAGTCCTGAAGTTCTAAGCTCTCTACATGCACAATATCCATAACTCAAACGTCTTACTCAACGCGTGAAGCGTAGATGAAGTTCAAAGTGATCCCAAGTGCCGCAGATGAGATATATTGAAGTTGGTTATAAACTTCCAGAGCCTTTCTGAGACTCGGGGATTGCAACTTTTAATAAATTCCAAAGTAAGGCTGTCCGCTGACACAACGGGATTCGTTACTATGAAGAGATACCATCCATCCCCGAGAGGTTGATGACCGGCTGCCTACTCACGCATCATCAAGTGCCTGAAGTCGTTCACCGAACTGCAAATGCCTAATTCAATTCACCTTTGGTCAAATCAACTACCCCAGACCAACCGCCTCACTGTCTATGTATTGCAATGCATCACTGTACAGATGTTTCACGCCCACCAACCTTGGTTTGGTGAATCACAGCTGCAAGAGATCTTGGACCCCCACGAAACTGTACCAGGTACCTGGGTTTGTGTATAGTACTACGTAAGTCACATAAATCATTCAGTAGAAAAGGTATATCTGTGGACATATTTCTTGAATTGCCAGTAAACTCCATAACGTACTTCAAATAAACAGCAACGTGCGATAGTATTATGAAACACATAAGTGGAAGATATGCTACGTATTGTTATAACAATAAAGATGTTTCCTAAAGCTTGGGTGTATCCCAGCCGCTCTAAAACCACCTTTGAGCTTAGTATACCTCCTCCTTGAATTCGTAGCTATAGGAGGGCGTACAATAAATGCATGGTAAGACAATTGATAGGCTAGTAATCCCCTACTAAGTGGCTGAGGTGGAACGACAACGCCCGTTTGCAGTGTGCGATGACCAAGTGTGGTAGTACAAAGCGTTGACATTGGTTATGCTTATGCCCGTTTATTACTAAACGAACAGGTTGTGTGTGAAAGGGTTTGTTAAAAGCCAGAATTTTTCTTTGTATAAACAGTGAGATGTATTACGTATAGTCTCGTAATTCATAAATCACCCTCGGCTGTTTTTAGGAAGCCAAGTACATGAATCAAAAGCTAACCTCATCTTAGGCACAGTATATGAGGGGGGACTGTGGTTTAAGGCGCAAGCAAGTAATCGAATATTTTTAAGCTGTAAACTAGGCTAAAATTCTAATTTATTTTCAAATTATTTACATCAGCACGAGTTACGATTTTCATGGGTTTATTGATGTAGGAAGTTGTGTCGTCAACATTTTAGAGCATCAACAGCCGCTAACTTCTTGATATTCAATGCAACCAACCTAACTCTTAGTAATAACAATAGATCTCGTCTCTATGCTTTCTCTAGGGGCCGCATCTTTAGGTGCTCGTGGATTTACAAAAGACACATGAGGGCAAACTAAGAGTGTCAGTGCACGTCGCGCAATTGAGGCAATAGTACTTACATCGACTATGCGTGCCACTTAAAGTGTCGTACATGACGAACACATATGGTTCTTCTGATGTTTGGTTTTCTAGCCAAAACCTGCAAGTGATAGTATTAGTAAGTGTTGTGATGTGTAGAGTTCAAGATACCCACCATTTATGGTTCGAATTATAGTGCAAGTAATAAACTTCTCCAACCATAGTTGGTATTATACGATCGGTAGGTACAAGGTCATTAGGTTCAACTGATCGACTGTCACATAGCGCAAGTGGACGATCCTCAAGTACCGGTATGAGACTTCTCCAAGTGCTAACATTGGTGAGCAAGTATCGATTCAAGCATAAGAGGCTTCTTACTTGACTATCCTCACACGATATCCAGGCTTGAGGAATTTCTTCTTGTCTTCAGCCGACATGTAGCGCTCAATAACGACAGGACCGGAGTCAATCGTGATATCTGTTGTTGCACAAGTCAATGCCAATGGGCCCCATGTATATTTCCCCAGAGTGGATCGGAATATTGTGGCCCAAACTTACCATTGTGCACGCCACGGGCCGGGCCTTCTTTGAGGAGTGGGTCGTTGAGGTCTAGCTGGGTTCGCTGAAATGTGACGTTCTCTCGCAGTCGCGAATCATAACAATTAACGTATATAGCTTGCATCTTGTCCTTGAGAAGTTGCTCGGTCTCGGCTTTGTATCGAGAAATATCGACGGCTAATCTGAAGCTGGAAATTTGGCTTCGATGGTCCACTACTTCAAATCCACATTCGTCAACCTTAAATTGGCTTTTGTTTTCTCGAATATCTCGAATCATAATGTCCGAGTGGTCCTCCCATTCTAGGTTATCGACTCTTTGTTTATCAGGATCGAAGCCATCGCGGGGTGGGAGAAAGCACCAGAACGGCTTTTCCTTTTCGTAAAGGGGTATCTTTCGGAGATATTCGATACTAGCTTGGACTGCCGGCATCCTGAGCAGTCGCTTGTATGCGCAGTGCGCAGTCTGCTCACTTTTTGTACTGGTCTTAAGATGAGGCTCCGCCAATCACGAGCACGGCGCAAGTGCTTCAGACGCGTGCGTAAGTGGTGGTTGGTGTCGTATGCTAACAAGAGATCAAATATCATGCATACTTGTCGGTATTGTGCTTCAATTGAGTGAGAAGATCAAATCAATATGGCTTCTGGATAAACGGAAGTCTTAGGTCGACCAATTGTTGACATCACAATGGTGGAATGCACAGGTGTCAAACTGCGAGTAATGAAATAAGCGTGGGACGACGTAAGGGATGTGGGTTACGTGTGTCGGAAAACTCCGCCCCGTTGAGCAGCAATTGCTTATCTTATTCTGTCCACCGCGAGCGCATGTATGTATACTCGACGCAAGGTACTCCAGTATCATGTTTGTGCTCTCGCATGGTCAATATTCACAGGAGAGTGTGTCTACACAGCCTTTCATCCGGTGCTGGGTATTGAATTGGCGTGGAAGGTAAATGGCACACCGAGGATAGCCGCGAGAGACTTAAGACGAACACTTTCAAGTCACAGCAATCATGATTGGAAATGGGGCCAAAATCAAAGATAGGAGGGTGGTATTGGGTCTCAATCGAAATTGCTTCTCATCTACGACCCTTTCCGTAACATATCGAAAATAAATATGGCAGCTATGAGTCTGTCAATCCAGATTCTGGATGTCAGTGATACTTACGCATATCAGAGGTAGTGTATTAGGACGGTATAAGTCAAGCATTGAGGCATTAAAATTGAGGGGAACTCAGGTGCTGTGCTAATCTGGCACTCGTCTCACTGTCGTGTGATTGATCGTGTGATCGTGCGACCGTGTAGCTCATCTCTACAAAAATTGCTCCCCAGAAGATGATCTGTTAACTCGAGGCTTCCACTCCCTCTGGCAAGCTTTTTTCCTATATAAACGAAGCTGGTGGCACCGACTTAGACTGTTGGACTGTAGGGCTCTTAAACTCATATAGTTGATATATTCAACCCCAAATCCTAGATACCAAATTTCAGCAGCTAAGCGGTAGTGGCAAAGGTTAGCCTATTGGAATGTAGTACATGGTACGCTATGCCTTAGGCCACTCTTCGCACTCGCACTCCTCAATCTCCAGCCATTACTCTGCAATCATTCCTTAACAAGTCAAAGCAAGTACCTTCACACAAACTGACGTTTTCGACCAATCCTCTATCAAGATAATTGTTCCTAAGCGACTGCCAAAAACAGAAGGAACTAGACAATTGCCTGCGTCAACCATTGATTGCCAGTCTGCGCTGTATCCGCACTGCATCTTGCCCTCCCTCGTTGGCAATCGACCCTGACCTGTATTTCCGCCATGAAGAATTCCAGTCAGCAGGTGAGAGGCTTAGTCTCCTTCTTTCAGAAAGCTCCTTTATTGTTCAGCAACATAATCGAATCTAAAATGGCATATTCACTTCGCTGCGCAATTACAGCATTTATCATATACCGCACGTAGCTGACTATCACTAAATAGGCGCCTTCGCGCTCTCCGTCTCCTACAGGATCGTCCACGTCATCTTCTACCTCCGATACGGCTCCAATTGAACACCTTTTCCAGGCTGTTGACCATCAAGGTTTCCCAGAGAGTGAGAAGGCGAAGGCAAAAGTCCAACCATGGCGCGACTTCTACGCTCCTCAAGAGCCCGCAAAGGACGGAAAGCTCATTGTTGCATGCCCAAAAATTTGCACCTTTGGTAAGAATTCTCTCCTATCGGTCTTTCTATATCAGGCTTCCAAAGTAGTTGACTTCTGATGGCGCTTTAGGTTCCAATAATCTTGGGGGGCTTTGAGATGGGTGTACGATAATACTTTGCTTCCTTTTGCTATTATACGTTACATCTGAATTGTAGAGGTCATTGGCAACTATAAGCTTGTGAGCTCCGCATCTTCTCTCGATATACACTTCTGGGGGGGAGTTGCGGCGCTCTTTAGACAATTCAACTTCGTCTCTCTTAGCATATATTAATACAAGATGGGAGAATGTGTCACACCCCAATAAATCTGTCCCAGTGCTTCCTCTAATCACAACCACATGATTTGCCCGACATTTGTTGTGTGATAATATTATAGGTGTAATTGGCCATTCCGTACACGAAAGGCTGCATCGGGCAACGTAGAGAGTAGGAGTTGGCGTGGGGGATGAGGCTGCTAAAGAGCTCAGAGCTGCCTATTGTCTGCAAGTCAGCATGGCTTCGTTCCCCGCACTCATCTTAACTAACTCCTACTTCATTACTTTGCTTCACAGCCTTATATGTGAAAAGGAACTACATTCGCTGTCTAACGTTCGCTGTTGGGCATCATCGTAAATATATTTTGCAGAAAATAGTCGGCTTTCGTCCAGCAAAGATACACCCATATATAGCCTCGAGAGATGGCTGCGGATCGAAGAAATCGCAAGGACGACGAGCATGATGTGAACTTTGGGTATAGCCTCGAACCTATCAATTTAATAAGTTATTTGCTAAAGTTTGGCTAGGGATACGAGGGCATTCGCCATACAAAGATGGGAAGATGCTGTGCTGGCAGTGCAACAGACCCAATCCATTACTGGTAAATATTATCTTAGTTTATGTGGTGTCTCTCGAAGAGAACAGATGGAAGCTAAGGCTTTGTGTATAGACTGGGATATTGTCGCAGGTCCATGGGATTGGCAAGCAGTCCTTAAAGAAATACAGAAGCGTGGAACGGAGCGAGAAGCTACTGGTGTTACCAAGAGACTCCTAAATCACCTTCAACCACTACCTCGCTCTTTAAACAACCTTGTAAATACATTTACATCTGCTGTTCAGCCAGCGGTACCCCGATTTAACGTATTATGGGGCTTGTTATATCTCAATATTAAGGCAAGATTATGTTCCGTTGATGACTATAGCTCCTGTGTTAACATATAGAACAGTTGTCTTGTGTATCTACCGCCAAGCTTGCACGAACCGCAGATTGGATGCGAAAACTACGAAGTGTAACAGAGCTATTCAACAGATGCTTAGATGTTTGTGAAGACGACATGAATGAAGCGAGATATGCAATGGTTGATGTCTTAGGTTAGATATTCTACCTCTCTCCCGGAATTTGACAACGTGGACTAATTTAGCCAGAGTACTTGGTACAAACACTCGGGGAGTCAATTAGACATCTTCGATCCTGCCCAACCGGTAAGCCTATGAAACTCCGTAACACGAAGGTACAAAGTGACTAAATTGCATTCACTGTAGACGCGGCAGCCGCAAATGACTGGAAGCATCTCAACATCAAGATCAAAGACAATATAACGGAAATGGACAATGTTGTGAGACATCTCAACGAAATCAATTCATATTCAAAAGTGAACCTTGAACGGCAAGTCAGAAACCTGCAAAGTCGTCACGCACCTGTTGTGCTACCTGACGAACATTGCACATTTCCAATTGCAATGATTCCCAGACAACGGAATCAAGAATTTTATGGCCGAGTTGATGAACTTGCCAAAATCAATACGTGCTTGGATTATAGGGAAAATGTGGGTCTCAGAACTTACACGATATATGGCCGGTATGCCTTTCCTGCCAGTTTCCATACCCAGAGGTACCTCTGGTCTGTTTTTAGCTAATTACTCCATCTGTTTTCCTCAAAATATAACTTCATAGTGGTGAACGATAAGGAGCTATTTTGATTTCATTCTGATGTCGTAAACTAACGATCCTTAATAGGCGCGGTGTCGGTAAGACGGATATTGCTTTGGAGTACGCTTATACGAATCCATCTGGGATTGAGGCGATATTTTGGATTCAGTGTGAGACATCGATCACTCTACGTCAAAGTTTCACCGACATGGCTGTCCAGCTAAACCTCCCTGGAGCGGACCGAAATGGTAAGCTATCAATGTCACCCTATACAACTATACATGTTAATGATATGTCAAGGTCATCATGAAGAAAACCAGTTAGCGGTTCAAAGATGGCTAAAAACTACAAGTGAGTTTGGAATAACTTCCATAGATATTTTAGCTCACCTTGACTACAGAACGGTACTGGCTTCTTATATTCGATAATGCAGGTACGAAGATCCACAAACCACACTGGTCTTGATATTATCTAATCTTGAGGAACTTAGAGCGAGAATCTATTCTCAGAGGTTATTGGCCTGTTGGAGCTAATGGAGCTATTTTGTAAGATCCCAAATAAGCTCTAAATGCCTTTTTTTGTTTCTGATTTGTCCAGGATTACATCACGAAAATATTATAACTTCATGAATGATTCTGGACGAAAGGGGGATACGGTAAAGCCGTTCAATGACAAACAAGGCTGGAATCTGCTCATGAAACTTCTCGGAGATCCGTGGCAGGATCAAGATCGAAGGGGGCTTCTGAAACACTCTGAAGATATCGCAGCAAGGGAATTACTATTAGAACTTGGTGGTGTATGAATTCAACCCTCAACGAAGATACTCCAAACTAAATTTTACAGCTCGCACTAGCAATTCAACAAGCAGCTCAACTTATCAAAAATGCTAACATCGGAGGCGCTACGATTGAATCAACATATGAACTGTTCAAAGAACACAAAAAGAGCCTTCCTCCCAGACCAACGGGCGATCGATCAGATATCTTCCATGCCTTGGACTCACTCTGGAATGTAACATTTAAAAACTTGACACGAAATGCACGTGCTTTGTTGAGCGTGTTATCCTTATTATCCCCTGGTAAGTGAGATATGTTGAACACGATTACAGTTTTACTGAAATCTACTCAGATGGTATCTTGATTTATCTTTTCTTGCCAAAGTATCAAAAAGCGCTGGATGGAAAGCTTCAATTCTGTAAACAACATCCAGATCAGATGGAAACAACTCACACTCTCTCGAGTGTCATTCGGCCACCCTATGCACTCCAAAATGCTATTTCAGAACTGGTGGGATTCAAATTGATCAAACAAGAAGGTCAAGAGCTATGGGTACATAGAGAAGTCCAAGAAGCAAGTAAGAAGCCTTCATGTTTTATATATCACAAGAAGTAATGAGTTAGCTTTGTTCGATGAAGTCGTGTGAAGTCATATGAAATCTCAAGTCTCTTGTTTTGGGCAGGATATCAAGTCCCAAACTACCATATAATATATGTCATAGAAGACATAAACTGATTCGATTCTGCAGTGAATTATCACTCCACGGCAGAGCTTCAAGAATACTTTGACAGCGCATGCGCGATAGTTTATGAAGCTTTCCCCAAGCAGATGCATGGTGATTATCTCTCGAAGGACCAAAAGGGAGCTTCACAATCATACATTTCACACGGAGCTCATCTTGGTCGGCAATTCGCCGAAATCCGTCGATCTGGAACTCTCCTCAGAGGGTAAAGACCAACTTATCCTTATATCAATTGATACAAACTAACAATATCGGTTAAACAGTTCTCATGAGTTCATTGATCTTCTCTCTAATTGTGCATGGTATCTCTACGAGGTCAGTGACTATGACGTTTGTATCGGTGTTATAAATACTGGCTGGTCTGCGTGTGAAGATACCGACGGTTTGCAATATGGAGTGTTGTGCAACATTGCCGGCAGCGCCTATTTCGAACTGAACAAGTTAGCAGATTGTCGAAGAAACTGGGAGAAATTCTTGAAGATCCAGGAACAACTAGTCCCTGAAGGTGATCTCGAAGTAAGTGTAACTTTTGCAGCAGCTCGTATCATCAACTAATCGCTCTACACTACCACAAGAGCATACTGACAAATAAATTTAGCGATCCACATCCTACCACAATATGGGGAACCTAGAGTCTGCTTCAGATAATTTAGAAGAGGCTATCGAATACTTCCAAAAGGCAATTGCCATCCGTATCAATGCAGGCGATGTGGCGGCTTCGCTACTAGCTAACTCATACCTCTGTCTCTCGCGCGTACATTATCTGAGAGGAGAGTATGATAGATCGTGGTCAATCTTAGGAGAATCCGAAGCATTATACTTTCGCACTGTGGGTGCTGAAGCTCATTTCATGGCGCAGTAAGCTACATACCCACCCACATCAAGATATTTTGGCTAATGGTTGAAAAGTATTCATTATGCCTATGGAAATATCGAATTCGCTCAGAAGAAATGGGAATCTTGCCGAAGGTCATATGATACTTGCCTAAGAATCGCTCTTGCTACCGCGCCTATTCATCCCATCACCGCCGCTGCTTATTACAGTTTGGGATGTGTAGAGTTTGAGCGCAAGAATCGAGAAAACGCAAAGTGAGTAGGAGATCTCTAATCACCTTCATTCTTACCCAATTCATCCGCATGTTAATTCTCGTGAACCACGCAATAACGAGATCTGTACTAGGGGATTACTCGATAAAGCCATGGCGATCGCCGAACTTCGAAGTCCTAATCGAGATGACGGAACCATGGCACGCATTCTCTGGAAGACATCAGTAGTACTAGAAGATGACCCCTATGGTACTTATAACAATGAAGCAAACGATATGCGTATCCGTGCTGAGGTTGCGAGAACGACACTCATGGGCAATGGGGAGGGGGCTTTGGTAGTAGCCTTAGATGACGAGGGAAATGCTGATTCTAACGAAGTCGAAGACTCATACGATGCCCTTGTCCCGGGTTACTTTAGATAAGTGTTGGTATGGCTTTTTGTGGGTTTTGAGGAGTATATTTGGTGGCTTAGCCTGGCGTTATCATTTTGAGGAATTTGAGCTTGGGTGCAATCTATGAATAATTGAACTGGTTACTGGTCTGTTAATAAGTAGTTTTTTTTTGAGGGATTTGATTCTGGTAATTCAGGAGAACTATGTCAAGCTATCAGATTGAGCCTTTCACAAATTTCAGGGAAATGAATATGTGGTATGGCTAAAGATCACCTCTTTCTGGTACCTCCACTTCGTAGTGAAGCCATATCGTTTTCTAAAAGAACCCCGTGTTTTGAAAATTGCAAATATAGAATAATTTGGTAGTATTGCGGCCCCATAAGCCTGATATATTATCTAGCATGACAAGGCAATTAGGTTGCAAACGCTCTTCTCCGATTTGTTTTCCAGTCAGGCATGTTATGAAGGGTGAAGGGTAACGAGCTATTCGTCCATTCACTTGGGTCTACCACATATACTTATGTACTTTGCCCGAGACGTATTCCAAAAGTATCCCTTTAAAGATCAGCAACGTACAGTCAAAGTTACAGATGAGCTACTACTATTCGTGCTGGACGTTCACCCAGGAAATTCTCCTTGACGAAGCAAATATTGGGTAGCAAGAATATCAGAGAACAGAATGTAGCATGTCAAAGCAAATTAGCATTTGCACCTTCTTTACTCTAATTTTGCTCCTCAGCCGGTGCAGATAGCTTTATTTTGAAGTATCCTAGAGAGCTGCCTTTAAAGAAACATCCGTAAGGCCAATCAACCACTTCTTTATTAAATCATTAACTTCTGAGGGCTTTTCCCACAAGGCCCAATGACTTGCGTTAACCTCCCCTCTCGACAAATTCTGGAACCAATTCTCCATTCCCTTGCTTAATGCTGGGGGTAGAGCCGTATCTCTCGTTCCTCCAATAAACAAAACTGGCATCTCGAATTTAAGTGTCTTCTCCTCCGCTGCTTTGGCAAAATCCATTTCATCCTCATAATTCAGCTTGCCCGTACGATACCAGTTTGTAGGGCCATGCATTCCATGGATAGCATACCGCTGAGTATAGTAGTCAAGTTCGGATTGTGACAAAAGAATAGTCTTCCGAAGAATTGGTATGTTCTCCATATATACTCCATGGCTAACATCAAATGCGGGTTCTCCGTTTGGTCCTCTCCCACCGTACATAGCATTCAGAAATTGCTTGATCTTTTCTTCCCCCGCTATCTCCCTTTCTAAGTCCGGGCCTCCAAATTGAAGTTGGTATTTAAAATTCGGCAACACTGTGGCAGGGATATAGGTTGATTTTGGAGTTTGAAATGGGGTGCAAACCGAAAAGAATGCAGACACAAGCTTAGGGTAATGCATAGCGATTCTGTATACTACAGCTCCTCCCCAATCATGTCCACCCAGAATGACAGATGAAAGACCAAGTTGTTCAGCCAGGGATGCAACGTCATCCGCAGCACGCTTGTACGTGTAATATTTGGTCTCCTCAGGAGCATCTGTACCGGAATAGCCCATCATGTCCAAAGCCACGACACGGAGGCCAATTGACAATAGAACGGGGATCTGATAGCGCCACCCAAGAGAGAGATCGGGAAATCCATGGATGAGAAAAATGGTATTTAATAACGGTGTACCGCTAGGTTCTGCAAGAAGATATGAATAGGTTTTCCCGTTGAGAACAGCTGTCTTTTGTTGTACCCGTTGGTCATTTGGGACTATCTTGTCAGGGCGCGAGTCAGCCATATTTTAAGTGTAACAGAAATTGTGTGTGAATGATTTGAGATGAGATTCAAGAAGATTTACAACGAGCTTTGAATCAATAGGTGACGACAACCCCACTTTTTATATTGTAGTTTTGTTTAGCCTCGGTTCAATTCTGGTTTTGATGATATTACAAAGATTTATTACTCGTAGCGTAACGGCAACTAGATCTGAACTACGTGCAAGGGAGAGCCAATCACATTGACTATGCCAAATATCCACACTAGACCCTTTTCAAGAGCACACGAGCTGATATTCTTACTCTGTAATTTAATGAGGAATTAATGCAAAGTATTGTTATGGATCTGATACCTGACCAGTTGGATGGAAAATAGCTGCACTCTGTAAATCAAATGACGACAGAGGACATCTTGGGATATAATGCACCTCCTGCAGCGCCAGTGTAAGTTGTAACACTATCAAGCATATCTTCTCAAGTTATCAATAGATGACGGTATCCTCCTCGGCAACAACCACAACCTCACCATTGTGTTCTTCGGCACCATCTTTCTCTGTCACAACTCGTTCCTGTTCTGGAGAGGATCCTTGGACAGATTCATTAGTAGTATCAGTTTGGACTTTGGAAGCAGATGGAGACTCGGTTTGAGGCTCACCCACCGACTCATTAGACGTGACATTACTATCGATACCTTTGCCTGCTGATGCTGAATAAGATGGTCTACGAGTAGGATGCCGTTCGTAGAACTCCTTCACTTCGCGCTTTACGAGGGTCGCTGCCTCTGCAAGCTGTGTGCTAAGACGCTCCTCATCTGCAAGCACAAGCTCCCACGGTTTGTAGTACTATAATAGTTAGCTAAGCCCCTGGATCGTATATGAGGCTTGTACAAGTTTCGGTTCTGTCTTCGTAGACAAAAAATTGGCCATGGCTAGTAAATTTGCATGACGTATCCGCATCTGCCTTCCAGTTAGCCATATTCGTGAAACTCAAAAGGCCATATAACTGACAGACTCCTCGATAAACTTAGTCTGTTCTATTGCACGTATTTTTATGAGCTTGGCAAGTTTCTCGGCTTTTCGCACCTCGTCGTCTAGTTTCTGTTGCTGGGCTTTTTCAGCTTGGCGTTTCTCAATGTCCTGCCTTCGTTTCTGTTGACCAGTAGGGGTGCTTTGACTTAATGTGCTGAGTAGTCCGCCAAATAGTCGTTGTCCACGCTTCTTCTCCTCCTGTACACTGCTCCTCTTAGCTTGCACATCATCATTCTTGTGATTGTCTAGTAAATCTTGCTTGATGGAGCCTCGTCGCTTCGAATCTGATTGGGGAGAAGCGCGCGCTGTAGAAGACGACCCAGTACTTTCAAGGGAAAGTCTAGGTCGTTTTGATGCCGTATCCAAGGATGGGGACTGTTGCCGTTTTGGTGGTGGTGGGGGAGATTGTGGGACGTTCGGTGGAATGATAACAGCTGAGGATAGTGGCCTATACGGTTTAGATTATGGTGATTTTAGGACCTATAAACATACAACAAACTGTCTGACATCTTATTCGTGAGTTGTTCCTCGCACTCGCCGATGATTTGGTATAAGGTCAACCTTCCAAGTGAGTTGAATTGTGGTCAGGCTGGCTAATTACCCGAAATAGCTTAGCGGAATTGGGGAGATTACAAAGCAGAGGCAGCTTCAAGATTTATATTTACCTTCGGTGGCGGACCGTTTTGAAAACAACCAATTTGTTTGCGCCCTGCTCAATACAAATCTCACGATACTGAAACTCGAACATATGAACATCGTGGAAGCTACAGAGCCAATTTGAAATCGACAGGAACCTTTTACTTTTCGCAGCCCTTTGTCATGTCTCGCCATCATCCGTACGTTGCCTATCCTGGATGCGCTTTCATTCTCGCCTACATATTCCCCAATATTCTCTCCGTATTATACTGACACGTTCAAGCGATCTTGTTATGTGTCGCAAGCAATCTGGTCTTGCCATCGGTCGTCTTTGCGACAAATGCGACGGCAAATGTCCAGTCTGTGATTCTTACGTCCGTCCCACAGCAATGGTCCGAATATGCGACGAGTGTAGCTTTGGAAATTACCAAAACAAGTGTGTGGTATGTGGTGGTGAGGTAAGATATGCGACCCGACCTCTAAGACACGATACTAATGCAGCAAAGGGAATATCAGATGCCTTTTACTGTTTCGAATGTACAAGATTAGAGAAGGATAGAGATGGTTGTCCGAAGATCATAAATCTTGGATCTTCTAGGACGGATTTGTTTTATCAGAAGAAAAATTTCAGGAATCACTAGCAAGAGCTTGTGTAATTGGTTTTAATTCACCAAAGATTGCGAAACGTCCATTGTGATTAACATAGCGCGGAGTTCGGAAGGTGCAATATGGGGTATTGGGAATCTGCTTGAGGGTTAATCACAGAAATACCAGTATGGATGCAATTATAACATATCTTTTCTGGAGCACGAACACTGAATATGTGAACCACGAATGATACCTACCATGCTCCAAAGCTGCAACATTTGAAATCCGTCTACTATTTCCTGTTCTCCGCAGTTTATAACCTGGCATATTTCTCTCTACTGTTGCTGGGAGACACTAATTATCTCATTGAGATTGTGTCTACGGCTTTATGAAATCTTCCCTTGTGCTGATAAGCTATGCTCTCACATCTTGGTGCTAGGATTATTAACCAACCATAATTTTATTATTGCGTTTTCACGAGTGTTCTTGGTAAGTTTCGGTGTAGTGTCATTTCATCACCGTAATCTGATCTGATTCTCGTGCGAACATAATAATCATCGACAGTTATGGTTTATTGATTCAATCAGAAATTGATAAGCTCTCACAATTTAAGCTTTGCTACCGCTCGTAATCAAATTGATCTTATATGTCGCCATGTCGATGAATTATAAAAATGGATATCTTACGTAAATTGTATGACAAAATGAACAATCTAAATTTGAAATGTTACATCCCATCAGATAGAAAAGCATAGGTAAATATTAACACACAGGAAATGAATTTCATGTTGGATATAATAGCTATATTCTTAACTTTGTTAATAACTCTAAAGAAATACCCAGGTAACTTTTCCATAATTCCATTTTCAGTTCCAATCCCGACTCCTAAAAGTAAACCCTAAACAGACGAAAGAAAAACTACATATGTGTTCACCACCCTTCCTGGCATACCTCTAACATCTACATCATATTTAGTCCCACTTTGTTTATCTTCGTAAAGCGTATATATTTGAACAAATCAGACCCTCCACCAATGGCGTTTGATCAGCGGACTAGCCATGGGCCTTCTAGACCGTATAGAGTTGGATGGAGCTGTAGGGGATGCGGCCAAGATGGATCCTCCCGAAGTTTCGTTCTCTTGAGCAAAGGCCAAATGATTGGTTTGTGGCTGCTCAGTACCAGGCATAATGTGCGGCAGAAGATCTACAGTATCTGCGGGAACAGAACCTGAGTCTTCCGTAAACCCTGCTGGCATGACCTCTGTATGCATCTCTGTGTTATCCCCGCTAGTCGGTAATGTTAATGAGCTCGATCCTGAATCCTGGACAGAGTCATCAGTTATACCTTGGGCGCTCGTTTCTGTACCATCACCGTTTGTCGACACTCCACTTGGTAGATTTAATGTGCTCTCTGTGGCTAACTCGGATTCAGGAAGACTGTCTGAGCTACCGTCTGGAAGACCTGTAAACTCTGGAGCACTGGCATCACCGGTTGGGAAACTTGGAATTCCTGTTACCTCGCCCCCTGATATATCATTCGTGACGGTTATGGTTACTGAAGCCATAGTTACCGTTGAAGCTGGAGCAGTAACACTGAAAGTTGTTAGTTTTTCGTCTAAAGACACTGAAATTCAATCACTTACGTTACTGCTGCAACGGTAACGGTCTTTTCACCATCCATGGCAGAGCCATCACCCAAACTGGTTCCATACGAGGACATGTCTTCATCGGCTAAGGAACCAGGAACTGTTGTATCTGAACTTCCGGAAAAGTCAGCGGGTTGGCTATCAGGGCTTGTAGCTCCGTCCGAGATTGCTCCAGAAACTAAGCTTCCCTCGCCATCTAAGCTTGCTCCAGAATTTGAGCTTGCCCCGATATATGAAGTATCTCCTGAATCCAAGCTTGCTCCAGCACCTAAGCTTCCCTCGCCATCTAAGCTTGCTCCAGAATTTGAGCTTGCCCCGATATATGAAGTATCTCCTGAATCCAAGCTTGCTCCAGCATCCAAGCTTGCTCCAGCACCTAAGCTTCCCTCGCCATCTAAGCTTGCTTCAGAATTTGAGCTTGCTCCAGCATCCAAGCTTGCTCCGGTATCCAAGCTTGCTCCAGAATCTAAGCTTCCCTCAACATTCGAGCTTGCCTCGACGTCTGAGCTTGCTCCGGCATCTAAAGTTTCTCCAGTATCAGAACTGGAAGATATATCAGAGTTTATTTCACCACCTAGATCTGTGGACACATCAGAAATCGAAGTGGAATCTTCAGGTTCCTTGCTGCCCGAGGTTTCTGGACTTGTTGCTTCCGACTCTAGACCTGAAGAGGGAGAGTTCAGGCTCTCTTCTGTTGTTGAACTCTCTATTGATTCCTCTTGGGGTGGGTCATACGTGGATGATGACTCTACAGAGGAATTCACTGAACTATCTGCAATTGGTAGACTATCGTCGCTCAGTGATGATGACAATGGGACAAATTCGTTATCTGGGCTCTCTGATATTTCTGGTGTACTTATGCCTTCTTTAAAACGGTTAGCATTGTTTTGTGAAATTTTTCAAAATAGAGATGTTTTCTACTAGAGATGCATGGTACTTTACCTGAAGGTGATGGATTGAAGCTACTGGCCGAATCGGCTGAGTCACTGGATGTATCTGGTGTGGCTGTATGTTCCATATTCCCCCCCTGGCTAGAGGGTTCTGAACCACTTAGGCCATTTTCCCCATCCCCACCTTGACTGTTGGAAGACTCGAGTGTGGCATTACCACTTCCTTCGCCTCCATCTAAGCTAATTGAGCCCGTAGCTGATTCGGGTGCTCCTGTACCAGCACTGTATTCATCTTCAAAGCCAGAGGTTGCATCTGGACTGCTATCTGAGCATGTATCTAGCCGGCTAGAAGTAGACGTCCCTATATCTAGGCCAGCGTCTTCTCCCTGATTAAGTGTCTCAGGTGTACTACTTCCAGCGCCAGGTAAAGTGGGGTCCTCAGAGGAAGAATTTGGTAAACTACCTTCACCCTCGACTGATAAGGCAGGATAACTGCTACCATCCGATCCAGACGAAACAGGTAGATTTTCGTCAGCTTCGGATCCAGAAGAAACTAAATCACTACTAGCTCCTGATCCGGAAGAAACTGGAAAGCTGTCATCAGCTTCGGCGGACGAGACAGGATCACTACCGGCTCCCGATCCAGACGAAACAGGTAGATTCTCGTCAGCTTCGGATCCAGAAGAAACTGGAAAGCTGTCATCGGCTTCGGCGGACGAGATAGGATCACTACCAGCTCCCGATCCAGATGAAACAGATAAACTATCATCAACTTCAGATGGATCCAGGCTCAAAGAGCCAGAGGCAGTGCTATCTGCTGCTCCAGACAAGGATGATCCCGATTCAATGGGACTGCTATTGTTATCTCCAGATAGGGCGGTGTCAATAGAAGACGAATTACTGCTACTTTCCCCCAATTTGGAAAGCATTGGGTCGCCACTACCGTTTTCAACAGAAGAAGGATTTTCGCTATTAGTCTCAGGGATATCTGCACTAGAAGATGCTTCGGTGGCACCAGAGTCTATGAAGGTTAGCATCCGAGGTAAGGGTTGGGCTTATCATCATTAGACAACAGAGGGTAGATTAGATATTCGACTTTTGAAACAGAATTACTTACTTGAGCTCACTTCTTCCGAGCCACTGTCCAATGCGCTACTGTCCGATGCGTTGGGAGTAGATGATGATGCTGTATCATTAGGGACATCAGTCGAGGAGAGCCCTCCCTCTGGGGGTGAGTCAATCATCGACCCATCATCTGCTAGTAGTTCACTAGTTGTATCGGAGCCGTCATTCATTGGCAAATTATCATCAGGAGAGGAGTCAGACGTTTCACCTGCAGTCGTGGTGGGCAATTCACTCGATGCTCCTCCCTCTGGCGACACTTCAGCGCTGCCTAGAGCTGTACTATTTGTAGGTAAGGCAGTGGATTCACCAGCTCCTGAGTCCACGTCAGAAAAGCTTGGAGAAGTGCTGCCAGTGGTTGAGCTAGGAAGATCCTCCCCTTCTAGAGGTGGCAGATCGGATGAGTCTGAGATTCCGTCGTTCATGGCCTCATCAGATGTTGTTGGTGTTGTTGGTTGGTTGAGCGAGTCTGTAGAGGTCTCAAACCCTTCTAATGGCAGATCTGATGACCCAATATCACTATTTGAGCTTTCTCCCTCCAATAACGCATCGGTAGGCTCTGATCCACCATCAGTTGTCTCATCACCAGTCGAATTACTATCCCCTGCCGTATCGTTCGTGGGCATGTTATCGAGATTGGTAGCTGGGGTCTCATCCTTCAATGGCAGACTAGTTGAATTTATTCCATCATACCAACCAAGAGTGTCATCTCCGCCTAAGCTATTGCTACTTCCAGCGCCAGAACTAAGTTCGTCATCAGACTTCGTTGGGTTCGGGGGCTTGGTGCTATTTGATGGTGTACTAGAAATGGATGTGCCAGCTGAGCAGTGACCCATCTGACGCTTGGCAATTGGATCCCAGGTACACGCTGACTTCGAGGCAGAGCCGTCAGCAGGACGAATAGAGTCGGTGTAGTCAGAATCCAGATCGTCGAGCCCAGTAGTAACAGTTGGTCTTTGTGAAGGCTGGCCAGTGTTGTTTCGCGAGTCATTATCGGTAGTGTCGAGACCACCACCAACATCAGAATTGCTAGGAGGATCCTCCGTGTCGCTAATTTCACCATCAACAGGGAGGCTGTTCGAAGTAAATCCAGTATTGTTTGGAGATTCTATGTTATCAAAGCCGGTAGCTACAGCCGTTGATTGTTCTGTGTCGATCGAAGCGGTCTTGCTTAGCTCTGGTGATGAGGTCCTAGTAGTCCCGCTATTGGTATTCACTGAGCCTGTGGTTGAATGTGAGTCTCCAGCCATTCCAGTTTCGTAAGTTCCATCATTGTAATCATTTGAAGGTTTTGATACACGAGTAGGTGATCCTTGGGAAATATCTATTTCTATCGGGCTACCAAGAGTATTTTCTTGGTTGCCATTCTCAAGTAAAGTTTCAGGGCCGGAAGAGTGTGACGGGATTGTGTTAGAATTATCAGAAGAGACATGAGAGTTTACACCAGTAGATGAGGGTGTTGGCGTAGACAAATGGTTGGGGTAGGTCGACGTCTTGAGACCTGTGCTAAGAATTGTGGAACTCGACGTATCAGATGGTATGAAATCCGAAGTCGTCGTTTCGCGTATTGACGTCTTAGCATAAGGTGAATAAGGTGAGTTGGTCCATAAACCTGAAGAGCTGGAACCCTCACGAGTGTGATTTGTTGTTGTCGCAGTCGACCTAGTATCGTCGTTCCCATTCAATATTTGATTGTTGTAATCATCGTTGCCAATTTCACGACCCAAATTTGCAGGAAGAGCGAGGGCAGAGCTTAGAAGTAAATAGAGCGATAGGCAAGTATATTGACGCATTTTGATACATAAATTGTCCAGTTATGAACAAGGTAATGGAAATGAAGTTAGAACTTTCATACGCATAGATTCTTGACCCCGATAGAAACGGGGATAAAAGGGAACGTGAGATTCAGTGAGCACAGTATAAAGATAGTGAGTGGACTCATATATAAAGGAGATGGATTTTTCCAACCACTTATCTTATTGTACCGCTTACCAGTTACCAACTTCCTGTAGGAGTTTGTAAATGGGGATGGGATCAAGAAAATTTGTCAGAAAGTTGGAGCTCCTTAGGGAGCCCCATCTGATTTCCGACAAGATGCTATGCTTCGGGATAAATAATGAGAATTATGAGGCTGTCTGAGCTCCATGTTGGCCGCTTCGAGGGTAAGATTCCTACAGATACCTCCGCGCATCACAGAGGGTCCAAGGCTAGACGTGTCACTGGCCATATTATAATATTGCGTGGCACATCAATATAACATCAACCTGGATAGTGAAGAGGACCGGATTTTAATGGCCATGAGTGAAAGTGAAAGAGCTGTGGGAGTGTTGGTGTAGTTGTAGGATTGGTTTGGGGTGGCTGAGGATGAACCCAAAGGACCAGGTTATGGCAGTGCTCAGCAACGTAATCCTGATACAAGAGCGTGCGGGATGACTGTTACAAGATATTTGGCTGGGTAATACGGTCGGTGAGTTTGTTGCATCTTGGCAACAGTCTGATTATTGTGCTTTACTAAATAGTTGGATTCATCTCAGACAAAGGAAACCTGTAGGAAAGGAGAGGGGAGAGCAATGGTTATTCTTTAACGTCGTCAAAATGCAACTCGCCAGAAGCTTGGCTTGCGGCTATGCTAAAATTGGCCCATAAGCTAACTAGACTAAGCAACCGGTAGTCCGCCGTACTGCATACTATGCTTGAGCTTATTCGCAATGTTGCCTAACCTCCTGGTTGTATTTAGATACATGACCCCCCCATCCCTAATCTGTGCTTCCTTCACATCCTTGAGGAACTATAACCAACAACTCCAGATTGATGCAGGACACATTGCTCCCCCTATGGCTAAAAGCTTGACAACAACAACCTGCTATCGAGTTCATCCTAACCTCAATTGAGTCCAAGGCCAGGAGCCAGAACCATCTATCAGACTATCAATTTTTGGTCGGACAACTGCCACCAGAACAGGAGTCCTAGCTAGTTAGCCGTATAACGTTTATGATAAATCGGAGCCGACACCTCAACGACAAAACTTCCTCTACAATTCCAAACAACGTGTAGAATGTGTATTGTATCAATCGGTGCATCTGAATTGGGATTTGGTTGTGCCACATAATAATCCAGTAAAATTCCATACGAGTATTACTGGCAGCAAGAGGTTATTTACTTTGATAGATGGAACTTTACTAACATCGTGGATCTGTAATAGTACTCCTTCAATGTACTATGAAATAAAATATATATCTTGAACTCTGCACGGGTCAATGTCAATCCCTGAGGATTACAACTTAGCTTCCGAAATGACGGCCTTTGTGGCTTCCAAAAGCTGTCGATTGTGTTAACTTCGATCGAGGCACATTCTACCATGGAAAGAGGCGACGCTGGCACTGCTGGCCCTTATCTATTTCGCCACAATTTGGCATCTTTTAGATTCACATATCGGTTTGAAATATCCAATTAAAATTCCAAATTACACTCATTAGTCAAAAACCATGCGGCGATTCCAACTATCACTGTTTAGTTTGTACCCACTATCAGATGACCATCCAGTTAATTATCTTTGTAACCTGTTGCATCGTTCCAGGTCTATTCTAGAAAATCTGACCTTGAAACTAGTAACTTGCACTTTTGTATACCTGAATACTTGTGGGAGTTTTCTTGGAGCGAAGCGATAAAGTAAGCCTAGGTCGTAGCCTTCTTAATTACTGTGGCGGCCCCTTTTTGAATGCACTAGCAGTGGTATCTACCCAAACTAATCAACCTAGACTTCCTAATACCAATAGGGAGAAAATGGTGGTGCAATTACAATTTGGACTGCTTTCTTGTTTCCTATATCAATTAGGCCATTCGAACATCATTATATTTGGGTCAAAAGTATTTTCGTGTCACTCACGAAAAGGACGACAGGATGAATCAAAACTCTGAAAGTCATGATGATGCTGCAATTGGACTTTTAAAATTATTTTTATCTCGTTCCAGATCATTAACATCTATTTCCGAAAGCCATTATCCCGAGAATATTCCACCTCAAGCGGCAACATACGTTCCTTATTCGACTATGACCGAAGTGTTAGCCATTAATAAGCAGCGGCAAGCAACACGTCGCAAATTAGCAGAATCCTCATCTCCTACATCTAGCAATCCTGATCCGTTATCCATGCCCACAGAGTCATCAAATTTATCAAGCCATACATCGCCAATAACTCCTGCTTCTGACTCCAGTAGCACTGGAATACCTTACAGTACTGAGAAGAAATCCGAACACTCCTTCACCGATGAGGATGCTGCCTTAGCACTTCTTATTATGAAAGGCGTGTCTATTTTCGCAGAATCAGAAGTCAAATCTGAATCTGAATATCAAGCATCAAAGGGTATTCTTACTAGGTCAGAACAACAGAGAAAATTCTGGAACCGAAATCCTAACAACGAAATAAATATCGCAAACATGCGGAAAACAAACTTTGTCTTGAACAGAACATGGTACCCTATTACAGACAAGATGATAACGATTATGTCTGATAGCTCCGACGAAACCGAGTATGAGCATGACTGTATGTAACCCCGTTCTAGGTCAGAATGTGAATGCGAAAGACAAATAGTCCCACATTAGCTTGTTATATAGAACCGCAGAGTCCTCAGCAAGAGAGAAATGTGGACGAGTGTCGGAAGCGTCAAAAGGCAATGGTCTGTCATCTTCCAAATATGCGAGCATACGCAGGATTACCTTCCCGCTTCAGATATTAGACGTGCAATACGAGGTCAAAAGGGCCAGGGTATTTACTTCAAGCAAAGGTCCCATAAAGCATGGCAAAAATGAAAGGTCATCAGGATATCTATAACTGTGTTGAAAAGTTTTAGGGCTTATCTACATACCGTAGACAGAAACCTTGAGGTGGTGCTATCTTGTTCCTCTGTTGTTAAACGACACAAAGTGATATGTAAAGAAGTGACACTGGTGAAAATAGTGATGTGGAATATCGACTCGAGTAGCTATTGGTTCTGCGATACTGCAATTTGCAAATCCATGTTTGTAAATTATCGGAGTTTAAGATTAGGATACATTTATGTGTATCAGTATAGTTCTGTGAGCCACAAAGAAGTCTTGTCTGTATTTTCCACATCAAATCGTCCTCAAACTCATCGAAACAACCTAGGATTTGCTCATAATGAATAGAATATTATCACAGCCATTAAACAACAGCAATTTGAGCCAAATAAGGTCACTTTTGTCCGATGTCAGAACAAATTCGAGGTTTTCAGCTCAGTCTTTTCTATAACCTAAGACCATGTTGGTCAATAGAATCACCTCAATAGCGCAAAATTGAGTTTTGCATTGTCAAGAACGAGCTGCAATGGTCGGCCTGCATATTGTACCATAAAATCACAAGGTTGTTTCGAGATTCTTCCTGATAACAATGATACAGCATGTGGTGTTCTGACCACCCTCAGCCTGTTGCCAGCCTCAGTTTGAGCTCAAGCCAGCACTTATAGTTCTTGCACCTTAATGGTCTAATATCATTATCCTTTCCTCATGTTTACATGATTATCAACAGTGGCTCGTCGTAGATTAATGTGCGGTACCTTTAAATAAACCAAGAAGGCACGCACGCTAAAGAGTAAATGGTAGAAACATTGTGCTTTGGAAGAGCATTACCTAGTTGAGTAATTCGTATGCCGTCGCAACATCCAGACATAAGTCTATTCTATCCTCATAGTGAATCGTATCAAACTCTGCTATTCCAAAAGTGGAGTAAGGTCGTGCGCTATCTCTCCTTGCTCGTGCTAGGAATTTGTTCTCGGCCAATACAGCAGTCCCTATAATTCTAAATCCTACACGCTTCCTCACAACCAATGCTTTAGTGATTCCTTGGATTTGACAAACGTAATCTCCTTCTTGTGCTTCAGGTGGCGCAAGTCCCAATTTTGCAGAAGAGCTGGGATCAATTTCCTTTGTTCCTGCTAGGAGGAACAATCTTGGTTCATTGAGTATGGATGCCTCATGGGAGTCTGCATTATTAAACCCCAAAGAATTTTCCCTTAAGGAGAGGCTATTTGGTGTTTTGGTTGTCTCCCAAGCGATGATCCTATCATAACTAGAAATTGCTTTCAGGTTTTCCTCTGCTACATTATCCAACACCTCCATAAATAAATCGCTTTCTTCTCTAGCGCTTGGAAGCTGATCTTCTGGTATGTGACGAGTAATACTAGACTTCCACTGGACCATTTTCCTGGTGACTGAAATGATTTCATTGTGTGATGGACCAAGGTGAGATATACGTCCTGCGATGCGAGCAGGTACCCTCAGCTCAGCTATTTCTCCGTTGACTATAGAGTGCACGAGCTTGTAGTTTTCATCCCATACTCTATCCACTGCTGTCAAGTGTAATAAAATTTCGCCCTGTATGTCGTCCCTGGTCGCAATTCTAGGTCCGCCAAGCAGGTCTTGAACTGTCTTACCGAAGCGCAATAGATCGTGCTGAGTTGAGTCACGGTCAGCAGTTTTGAACATGATGGCATCTTTCCAAACTTCAAAGAGGGATTTGTTGTAGTCAATTGGAAATCGGTCTTCGCAGTCAATCGCAAGCCCAATGAAACCATATACATGATCTCTAGGTTCCTTACAGAGACTACTCCTATGAGTCTCAATCAGAGTTTGAAGTTTGTGACCACTCGAGTATTTATTGTCAAGTTGCCTCTTGAATCTCAACGGAATGCTGTCATAACATCGTTCGCATGCCTCTACCCTGGCTATGAAACGGTCCCAGTCCACGTTATAAGTTCCAATATGGATATGTATGCGTCTTGCGAGCCCAATTTCCTGAATGATCCAGACCCGTCTCCAATATGGGTTCCTGCACAAGGTGATTAGGTTTGCTTGGTGACTCATATCGAGCACATTTGTACCTCCGATGTCAAGTCTGAATAACCGGGTTAGGTCCTCTCTTTCAATACCAAGGGGTAAACCAAGCCATATCAAGACCTGGGATGCTCTGTTATACGTGAATGGCATCATACGAATCTGTTGATTTTTCTCTATTATATCGGTTTGGTTAATACAGATCGCATCGACCCAAAGAATACGAGGTTGATCAACCCGTCTAAGATGCTTCAAGGCATCGTAAAGGTTTCGTCCCACTTGGAATTCCTTTCCATTGACATAGATCCGCTTTTTCGCAATCTCATCACCCCAAGTGTATGAAAGAGCCTCGTATTTTGGCTTCTCAGCAAAGGTGATATCTCGTAATTTGCAAGTAATAGTACCCTCGCTGTCTTTAGCTGGCTCGACGGTCAACAGTCGAATGCCATCGGTTTTGGTAACGAGACGACTATGGAAAAACATATTCTCTTCATCCACCGTCTCCTTAAATATATTGAATCGCTTACGCGATGGCTTTCCTTCTTTTTTTGTCTTACGTGAAAACATGTCAGCAACAATAGAACAGTACCCAAGCAATGGTAGTACGAATGATGGTATGATTTGAAGACTAGTTGTCGTTGTGTGTGGGGGGGGGGGGACGATTCTGCGGCTGAAGCAGGGGAGCGATAGGCTAACCTTAATAGAGAAAATATCAATATACTTGAAAACATAAGCCCTTACCCAATCAAGCAAAAATCGTGTAAATTGCCAGAACTATTTAATAATACCATATATTTGGAAAATCGACACTAAGAAAGGCTGAAGTTGGGGCTAGCATGAAATAGCTGGGCCATAATATAGGAGATATAATCTTTCTAATTGTGGGTTTACATCTATGCACTCTTGATAATCTCAGGTAACTATCGGACTTTGCCGCTGTAGGATTATGACACAAGCTCGTCTCACCAAGCTGCAGATTCAAGAACTAGCAACATTACTTAATCATCAATTTGGGGTGTGAGAATGAAAGATGCAGTCTGACATTACTATAAAAATGAGATGATTATATTTTTGTGTATGGATCTATACCCAATCATTATAAAGAAAAGGCTTTGGCAAATTATGAGTCGAGTTTGAACAAGAACAATATAGCGTTTTAGCTCCAGATTCGTAGGTGGGAAAGTAGATTTTCCAACAATAAAGCCTTTTCTTTTAAAATCTACTCAAGCCATATTCTCGAAGTGCAAGAGACGGAGGCTTTGGATAGAATTTGCCATCCTGTTCTTGAAGACGGGTAGCAACAGTAAGTAATTCTGTTCTCACACCTACAGCACTGCCCCGCCAAACGCTACCGAGCATGTCTAAAGTCTCTATTCTTCAAATCTCATAATTTTGGTCTCGTAAGCTCTCGCATCCACAGGTTTTACCATCTTGTTCAGCTACTGTAAATCAATGCAGGCAAACTCGACAACAGGTCCAATCTATTGTAGAGTTGGTGGCCCAGGGGATTACAAATATGCGTTTAGTATATCTTGATTACCTACTCATTCTGACCCTTTTGTGTTATAGGACACTGCACTTAGTATGGAAAGTCTAGATCGAATAATTTGGTCTGCTCATATTACAACTATGCAATTTGACCTTAAAGGGATCGAACAATATATTAACATAACTTCCAGACTGGTTTGACTGAAAAGATTTACCAATTAAAACATGAGATTACTTAATTGGAGACTTCAGTCAATATTAGGAACGGCTCCTATGATTATATGAAATGAGCAATCTCATAGAAAGACGATTCGTCAGGATTCCGAGAAGTCACGTGCAATTGACACATATAGGAGCATGCAATACATCAATCAGAATGAGCAGTCATATTCAAGGGTGAGATATAAAATGAGTGTATGTAGATAGTAGATAATATTACAAAACAAAAGCACTAAGCTGTCAACGAATGAGTAGGCGGTGGTAAAAATGAATGTGTTGCTATAGGCACACTGGTGTGTCTTTATTCCAAGTCTAGTTCCACCCCTCACGACGGTAAGGCAGAATACGGAGGAATACGTCTTGATTACTCAATTCACACAACCGTAAATTATATCTGGTTGCCAACAAGAACACTCTATTCGATGGACTACAACAAGCTAGCTACGCCACCGGCATGTGTTGCTGACTTTTGCCTCATACCCGTATGTCTCTGTTTACACCTATACACAAAAGTTACTCGGTGGTGGCGAAATATTTTAGTGTGATTTATCTTGCTAAAGGTCCTTCACTTTAGATTGGAACTCCAACCGCTTCAGTCTCAAATGAAGTTGCCGCTGTACAGCGTTTGATGAAAGCCAGTGGATTGAGTTATTCGATGCATTCAGGTCAGTGTTTGATGTTCACTCTTTGATGTTTAGTCTTTGAATGGGAAGCTGTGTGCTCTGAAGAGCTGGTCAAAACAGCCTCAGTCTATAGGCGATTGTTTTGAGATAGCTTCAGAGTCTCAAAAACTTTATAATAACCTCGTTATGACCTCACTGACAATTTGTTATAGCTGGAACAACTGTTGGTACGGATATTGAATTTCCTATGCACAAAGCGTATACATCCGTCCTTTAAGTTGGAGCTCGTTGCTCCTTCGGCTGCCAATGGACGATATGATGCCAGTACCTTGCCAGCGACATAATAAGAATTATATAATACGATACCGCCTTGACTGATGGTATTTATCAAGGAAATGTCGACTAACATTTTCCAATAGAAGGCTCCTGGGATGATGTAATGCGCGTAATTGGGCAAGCTCATACCCTTGTGCATGAGAACGGTGTCGTAAGAGTGCAGACGGGTATGAAGGCCTCCAAATACAGGATTTGGCTGAGAAGATTTTCTAAGATGCTTACTCCAGAAGTGCTCCAAAAAGCATGTGTTTTGAGAGTAAACAGCTCATAAAATCCCGTCTCAGGCCAACAGACTTGCTATGAATCTTAGACTGATCTTGATATTATCATTCTTAGATATTCGCGCAGGTACACGCACCGATAAGCAGCAGCATTTCGCAGAGAAGGTTTTAAAGGTTGAAAGCATCTTAGCCGCTGACTCTAACGCCAAAGAGAGAACTGTCAAGAGTGTGGAAAAGAGAGCTGTAGCTACCGAACAAGAGAAAGATGTCTCCAAAACTAAGGAGGAAGAGACAGCACAGACGGTGCCATCGGCCTCTCTAAAGAGCACTGGCACATGGGCCAGTATGCTTCGAAAGTAAATAGTTAGACTTTAAGCATATAGCACCTATCAATCATCACAACTGAAGAAGAACGTGTCACGGTACTGTCATCACGTGATGTACGGGAAGATATTATCTAGTTTAGATACTTACAAATCCTCAGCTTTTCCCCACACTTCTATATGCACATTACGTGCGTTCCGCACTCATTCCAGGCCTTGTGTTACAGAACGCATCGAATTAATATTGATCCAAGTGGTAGTACAAACTAACATCAAAGCATTTAGTAGGTCTCGCAATCAATACCCCAATGCTGAATAAATTATGTAGAAACCTGTTCATGTAATACAAAAGTCCAATCTACGGAGCTTTCCCATCATGTCCTAACATATAGTTGTGTTCTTTCTGATAGCCGAATAATTGCCAAGCAATATTTTGTGGGTGATAATCACGCTACAACACGTGTACTAAACTCCGAAACCTCAAGGCCTGTAGTCAAGCTAATTACCTAAGTAACAAAAAGTTGCAAATCAAGCATCACATAGATTAAATCTTACTCCACAGCTCAATTCTGCCAAATTCCGACTCTCGAGCCCATAATCACTGTTCATCGTCACAGCCCAGCATCTACAAGCGTTTCGCGGTACTAAAGGCACACTGGGCCATGAAAATCATAGGTTGATACAACACCTCTCCCCACATAACATCCAACCACAAGTGTATGACAACACTGGGTACGACGAAATTGCTTACGACGAGGTAGGCGCAGTAAATCTGGTCTTAGCTACTCCATCACGGGGAGGGCATAGCAATAAGTCCACCTCATTTTTATATCTTGCTTCTTTAACACTTCTATTTTGATTTCCGTTTAGTCTATATCTGCACTTCGCCTACTCTGTTTTCGTGTGAGTGCACGTTGATTTAATTTCCCATCAGTTCAAGCAGGTCTCATTGATGGAATTCATTTAATGATTTACATTTCTAAGAACAATGAGAGCTTTTATCCACTCTGCCTTGATGGCATTTCTCATATTAGGTATCTCGCAAGCAGTACCACAAGCTTTTAGCTCAACAGCAACAATTGCCACGAAAGTAACATCATCAATAAATTTAGCAAGCACCGCTGGTGCAGTAGCTTGCAACAACTCACCAGAGCTATGTAATCGAAATTACAATAATATTACGCATATTGGAGCTCACGATTCATTTGCTCTACGAGATCCTACAACAGGCTTTTCTGTATCGGGAAATCAATTTTACAATGCCACGCTCGCTCTGTCGGCGGGGATTCGTGTTCTGCAAGTCCAGGCACATGTGGAGAGTAGTGCAATAAGACTTTGTCATTCTTCGTGTGGTTTGTTGGACGGTGGCACACTAGAGAGTTTCCTGGGAAGTGTAAAGCTATGGATGGATAGCAACCCGAGCGAGGTTGTGACACTCCTGATTGTCAACTCCGACGGAGCGACAGCTGCATCATTCGGACATGATTTTAGTTCGTCTGGCATTTCAAGCTATGGCTACACACCTGCCTCATCAACTGGACCGATCCCAAATTGGCCTACCCTACAAACCCTAATCACAGCCAATACCCGCTTGGTAACATTCATAGCAAGTATAGACTACGACTCCAGCGTTCCATATCTTCTGCCCGAATTCGATTTTGTATTCGAAACTGCTTTCGGTGTCACAGAGTTTACTGCTTTTACTTGTGAGCTGGATCGGCCCTTGACCCTCTCTACTTCTGCTGATGCAGTCTCCGCTGGGTATATGGGCTTATTAAACCATTTTAAAGCACAAAAACAAGCGTTCTTTGACGTTCCAGATCAACCTAACATTACAACTACAAATTCAGCATCGACAAGTCTGCTTGGTGCTGCTGGAGTCCATGGACTGGCTTGCGCTAATGAGTGGGGGACGAAACCAACCTTCATACTGGTTGACTTCTGGAATGTAGGACCCAGTGTTGCCACGGGAGACCTGCTGAATGGGATTGTCGGCGTAGGGAGAACAGATATTACTTCCAGTGTTCTGACTCCAAGTGAAAGTCTTGGGGTTCAAGCAAAAGGGACCGTGAGATCAGGAAATACGGTGTTATTGGCGATGGCAGTTATTGCACTTTGTAATCTCATCTGGTTGTAAGTATTTGCTTTTGTTTAGGCTGTACATAGCAATGGTGTCATAAGTTGCGAGATTTTAGATGGGAACTAGACTACAACGCCATATATCTAAGTAAATATCTATGATATATCGTTTAATATGCTCAAAGGGACCTTCAAGTTGAACCTAATTCATCACATACTCATTCTATTCTTTCCCAGAATCTGGAAGTCACACAGGGGTAGACATTGGGACACTAGCAGCTACGCTAGTTAGTACAGGTTGGAGCCAAACTGTTACTGAAGGATATGGGCTCCGAGTGGACTCAAATTATGCTATATGCTGAATATCGACCTCATAATGTTTTGGAAGGTCATGGCATTTACTATAATCATCGCATTAATATCGACTTTAGTTGTGCTCATGAGAAAACCCCGTAGTTATAATGTTGCTGCCATTACTTATATAATTTTCTATCTATGTCTTATTATTTGTCTATCTACTTGGTCAATTACCTTTCTTATTCAGGGTAACATAAAAAAGAACGGCAGTGGGGAGTGGGTGCAGAGTGCCTCTACAACAGAACCATAAAAATTGTGCGGACAAGACCTATCACCCCGAGAACACTGCCTGTAGGCCTGGAAACACCATCATTTGCTTTTGTAGTTGAGGCAGCAGCGGGAACACCAGTAAATACTGAAGTTGGGACAATTGCACTGGAAACAGTGATCGGTTCTGTCGAGGTTGCTGAGGGGATGATCGGGTAGCTTGTGAGCTTCGAGGCATCAGATTCGGTGGACGTTACTGACATACTGCTTTGAATAGAAGTGGTTTTCTGCGTCGTTAATGGATCCTCTGAGCGAATTGAACTGCTGGATGATTCTTGTACACTAGAAGGTTTTGGTAATGCTGAGACCTTAGATGCCACCCAAGTTGCAGCATCCTCGGAAAAAATATCGAAATAGTTGAGGTGCGTAGCACCAACTTTACCCAGTGCACATATAGGATCTGTAATAACACAATAGTCATGGTAAACCGATTCAAAGGCAGCCAGACCTGCGAGTTGATTCGCGGGACGTGGGAAGAGACCTTGACTGTTGGCACCTGTCTCGATATTGTATGGCTGGGAGGCTGTGTGTCGTGTGTCACCGAAAGTAAGGATGGCAACGACTATATCTTATGTTAGCAGATATGCTTCATCTTGCTGGAAGGGTTCAAACTCTTATTTCCAGGAGTAACCTTTGGATCTAATCCTGCATTGGTCTTCTGCAAACAATTTTGAAAAAAGTTGCCTCCACCTCCACCAATTATATCTCCGACAATATGTGCACCCTGCGAGTACCCGCTAATGACCAAATTTGATTCCGGGCAACGCTTGTTATATGCTGTAATCTGCGCGTTTCCATTTGCAGCACCTTCTTCGAGGGACTGACAGTAGGGTGTGGCCAGCTCATTGACGAATTGAATATCTTCATAATCGCAGCTTTCGAGATCGGCGCAGATGGCATTCACGAGCTTTCCCTGCCGACCAGGGTATGGCTCGTTGTTTCCCTTAGCTAGAAAAACGTGCGTTGAAGTGCACTCGGATTCGCGCGTTGCAAGAAGGCCGTGATCAACTTTCGCGACAGCATATGCCGCAGGAATAAGAAGAAGAATTGTAGCGGCAGAAACCATAATGGGAAATAATTAAAGAGAGTAGAAATATTTACAAGTGGAAATGGATGTGGAGCAGAAGCAGAGCACAAGCCAAAGCAGAAGAACAAAGGGCTGGAATGAACAATTCAAAGCTTGATCAAGTTTATTTGTGCATAAGTTGGTCTTTTCCCCAGTTCACTTTGGAAAATTGTGCCTCACCTGATCTAGACCTAAATAAGGTAGGACTCAATGCATATTATATAGAGTAGCATTGAGCTACCCTACATTCGTCGCAAAACTAAAAGGCCAAACCGCAGGAATACGATATAAAACCTCGTGAAGTGGGGACTACGGTTTCAACATGGTTGGTTCAGGTGCTGAGCGTGATCGACGTCGGAAGCCCTATGCTAAATTTAGCGAAAATATATCATAATCTTCGTCTCGACGAATCAATGTCGAAGCACTTCTAGTACAACACAAATGGTCATATATATAGGAACTTCAATACTATCGATTGGCTTATCTATTAGGTTTTATCTTGGACAGTGCATGTGTACGTGTAAATAGCCGATCTTCAAATTTTCATATTGTTCCTATTGCTCCTATTGTTCCGAAAGTGGCTTTTAAAAAGAGAAGGGATTTGACTCAACAATCCGGTATCCATATAGCTTTCTGGACAACTCATCATTTCAAACAAATCTATGAAGAGCATCATGTTTCGTATCTTCGCACGTTAGCCAACGTTTGGTGTCCTTAGGTACCTTTAAGGGTCCGTTGCAGTACCTAACTTTCACGTAATGATGCCAGACTGGGATAAGTGTGGTCTGGATTGTCTCTACTCTGATGACTTTATCTGTTAGCAGTAAAGCTGCTAGGCACGTAGACTTTGTCCACACTAGTTTATTCAGAAGGTAGATGATGAGCAAGCCAAAATATTGTGATCAGCCAAAGAATTAGAGGAGCTGCGAAAATCTTTATTTGGTAATGTACCATTATCAGTCATCCGTTATCGAAACACAGAATACAGAGATAGCAGTCATGTTTGATTATCAAACATGCATATGTGGTCGATTGAAACACTCCGTTGATGAATTGTATCCTTAGCACAAGAGAGTTGCTAATTGAGATTATCATCGTTGTTACCTTTCATTCAACCAATTCTTAAGGTTAGCGGCTATACTACAGCATTGACATTATCCACAAGGTTATGATCATTTGGCTAACCCATTTTGGCAGTTTGAAGTATCTCCATAATCACATGGGAACAAAGATACACTTTACGACCTAGCAGACTCGAGCTCTAGCTCAAGTTGTCTAATCCGCTCGCTCTGCCCTTCTGATCCACTACCGACTTTCGCCTTCAGTAAGTCAACCTCCTGAGCTAGTTTGCTAATCTTATCGCTCTGTGCTGTGATTGTTTTTGTCTGCGCTTCTAACAGATTCTTTATCTGCTGCAGAGAACTCTCAACAGACCCGTTTCCAGGAGAAGAAACAGTTGTAGCGACTGTTGGGGATGCAACGGCTTGTCTCGATGTCGAGATTGGCTGACTTCCCGGAGAAGGTTTTGGTGGCGATACCTTAGCTGGTGATGTTTTGATAGGGGATAGTGGTTTTGCGTCCGTCTTCGCGGCTGTAATGGCAGCACGCTGAATTGGCTTCGCAATTTCTTCAAATGAAGAGGCGTCATCGTCAGAATTACCTTCTTCATCGTCTTGAAATTTGCTTGCCATGGCTGCGATGGAGCCTTTCTGCTCAGACATGGTTGGAGGTGGTGCTCGTTGAACTAGTGTTGGCTCGTTCTCCTTTTTCATAGGTGAAGGAGCCTTGGTTGGTGTGGGTGCTGGCGCTGATGGCTTGTAGTCCGAAGCTACCTCAACCGGGGCATTACCTTCGTAGATGCTTTCGAGATCAATTTTGGAAGGTATACCGTCCTTGCCAGATAGCCATTCGGCAGCAGTTACCGCGGGTTTGGTTCCGGTAGCTGGTGGATAGATATCCGATTGGAAGACTTCAGCTCGCCTAGGTACAGTGAACGAGACGGGTTCGATATAGCTATCATTAACAGTTTTATACGCTCTCATAACCTCGTTCTCATGGACCTGCGTGAATCAGTATGAATCGATCCAGCTATACAATCTACTCACATTTATACCACGTCTTGGGACAAATGCAAGACCTCGTTGCGGATCACCGGATTTATATTCCGATAAAAACTCGAACTTATCATTCTCATACTCAAAGTAGCGGATGTTTCCATCACTACATGATTAGCAAACTATTCTATCCAAAACAGAGACGATACAGCTTACCCTTTTCCTGCAAGGTACAAACATTGTGTCCCATCATCTACTTAAGGTCAGCAAAACACTTGAAGCTGGAAATTCGAACGGCATACCCCAAAATGGCATGCAAACGCCTGAAATTGAGTCCAGGACCGTGAAACCACCGATAGGTTCGGATGGGTTACCAACATCCCATAATGCAAGTTGCCGATCGCTCATCTTAGAGAATCCTGTCGTGGCAAGACGGTCATGCTCGCCCATCCAAACTACTCTGCTATTCTTTGCTCCACTATGGCCAGGTACCTCATGGGCAGCACGCTCCTGGCGGACATCCCATACGCGCAATTTCTTATCTCGAGATGTAGTGGCAAGAAGAGTTCCATTTGCATTCCACGACAGGCTTTGCACAATATCCCCATGCTTCAAGGTCAGGTTTGACTTTCCAGTACCAATATCCCAGAGCTTGATTGTGTAGTCACCGGATGCGGAGGCAAGTATATTCTCGGCGGCTGGGTTGAAGAGAACTTGTCCCACTTTCCTGATATCGTTAGATGCCGTCTACCAGCATAGAAATAGAGACTTTACCGTGAATGACCTATCAGTTTGCTGACTGGCGCAACATCTGTGGGTTCCTCGGCGTCGCTATACAGAGTAAAGCATTGCGGAACCTGCCAGATGAACACCTTTCCATCATCAGATCCAGAAGCAATTATTCGATCGTTGAATGGATTCCTGCCTGATACTCAGCATGATGCTTCCTGCGAGGTCCTGCTTAATACTTACCAATCTGTATCAAGCACAGGCCCAGTATGGCCCCTGAATAAAGGAATTTGCTCGGGCAGCCGACCTTTCTCATTAACAGGAATGACAGCAAAAGCACCTCCACCGCTAGCCTCCCAATTCACAGCAAGATACTCGGGATTGGCCTAAATGATAGATCAGCTCAATGCGCCCAGCCAATTCCCCCTAACATCGCACCTTAACCAAGTTTGTATCCCAAGCATTGCGACTAATATGCAAATTGTCGTAGCACGATTCCTTTCTTGTAGACTTGCCAAAAACGTGTCCTAGTTCATGGTCAGCTTTAGCTTCCTATCTGCCTATATTTGACAAGGCTGGCTTACGGTACTTCGATGAGCGCACGAATCGACCTGCCATACTGAATCCACTGTTTGGTGAAGAGAAGAACGACTCTTGAAAAGGCCTTCAGAAAGGAAAAAGTTGATTTTGTAAGGTATATGAGCGTCGTGAGCTGGCGGATATCAATTATGTCGATCTTGTTTGTTGGTGGTGAGTGAGCTCCTGACTGAAACAGCTAATACCAGAAGTAAGTTGCCCTCCTAACAATGCTTGGCACTAGCATGTTCCTTTACTTCATCACAACCACATTTGAGGCATATATATATTACCCAAGCTCAGAATGTTTACTTAGGTATCAAAGTTCAATAGGGTTTGTTTATTGCTGGTTTCTTCAATTGGACTTTAAATTTGGAAGACAATCCTGGCCAAATTGACAGATACTGTAATGGATGAGCGATGGTTTTAACCATAATTATGCCCCGCATATATAATAATTCTGCTTAAATCCCACTTGCTAAACAGTAACAAACCAGCCACATGGTCTAATGGTTATGATATCTCGTTCACAATTGCTGAATTTTCTCCGAGATGGTTCTGAGTTCGATCCTCAGTGTGGCTAGATCGACATTTTTTTATTGCAAGATCTATAATTTTTGGTTACTAGAGTAGAGAAGTTACGAAGTTGAGGCATTTTTTCCACCCAAAAGCATCCTTATCTCAACTTTCTGCCTGAGGTCATCCATTGAAATCAAACACAGTTCTTGATATCTATTAGCGGACTGCTCGATAACAAACACATTAAGTTATAGCATGTGTATCTATTTGAATGTTTCCGCACTATAACATAATGTATACTCTCACTTTTTGTTTTGTCAACATATTACCTTGTCATCCATCCATCCATCATAGACTAAGTAAGAATTGAGTAAGTTCACCTAGTCCGGTTCTCTAATTTACATAGGGAACATTGTAATCTCCCAAAAGTAATGCTACAATAAATGAATAGCCAAACAACCACAAACTTCTCTTTTGGGCGTTATCTAGTTCCCATGGCCTTTTATCTTACTAGTTCAAAAAGAGATGGTCACAGAAGCCCACATCTGTATAGCAGGAAAATGCTCATCTCTCGTTACTTCCTACATAAGCAGCTGAACTGCTATGCTAACATCATTTATCTATGGTTCCGTTCCATCCACGCGCACAGAAAGGGTATGGGGCTATTTGTCCCTCGTAAGGATCGAGGTCAGCTAATGATTCCAGACATCTCACGATTCGATTCTCTAAGATCGGGTTGTGTACAAATCTCACCCGTATGTCAGCACAACAGCGTATCGATAGAAGGACTTAATAAAGATCACGTCGTTAGTGTGTAACGTACGGAATCAAACAATCAAAATAGAATCAACAAGGCTGCGCTAAACCCGACTTGGAAATACCCATGCTGCATCAGGGTTGCGTGGTCAAATCCTCAATAAGTTCGATTTATTCTTTCTTCCACTCTCTCCTTCGCAAAATAATCAAGTTTCTGTCATGGACAAACATATCCAGCAAACCCAATCTCAATGCCAATTCGCCGTGTGGTAGTGACCGGTCTGGGAGCCATCACCCCCCTCGGCGTAGGCGTCCGAAGCATCTGGAACAGACTCCTTGCCAGCGAATGCGGTATTGTTAGTGTTGCCAACCAAGAACCAGCACAGCATTGGGAGGATCTTCCAAGTACTGTTGCTGGTGTTGTGCCAAGCGGCGGAAAGGAGAATGGAGGATGGCATGCATCAGATTGGCTTGTTCGCGGCGATGAACGTCGAATGGCGAAGTTTGCTCAATACTCCATTGCTGCCACCGAGATGGCATTAAAAGATGCAGGCTGGCGACCACAGACACAGGAGGCGAAGGAAATGACCGGTGTTTGTCTAGGCAGTGGGATTGGAAATCTTGAAGAGCTATACAATACCAGCTTATCATTCAACAATTCCGTAAGTCCTATAAATTAGTCCATGGCTAGACCTGTATGCGTTACTTAGCTTCATTTTAGGGATACAAAAAAGTCTCACCTCTATTTGTCCCGCAGCTCTTGATAAATCTCGGCGCGGGTCACATCTCAATGAAATATGGGTTGCAAGGACCTAATCATGCCGTAACTACAGCTTGTACAACTGGAGCACACGCGATTGGGGACGCTTCTCGCTTCATTGCATTTGGTGATGCAGATGTCATGGTAGCTGGGGGATCTGAATCTTGCATTCACCCACTTGCTCTTGCTGGATTCTCCAGATCCCGTTCGTTGGTTACTGGCTACAATAATGATCCATCCTCTTCCTCACGACCATTCGACCAGGATAGAGGTGGGTTTGTAATAGCCGAGGGTGCAGGTGTTCTTGTACTCGAAGAGCTGGAACACGCTAAGTCGCGTGGTGCTGATATCTATGCTGAGATTCGAGGTTATGGCTGTAGTGGAGATGCACATCATATAACTGCACCTAGAGAGGATGGTTACGGCGCCTTACTAGCTATGAAAAGAGCTTTGAAAAATGCAGGGCTTCGTCCAAAGCAAGTTGATTATATAAATGCCCATGCTACAAGCACGCAACTTGGAGATGCTGCTGAGAATGCTGCCATTACTGCTTTAATGCTTGGTGGGGATGGTTATGATGCTAGTAGCCAGATAACTGTTAGTAGTACGAAGGGTGCCACTGGCCATCTTTTGGGTGCCGCAGGGGCTATCGAGGCTATCTTTTCGATCCTCTCGATAAGAGATGTGAGCATACAAACATATCGCAATGACTCGGGAATACTGACCTTCGAGTAGAATGTTGTTCCTCCTACGTTGAACCTCATTAAGCAAAATAAGAGCTTCACATGCAACTATGTACCTCTGGTATCACAACAGAAAAAAGTAGATGTCGCGATATCTAACAGCTTTGGATTCGGCGGCACCAATGCCTCCCTTGTCTTTGCAAAGTATTGAAGTTGTTAGGCTTCATTGCACCGCGGTTGATATAGACTGGAAACATTCAGGAGACACCTGACCTCATTCAACCATAAACTATGTTTTATCCGGCACTAATTCTTGCAAGTTTAGTCTAAATTTTCAAAAATCAAATAACAAAAACCTCCCATTGCACATCTCAATTCCCTACGTGTATAGGAGTTGCAACAATTTCCTAGGCTAAAATCACATAGCAACCAGGATAATGCAGGAGAGGGAAATTACCGAAGTTGAGTGAGAATTCAAAAGAACCTTATTATTAATAAACCAAGTGCAGTGAAGTAGTCATGCAAAGTGAAATATGCTCGGACCAGGTGAATTCCAGATATAAAGAAGACCGCAATACATATCAGCCATCATTAGGGCCAAAACTATGTTTATGGATAAATAAATGTTAGGAGTCGAGCATACCGAAATATGCTCTAACTATGTCAACTGTTGGAAGTCATTAAAAATGAGATCAATACTGAAGCTGTCTATACCGTACCAGAGGTGTTTCTTCCATTGCGATCTTCTAATGTCGAAGCTTTCTTATTGATGGGTTAATAACTGATCGCATAAACCATAAAATATGAGAATTAGCATGTCAAATCCTGTATTAACATACATTTAGTAGTGACAATTTGGTTGAGGCAGCTGGGTGAGGCAGATGAAGTACATCAGCCTCAATGGGAACAAGGCCCGACTACAGGCAAATATCACTACCAAAACACTACTTCGCATCGCATCGCATCGCCTCAGATTCAAGGGAATACAAAAACTTTTACGCTCCTTGACTACTTTAACCTTTTGCTGATGGAACAACACACAGTCCAGAATGAGATTATATTTATCATACTTTGCAGAATTCCTGAACTTCTATCATTTATTACCGTTGTGGCATCGTGGAACCGTAACATTCATCTATCCATGGACTGGCTCGTCCACCTAGGCAGGTACTGGTACAAAATACTAGGAAATAGAGGTGAAGGCTACTCGCATGTGAATTTTCGGCCGAATCGATACAAAAAGTCATGATGTTGGCCGCCAAGCTCGACCGCGATTGCAAGATCGATGAAAATATGTATTAACCCTACCTCTCTTTGAATTGATGGCATATGCTTAGATAAGTATGGTTGTGTCTTGCTCATGGGGCATATGTAGGTTACGTGGGCTGATTGACCATCTGACTGTCAAAGCAAAGGTTCTACTATCTAACCTAATACTTCTATCTATTTAGATTGCTGGGCAAACATGACTATTCTTAATTAAAATCAAGAATTACAAAATGGTCAGCCAATATCGTATGGAGATTACGCAGGAGTCTTCGCTTGCAGAGGTCTACGTGTGGGCCACGAAACTAATCGAGTATATCAGAGAATAGGGCGATGAAAGATTTGGTGATTGGCTGCAAATGGGTTAGGAACTTAAAGTGAACAGATGGAACAAGGATTGATACTGGAAGTAAGCAGTCTGTAACTTGCTAATCTGACCAGGCAGTCCATCAAATTAGTGGAAGGGAAATTTCTTTTAATATGATTTCCTGGTGTAGATATATCTTACCACATGGTATGGATAACTGTGTAAGATAGAAATCAAGTACAATGCTCTATCACTCTGTTGGCTCATGGTCTTCAAAGAAAAAGCTGATTTAATAAGTGATTAGACAAGAAGCCCGATTGGAGTACAAGCTGAGTGGATATGATTACATAATACAATCCCGGCGTCATTGATCCCCTGCACATTTTATCGTGACTTCGCTGAACACAGGTCAGAGATCGAATATATATTGAGCGACTAATTCACTATTAAGACGAATTGTATTCACAATGTCACAGAAAGCATGTATTTCATGTTTGCGCACGCTACAGCGACAAACCTTGTCTAGTCCTAAGGTATGCCGCAGGCTATTCTCACCATCTTAGTCCTGCTAACATATTGAAGGCATGCAAGACAGCTTCACTTCGTTCAACCAGAGCTTTCACAACCACGCGCTACAGGCGAGAAAGTGCAATTCCTCCGGTGACGCCCGAGCGTGCAGAGGGTAGCTACAAGGCACCCTCTAGGTGGCTTCCTGGAGATCTCGAGAAGATCAAGGGAGGCCCAATCGGAACCTACAATGCGTATGGCATGACTGAGCTCTTGTACAAAGAATGTGCAGTACAGGCAGATTACACAATGGCAAAGGTCGAGGAAGACGAAGCTGAAGTACTAAAGACAGAAGACGGAGAAGATTTGGGAATTGGAGGAGGATGGTGGCATACTGGTAAGGTATTCGTTTGCGGCTTTGTAACTTCACTAACACTCGGTGCAGAATCAGGACTAAGCCCAACTTTCAGCACTTGGTCTCAAGTCACCATGCTACATATGTATGTCTTATTTGCCAGATATCGCAAGTTTTCTGCAGCGGAAGCTACTTTGTGGCAACAACACCTTTTAGATCATTTTTTTTATGACGCAGAGAATCGGATGGCGGTATATCACAATATGCATGCACGCAGCACAAGGAACAAATATCTCAAAGACATGTTTATACAGTGGAGGGGTTTGCTCGCAGCTTACGATGAGGGAATAGCGAAAGGTGATGCGGTTCTTGCATCTGCTGTTTGGAGGAACGTCTTCAAGGCGAGCGAGGGCGTCGATCTCAAAGCGCTAGCGTACATTGTCAGCTACATGAGAAGACTATTAAGCGGACTAGATGCTGTGCCTGACAATAAGTTGATAAATGAAGTGGTGGTGTTTGGCAGTCCTAGCGGCGAGGAGCAGGTGGTGAAACTACGGAGCGTTATGATGGATCTTCCCCTAGCAAGTACAACAAGCAATGTCGTGGCGCCAAATAAACAAATTTGACGAAGCTACTGCTGAATGGTACTCATTTATATGTATACTATGTAATAACATTACCAGGCAACGGCTACGTGTCAAGTCGGAAATCGATCATTTACTTTCCATAAGCTTTGAGGGTGAATTATGGAAAATTCACGTCTTCCTTCATATAAACTATTCAGTTACGAATTGATGTAAGGATCGATAGGTATCTATCAAGAAGTCAACTCAATGTCAAGGTACCAAACTCACGGGGTTAGCAATATTTGACGATAGCGAACATTTTGTGTCTTATTTGCAAGTATGAAGTACTTGCTTTTTAATATACTACTCCATTGAACGATCATAATGAATGTTACTAGCATCCTCTGCCGAAGCCATACAATTGGCATGAGATTGGTACGATCTGGATAAGTATGTATCATACTAGTACTATATTAAGTCTTCAATGACAAGGACACGAACAAGCTCTCTTTCGTTCCGACAAAGTCTTCCCGGCCAGGTAATACCTTTGCACGGTATTTACGCATGTCAGCCCAAGCTATTAGAGCTGAGCATCCTCCCAACTTTAATATTCCTCTATTAAGCCAACAGTACTAGGGTTAATGACGTCTGTTTCTACTACCACAATTTCCCTCTAAAACATTATGGAAGACCTACACCCGGTGAGTGGAATTATAGTAGACCTAATGTTAATTTATCCTGCTCGAAATAATATAACAGTCGACAATTTGTTTTGAGTCCAATAAAGTATTCAAAGAAATGCAGCTCACCAGCGTATCCTTCAGTGGCAAAAGAGCCATTGGCTAAATACAGTATAAGTACTAAGTAAGTACGCTCATAGCATACTCTCAAGTTTGGAAATGTTCAGCCCAGTCGGCAATGCTCTATTATCTGAGGGTGCTATTAGACCTGCTGGGGGGATTGCCAACTCGGCTTGGATCAGTAGGATAAAGTAATTACTTTATTGAGACGGCCTCGGGGCGGCTCTTTTTGATGGCTTAGTATAAGCAACACTTCTTAAGCAGACGGCGACGAGGGTAGATTTGGCTTTTTGTTCTCTCTACTCTCGTCACTAAGTAACTCTTGCTTGCAGTTGCTTTCCAGGGCGCGGGTAGCCTTGTTGCATACTATGGTTATATTTACTAGGAAGAGAAGAAGAAACCAAGGTCAATAAGTACTATAGTTGAGTAGCATTAGGTTGTTCTTTTTGCGCAGTGGAAGGCGTCAAGATCCTGAGCTTCAATCTGGAAAGGTATATTAGTACTAGTACTAGTTTTGTCCGCTCGATGGACATTAAGTATGTGGCAGCACAAAGCCCGGCCCCTTATTTGCCAGATATAATTATCAAATTGGACAGTCCAGAACAGATGCTTGGCTCATGGGGTTGAAGTGGTGAAATTTGACAAGCTACTCGCTAAGTTGTGTATAGTATTATGTTACATAGTGTCTCCCGTGACCAAATAAGGTGGCAAAGAAAAAAGTGCTTTATCTTTTTCAGCACAAAACATGGTAACTCCAGAACTGCTTGCTGTTAGTATACTTTATTCATCGCCTGACACGTGACTGCAACCTGACCAAGGCGGATACAACATCCTAAGTGATTTACAACACCACCGATTACTCTTTAATTCTAGGATTACTGGTTGGGTAAGTACCTAGTATAAGGTACTATTACTACTTCTTAGTACTAATGATTAAACCGATCCAGATCTAAGGAGAGAGAAATCCCTCTTTAACGCTAAGTACTAGCTAGTAGTAGGCTTGTAAAACCAACATGAGTTGACTCGGGTTCCTAATTACTTAATTTAGAGCCGTTCCATACCTTATTGCGAGAGGCAGACCGTCGGCCAACTGCAGTTGGCAATTTGACTTGGGCTAGATGTACCATGTAAAGAGAAAAAAACAAAATTAAAGGCTTTGATTAGTTATACTAGTCTACTAATACTCGGTACTGATAGTATATTAAGTACTTAGCAAATATTTCACTTCACAGTAGCTTCCAATTTTTAGGACAGATTTTTAGAGTACTTTATTATCAGGTTTCACTAAGCTCGCTAAGATATGAAACACTTTAACCTGTGATCATGTAGTCAATTTTAGTTATGCATATCAAAGTATTAAGAGCCAAATTACGTAATTGTTATATTTTAGCTCTAGTTTTCTCGAAACCATGGTTTACATTGAATTGATCTTGAAATCAGCTTAATATCATTAGACCTCGTTCGCAATTATATCAATAGTACTATTATTTAATCTCATCTCGAATCAGCCAGTTTGAAATCCTAATTTAATCATTGACTAAGTAAGTAGATTTAGCTGATTTAAGTATTAAAGAGCCGAGTCTAGACACTAATTCGGATTTTTAGCTAAGTATTGCTTAGACTTATTTAATTATAAGGAGCTATTTTCTAAGTTGAATAGAGACAACTCACTTTCTCCATAATATAAATACTTTAATTTTCACTTTATTACTTTACAGTAGTGAACCGCCCTTCTTTATACTATTTATATTGTAACTTCAACAGATACCACTTAAGTGAGTAGTAACTTTGTATTACTAGCTCTCACCTACTAAGTAGTAGTTACAACTTTACTATATGTATCTTACGGTACTAATTATTTGGATTCATTTCTAAATTCAGTCGAGTCTTACTTTCCAATCACAAGGCAAATTTGAAGTTGGTAGACAAAGGAGTTTATCTTACTGATTAAGTATAGCACATTCTAAAACCTTGTTTTCAAGTCGTACCTATTGATGATACGACTTCATCTTAAGATCATACTTTTACCAACTAAGTACTACTTATTCATTATCACATGGCATTTAAACTGCTATAATACTGTACTATTGTCTAACCAAATGACTAAAAGACATGCTACACAGTACGCACCTTGACCTTAATTAAACTTGAATTACTATTTTAACTTGTGTCACAGAATCTTAATACCAAAGTTAGTAATGTTAAAATTAATACTACTTAAAACTCCACAACAACACTAAACCAGCAAGCCAATACTAGCTAGGTCCAAGACAGCGTTTAGACAGTCCTAATAAGATCTTGTCATCGATTCTACGCTATTAGTATTTCAAATTAGAGCTCTATGCTGTGTTAATTACTGAATCGGTGTTAACGTAATATCTAATGATTATCTCGATACTAATAATTACTACTAGTATTACTTACTACTTAGTATCGTAACATTTAACTATCTGGTAGCAGTAATGTTAGCTTTTTAAGATTCAAGACATTTGATTAGAATGTTTGTGTCTAATCAAATGCTTTAATAAAAGTATAAGTACTAAGTACCAACTTAGAGTTCAAGTTGTTGTTACTGTTTACATACTTAGTACTAGTTCATCTATTATTGCCGCTTCTAAGCAGCACTACTAGCATTCTAGTACTAGTAATACACGTCACGGTTATGTTTAGAGAGCACTAACAGTTGAATATTAAAGTATTTATTCATAATGGCACATATTTAAAACTTTTATGTCTGCTACAACCATATAAAAGACTGGCTACTAATGTAGTAATTACTATTATTCTATTATTGGACAGGACGCTCTATACTGCTAGAATTACTGGTTCAGTATGATTATATTGACTACTGATCTAAGTAGGGAGAAGTCTCTCCTTATATACATGCTTCAGTAGAGAGTGCCAAGTAGTCCCTTGACCTTCGTTAGTCAGGCGATCCACCTAGATCTTATAGATCACGTGGATAAACA
>Ga0247810_10000160_pt1 | contig 108165 bp, 93 predicted proteins | sample UWRJL119311C1_FD_179918 | JGI IMG/M metagenome (GOLD analysis project Ga0247810, IMG submission 179918) | Plant litter microbial communities from Arlington Agricultural Research Station in Wisconsin, United States - UWRJ-L119-311C-1 | ecosystem: Environmental > Terrestrial > Plant litter >... | reverse complement strand
GAAATAGTTTTAGTAGGTCTGCGTTGTCAGAGGACATAAAATGTAATCAATAAAAATACAAAGCTATATTTTTTACCCTTGCTCCACAACATTTGGAATTGATCCAAACTTTGGTGAGTGATTCGGTGAGTAAGGCAAAACGGTTAAATTGACTTACCGAATTGTACATAATCATTTATTGTACAGGTTGTTATAAACTGAACATCTTGTGTAGATTTAGTTGCAAAGCTATTTTTGTTTCACTTTAATCGTTAGATTATGAAGACCAATTTTAGCCTGCTTTTCTTTCTGAAAAAGCAAAAGAACTATGTAAGTGGAAATGTGCCGATCTACATGAGGATTACCGTAGAGGGAAATCGTGCAGAGATTGCCACTAATCGGGATTGCGACCCTAAGCGATGGAACGCCAAGGGCAGCCGAGCCATCGGCTCAAAAGAAGAGATCAAGGTGTTGAACACCCATCTTGACCAATTGCAGAATGCCATTTATTATGCCCATCAACGTGTTTTCGATATGGGGTTGCCGATTACTGCCGATGCCATCAAATCAAGTTATCTGGGTACGCTTACTAATTCACATACCCTATTGGAAGCTATTGCCGATCATAATTTAAAGATGGAACAGCTTGTAGGAAAAGATTATGTGCGTGGCACATTGAACCGTTATAAAGTTTTAGAAAGACACCTTAAGGTTTTTATCCCTTTGAAATATGGTGTAGCCGATATGGATATTAGAACTATCGACCAGGCATTTCTGAATGGATTTGACCATTATCTAAGGTCTGATAAGAACTGCGCGAACAACTATGTGGTAAAAAACATTAAGAACTCGGGAAAATCCTTCGCATCTGTATGGAGAATGAATGGATAGACAAATCGCCATTTACAGCTTATAAAGGCAAAACGAAGAATATTGACCGCTTTTATCTGAACAAAGAGGAATTGGCTCATATCGCGGGCAAAGAGTTTTTATCGGAGAGATTGAAGCAGTTAAGAGACGTTTTTATTTTCTGCTGTTTTACTGGTTTGGCTTATGTCGATGTCTTCAAACTGAAACAGGAGAATATCAGAAAGGGAATTGATGGCGACCGATGGATTTTTACCAACAGGCAGAAAACCAAAACAAGGTCATCGGTTCCGCTACTGTCAACAGCTGTTGAAATTGTCGATAGATATTCCACCAACAAAGTTTGCCTCAATAAAGGCTTGCTTCTTCCAGTTCCCAGCAACCAAAAGATGAACGAATATCGTGCGCCCGTAAAGGTTGCGTAATGAATGTCTCTTTAGCAAGAGACTAGACTAGGTTCCAAGTCTACTCCCGACCGACTTATCTGGAGGGGAAACCCAATAGGGAGTGTAGCATGTTGGTTACAGCATGGCCGCTTTAATTGCCAAAGGCGAGTGCATCGCTGGGGAGAAAGACAGACACAAGGATGAAGCCTATACTGGTTGAACGATAGTTCAGTGGGGCATGTGGAACCTGTGACGAAAGGCAGTTGTATTGTCACACCGTAGCTCTCTCAATTGACAGGTAGCCTTTGAGAGCATAGAACGCCGCTACGGCACAACCGCAATAAGCGGAGAAAAGAACGAAAGTCGCATCCGACAGTCTGTCGCGCTAACAGTCATTACGAAACTAAACGGGGATTTCCTAAGTCGGGATGCCCATGAAAACAGGGCTATGTATGTAGATATTGAATACCCGATATGGAAACGGAGCTTCCGTAGTAGTCCGAGCAGGGTAACACCCTGTACATGGCCAAGGGAAGCAGTTGTCAACTTAATACAAACTAAGGAAAACGTGTGAGACGTATGAGAGATCCAGAGCAAGTATTAAACGCTTTATGCGAACATAGCAAAGTTTCGGGTTACCGTTACCAAAGGCTCTACCGAATTCTGTTTAACGAGGAAATGTTCTTCATTGCCTATCAGCGTAAATATGCCAATCAAGGCAATATGACCCCGGGCGCCGACGGCAGAACCGTCGACAGGATGAGCATTGACCGCATTCAGAAACTTGTGGCAAGTCTGAGAGATGAATCGTATCAGCCTTATCCTGCCCGCCGGGTGTATATACCTAAAAAGAATGGAAAGAAACGCCCGCTGGGCATTCCATCTTTTGAGGATAAACTCGTGCAGGAAGTGGTACATATGATTTTGAAAGCCATCTATGAGGGGCAATTTGAAGACACCTCACATGGTTTCCGTCCCAACAGGAGCTGCCACACGGCATTAAGGGACGTTAAGGTTACATTCAAAGGAACACGATGGTTCATTGAGGGCGATATCAAAGGCTTCTTTGACAATATCAACCACAATGTAATGATCGATATCCTCAGGGAACGTATCTCTGATGATCGTTTCCTGCGTTTAATCCGTAAGTTCCTGAATGCTGGCTATATTGAGAACTGGACATACAACAATACCTACTCGGGAACACCCCAAGGCGGAATCATTAGTCCTATCCTGGCTAATATCTACCTTGACAAGTTCGACAAGTACGTAAAACAGTATGCAGAAAGTTTCAATAAAGGCAAAGCACGTAGACTAACCAGTGAGTATCAGCGTAACCGGAATCAGAGAAATGCCTTACGATGGAAACTGGAAGCGGAAACGGATGAAAACCGCAAAGCTGAGCTGAAAGTGAAAATGGCCGAAATGCGTAAGCAAATGCTGGATATTCCAGCAACAAGGGACATAGATGATACGTTCAAAAGATTGAAGTACATAAGGTATGCTGATGACTTCCTCATCGGAGTAATCGGCAGCAAGGGAGAATGTGAGAAAATCAAAGCTGATATCACCACTTTCATGAGTGAAAAACTCAAATTGGAAATGTCTGAAGAGAAGACTTTGATTACCAGCGCACAAGAACCCGCAAAATTCCTTGGATACGAAATCACTGCACGCCGGTCTATGGACCACACGCGTACACGATCTGGACTACAGCGCCGTCCGTGGTCAGGAACAATTGTCTTAAATTTATCTTACGAAACCGTACTTAAGCGACTTCAATCCTATAATGCGGTGCTTATCACACAAGTAGACAGGAAACAAACGCTTAAACCCTCGTCTCGCAAGTATATGGTGAATAGACAGGATGCAGATATCATGGCGCAATACAATCTTGAATTGCGGGGATTCTACAACTACTATTCTATCGCAGACAACATCAGCTATCGGGGATGGAAGTTCAATTACTTCATGAAATACAGTATGCTCAAAACGCTCGGCCGTAAGCACAAAAGAACCGTCGGACAAATACTTGAAAAGTATAAAGACGGAACGGATGTAGTCATCCCCTACAGGGATAATAAAGGCAACGGGAAACAAAGAGTATGGTATAATGGGGGATTCAGATGCAAACGCTTCACAGACATCTACGAGGATAATCACTACGACAAGACACCCAACACCATGTATCTTCCTGCCCCCACGCTGGTGGAAAGGCTCAAAGAGAGAAAGTGTGAACTATGCGGTGTAATGGCAGACCTTGTGATGCATCACGTACGTAACATCAATCAGCTTAAAGCTGATACCAGGTGGAATGCAGTGATGATCAAACGCCATCGTAAAACACTCGCAGTCTGTCACGATTGCGATGCATTAATCCATAAAAGCTATGACAAGTAAAGTTATGTTGACAATGGAGAGCCGTATACATGGAGACATGTACGTACGGTTCGGGGGCGGGTTAGCAGAGACTTACCACCGCAAGGTGGCAAAGCGCTGTTGGCCTAGCCTACTTAAAGAAATTGCCGACCTCTGCGGAATTGAGAAAAAACTCACCTCGCATATTGCCCGCCACACGTTCGCTACAACGGTTACGCTGTTGAACGGTGTGCCTATAGAGAGCGTATCAAAAATGCTCGGCCACACCAATATCAGGACTACCCAGCATTACGCGAAAATTTTGGATATCAAGGTAAGCGAAGACATGACAGTACTAAAGAAAAAGTTAGCTATGATATAAATCAATAAATATAATAATAACAGTCAACTGACAAATATTTATAAATATTAGGCATTAATTCCTGTTTTGATTAGATTTGTAGGATGTTAAAGGAATTGACCAAAAGAGTAATCGTTGTGCACTGGAAAAGATTTGCCAGTACAGATATCGACGTGTTTTCAAGCCTCAAGGGATTTTGCGACAGCTACCCAACCTATAACTATCATACATTGAACAACTATCTTTCGAAAAAGAAGATTCCGTTCGAAAACGATGAAATCAAAATTGAAAGACAGCCACTGATACAAAAGGTCAGAAGACCAGACCTTCCAAAGGTACTGTTCTGGGACTTTGATTTCGAAAAACTGGATTGGAGCAGGAGTTACAAAACCGTTATCGAACGTGTGCTTGATAAAGGCAATACAATGGATTGGGAAGAGATGATCAGGTTTTATGGTAGAGAAAACGTAATCCGAGCCCTCAAAGAAGACATCACCTATCTTTCTGATATGACCATGGAGGCCGTTTGTAAATATTTTCAGTTGAGTAAAGAAAAACTCAGATGTTACACAAAGAAACAGTTACACCAGGGACACTGGATTTAATCCAGACACTGATGCAAGACCATCAGCTCAACTCCTTTTACCTTGTTGGAGGAACCGCACTATCTTTAAGGATCGGACACAGGGAATCCATAGATATCGACCTTTTCAGCTCATCGGACTTTGATGGTGATGGACTCGCTGTACATTTAAGGAACAGCTATGGTGCGGATTTAAAACGCCACAAGGGCAATTATGTAAGTGGTAGCATTGGCGAAGTTGATTTTGATTTTATCTCACACAAATATCCATCTATCAGGCCAATAGAAACCATTGAAGGAATAAGGATGATGTCCAATCAGGATATATCAGCCATGAAGATCAATGCAATTGTGAATAGCGGACAACGGATCAAGGATTTTATCGATATGCATTACCTGTTAATGGAAATGCCTTTGAATGAAATATTAGATTACTACTGCCAAAAATACCCAAATGTCAATCCTAACACTGCTAAGTCGTCTTTAATGTACCATAACGATATCGACTTTAATGTTCCAGTAAAACTAATGGACACAAAGCTAAAATGGCGGGATGTGCAGGGAAGTATTTCAAAGGCGGTACATGAATATACCCGTCTATTAGAAAGCAGGGAATTATACCGTAAGCTTCAGGAAACAAAAAATAGCCAGAAAAACGACCGTGGCAGAGGAATGAGTCGCTAGATTTATACAAATAACATGGATAGCTTATCACAATTCGTGATAAGCTATCTCATTTTAAGGTACCAAATTGGCACCTTAAAATATGAAGGTATTTTAATTAGCTCATTATTGATTCAGATACAAAATGAGTTGCGGTTGATGGTGAGCATTAATTTAGATTTAGCGGAAATGGTCGGAGATCATTCCCGCTTTTTATTTTATAAGGCAATTTGAGGTCGGACGATAGGGAATTATCTCATAAATACCCTCTAAAAGTTTCTTTCTTATTCGGATTGCTTATATAGTCAATATAGTTAACACAATCTTCAGTATCAAATTCAAATGTTGCTATGCCTTTTGCATAAAGCTTTAGATCAGATGTTCCAAAAGGGGAATAAATGGAAGTGTCGAGCCAGTATTCAAAACAGCTTTCATCAATTTGGCTTAGTGTCCATTCTTTCTTCAATTTGAAGTTAATCGTCTTATTATCTTCTAGAAATTCATTATTATCGTATGGAGTGATATCAATCTTTCCAGCGACAACATCATTAAATGTCAAAACTCCGTACCCTTTAATAGTGATTAAATCTGATGGCGCTTTTTGTTTAAGTAATCTGATATTTGTTTCTGTTTCTAAATCTATATAGTTTGACCAATCGAAATCTTTATCGAGGTCAGCTCCCCAGACTTTAAATGAGACGGTATTTGGCAAAAACGTTGGAACATCGAAAAAGATGGTTTTACTGTCATAAAAACCAACTAAACCCTCTTCAATTTTTTGCCCAGTAATGTCAACAATTATTTTCATATTGGTCCGTAATTCAGAAACTATTAATTCGCTGAATTTGAAGTACTTTGCATCTTAAAATTCAATACTCTATTGAATTTAAATATACATTTTTAAAAATTAAAACTTTGGAAAGGTGTAGCAACAGTTCTAAGGGTACGCCAATCAAAATCGTACGTTTCTTCCTCTGTCCATGTATCTGGTAAGATGATGCTAAAAAGGGTATCCTTCGAAGATATCTCCCTAGCATCGGAAATATGATATCCCATTGGGGGGTGTAATGGACTAAATATAAACATATGAAACTGAGCAAAAACTATCGAAAACACAGCACCTACGGCAAGTAAAAGATTCTCAAGAGAGGCTTTATGAAACATGTCATGACGATTGTGCTTAACAGAATTGTAATCCGCATACCAAGATAGTGAGTGGCCTTGCGACCATTCATGAAAAGGCATAATTTCTTTTCTGCCGTTACCCCATATATTTATAAAAAGCCGATATTCACTCAGCTTGGTAGCAGAATTTATCTTGTAGTAATCGGTTATATTCCAAGATCCCGCCCTGCTGTAATTATTTGCAACCAAAATCTTTTTAGCGTTCATTTCAAATTCGGTACTTGCTCTCAAAAGTAGTTCATAAATCCTATGTGAGAATGCATTTAAATTCCCGTCTGATGGTTCTACATATTCAAACAGTTCAATTAAATCTTTTTGGAGAATATGATATGCTCTGATCACTTCATACCTATCGTTAGCATACCTATTATCTGCGAGGTAAGTCTCCTCTTCAGAATAACCGTAAGCATATCCATCTGGGAGACTTAATGGGCGGATAATTCGATTGTAAGGGCGGTTTAACTTCATTTTATCAAGTCGTCAATTATAATTCCTTAACTAGTACATCAGAAAAATCAAACAAATCTCTCGGGTCAACCTTCAAAAACTTAGCATATATCGAAACATGGCTAATATTAGTATTCACCTGCCCTAGCTCCGTTCTAGCAATCTGACTCTGCGATACCTCTGTTAGTAATGATAGCTGTTCTTGGGAAAGGCCTTTGCTCTCTCGCACCTGCTTCAGCTTTTGGCCGAATTTTTTTATAAAATCTTCGTCTTTTAAATACTTCACCTAACAAATAGACATCTATAAAACAAAATAATTAATAGCAAATTTGCTATTAAAAATAATCTTCCTTAAATTAGATTTATGAAAAAATAAAAGAACAAAAAATAAAATTGCAGTTCTATCATCGGTAGAGGAATTGCTAACAAGCCTCGCAACTAAATCTGACAGTTTATTCCCGCGAGCGTAAGTTGAGCAACCAAAACCCTATATTTGCTATAGGGTTGGTGCTCGCTTATGTCTTTTGTGGGAGCCCTTCTGAAAGGAAGGGTGGCTTTGTCAGAGCCAAGTTACATTAGACTAAGTGGGTTGCCAACCCTATTGTAATTATGGCATCCACTTGTTGAGGCTTATTTAATTTTAAAATTAAATGAGATCAATATGGAACCAAAATTATCACCAGAAGCCGAACACGCTGTCCATTTCAGGGAGTTTATCAATCGGCTCGCCCAGAAGTTCGACCCGCTACAGATCTTCAGCTTTTCACAGAACAGCTACACTAATAAATCCCAAGGCTGCTTTAACGACAATCAAGGCTATTCTAAATGCGACTATTGCCTATTGGTAGTTACCGAAACTGCAACACGAATAGATTATGAAATACAGGATTTCGCCAACAGCTATTATCAGCATGGAACGACTACTGTGATCTCCCATGGCAGGCAATCCGTTATCGACGCAGTACAGCAAAACAGCCGCTTTTTTATCAGCGTTCTTACCTATGGAAAACTGCTCTATAGTAAGGATGGACTGTTAGACAGTGATCCAATATCTACGGTTATCCCCACAAAGGGCGCAATCAAGGCAATAAGACATTATCAACATCGTATACCGCTGGCTGACGGATTTCTGATGTGCGCATCCGAATGTCTGGAAAAAGAACAGTTCGGAATTTGTGCCTTTATGCTCCATCAGGCCGTAGAACAGACTTGTATTTGCCTGGTGAGGGTTAATATCGCCTACCGTTCAGAGTTCCACAACCTTTATCGCCTGCTCCGTTTGTGCCAGTGCTTCTCGGAAAAGCCTTTTCAACTTTTCCTGTCCACTCCCGAAGGCGAGCGGTTATTTGACGTAATGGCAAAAAGTTATTCTGGTTCACGTTATAAAGATGATTTTACGGTTTCCCGACAGGATGCGGAGCGTCTTTATCAACTGGTCGCATCTTTTCTTTTGTTGGCAAAGGAGATGTGTAACGAAAAAATAGAACTGCTTGCCAAATCGGCATCAGACTATGCAGCCTTAAAAAACGCTGATCATGTACAGATCGAAAAAATATTACAGACCAATATTTGAAACTATGGAACCATCACGATTTATAAACCACATAGTGGGGTAAATAAATCTGATAGCTTCATAACAGCTAAAAAACAAATTTAAACAGATGAAAAAGCAAACAAAAAGAACATCGGATAACAGGATCGTTTATCTTGACAATGATGAAATAACAGATCCGATAAAAGTGGTACACGATTTTTTCAGTCACTCCTGGTTGCCCAATCATTTGAAGATGCTGAAACGCTGGCGAAATGATGCAGCGCTTGAATCCGAAGAATCAAAAAAATGTAGCCCAGACTACCTTGTCTATAATTATGAACTGACCATAAAGCTGATAGAGGCCGCCTGGCTCTTAAAGAGCCACAAGCTTGGCAGACTTGACTTCGATGACAAACAGGAAAGTGATATCGCAAAATGGTACATCAAAACGGAAAGGAAGAAGCTAAGGGATTATCCAGAAAATCTGAGCATTCGGGAGATCGTAAAGCCTTCATCTGTACTAAAAAAAATGTTCAGGATCTATAATTTGGACGGGTATAAAAAAATCCTGAACACTTGGCTTCACGAAGCGCTTAGCAACTCGTTCATGGAAGAAAGCCTTTCCAAATCTGAAGTAATCACAGTTTACGAACAATTGGTCAAACTGTTCGAGGCTACGTGGCTGATTGGTGAACGCATCAAGCTTAACGAGAATAGTTGAAAATAGATATAAACGGGTATATTCGTTTATTTAGGCGCATACTTGATAAAATGGAAATACAAACACAATAAATGGTTATAATTGGACTCATACTAATTTTCGCGACACTGGGAATTATTTTTCTAGCATATTGGATACCGAAAAAACTGGGCTATCCGAAAGCTGGAATATACATATCTATAATTTTGACACTATTAATTGTCATCATAACTACCTTGACAATATTTGAAGATGACCTGTTTACAAAATCCGACGCGCGGAAATTACTGATTGAACAGAACATCCAGATAAAGGCCGATTTTGATCTCAAGGAAAATAAATCGATGTTTTCGCCTGGTGATTATTATCATACATTTACCTTAATCATAAGTCCTAATGACAAGCTAAGAATCATAAAAGAAATAAAAAGCTCATCGAATTTCGTTAAAACCGATCAAAGTGAATCCTATCTCGACAACCAAGATGATTACTATAACGGGCCGAAAAGAATTAAAAATTATGAGACAGACGAAAAATTTGTTAGAGAACTTTTTGAACCACACGGAAAAGGATATGCACCAACTTGGAGAAAGATAGAAATTGATAAAAAAGCCAATAAATTAATTTTTGAAGACATTGACTTATAGAATATTGTAACTACAATATCTTTGCAAATTTGCGGAAAATTCTTCTACTCCCCATGAGGTCTTTTAGTAGATTTATCAAAACGACAATACTCGCCAAGCTGTAAAAATGTTAGTTGCCACTCATGACTCCTAACTTTCAAGTAGCAGAGCGGCAAACGTAAAAGAAAAATGAGCACAGAACTACACGACATAAAAACTAACATTGAAATAGGTCAACAAATTTTTGACGCTGTCCCAAGAAATCTTCAACCGAAGTGGGCTGGAGTCATTTTAAATAAATTCAATAAACACATCACAGAGATTCCAGAACAAATAAAGGAACTAAATGACATAATAAAAAAGCCTGATCGTTGGCATGAAGCCCATAAACAATTTGGCTCAATTAGGCGTTTTTTACTGGACAGCATAAATTATGCGCCCCAAGAATATGTGCTTTTAGCAGAAAGTATTGCCAAAATCACTTACAATTCATCAAGGGAGCCTGCACCATTTGACTTTGATAGCGGTTATTACATTCCAAGCTTAGCCCTAAAGGCAGCAGGTTTTTTCCAGGATGAAAGGCTCGAAGAAGATATAAAAACTACTTTACTTTTATTTAGCGGAAATAAAAATTTAAAGACAGATTTAGCAAGAGCCCGAGAAATTCTCATTTATCAACAAATAGACGATGTACTTTGGTACGATTGGGATCCAATAGGAATTAATGATATGGCACCAAGGGATGAATATCAAAGCTACACGCCTCAAATCTTTAATCTTGTCAAATCAAATACTGATAGAATGTTAATTGCAAAGACTTTGTCTAAGATTGAAACCTACAATATGGGATTGGCAGGAAATATAGAAAAATGCTTAAAGATTGCAGATAAGATTCTGGCTATAGATATGAAAAACTAAACTTCCCATAGTGTAGTACAATTCTTTCCGTAGACACCAGGGCAAAAACAGTGGGGCTGTGTGGGCTGGCCGTTTTTGCAGGCCGCAAATGCGCGGGGGGGAAATCTGAGACTACCGCCCAAGGCCTTGATTTTGTTGCATCTGTCGCTTCCGCCTTTTCCGTGCTGCAAGCTCCACTGGATTTACGTCAGGTTCGATCGACTGCACTGGTTCCAGCATGGCCTCGATAAATCCACTTATTGATTGACCTGTTACCTTGACCATATCTGCAACCGAGTGAAAAAGCCCATCTGCTACATCCCGTGCCAGTTCATTAACATGCTCAAAATTGTGGTGCTGATTTGTAGACAGTTCAAGAATATCCATCTGTTCCCTCTGTACGGTGCTACCGTTCTTCTGTACGTTGGCGTGCGCAAAAGTCTCCTTTAGCCCCCTGTCAAAACCAAAGAGCCTATCAAAGATGGTTTCACCAGATTGTTTGAACGCTACTCGGTTGAACTGTCCCAGCTTTTTGGAATGTTCTTCGTTTTTTCCCTTCGAATTGTTCATCGGGCTCAGCTTGATTTTGTTGTTGGTATCCTTTCGGCTTACGATAATCTGAATGTGCATCTGGTTTCCCTCTTTTTTCTCACCACGTTTCTTTTCACCGTTTAATACTTCTTTGTCCTTGTGGCCGTAGTAGCGATGGTTCTCGATCTTGCCGAACCACATCAGGTCTTTGGCGGAATTGATTCCTTCACGCTTGAAGTTTCTTGCATATTCGTCCATTACCTTTTCGGCATATTTCTTCAGCTGTTTATTCATCTCCTTTTTACCATAGCTTTCTTCGAGGTATTTTAGTTCTTTTTGGCTGGGGCTGATGTTGATCAGAAAGAACTTTGCATCAGCCTTGCAGAGCTTGGCGATATTGCTATCTATTAAATGTCGCACCTCATAGGATTCGATCCTGTTGCCAGTATGATTAAACCAAAATTCCGGCTCAAGTTTATCTTTGATCCTGTTCTCCTTTTCAAGATAGTGCACCAACTCCCTGCTGCTTCCCTTGTTGTTTGCGGTTAGGCTGTCGGTAATATTGATGTACATATCAGAGCAGTTCTATTTGTTTACGCGTCTGTTCGGCTAGTTCTTCTTTTTCCTTGCCTGATGTCATCATGCCCATTCGTTCACGTTCCCTGATGTAGCTATTCATGATCAGCATGAAATTCTTTTTCAACCTTTCCTTTGTGATTATTTTCATCTCGATGTTGGTGGCTACTTCGTGCAAAGTGCCCAATCTTTTTGCCTGTGCCGACTGGTTTGACAGCATCTCATCATTGTGCTTCAGTATCTGACCATTGAAGCGGTCAATTATCTTCTTCATCGCTTCGATCATCCTAGCCGAATCACGTTTGATGGGAATGAGCAATTCGGTCTCCTGTGTCTTGATGAAACCGATGTATTCCTTTTGTCCTTTAAGGATGGTGTTCTTCAACAGCTCATCGTTCAGGTCGGTAGGATCTTTTTTGCTCCGATAGAAATAGTCCAGCATCTGGGAAAATACCAAACGCTTTGATCTGCCGAGCTTGAGGGCGATCTTCTCGAATTTCACATCATCCTGCACCGAGTATTTTACTGTTCTCAATGTTTCCTGCATATCCGTATATCTTTATAACCAGTTATATCGCACCCTTAATGGGGTTCCAATTTTGACTTCTATGCCACTTTAACAGTGGCCGAGAACCCCTGGAGGGTTCTCGAAACCCCCACCGCGTAGCGTGGGGCAAGCAAAGTAGGGCTCTGCCCAACTTCCGCTTGCTCCTTTTCCCGAAGAAGGAAAAGGACTTTTCTGCAATGTGCCTACCCCTCATGGTTCGCCATTATTGCCCAACAATGTAATGCGACTGGCAAGGTTTGGATGGTACGACGGTTCGTATTCGATGAGGCCGTTTGCGATCAGCTCGCCCATGCATTTGTGATAGGTCGCATAGGAACGGATGGCCGAATGTTTCATCAGTTCCCGCCTTGAGACCCGAAACGGGTTTTGGCATGAAGCCCTGTTGTGGTACATGAGTATGGCTGAATATAGGCTGAGGTGCGATTGACGGAAACGCCTGTTCCCGCTGGCGAGCTTAAGAAAGCTGGCCAGTTGTTCTGCCGTTCCCATTACGAATTTCTGATTTCGCCCAACAACTGTTCGATTTCCCCATGTGCATAGTAGAATATGCCGCCAATCTTTTCATAGGGAAGTATCCCTTTGATTCGAAGGTTCTGCAACGTTCCCGAAGAAATCTTCAATAGCTTCCTTACCTCCGAACTTCGAAGGAATTGCTTGTTGGTTACCGTTTCATTTGTTTTGATGGTCTGTTTGATCTCCTCAATAAGTTCGGACTTGAACCTGTGGAGCTCTTCTCTTGTTAAGATCTCGATCTGCATAATTGCCTCCGTTTTTAAGTTTACAGAAGCAAAATTGTAGCAGGAAATGGTCGAAACAATGACCATCCGATTGGTCTGGTCATATACATTGGATGAATTGCCTGCTATTTTTTGGCAGGTTCTATTGGTATAACTTTGAAAAGGCGATGGTCTGGTTGAATGGAGGTACCTTTAATAGTTACATCTCCTTTTTTGTCGACAAAGTAGTTTCGAGCGGTTTCGATGGGAATATCCTTACCGCCGTGTGAGAAATATTTGGCAATCATCTTAGCATACGGGATTTTGTGGTCGCTCTTTATAAGTTTTCTGCCAGATGGCAGTTGTAACTCACGCAATTGTTGAATAACATCTATGAAAGTTGGCAGATGTCCATCATCAATCAGGATCTTCAGTGAAACTTCATATTGATTCAACTCCGCCAATTCAGCATTTAGTTTTTCGATTTCTTGTTTCTGGTTTCGGATAAGTTCATCCTTTTCGGCGATAACAATGTTAGATGGTCTGGCATTCCAACGGTCTAAGTTCTTCAAGTATTTTTGGAACTGTTGGAGCTTTGCAAGGTTCTGCCTGTGCATGGCGTGATTGCTTGAAAAAGGATCTTGCGTCTCGAAATGTTTAATCCTAGTTTTTACGATCTGCCAGACATGCCTGAAGAAATCCTCTTCACTGGCCCGGTTATTTTCAAGGGCATAATTCAGGTGATAACTATAATAATCTGAATACTCCTTTTCATCAATTCTGTAGATTTTTAGCAGAAAATGGTTGTCATCATGGTTGTGCCATAACCCCATGAATGTTCCTAAGTCGAATGGATGGGACGAAAATGAAAATGGTTTGCGGGGTTTAAAGTAGCTAGCATTCATAAGTCTGGAAGAAATTATCGCTAAAAATAATAGTTTAACCTCAAAATTGGGAATAGTTTAAGATGGCCCACGGGTAGATGATGAATTATTTTCCATTCCAATTCGTGAAACAGTTTCTATGCAGCTCTTTTTTATTAAAAATGCTGTTCCTACACGGCATTTCTGACATTTATAAACCTCACATTTTCTTTCGCAATTTATAAAGGCCTCTCATAATGTTGCTATTTTATCGGATATTGTGATGGTCAAATATCAAACTTCTTGATTTTTGACATGCAATACAATTAATATACTCTCCTGCATCTGTAAATTGAAGATTGCAGCACATTAACCATTGCCGAATAAATATTTCCTTTACCTCTGAATGCTGACGAAACATACTGATGAAGTTCAAATTGACTTCAATTAATAACCAGGCCAACATACTTACCAGAATTAGTATCCTTAAGCAGCTAGTATCTTTTCGATCGTGAAAGGTTAGTAGAGTGTTTCAAAAGGTCTTAAGAAAGCATGAAATTCAGTTTATATATTGTTACATTTGAAGAAACCTTTTTAGAAATTAGCTCTCATGATTCACAAAGTAGAAAACCTCGTTTCTATAGGTAAGTTTAGAAATTATCAGGCTTCCGGAAACGTTGCATTTAATAAGCTGACTTTATTTTATGCAGATAATGGAAGTGGAAAAACGACCATTTCTTCGGTGTTAAGGTCGCTGAGTGAGAATAATCCAGAAAGGATCATCAAGCGGAAATCTACTAGTTCTACTTTAGCCCAATCTGCAAAGATAATTCAGCGCCCGGCAGGTTTGCCCGATGTGCATCATCAGTTTGGGGCAGCTGGATGGCGTTATCAATATCCGAACATTGAAATTTTCGATGTTCATTTCGTTGATGAGAATATCTATTCCGGAAGTGAATTCGGCGATGACCATAAGAAACAATTACATCAATTTGTTATCGGCGCGCAGAGTGTTGCCATTCAACAGCAAATTGACAATAACAAAAATGCCAAAACTGCATCAAAAGCAACCATTACTCAACTTGAAGGACAAATAATAAGCCAAGTCCAGAATGGTCTTTCGTCGACAATGATTACTCAATTCCTTGGATTAAGAGCCAATCTTGCAACAAATATTGATCAAAAAATAACTGATGCACAGTTAGCTTTAAGTACTGCAAATTCAAATGCCATTATCCAAACACTTCAATCTTTATCAATTCAAACTGGAATATCGCTACCGCTAAATCTTGAAAATGTAAAAACAGATTTAGAAACAACCTCCCAAACCATACAAGAGGCCGCGTTGAAAGCTGTCTTTGATCAACATTGTACAGATTTGACAGGGCATGGCATTGAGAAGCCTGAATCTTGGTTGAAAATTGGCTATGGTTACCTTGAAACAAAGAAAACTGAAGAACAAACCGCTAGCTGTCCATTTTGCAGGCAACCAGTTGCAGAATCATTGGAAATAATAAGCGCATATACTAACCTCTTCAATGAAGAGTTCAATGCACTGGCAAATAGATTAGACGAATATATAAGAACACTTTCACAGTATAATTTAGAGTTAGAATTGCAACGAATAAATACATTATCGTTAGCAAATTCAAATCTGGTTACTTCTTGGAGTACACATTTATCGGCAAGCATATCCGTACCATCAACTATTATTGTTTCAGATGCCCAGACGCTCAGAAATTCTTTAACCGCCTTGATAGAGCTGATAAAATCCAAGGCACAGAATCCCTCAAATGCACTTTTGACTACTGCATTAACCGATTTTCAGGCACTAATAACTGCAACAGCACAAAACATTACAGCTTATAATGCTGAAGTGTCAGTTTATAATGATGCGATTACTCTTTTACGTTCTGGTATACAAACCTTAATTCAAGCACAAAGTAAACTCAATGAGTTACAGCGCATAAAAAAACGCTTTGAACCAACAGTCGATACATTATGCACAAAACTTCAGGCTGAAAGACAAACCTTGCGAGGTCTTGAGACCACATACACTACATTATCCTCACAACAGCAACAAGCAGCACAGGTATTCTTCGCCACCTATAAGGACAGGATCAACCACTATTTGGATACAGTATTCAGAACTTCATTTAAAATTGACAACGTAGTTCATGTTGCACCACAAGGTCGTTCAGTTCACAACAAAATCAACTATCGTCTAACGATGGAGGGACATGAAATCTCTTTTGACCCTTCACAGCCCAATAGTGCCAAGGACTGTTTAAGTGAAGGTGATAAAAGTACCATAGCCCTAGCATTCTTTTTATCAAAACTTGATATCGATCCTGGTAAAGCAGATAAAATTTTGGTTTTCGACGACCCTCTATCCAGCTTTGATAGTAACCGTCGCATGTTTACCGTCCAACTTATTAAAAATCTGCTTGCCGATATTAAACAGATCATTGTACTGAGCCATAACGAGCATTTCCTTTATGAGATTTATAAGCGGGTGGCCGCTGGTGAGCGCAAAACACTAAGGATATCACAGAATTTTTTAACAAATGCCTCTTCCATCGAAGAACTAGACCTCGAAAAACTTGTAGAGAATGAATATTTCAAACATGTAAAAGAGTTGGAAGCATTTCTCCAAAATCCAGATCTAAGTAAGAAATCCATAGTTTTGGGATGGCTGAGGAATGTTCTCGAAGCACATATCAGGTTTAAATTTTTCAGGCAGCTTGTCGGCCTTGCCCCAAATAATCAAACATTTGGAAACGTAATTACCAAACTTGCCAATAGCGGAGTAGCCTTTAGAGATCCAAATAATATTCAGATCATTGATAAACTGAATATTATCAATGCGATTTCCTGTCAGCCGCATCATGGGGAACCGACCCCCGATTTTAATCTTATTGGAACAGATCCAGCAACAATGAACGTCAGCGAACTTGCTCATTTCGTTGCTGATACTTTGGATTTAATCGACAACAAGTTATAGTATGGAAAATAAATGGCTCTCATCCCTCTTTAAGATAATAATAGCCTTCAGTGTGCTTATATTACTCGGATCGGTATATATATTTATCATATATAAACATATTTTTTGGCTTGGAGATATTGATAAAGATCTTTTTGGAATTTTCGGTGATTTTATAGGTGGGGTTGTTGGAACACTATTTACAATTGCAACTACAGTGCTAGTTTATCAAACCTTTAGGTCTCAAAAGGAAGATGTAAAAGAAACTAAAAGGCTGACTGAACTGCAAATGGCTCTAAGTATCAAACCAGACCTTTATTTTATTGATTCTTTAGTCCATGGGTTTTCACAACAAGGTGATCAGGGTGAAGAATATGCACGTTCATTCTCCCAAAAAGAAGAATTTGATGAATCCTCAAATGTATATGTTGAAATGGTGAATATAGGAATTGGTGCTGCGAAAGGAATAGAATATAATTGGGACTTTGATTTAGCCGATGCTCAAAAATATATTCTTGACAATTTTCCAGAAAACACACTTATTGTAGACCCTGAAATTAATAGCAAAGTTCTTATAGAAATAAAACTCAACGATTTGAAAGGAGGTGCTGCCTATGGCCAAACAGGATATAAACTAAAACGGAAGATCGATATTTTGATGACTGGTAGAAACAGATCTGATTCGGTTAAAATTCAATATCCAACTCCTTATCTAATATATTATTTTTTGGCATTAAAACTTATTGCACAACATAAAATGTATGAAAAATTTGGCACTTATGCAATTATTGACAACTTTCCAAAATGCACACTTAATCTAGCTTATAACGATTTAGCTGACGTCAGCCATAAAAAAAAATTCAATTTTCATTTCGTTAGTGGTGGTGTTGTTTGGTCAAAGACCAGTGAAGATAATGTTCGATTATTTTCTTTTACTATTCAGCCTAATGAAATTAAACCTATCTAAAATCCAATCAAAATATATTATAAACTGATCAACTGAAATGTCTGTGACCATTTCAATCCACCCTTGGTTAACCAATTGATCAATTTTTTTGCCCGTTTTGGATTTACTATCAGTCTTTATCTTCAATAAAATCCATAATGTCGCCAAATTCCCTTTTTTCTTCTTCCTGATCGTCAACCGTTATCTGTTGAATTGTCTGCTTGATTTCTGGGACAATGATGATTTTTAATTCCCCACTGGTTTTAAAGTGCCTAGACAAAAGCTTCCAGCTGATATTAACCTTAGCATCCTCTGGTAAAGGCTTAATAAAAATATCGGCTGATATAAAATCATCATCGCCAACTAGGGTATTGCGAGGTATCAGATCGCCAGACATGTCACTATTATCAACATAAGTTGTTGGTTTATTAATGATCCTACTTAATATTATCATTTCATCTTTGACATTTGTTTTAGAAATGTCCTCTACGGCACCTAAGACTTCGAAAGATAATTTGTAATCTTCTAATGGCTCGGTGCCTGTATTATGAATACGAATACTAAAATTAACATAGCTCAAATTTATAGTTGCTACACGCATCCTAGCTGTAACAGCACTTTGATAAAGCTTATTGAATGTGGGGTTTAGTTCCCAAAGATGGGACATGCCCATCAAACTATTTTTAATATCGGCTGAATAATCCTTTACATAAGCTTTGACGTGTTGTCTAAATTTAGGTATTAGCGTTATTTCATGCTCGCCATTTCCAAAAGTAACATTAACCTCCTTTGAACTACGAAAATTCTGACTATCCACATAGTATGCGTATGTTTCCCTATATTCAAAGATCAGGTCTACTATGTCTTCCCAGCTATACAGATGCAATTCAAATAAATCCGCTTCCAGATGCTCAATGTTCTTCTTTCTGAAAAATGCTTCGATTACTACATCTTTATTTGCGGTGGTGGCGAAATAAAGCTTTTTTAACTTAGGTTCAAAGTTCTTAGCGTTTTCAATTTCGACAAGAACTTCATCCTCAGTTAGCTGCTTGTGTGAATACTCATCCTTTCCCTTGCACTGTATCCCCCAATAAGATTTTTCTCCACGGGGATTGCCATATACATCCACACCATGTTGTGACTGTCCAGAGCGGCCGTTTTTCTTTATTTCTTCGCATTTCCATATTTCTCCCCATAATTTCTTACAAAGTGATTCAAAGTCTTGCCAATTCTGAGGTTTGGGTAATGATTTTTTAGCTTGCATATAGATTTTAGTATTTCAGGTTGGCGAATCCGGCAACGAGGAAGCCAATGCTCATTCCCCCAAATAACGCCTCAAAAGATGCGACAACCCTTAAAAATCCTTTTGGGGTAAAATCACCATAGCCAAGTGTGGTAAAGGTAATCGTACTATAGTAAAACGAATCTGATAAAGTTGCTTCAGCTTGTTGGCTTGGCATATTTAGCAGTCCCTGATTAAAATAATAAATAAGCGCACAAATGAAAATCATTACTAGTGAGCAACCTATAACCCTAAAAGGTCTACGCCCATATCCCCAATAGACATTATTTAACCATGAGGAAGCGTATTGATGTATAGCAATTGAAATGGCTTTTAAGAGCAATCTATTTTTTTTAAGCCAAGAAAGCTGAAACCTCGAATTTATTTGTTGTGCAAATATGTTATTAAATAGTGCTTCTCTTTCAAGATCCTTTTCTTTCAGAAAGTAAATAATTGCATTTTTATCGTCCCCTTGATCTGCATACACTTTTTTCAGCGCCTGATATGTAGACAAAAAACTGAGTTCATTTACATGTTGCGCTTCTACTTTCGATATAAAAGTGTTGTCCAGGATGGCGTTAAATCCTCCTCCAATGATATTGATCATACTAAGTCTGGAATTTGAGATTTTACCAGTAATATTTGTTCGGTAGAAACTCCACTGAGCAATGTTTGAATCAGTCACACGAATGTTTATCACTGATGAATTGCTAAATTCGACTAATGGATATTCCAAATCAGTGCAAGTCAGGTCGTCAACTACACTGTTATCGAATTTCAATACTTGCCCACCAGAAGCAATCTGACCTTTTAGCGTTAAAAAAGAGGCGTTCACAAATTCAAAATATTTAGGATTTATTAACCCAACGCTACTTTTGGGAACTTCAATTCCACCAATCTTTAACAGCTCTAATTCATCCAGAATAAAAACTTTGATGTCTTTGGATCTGATGTTCGATGCGCTCGTAAATCCAAAAAGCTGGTTGTTTTCATTTTTTGGATGCGCAACTATCTTCTTCTGTTCACACCAATCAACATAGCCTGTAAACTTTTTAACCAAAATAAATGATTCAGGCTTGCCCCACATGGTACTAACCTTGTCCGAAAGATTGACAAAGCTTAGAAAAGTCGCTTTTTCGTTGCCACCCTTTTTATAAAGAATATATTTGTGCTTATCGGGATCGTTGAAATCCTTTAGACCTATACAGTTACTGATCCCATGCTTGATCAGGAATGTATCATCAATTTCAAATTCGTTCTTCCACTCATTAAACTGATTGAGTTTTTCATTAAAATGTTTCAGAATTCTGGGAAAGTCATGTTTCACCCTCCATGCATAAAACGTCTGAGGCTTAATTCTCCAAATCTCTTCTGGTGTTAAAGTCGGTTTTTCTAGAATAGTCTCATATTCTGCCTCATTCTGCATTTTTTCTATTTCGTAATAGAAATCTCGCATGTATTTTCTGGCTTCTTCGGGTCCTATTCCAAGCTCATCGAAAATTGGTTTTGCTGAAACCATTTTTGGCTTCTTTGTTTCAGAGTTTTTCTTTGGCATGAGAACACTAATTTCAAATAAAGTTACGCTATATTTTTTATCTTTTTTTTGAAATGTTAAAGGTAAGAAGCTCAGGTTTACTCTTTACAAACCACTTCATTTAATAACAATATACTCGAAATTGTCCTATTGCTCTTGGAATTATATCATCCTTATCAAAATACACCTAATTGAATACTGTTATCAAAACGACGGATTTATCTAAAGGATTTTGCCGGTAACTTGCAATCTTCGAAAGATATGCTTAAATTCACATTATAGCAATTGCAACTAAAAAATACAGACAAAAAGGTGAGTGATTCGGTGAGTCACTTTTCAAAAACCTTCCAGATAGACTTTAAACGCTGAAAATTGAACAAAGTTCACATCCCAGCGGGATCACCTCTTGGGACAAGTTAGAGAAATCTAAACTTGTCCCTTTTTTTTCCCCATTAATTTACTGTCAATCAACGATATAATTCTTACAGCTTCATTGATACGGGTGGTTCGATTTCGACTTCCATCAAAAACAGATTTTCGGGAAACATCGAACCAATTATTTGACGCTTTTCTTCAATCAAAGCTTTAATCTATTTTGTAAATGGAAAAAGAACAGTTGATTAATTTCATCAAGCATAATATCCCAAACCTAACAGTTACGCAGGCTGGTCTTGATGCCATTAAAACACATTTAGAGGAAATCGATTTTTCGAAAAATGAATACCTCTAAAACAGGAAAAGGTGAGCGGTTATTACACCTGACAGAAGGCTTTGTATAGGCTTTTACATATGATCTCCTTTACGGCAATCAAAAAAGAACCCCGAAAATGGGGTTCTTTGCTTTGCATTTGTAATGGGGATATTACATGGGTTGGCTTAAACTCAAACGATGCGGTGATACTCCGCTTAATTAGTTGCGGGATATGCACCTAAAGTAACTTCTACCCTTTGCTCCTGATAAACGTTAGGGTTGCCCATTGTTGGCAAGATCAAAGTAATATTAACTTTATCGCCTGCTTCGTAGTGGCTCAGCGCATCCGTTACAGTCTGCCCACTGTATACTGAGTATGACCCTATTTTTGTCAACAAAGTGCCTGGAGTTATGTTATTTCGCTGAAAAGCTCCCCCAACGGTTATCGGCCCAATAATTACTCCACTGATATTTTGTAGTTGCGTATTGTATCCGTTGAACATATAGAGACTATTTTGGAAGGGAATTGCATCAATGGCTCCCAAAGAAGCTTTAAACTTCACTTCCTGTGAAACAAAAACTGGTTGGGTAACTGAGTGTTGAAGTGATATCACTTTTGTTTGATTCCAATTAGCTGCCATAGTTGATACTTCATTGCTATTCAATACCCTTTTAAAAGTGTTGTTCCCACTTCCCGAATTGCTTCCTATTCTTACACCATTTGCTATAAAACCAACGTAATCATTCTTGCCCAAAGAAGCAACAGCGGCTTCAATATTGGGCGTTAAATTTGGATCATTTTTTTGAAGTGACTCGACGTACTTCAAATGCAAGTTCATCAATTCTGTATTGCCTTCGGCTTTTGCCTTTTCAGCTGCATTAATGTGGTTTTGTATAGCCTCTTGTTGAGATAAGGTTGGAAAAAATGCGTTTTCAAATTGCCTAATCATGTCATCGTCCGCGTCATACATTTCGATAGTTGTATTTGCTATTATACTTGTACTGACCTGCTGGTTGACCTGTTGGTCGAAAGAAGATTTGATCGATTTACGGCTACTGCCAAAACCTAAAAAAGACCAACCGCTTGAACGCTGGCTAACGCTACTTTGATACGCTTCGCTTAAGAACTGGTTGAGGATTGCTGTTGCATCTATATGTGCATTAATTGTGCTGCTTCTGGAATCTTTAAACTTGTAGCTGATCAGTATTTGACCATTCCCCTGTGCTATCAGATTTTTGACGTATTCAGAAGGGTTATCAAGTGTAATGTTTTTGAGTGTTCCTCCGGTACTAATCCACGTACCGGGAATACGCTTGTTGTAAACAATTTCATTTCCCGCTTCCACCATTATTTCCATTTCGGTCAAAGATATGATTTGGGTTTTATAGCCATTATTGTACTCCGTTATCATTTGTTGTTGTGGCAGGATTGCATTGGCTTCATACTGGTTTGCAATGGCCATAAGCTGGTTCATCAATGTAGGATTTGAATTGACCAGCTGGTTAACAATGGGAAAACCCGCAGTGTTTTTTACAATAGGTGGGTAAAAGGCTTGGATAGTAGTATTCCCTTTTATTGCGGCGATAATAGCTGCTTTCTGGCTTTCATTGGGCAATCCTAAATTCACTGTAACTGGAATGATCATTGAACGGAGATCGGAGGAATGTATACTAGTCTCGCGTCCATCGGCACCAATAAACTTAATGCTGCTTAGATCAAATTTCAGAATTGGCATAAGATATACCCTAGCTGTAGCACCAGCTGACGCATTTTCATAAAAACCGTGCGCATTATATGGATAATACTTGCCATTATTGTCAATGGCTATATAATTTCCAATGTCAAATCGATTGGAATTTGGTGTTACTTGCGAGTAAACAGTCGAAATGAACATGGTCAAAATCGATAAAAGAAGGAAAATATTTTTCATGTTCATTTCTATTTAAAGGATACTTTTATTTTTTTGTTTGGAGTACTATTAGGAGAGCTAGTTCCGTAAAAAGCTTCTTTAAGTTTTGAATATGCGGTTGAGCTGTTAAGTACTGTGCAATTGTCAATCTTGGCATCTGCACCTACTAGGATACACCCTTCTATTTGCCTAGTATAGTTTCCCATGTGGATCTGAACACCGGTTCTATTTGGCACATTTTCAAGTTGAATTCTCCATCCGTCAGTTTTATCATATCTTAAAATCCCATTGTAGGTGCCAACAGGAATGCAGCTTATATTGCTTGCATTGTCTTTCCAAGGCAATTCCAGGGTATAGCAAATAATCTTGCTATCAGCAATTAGATAGCCCATTGTACAATTATTATTCGATAGTTTTCTCTCAATTGTCAGTTCGAATTCCTTTTGGGAGAAAACTGCTTTCGAAAATAAGAGCAATAGCAAAGTCGTTAATAATGTTTTTTCCATGTTTTCTTTTTTTGATAGCCAATTGTTTATTTAAATCACATAAGTGTTTATGCGTCCCTAATTTGTTTCAGCTAAATTATTCATTGAGGATAATATCAAGCAGGGTGTTTTTCCCATTTTTAAAAAGGTAATTTCCCCTGCAGAGACTGCCACCAATCGGGATTGCGATCCTAAGCGATGGAACGCTAAGGGGGCGTCCGAGCCATCGGCTCAAAAGAAGAGATCAAGCTTAATATCGGAAAGCATTAAGTTAAATTAGCGGGAATGTTGGAGATTATTCCTGCTTTTTAAACAACTAATAGTCACTGTATACCCTGAATGCAGTAAACCATTATCTTCAAAATAACCAATCTTTGGCATCAGTTGATTACCTTGTTTTTAGTTAAAGTTCTTTTCTCTAACTCTCGTTTTAAGTACTCCATTTTTAAATTCTATAGTTTACGGTTACCGCTAATGCATTAGGAAATTAGATTCAATTTTAAGGAAAATTAGTGGGAGAAAGTTTCGTAATACAACGTAAATTAGACTTATCGAAACCTAGATGTCAATTCCGCGTTATTATACAAACTCGAACTAAATGATAAATTTTTTCAGAAAGAAACAGACAAAAGAAAAGAATAATTTTGACAACTTCCCCCCAATTGGAGGACTTATGGTCTCAAAAATGGTAGTTGATGAAAACATTAAACCACGATTTATGTATCGAGAAAAGAGAACTCGACCAGAGGATAGTGGTTGGAGAATTTTCACTGGATTCGAAACAGAAGAATACAACGACGATCCTAATCATATTGGAATTTATAATCCTTCGACAATTTTAAAAATCGATCCGTCAATTGAAGGCTTACTATTAAAAGGCATTGGATCTGTTTACGAAAAAACAGAAAATGATGAGTGGTATAAAGTAACTGACTTTGACTTCGAAGATGATTTTATGACTACTCAAATGGTAACAGAAAAATGGATTATTGAAATCAACAATCTATTTGAACGTTCAATTGAAGGAGATGGAACTTTATATTATACAACGGGTGATAAATCTATCAGGCTCGTTGTCTGGAATTCTGAGAAGAATAAGCAACAATTATATATTGAGTATAGTCGAGAAATTGAAAACAGAGAACGAACCGAAGCAAAAACACTAGAAAGATTTGACTTTTCCGATAATGACGTTACAAGAATAGGATACTTAATAGAAGAGAATGACGCTAATAAAAAGTATTCTGTTATTTATGGGTTTTCATTAATAGAGAAAGAAATTATACAAATTGCAATTTATTTTGATGAGAAAAATGACTTTGATTGGGCAATAAACACTTGGAAAAACATAAAACTGAAAAAATAATAAACGTGCATTAGGTTGGTAAGATTTCGAGCTTTTGCTAAATTTTGGTTTAGTTTATAAAATAGAACTTAAATGAAAATTAAGGATTTTTGCCTCGACTTCAGCCACTTCCGTAAGTTGAAAAACGCTAGCGATCAGCATCGGCACAAAGGCTTAAATTCATTTTAACTATCTCGAGTCATCAAAATTTCAGCTTGGTCTTTAGAGCGTTCGATAACGTATATAATTTACAATATTAAGTTTGTTCAACTAGACATCTGATAATAGCTATAAACCAGTATATCCGTGTGGCTAATAGGCCTACAGAAAGAACTCATTTTTTCAAATGCCTAAGAAAGATTGATCTCCGAAACAAACATTATAACAAGTATGGGGCTTGACCGTCCTTAGGTTTATTGTATTACCACAGAGAAACCTTTCCCTAACACATTTGGCGATGAACTTCGGAACATCTTCCCTCTTTCTATTATCACATATAGTCCATCATTCAGATATTCATGGAGCGGTTGAACCTTTATTAAACATGCGCATTTAATTCGGTGGTTCCTCGTTCACCATATTTGGTCACTTAAAAACTTTTTTGCGTACAGCATCCCTATAGCTCTTGCCAATCGGCACAAGGCTATTATCAATCATTTTTAAATTATTGCTACCGATACCCGATATATGGTTCAGGGAAATGATAAATGACCTGTGTACCTGTAAAAACTGCGTGTGACCGGACAATATTGCTTTTGCACCTGTCAAACTCATCCCTACCTCAACTTGACCGTTCAGGGTAACTATTAATATCGAATGAAGACTTGCCTCTATACTTATTATCTCGTCAATTTTAAGTTTCACATGCAGGGAACTATCCCTTCTCTTGACTAAGATATAATCGTTCTTCTCGATCACGCTATCCTTTACATCAAATAGCTTATCAAGCAGAGCCTGGAATTTTGGGAAAGAATACGGCTTGAGTAAATATCCGTTTGCATCGGCCTCGAAAGCCTCGTAGTCAAATTTTGAATGGCCACTGATGAACACCAATTTCTTTGTTTTGTGCCTGACACGTTTTGCCAATTCTAAACCGCTCATCTCCGGCATATCAATATCTAGGAATATGATATCCACGGCGTCGCGGTTGAGTATGTCCGTTAGGGCGCTCAAAGGACTGGTAAATGAACGTAAAAGGGTCAGGTTACTATATTGTGATATATAATCTGATATTTTTTCAACGGCATAGCCTTCATCATCGACAGCGTAACATTTGTACATAGTGAATTATAATGCGCCTAAAATAGTTCATTGGGATAGCTTTCGCAAAGAAGTATTTAAATTTAGCATATAACTGAACGTTGGTGTAGCAAAAACAGCTGTTCGTGCAGGATTTACAGTAATCATGTTTAATTTATTATGTTTAAAAAAATGTTTAACTTAAACCCTTTAAAACATGAAAAAACTAATCTTGGCCGTTTGTTTAGCGATGTCCACATTTGCCAGCTATGCCGCAGAAAGTGAAATGGAAACCTATCCGTCAATGATGGCAGCACTGAAAAGAGGATACACCGAAACCGGCTGGTTTACGTCCCGCTGTGGGGTTGTATGGAAATACTATGTCAACTACAACGAGACAACACTTGACCCGACGGGCACTGCCATGAAAGCGAGAAAAATCAACAACCTGCTGATCAAAGCCGACAATGCATGTATCAACGGAGCAACAGTGGTTTACGGGAGCCCTGAAATTATTGATCCAACACCAGTCCCTAACGATCCCAATGCGGCAGTTGAACCGTTAGATCAGGGAACGGTAGATGAACCTGTACTTTTACCTCCACCAGTAGGCCCAGCTCCAATGTAGCAACTAACCAGGGATAGCTGAAGCGCTATCCCTTAAATATGTCCATGAAACCAAAAATTACAATAACACTGTTCATGCTGATGGTCTGTAGCACCGCCGTTGCGCAGATCACCGATCCTGTCCTTGCCAGCGCGAAATACAGGATCGTTTATACGAACAATAAAACAGAACTTGTAAACGACGAATGCCAGCTTGACATTACAAGGGAACGGAGCTTTTTTTATAGCCTGGGAGTGATCGAAAACATCAAAAGAGTGACAGAAAAATCCGAACAAGCAAAGGCTACAAACAGCCCTATCAGGTTCAGTGACAAAGATCTTCGGCATAGCCTTTTCCTTTTCAATACCATAAAGGAATATGCCAGGGACCGTTCCATCGTACTTGAATTTGTTGGCGACCAGACGCTGGGCTATGTAAAGGACACGCTCAGTAACGTCCAATGGGAGATTTCCAGCGAAACCAAACTGATCGGCAATATGACCTGCCGCAAGGCACTGGGAAGATACGGAAAGATAAGCGTAACCGCCTGGTTCTGTATGGACATCCCGTTCAGGGACGGTCCGCTCTATTATTATGGCCTCCCGGGACTGATCGTTAAGCTATCCGATAGCCAGGGATGGGAAGCCGAACTGACGTCAATCAAATACGCGGGACCCATTTCAAGCGGTCTTGCCATTGAGCCCTACAGGCTTGTATCCAGGGCACAGTTCTACAGGGCAAAAAAGACGGAGGGCAGTATGTTCAACAGTGGAAAGGTTGCCGGCGGAGGTAGTATCGAGAAAGAGAACTAACAGCGGTGCTAAGATACACGATCGTTGCCTTGTTCCTATGCTTTCTGACCGCACCTAAACTGCATGCGCAAAATATCCTTAAGGGAGATATAAGGGATGAAAAGGGCACTGCGATCGGCAACGTCAACATCGTTCTTTTCGATGGTCAGGGAGAAACTATCCTCGCCTATACATATTCTGACCCTAAGGGCGGTTTCTCCCTGTCCTACTCCTCAAAAAAGGACAGCCTAATGCTGGAAATAAGGTGCATTGGCTTCGAGACAAAAAAAATCAGGCTCGTAAACCCACATCCATACTTTCTATACGCAATCCTAAAGACTGCCGAGCACGGCCTCAACGAGGTAATAATAGAAGATATGCGTGCCATAGTGAAAAGGAACGACACACTGAACTATTCGGTGAAGGCCTTTGAGGACAAAAGCGATCGTACGATCATCGATGTGATCAGAAAACTGCCCGGCATCAAGGTCAGCGAAAGCGGACAGATATCCTACCAGAACAAGCCCATAAACAAGTTCTACGTGGATGGCAAGGATCTGCTGGAGGACAGGTACAGTATCGCTTCCAACAACCTGCCGATCGATGCGGTAGATCTGGTGCAGGTATTGCAGCACCATCAACCGATAAAGCTACTTGACGGCATCGAACAGTCAGATAGGGCGGCCATCAACATCAAGCTAAATGACCGGGCAAAGAACAGGCTAATCGGGAATATAAAGGCGGGTCTGGGCATTGCCCCACTAATGAGGGACAACAATGCGACGCTGTTGAAATTCAGTAGGGATATCCAGTTCATCAACAGCCTGAAGAACAACAATGTCGGAATCGACCTCAGCAGCGAAATCGCAGAACAGAACACCAGCCAAAACCTTACCGAAAGCGGAAGCACAAAGCAAGACCTTGTTGCCGTAGTCAGGGCGGGCAGGCCACCCATTGATAGGTTCCGCTACTGGTTCAACGACAACACCATGGCCACAGGTAATTACCTTAAAGGGCTGAACAAATCGCTCGACGTCAAAATGAACGTGGCCTTCCTAAACGATTATCTGACCGAGAATAATTCTACCACCACAAGGATATTCCTGCCCGATGATACCATTGCCCTCACCGAGATCCAGCAGGGGAAAAATCCAATTTCTACACTGTCAACCGGCATTACATTACAGGCAAATACAGACAAGGCCTACCTGAAGAACGCCGTCAAGTTCAACAGGACATGGAGCTCCCTGAACAACTCCATATCATCAACGGGAGTTGAACAGCAGCTGAGGAATCCGTTTATCAATTTCATCAATGACCTGGGAGGAATACTGAACGTGAACGGAACACTGCTCGGGCTTTCCTCCTTTACCAGTTTTACCAACCTCCCGCAGCACCTGACCATCAGTCCTGGACAATTTCCAGGTGTACTCAACGGTGGAACAGCTTACGATGAGGTGGTGCAGCACGTTCAGTTAGCCAATTTCTATACCAACAACACGGTTTCGGTCAACAAAAGACTTGGTGTGTTTTCCTTCAACAACAAGATAGGCCTACTGGTGCAGCTACAGGAGCTGGACAACAGCATCGATATTGTCCAAAATGGAACAGTTTATCCGGCAGGTGGAAATTTTGCGAACAGTATTTCCAGGAAAAAGTTAAGGCTGTACGACGAGAACAAGCTGACCTACATCCGAAAAAAACTGATTGCTTCACTGGGGCTTAACATTGCCATGAACAGCATGGACAATGCAGGAACGGGAATAGACCAACATGCCGACCGGTTTTTCATAAATCCACTTGCATCCCTTAGGTACAACATTAGCAGTTCCTTCGAAACTGACCTTTCGATCGGTACTTCCAACAACCTGAGCTTTGATGCGAATCCTTCGTTTATCCTGAAAAACTATAGAAGCCTTGCCAATAGCAATGTTCCCCTTAGGGAAGTAGCAAGCAGGAGCCTGTTCTACACATTAACGTACAAGAATATCATCAACGGCATCTTCTCCAGCATCGATATTGGCTATTCCAGATCGAACTCGAATATCCTTTTGGATACCAGGTACGAAGATTATTTCACCACGGTTACATTCATTGCCCAAGACAATCCATCAACGGACCTCAACGTCTCCTTCAGTTTTAACAAGTATTATGCCGACCTGAATACCGGCATCGACATTTCCATAGGTTATGATGAAGATCGGTTCAGGCAGCAACAGCAAGACAAATTAACGGATTTCAGGAACAGGCAGGTCCGTCTTGGTACAAAGATCAATTCAAAGGTCAGTAACTCCATCTCACTGGAACATACGTTTAATATTTCCATCTACAAAAATGCAGCATTCCAGGATCTCATCCAGAGAAATTTCCCGCCCCTGAGATCCATAAGGCAGAACCTTTTGTTCAAGCTGTTCTACCCGAATGGAATACAGACCAAGTTCAACGTTGAACATTATTATAATAATTCTACTAGAAGAAACAGGGCAAATAGCTTCTTTGCGGACGTTACCCTTCAAAAAAGTATTGCAAAGCCAAAGATCGATTTTGCGGTTGCGATGTCGAATATCTTCAACTTTAAAGAATATGTCAACCTAGACTATAACAACAATGTCTTTGTGAACTCAGTATATCAGTTGAGAAACCGAACCTTAATGTTCAGCACCAGTTTTCAGTTCTAAATTTTGGCCTACATATAACCGCACAGCAACGTAAATGATCTTACTACAAGCGGATTACGAGCTATAATCTACAACTGTACACATTCTATTTTTCTGTTACTGTCCTCTCTCGTCAGAATATCTTCATCAGCAGCAAGAGCACTAATTAAAGCTTCAAATCCTCAAATAAATTGTTCCAATTATGGCATGGCACATTCCATTTAAATGGAAAACCAAACTGCGAAACCGGAAATCTGGAAGCAAATTTTGATTTGGCGAACTCCTCTACCATCAGATAAAGAATATATAGCAGCTTGAGATACATTGTAACCAAGTATTTTCCCCTCGCTGCCCATTGCGATAGCGATATGGGCTATGGAGGCGGGATTAAGTTTACCTACTAAGTCTATTTTAGACCCTAGAACTTATGCTGACCTAAAACGCAGGTTGGATTAAAAACAATCCAACCTGGGATTTTTTAGGTTCCAATTATTTCGCTGAAAGTCCTATCGCCTGCTTATCCAAACCACTCCCCCATGTTAATTCTGGCTTTTCCTGTAGAAAAATCTCAAGCTTGCCGCCGCCGTTCAGTTGAGCGTAGGTGATATAATTTTTGTTTAACACTTTGCCGTTCCATTTCACCAAATAAATATAAATAGAGGAGCTGGTTTTCTTATAGCTTTTAATTTCAATTGTTTTTCCGTTTCCAAGTTTGATCTTGGCTTGATCAAAAATAGGAGAACAGAGTTGGTACGCTCCAGAAACAGGATTTACCGGATATAGCCCTAAGGATGCAAACATATACCAAGCAGACATTTGGCCAGCATCATCGTTGCCACTTAATCCACCTGGACCATCGCTGTACTCCCGTTCTAAAATCTGCCGAACAGTTTTTTGTGTTTTCCATGCTGCACCTGTGAAATTATACATAAAAGGCGTTTGGTGACCGGGTTCATTTCCATGCCAATATTCATTTCTGGCAAATAAAGTATCAAGTGCATTTTCAAGTTGCTTTCTCCCCCCCATTAGTGTTGAAAGTCCATGCACATCATGTGGAACATAAAATGTATACTGCCTTGGCGTACCTTCCGTAATATAATATTCTTTACTATCTGGCCGGAAGGGCAAAACCCAGGTACCATCTGTGTGTCGTCCTCTCACCAATTTACTTTCCGGATCGAAAACATTTTTATAATAAGATGAACGCTTGATTAGCAACTGATAGTCATTTGTCTTACCAATTTTTTTCGCTACCTGTGCAAGTGCATAATCGTCATACGCATATTCGAGTACTCTGCTTACCTGCTCCTTCTGGTGAAATGCATCTTTAACACTATCCTCCACCGGGATGTATCCATACTTGAGATAACTGTCCAATGCCCGGCGACCCTTGCCTTCTACGTATTCGGCTCTGCTTGCAGGTATGTTAAAAGCATTCTGGCGCATTAATCGATAGGCTTCGTTTACGTCAAATTTGTTTATGCCTTTCAGGTATGCGGATGAAATCACTGAGCTACAATGGTCGCCGATCATTTCGGAAGTATAACTGTTCCAACATGGAAAAATTGGAAGATACCCCCCTTGTTGACCCTTTATGATTAGTGATCGTACTACATTGTTCACCATCTCCGGTTGCAAGATTTCCAACAATGGCAGATGTGCACGGTAGGTGTCCCAGAGAGAGAAATCGTCGTAATAATTACCAGTCTTCAATTTTGCAAGTTGATGAGCAGCGGCAAACATTGGATAGGTTCCATCTACATCATTGTACAGTCGTGGCTGTTGCATCACATGGTAATACGACGTGTAAAAGATCTTTTTGTCTTTAACAGAAGTGGTTTTTAATTCAATCTGCGACAACGTTTTTTCCCACACTGCTTTGTTTTGAGCTGAAACTTGATCAAAGTTCCAGTTGGAGATTTCTGCCCGAAGGTTCTTTCTTGCCCCATCTAAATTAGAGAAAGAAGTGCCCACTCGAATTTGAATAGTTTCGCCTGCGTTGATCTTGAAACCTACATATACACCAATGGCTTTTTGATTACTGATGCTTTTTGCGGCAAAAACCTGGTTTTCACTGAAGGTACCAGACACACCAATTTTGCGATTGACCTTCATTACAAAATGGCCATCGAAACCAGCTTCTTTTCCCCAACCCTGATAAATTCGATGTACGGGATTGGCTCCATAGATTTCACCTGTTTGTTCATCAAATTTGATGTTTGCTTTCCCGAAATCGCTGTTTGGTGTAATTAAAATATAAATACTATCTGTTTTTTTTGCCGTAAAGCGTATGATGCCGCAACGTTCCGTCGAAGTTACAGACACCAGAATATTGTATTTCTTCAGATCCAGATCGTATTGATAAGGCGTTGCGCGTTCATCATTGTGAGAAAATTTGGCACCATATGCCGCGCTAGAAGTTTTGAGTTTTCCGCTAATTGGCATAATCGTAACGCTTCCATAGTCTTGCGTACAAGATCCGCTCAACCAATGTGAGGCCCTGATGCCACTAAAAACTTCATCCTTATAATAGTATGGCGGTACGCACTTATTTTCCGAGGTTTGTGTCTGTGGTGTCCACTGCGTCATCGCAAAAGGCATGGTTACAGCAGGAATGGTATTGGCATGCAGTTCCAGGCCTGAGCCATGCTTAACTGCAGCTGGGGTTGTAGCCGCGCCACTTCCTGCCATGGGCTCAACATATTGAACCACTTGTTGCGCTTTTGCTTTAAGTCCTGCAACTAACAGCCACAAAACAAAAACCAGGTATAATCCATTTCTCATAAGCATCGTTATTTTTTCACTACAGTTGCATCACTTCCCGCAGGTATCATCAAATCTGTTGTGGACAGTTTTTCTACGTCTTTATATACTAAAACCGGCAACACAGCATCTTTAGGTACCGAAACACTTTTTAAATCAAGCCCAATCACATTGTCGAACACCATTGCAGGGCGAAAATCCTGTTGTTTCAAGATAATCTTCACCTGATCTAATGTAATTCCTTTAGCGTGCCTAACGTATAATCCCCAAGAAGGTAATTCGCCAAACATGTTGAATTCGGGATATCCAGCAGTATTTTCTGTAATCTTGCCCAGTTCATCAATACTGGCAAATGCCTTTTCTTTACTTGCACCTCCGCCATATATGATATCGATATTTTTTAGGGTGATGTTTTCTACCAAATGTCCCGGTAAACCGGTAATCGAGGCTGGCACCAAGTTATGAGGAAGCACTTTTGGTGGCGGGCCTTCAAGCGGATAACCTAAATCTGGTTTGCTGTTTGGAATTTCTGCAATGACATCACTAATCAACACATTTTTGATGCTACTGTACCTATTGTCTGTGTTTCTATGTCCCAATCTGATAAAAATTGCATTTCCAGTGTTTTTCGCGCGAACGCCGCTTACATTGATATTCTCCAAAAAGCCACCATCTACTGTTTCGATGGCTATTGCAGATCGGTAAGTGTCATAAACCATCAGGTTTTTTACGGTGATGTTTTTAAAACCACCCAACGAACCCGTTCCTATTTTAAATCCACTCGCACTTGATCTTGCCGTACAGTTCTCGATCCAAACGTTTTCACAGCTGCCATTGGTAATTTCAGATTTCAAACAAATGGCATCATCGGCAGCATTGAAATAACTGTTTGTTATTTTAACATTTTTAGAATCTACGATGTCAATTCCGTCATTATTCCAGTAGGTGGTGCTGTAAACTTTCATGTTATCAATAATGACGCCGTCGCACTCTTTGTAATTCTGTACCCAACTGGCTGCATCTTTTAGCGTAATGCCCGTTACTTTTACGTTTTTACAGCCTTTGATATAAACCAAATTTGGGCGATTATCTTCATGTGGACGTTTGGCTAACCATAGTTCATCCTTAATTTTTCCATCACGCAGCAATTGGAACATATTTAACATCAGCATGTGAGCTTGTCCATCAATGGTTCCCGTGCCGGTAATCGAAATATGCTGTTGATTATAAGCAGATATAACAGATAATTTTCCTGGGGAATAATCCAAACGATCAGCGCTGCCCAACAACACCGCATTTGCTTCTAAATGGAGTTCAACATTGCTCTTTAACAACAGTGGGCCAGTTACAAAGTTGCCTGCGGGCACTATTACCTTTCCTCCTCGTTTCGAGGCCAGGTCAATCGCTTTCTGAATGCTGAGTGCATTATTTTTTGCGCCAATTTTTGCGCCATAGGTAATAATATTGAAGTTCTGCTGAGCGAAGCCCGTAAAGGTTAGCCAGCAAAATAGTAGGGTCATTATTTTTTGTCTCATAGTTGTCTGTTTATCCATTTAACATCGGTCTGTTCATCTGGAAAGTGAGAATAAAACCGTGCATCACCAAGTAGTGCCACACGGTTTCATCAATTGCTCGTTAAGAAAATCAATAACCGGGGTTTTGTGCAAGTGCTGCCCCACTGTTGAGGTCGATTTGCGATTGCGGAATCGGACGTAAAAGGTGAAAAGGTTTCAAAGTATTGGCAGCTCTTGCCTCCTCATTATAGGCTAATGTCCTGGTTATCAATTTTCCGGTTCTTTTGAGTTCAAACCATCTAAATTCTTCACCAGCAAGTTCACGAGCACGTTCGTCAAGTATCAGATCTAGGTTTAAGCTCGTAACCTGCATTTCAGACGCATAGGAAAGTCCCGTTAAAGGATTGTTACCCGTTTTAGCGGCACGTGTTCTGATGGCATTAAAAAATTGGAGTGCTTTTGGCAAGTTTCCCGCCTGTAGGTAAGCTTCGGCAGCCACTAAATAAGTTTCGCCCAACCTAAATATGTAGGTGTCTCTCGTTCCTCCATTATCGGCAAAAGCGGCATTAGCATCCCTAAATTTCTTGAAAAGCGGGAAGGTACGTGTATTGCCGCTAAACGGCGTGGCACGGTATTCGTCTGGGTTAAAAACATAATATTTTTTAGCGGCCTTTTGCGCGGCAGTAAATGCTACATCGGGATAGTAGACTACCGTGTCTCCAACAGCAAATGTATTCCCTTTCGCCGAACCAGCAGTTTGAGCCAAAAGGGCTGTCCAAACGGTGGCTTGGTAACGACTATCACGAGTTTTGTCGAACAAGCTGAAGAAATACGGATCCGGAACTGATGCATGTGAAGTAGCTGGGCGATTGTACAAAACAGATCTTCCAATTGGCTGGATCACTGATGGATCCCACAAAAAATATTGTTGTATCGCATTTCCCACGGCGGCAGTTCCGGCAGCGATTGTACCCCCCGCTACACTAGGCAATCCTGCTTTACCCAAAAAATATACCTGGTTGGTAGCCACATTGGTGCTGTACTGAACGGAAAATATCACTTCAGTGTTGATCTGGAAACCAGCAACTGCTGGGTCAAACATGCTGGCGTAACTTGGTCGCAAGCTGTAAGTGCCTGACGTGATCAAGGCTTCGGCAAGGGTAGCCGCTTGGGTGAAATCTGCCGCACCGGCTCCGTAACTTTTATAACCACGGGTTAAATAAACTTTCGAAAGCAGGTGTTGGGCAAAACCACGGGTTACGCGACCTTGTTCCGTTGTGGTAACAGGCAGCACTGAAATTGCTTCTGTCAGATCTTTAATGATCTGGTTATAAACGGCACTTTCAGGTGTACGTGTAAAAGAGGTACTTACATCGACCGTTCTTTCCAATACCAAAGGCACATCCCCAAAAGTTTCTGCCAGCAAAAAATAGCAATACGCTCTTAACGATTTTGACTCGCCAATTCTTGCATTTAATGTGGCCGCATCCATATTTTGAACTTGAGTTGCCCAATACAAAGTGGTGTTTGTTCCGCCAATGGTGTAGTACAGTTGCTTCCAAAAATTATCTACATCCGGCAAAGATGAGTTGAGCGATACATTGTACATGTTCAAGGCATTTACGTCGGTAGTTTGAAGCGACGAATAGGTATCGGTGCCCAGGTTGTATAAGTTGCTCATCCCTGCAATGTACCTCAGATTAGGGTAGTTAGAACGTGCCAAATCTTCAAATCCAGTTTTGGTTACATAATAATTTTGATCTGTTGCCGAGCCAGGATTCGATTCGTCGATATATTTTTTACAACCCGTACCAACGGCCGAAATGGCGAGTAGAAGCAGGATTAAGTATTTATTTTTTAAAGATTTCATGTCAAATGTTTTAAGTTTTTGGAGAAAATTATAACGTTAAGTTCACACCGAAAATAAAGGTGCGTGTGCGGAAGCCTTGTAATCCGAATGAATTCAAATCTGCCGCTTCCGGATCCCAGCCGATGAATTTTGTCCATACCAATGGATTGTAAGCTGTGGTGTACAACCTCAAACTAGACATCCCAATCTTTTTGGAAAGTTCTTTAGAAGCGGTATATCCTAGGGTAATATTGCTGATTTTCGTGTAAGAAGAGTTTTGGTAAGTAGCAATCGTTCTGCGCGTTGCATCAGTTTCGATTGCGTTGTTAGCCCAGATGTTACTTGGATTTGCTGCTGTCCAGTAACTTCTTTGGTAGGCGCCAAATCTAGCTCTACCCTGATCGCCATTTAAGTACTGATCTAAGAATGTACTTTGTTGGGTAGTTCCCTGACGAGTATAAACTGTAACACCAAAATCAAAGTTTTTATACGTGAAATTATTGGTAATGCCTCCAAACCAATCGGGGATGTCACTGCCCTGAACAACTCGATCATCAGCAGTAATTTTATTGTCATTGTTTACATCCAATAATTTATACTGCCCTGGTTTTTGGCCGTACATTGCTGCCTGTGTGGCTTCGCTGGTTTGCCATACGCCAACAATTTTATAATTGTACAGCACGCGTGCTTTCTCTCCGATAAACCGGGCGTTACCCACATCATTTGCACCGTTGCCAAAAAGGTCTATAATTCTGTTATTGTTCTTTGAGAAATTTACGTTGGTAGTCCATTTGAAATCGTTGGCAGTTACGTTAACCGAATTTAAACCGAGCTCAATTCCACTATTTCTGATGGAACCGATATTGGCAGTGATGCTGGCATAACCATTGGCAGCAGGGATTTGCTGTGGCAACAAAGTTCCTTTTGCCGTTTTATTATAATAGTCGAATGTTAACGCAATGCGATTAGCAAAAAGATTGAGTTCCATGCCCGCATTATATTCCGTTGTTTTCTCCCAAGTTAAACTGTTTGGTGCAAGGTTAACTACAGCTGAACCATTTGCATTGGTACCATTGAAATCATAGAATGTGGTTGCCACCGCCGATTGGGTCACATACGGATAAAAATAAGTCCCATTTACTGCCGCATTACCCGATTTACCATAGCTGAATCGGAATTTCAAAAAGCTAATGGCCGAAATGTTTTTAATAAAATCTTCTTCACTAGCTACCCAGCCCAATGCTGCTGAAGGGAAAAATCCCCATTTATTGCCTGCCGAGAAAATAGAGTTTCCGTCAGCACGGCCTGTCAAGGTCAAGAGATATTTGCCTTTATAAGTATAATTTCCTCTGAAGAAATAAGAATTGATCGTTTGTTTACTATAAGCACTTGAAACGGTTGTAGCCGGAGCAACACCACCAATGGTGGTTACGTTTCCAACATTATACCATAGCGAACGGTATGGAAGCCCAGAAACCGAAATCAGATTGTTGTCTGCTTGATAATAGTTAAGCGAGTTACCTGCCGTAAATTCTAGTTTGTGATTTTCTTTAATGCTCGTATTGTAGATCAACAAATTATCAAGCGTATAGTTTACCAAATGGTTTGCTCCGTTTGTTGCGGCATTTGGACGGGTTCCCGCACCGATTTTGGAGAACGTATCTGTGTAGGTTCCCGAACGCTGGAAAGTTAAATCTGGCGTAAATGACGTGCGGAATTTTAGTCCTTTTAGCACACTAACCTCCGCAAAGAGATTAGGTAGCATTCTCACATATTGTGTTTTGCGAACTTCATTCTCAAAATCAAATGCAGGATTTGTAATTTGAGCCTCGCTTTCATAAGCGAAAAAACGGTCACTTCCATCTGCATTGTACGCACTTCCAGTTGGGCGTAATCTATACGCACTTCTGAAAGCTTCACCACTTCCCAAATTTAAATCAGTGTAAGTTCCATATAGCGAAGCACCAACTTTGAAGGTTTTGTTTAGTGTTTTTTCAATCCCAACTTTTAAGGTGTATTTTTTTGTGTTTTCTACCTTTACTGAACCTTCATAGCCTTGATAGCCTGCAGAAAGGAAGTAATTTGTGCTTGGATCACCGCCAGTAATCGATAAATTATGATTGGTTTGTAAACCATTTTGTTTGATCAGATCTACCCAATTGGTATAATTTCCACTTGCGATGTTGGACAGTTCTGTAGCCGAAAAAATCTGCGATTCGGTGTAGGTTACGGCAGGCGTAGCATTTGACCCAAGGGTGCGATAAAATTCACGCGCATAGTCTACAAACTCCGGTCCACTCATCACATCGGGCAAATTGTACGCATTTACAAAACCTACATATCCATCGTAACTGATTTTTGTTTGCCCGCTATTCCCGCGTTTGGTGGTTACAATTACTACGCCATTTGCTCCACGAGATCCGAATATTGCCGTTGAAGATGCGTCTTTTAACACGTCCATCCTTTCAATGTCGGCAGGATTAATGTCGTTAATGTTAGAAACGGGAATTCCATCCACTACATAAAGCGGCTGTGTATTTCCGTAAATAGAGTTAACCCCTCTAATCTCGATGCTCATATCTGCACCGGGTTTGCTCGAGCTTCTTTTCACATCCACCCCTGCCATACGTCCTTGCAAAGCTTCCTGTGCGTTAGGTGCCCGTGATTTCACAATTTCGTCAGCATTTAGCGAGGCTATGCTTCCGGTAAGGTCACTTTTCTTTTTGGTACCGTAACCCACTACTACCACCTCGTTTAGCGATTTGTTATCTGCTAGCAACTTGATGGCCAAGGGCGATGCATTTTGGATTGGAATTTCCTGTGTGTTAAATCCAATGTACTTGAAGACCAAGATATCGCCTGCATTAGGTACGGCAATCTTGAAATTTCCATCAGGGTCGGTAATTGTTCCCTTCATGGTTCCTTTAATAGTTACACTTACGCCAGGCAATGGAAGATCCTTCTCGTCAACAACCTTACCAGATACCTCAATTGCAAGACTTTCTTTTTTCGCCACCAAGATTGCTTCAGGTTGGGCGTCGATTAAAATAATCTTTGTCTTAAATACTTTATAGGTAATGTGATATTGAGCTAACAGTTGATCTAGTACCTGTTTGATGGTTTGATTTTCGAATTGCGCGGATACCTTGCGATTGGTTTGCACTACATCCTGATTATAAACAAATTCTACCTGATGTGTTTTGGCTAACAATTTTAACACATCGCTTAGGTTTTTATCCTGAACAGAAAGATTTATCTTTTTATTCAGCACTTCCTGCGCATAAGTAGGTTTAGAATAAGTGAGGCCAGTCATTAAAATGAAGAACAAAATCTGACTGAATGTGATTTTCATGATCTTGCACCAGAGATGCGGATTAAGTAAACAATAATTCATAAATTTGATTAATTGTATTTGAAAAAAAATATAATAAGAAGCCCTGCACCAATTTTATTGATGTTCCAGATGGGCTGAAAATTCCAGGTACAAGAGTGTGACAGCACTTTTGTACCCTTTTTAGGAAAATTTAAGTTGCGGTTATGTTGGGAGGAACTCTTTCATACTCGGTTTTTTGGTTAACGGTTTATTAATTTGGTTATTTTTTTTTGGTAAGGATGATCTGACCAGCTACTAATTGATAATCTACGTTGAGCGATGCCTTCAATACTTCCAAAGTTTCGGCAAGATTAAGATCGCTTAGGTCTGCATCCATCTTGATGTCATTTAGTTCCTTATCGCCGATAATAATTTCAGCCGCAAAGCTTTTATTCAAGACGGTTACGATTTGCGTAAGATTTTCGCCGCTGAAAGACAGGCTTATATGTTTCCAAATGGAGAGTTCAGATAAATTGGGGTTATTTTCTTTGGCTAACACCGCATTGAGATGTGGCAATGACACCTTTTCCATGGCATGTAAGATAACTTCGTTAGCCGCCAAGAGATTGCTCTTTGCCGCAACATCGGTTTTTTTAACCACCGAAACCTTCCCTGTCAGCACACTTACTGTTGCCGCACCCGTCATTTGATCGGTAATTTTCAAACTCGTTCCCCAAACTTTGGTTACGATTCGATCACTATTGATAACGAATGGTCGATGTGGATTTTTAGTGATTTCAAAAAAACAAGCGCCTTTCATGGATATGTTCCTGCTATTTTTTGCGAAACTTTTTGGATAAGTAATGGTCGAGGAAGGATCCAAATAAACAATACTTTGATCGGGTAGCGTCTGTTTAATGATTTGATTACTATTGTTTTTTATTCGGATATACTGGTTTGACAATATAACGTAGTTGTTCGTATCGGAATTAAAGTAGGGTATAAAAAATTTGGCGGATAAACAAATTGTCAAAATGGCCGCTACCTGAAACCATCTTCGAAGGAAAAGCGGTTTAACCTTGTGTTTGAGAGTGATTTCTTCCTCAATATTAGCTTGGATAGTGTTGAACATGCGATTTTTCAGAATTGATTTTTGTGCTGCTGACAACGTGCTAATCTGCTCAGGATGAATTTCATAATGCTGATACCAACTATCGATTATGGCAATTTCATCGGCGGTTGCCGAACCATTTAGGTACCTTTCCAACAAAGCTGATAGCTTGCGATTGTTCATACTTGAATCCTTTTTTATTGTGGTTAGTATATGGTAGTCGTTTCAAAAATCGATTACCCTTGCTCCCTTTACAAAAAATTATCGAATAATTATGGCAACCAACAATGGCAGCAGATCGCTAATGTGTGAGCGGAGGTGCTGAAGTGCTTTCGTAAGATGTCCTTCAACGGTTTTTTCCGAAATACCTAGCATTTCGGCAATTTCTTTATTGGTTTTGAAATCAATTCTGCTTAATCGATAAACGACCTTGCATTTTTCTGGCAGTTCATCAATTAACAGGTCAATTTGCTTTTTTAGATCATTAAGATGTACAAACTCTTCTGTTGAGTTATCAATATCATCGTTGAGTTGTCCGCTGGTGATAAAAGATTCTCGAACGGTGATTTTTCTATAGTAATCGATTACAAGATACCGCACTGCTACAAACAGGTAATTTGGAAGCCCCGTGTTGATAACCAAGCCTTCTCTTTTTTGCCAAAGTTTAGTAAAGATATCCTGAATGATCTCCTCGCATTGTTCAGCGTTTTTTATCCTCTTGTAGGCAGCATTGTATAGTTTGTCCCAATATCGATCATAGATTTCCTTAAACGCAACCGAGTCATGTTGCATGAGTAATAAGATGAGCTCTCCATCAGTAAGATTAGAATATGCTGTTCCCAATTTTAAATCGTCTTGATAAAGAAAAATAGTCTATTTGGTGGGAACAAAAGTAGATAAAAAATAATCAATTTTTTCATGGGCCACATTTGATACTTATTAATCATAGCTACTATTCCCGTGGGTTCACTTGATGGGAAAGAATTGAAAAATCTAGTTCTTCCCCATTTTTCTTTCTAGCAAACTCCTTGTTTACCAACTAAATAAGCGCCGATCCAGAATTCGTTTTAAATGTCCGATAACCCTCACTATTTGAATACCAATTGCTGCGGATAATTGCGCTAACCAATTTTCTCTTATATTCTACATCCTTTTTTTGCGATTAATAACAAAACTTGGGGTCACCAGCTTGCCCGATTGAAGTGAACACTTTTGCGAAATACATAGCATTAGGAAATTAAAGGCAAATAGGAATAAAAAGCTTTAATGTAAATGATTAGCTTTATGAAAAAAACTATGAAAACAATAAAATTTTCGATTCTGATTACTTTAGGCTTAATGTTATCCTTTTCTATAAGCAAGGCTCAAAAATATCAACCTGGATATGCAATTCTTAACGATGGTACACGCATAAGTGGTTTGATTAGCTATTATGAAGAAGACCCTTGGCTAAACCAAAGGTTTATATTTATCAGAGATTCTGTTGAACTGATTAACAATTCCAATCCTAAAACTAAAAAATATAAGGCAGATGACTTAAAGTTCTATAAAGTGGGTGATCGCTCTTTCAATAAGGTTCATTATGTAGACGCAGAAAACCTGCAATTAAAAAGCTTGGGTACAAATAACCATATGATGGAACGCTTGGCTCAAGGTAAAATCAATGCAAATCGTTTTTATTCGTATTATAAAGACATAGAACTTCTGCCCAGTACGAATGAAGCGGAAATAAATGAATGGAGAAAACAAAACAAAAACGAGTTGTTGGTAGGATATAAAATATTAATCGCAAAGAATAATGAAACCAGGGTAAAAAATGCCTTTGATGTTGATCTACAAAAGTATTTTGAAGACACACCAGTGGTATTACAGAAATATCAGTCCGGAGGTTATGGCAACGAACCTATTGTTGCTAAAAAAGGCTTAGCTGCCAAAATGATTGCCTTAGCTAAAAAAACTGCTTTTAAACCACAAGAAGCAGATGCCATAGTTGCCGCTTTTAATGATTACAACGAAAAACAATCCCACTAAATAATCAATCTTCTTTTCCAAGAGTCTCTATTAATAATCTATCGTGTGAACACATCTTTGAGCTCAAAACTAGCTATTAAGGTCATGCAAGCGATTTCTACGATAAGATTAATCATTTTGAATAAATGATACATTAAGCATTATCCCATAAACTGTGGGTTATGCATCCTGCCCTCGGCCTAGCAGCATTTGGACGGGAGAATAGTTAATTGTTTCCCTAAACAGAACTCCCTCTTGCATAAAATAGCGGGGCGGAGAAGCGTAGCGGCTTGCCCAGCGACCGAAAACAATTGACTAATTATCCCTACAAAGGGTGCAAGCCGCGGCTTTTTTTGGTTACTTTTTTCAGCTGCTGGAAAAAAGTGACAAAGTCCGTGGCTCCTTCAGCCGCGTTTAGATAAATCCTAAGGCCCATGCTTGCATTCTGTCCAGTAAGTTTATTCAGAGATGGTTAATTATTCCATTAATATGTGTCCACACAATAGGTTAATAATGGAACTTTTTAAGCTATGATGTTTCTATGCCTTCAATTTTGTATCCGTGATTAAACGATGCTTTTAAAATCTCAAATAATGGGTTGACAGTAAGAGGATATAAATATATTTCTCTTGCTGTTTTTAAATATTTCTCATTTGCGAATATCATGAACCAATTTGGTTTGAAATATATTCCGTCCCATCTGCTATTTAACAAAAAGGGTGAAATCATGAAAAAATACACAGGCTTTCCTGTAAATGACGAGATAAAGATCGATCAATGGCTTGTTATAAATACACCAGATTGTTACATCCCTAGTCAATACCCAATCACTTTGGGGTAGTTACAAGAATATATTTTTGCGAAAAATCACTATATTTAGTTATTAATAAACGCTTGATAATAAAAAATGAAAAAGATAACATACCTCACTTGTATTGTGGCCGTAACTATGATTGCAATCCTTGGCTTTAAAAGCCGCTATCCCAAAGCTGCCACATTTGATGGAGTTTGGCAAGTTAGTGAATTCGACCTCGGAGACGGCCCAACCAAAGCAAGCTCCGCTACTATAAAGGTATACCATAATGGTTTATTTGAAACGTACAGCATTAGTAATATTTATTCTAGGAAAGTCACTGAAGGTAAGTTCACCATACTTAACGACTCGGTATTTACTGAAACCGTTTTGAAATCGAATAATTCCCATATGAACGGTAAAACCTATACTATAAAATATCGTATTACAGATAACTCGCTAACCATGTCGAGCGAATATGATGGTATGCTGCAAAACGGAACGATAGGTAAACAAAAGTATAAGGAAACCTGGAAAAAGGTAAATTTTACCGAATGATTATTTTGTGGCTGACACATCAGCGTGAGCAGCTTTAATACGGTATTGGCTACTATTTCCAATTTACTTACAATATTTAAATTATTTCATAAAAACTGTGCCGATCAGTAATGTTGGTTGATGGAGTGGCATTTTTCAATTATATTAGAGCCCCTCGATAATGTATTATACCAAAACCATATTTTTCAGTATTTTATTTTTGTTAATGGTTTTTGTAACGACCTATTTTTCGATGCGGAGTTTTGCAGACCAACCGGCCGCAAGCTGCCTCGACTGTTCTTATCTGAAAGATACATTTTTCTTTTCCGTATTTTCTTTACCGGTAATTTTGCCAGCACTCCTGATCATAAACAGATCGAGATTAAACAGCAGAATATCTGCATTGGTTATTTCTGCAATCTACTTAACCATTGTTTTTATCAATAGTCTTTATCTATTTAAAGAGCGGGTTTCCTCTTGGAGTTCTTATCATATCCAAGATGAGCTAATAGCTACCCTATCTCAATCCTATTTATTCATGATGACGGGAGGCGTTATTGTATTTATTGTTTTCTACAAATTTTATAATTTAAAGGGATTTAAAAGGGCAGGTTAACTCCTCCATTAGCATTTCTTTAATTTTCCTTTCTGCAGTTTTCTCTAAGCACACCATCAAATTACACCTCATTCTTGTTGAATCCATTCAAACTTCCCCTTGTTCAGATAAATTACGCCACCTCCGCAAGATTCGGCCTCATGAATAAAAATACCATCGTTTGGAAGTACGACTTTATCCTTTTCTTTTACTTCTTCTTCACTGATTATCTCTCCGTCATCATTGACATTATTCCAATAGGAATCGCCTTTTGGCGCGCGCTCAAAGACTCCCACCCAGTTTAAATCGTCAAACCCTTGGCCAAGCACATCCTTTCCCATTCCCAAATAAGTTATTTTTTTATTCCCGAAAATGATTTTCAAGCCATACTTTTTATTTCTTGTACTTTGGACAAGCTTCACAGTGTCGGCAATTTCGTCTCCATCCAGGTCACAGCTAATGGAATTCGGATGGTGTATGGAAGAAAGTATGATCGTATCTCTATCCGTTTCAATATTAGGGATCTCATTGATTGGTTCTAGACCAGCTTTTGGACTTACAATAGCTTTTAGATGTGTTTCTTTAGCTTGCTTTTTGTCCTTATCCTGGCACCCAAGTATGAGTATTGCTAAGAATAGAATTGCGAGGGGCATGTTTATTTTTTTCAGCATGACATCATTATTTAGTTTTTGTTCCTTGCAGCACAATCACTCCGTACTACTCGTTATTCCGCAATAAATTTCTATAATAATCAAAAATAGCTAAGGTCCTCCTAACAACCAGATCTGTATAGTTACCATAAACGATATTAGATTGGATCGTACCTCCTCCTGAATATTCGGTCTTGGCCAATGTAGCTATCAGTTTCTGCTCCGCATTGCGAAATGTGAGCCAGGCACGCTGCGCAGCTATCAACGCAGTTTTGTCAGCCGGTTTTAACTTGCCCATCAGTAACTTGTAATAGCTGTTAAGCAACAAATCATAGGCAATCGCCTTTTCAATCATTGCTTTATTCATTCCAGCAGTAGAATAATCAATATTCATTTTCATGGAACTGGTTCGCTCTATCCGGAAAGTATCAACAGTAAAACTTATCTCTAAAGCAGATAAATCTTTGCCGTTGAGTTGTTTTTTAAATACTTGAACCTGCTTTTCTACGTCAGATTTTAGCTGAGCAAGAACTGTTGGACTAACTTGCTGTGGACCATTAGATTGACAGAAACCAACAGCATACCATATATTGCAGAGAATGATTAGGGCGAATATTTTCATGGTAGAGCTTAAGCAAAAATAGCACCACGAATGACTAGGATACTGAGATTACTCATTAAATGCTAACAACATCATTGTCAAAAAAATAAAAGTTTTTAAGATGGTAGCTTTAATTCAGCTATTAGATACTATTCACGATTTATTTACAAAATTTACATTTTTATTTACAATCTAAATCACTCATTCCCAAAAACATCATACTAACTTGGCTAAATCAATTTGATAGGATATGAAACACATGAAAAAAACCATCTATTTGCTAATCTTACCACTGGTTGTGGTGAGCGGACTGGTATTTGCTAATCGTGAAATTAAAAATGAAACTAAGCCATCTCCAAAGCCTTTGTCCATTGCCTCCAGGAAAGCTCGCATGGTAGAAGATAAGAAAAAATGGGAGGCCTCTCCCGATGGTATAAAATACAAAGAATGGGAGGTTTCTCCTGAAGGTAAAAAGGTACATGCCAGTTATGAAAAAATAAGGATGCACATCAAGGCATTTACCAATATGGAAGCAGTGGTAACCTCTGTTACTTTCCAGCGTGCAAACACGAAATCATCAGGACCAAAATGGCTTTTAGTCAGGATCAATGGCGAAGAATATATGATGCAATATAGTCCTAAGGAATTTCAACAGTTAAATAGCCTGAAAGTCAATGATAAAATAATTGTAAGAAGCCACAGTGCAGGGTATTCGCCAAATCATCCATATCTGATTGTATCGGGCGACTATATTGAGCAAAATAATAAGATCCTTTTTAAACGTGACTTCAGCAAAAACAACCGATGCTGAGGATATACCTATATTGCTTAAAGCAATATACATCAAAGATATTTTGCAGGTTGTTACAGACTATTCACTTATCAATTTAAACTTGGTTTTCTTTTTTACTGTCATAAACCCAGTTGCATCTAAACTCATAATACCGTCGTACATAATCCATCTTCCCTTGTCAATTGAAAATTCTGCAATTGCCTGATGGGTAGATTTCATCATTGCCTTTTGCTCACCTCCTCCACTCATAAAACTTGGTAAACTGAAAGTGCCTTTAACATACTCGACAATATTGTATTTGAGGACTGCGATTGTCTCTCCTTTCTCTTTTTTAATATCAGTTAATGTAACTTCATTGACTTTATATGAACTGTCACATTTAAAATTTTGGTCGTTTGCAGTTAAACTGATGTCAAGCTTCCAGCTATCACCAACTTTTACTGGTTTTGTCGGAAGCTCAAAGAAAGTTGAGATTAAATTTTTTTGATCGTTCTTTACCCAAAAACTATGGATGCCACCAGTTGCATAAACTGAACCCCTAAGCATAACCCCTTGGTTCATTGACTTCATCATTTTTAACATTTCATTCTCTTCACCATCTGTCTTGTCTTTCGCAACCTCTTTTGTTTTTTCCTTCTGTCTTGTCGTCAATACAATGTCAATAATACCATTGCCTTTGTTGGTAAGCGTTGAAATATAGTCTACACTTTGCATGTATTTATTTAGCTCCTTAAAGAGGTCCTTAGTTTCTAATGATCCTTTTTCTGTGCTGTCAGAAAATGACTTAAAAAGGTCGTCAAAATTTATTTCAACTTTGGATGTGTCAATGTCACTCATAACTGTCAGGTAATTGAGCTTTTCTTTTTCTCCGATTTTCCATTTAAGCTCAACTGTTTGTCCAAAGGCTGTAATGGTTAAAAGTCCGAATATAATTGTAAGTAGGTTTTTCATTTTGCTGTGCCGTTGTTTATGCTCCCAGAGAGCGTTTTGCAGATTCAAATTGTGCCATATTACTTGCACAAAAAGCCTACAGTACTAAACTAAATAAATAATTTCAAGTTTTTGATCTGATCTCCTAATTCAAGAGAATTAGTTTTATTTAATAATTGCAAATCACATTTGCTGAGAGTCTTAAAACTTAGTATTTCATTATTTTTTTTATTACTTAAGACCAAATTCATTGACATCTCGGTCAACTTTAACCCATTCAGGTCTCAAGTCAACCTTGTTTGGAACTTCGCTTGTAACCATAAAAAATGGGGTGAGATAACATACTTCAATAGTTCGTTTATGATACCCCATTGCACCGCGGTTCTGTATTTGAAATTCTATAGCCTTAAAACTTATATGTCTGTTTTTATATAAAACTGTTTGCGTTTGCCAGGCGCTAGTTGAAGACAAAATTTGCTGTGGATTGAGAAGTATAATACCAATAAGCATGATCATTGGAAATAGAACTAGGATTGCTCTTGTCGTTTTAATTCTGACGAACATGATATTCCAAACCAAAATTAAAGGTGTGCTAATTAAAAGTCCAATGTAAACCAATGACTTTATGCTTTGGCTTTTAATGTCAAAACTTGTAAACACATCTAGCAAGAACAATAGAACTGTCAAGACATAAATAATATTCAATATTTTGTTTTTTGTTGTCAAGTTTATTGTTTTTAAATGTGATGTGTAACTACACTAATATACTGCAGGATACGAAAATTATCCCAGGTACCAATAGTGGATCATGATAAAGATCCTTTTTAGTCATGATAAGAAACGAGCTATTAATTACTTAGGAAGTTAGCACTCGTACTTCATATTTTCAAATGTTATTGCTAAGGGAAAGAGGTTTGCAGTTTTTGCTTAACGATGTTTTTTACTAACAACATTTTTATACCTTTGATATCGCTTTTTCAAGCAAGCCAATCATGGAAATAAATAGACATTAATTAAAGCACCAATTTATCAATCCTTGATTAACAGATAGCTTATGGAGCAAATTCACTTGGTTGAGAACTTTGATGACCTTATTTCTACCCCATTTCAAGGAGAAATGAATGCGATTTGCTGGACTCGTAAACTGACAGGCGACTTTGCTGAAATTGTAAATAAAGTAGCGCTGAACGAAAACATGCTAAACCTTGAAGTAGAGGACCTCCTTCAACTTCAGTTAAGTGATGAAGGGCAGCTCGCTCGAAATATCCTTATCAATGACATGAAATTATTAAAGGAGCATGGTGCATCGCCAGTGCTCAATGTAATTGAATACTATGAGCGGGATGACAGCTTTCCATTTTTTCCGACAGATGTTTATTCTTTTCATGTAGATCGCTCTCCTATCCCTTCTGAAACCTTTTTATGTACTTACCATGGCGATCCAAGTGAAATATTGCCAAATGCGCAAGCTCGACAAAAAGTGCTGATTCCAGAAATACGTGAAGAGCTTAAAAAACTGTATAATGGAACAGATGACGGCTTTGAAGCATTCCTAAGTGAACATTTCTTTGATCTGCATTATCAGGCCAAACCTAATGTATCTCCAATATGCTTAGGCCTAGGTCATATCTGGAAACTCGCTATAGACCATCCTGAAATGCAATCGCTTCCATGTGTTCATAGAGCACCAACGGAAAACAGCGGACAGAAAAGGTTACTATTGATTTGTTAAGTAAGGAACCATCAGGACACCACTGACGGTTTCCTTCATAAAACTAACCCCCATGGACTTAAACCTTCCAACCTTCAACCTTACAACCTTGCAACCTTCAACCTTACAACCTTGCAACCTTCAACCTTCCAACCTTCAACCTTACAACCTTCAACCTTAAAACCTTCCAACCTTCAACCTTACAACCTTACAACCTTACAACCTTCCCATACACTAACCTCCTCCCACATCTTCTCCCAGAGGGGATGCCTTTAGCACACCACACACCCTTCACATTCCTACCTTATAGCTTGCTCGAAGCTACCTTATACCTACCTTATAGCTACACCTTACCTACACCTTGCCTATTTCCAGCCTCTAGCATGCATTTACTCCAAATTAAACCACATTGTAGCAACGCAGATTTGTTGTCCAACCTCCTATAATATCAACCAATCCAATCAACAAACCAATACACTAAGCCTCATGTATTTAAACCTTCTCCCAAAAGGATGCCATTGGCAACAACCTTCCATCATACATCTTCCCTCTCACATTTCAACTCTCACATCTCAACTCTCACGTCTAACATCTTCCATCATACATTACCCTCCCTTCGACAGTTTCTTTTTGACCTTACTCAAAAATTCGGAAGTAATTCCCAAATAAGATGCAATTTGTGTTCCGGGCAATCGTTGGATGAGCTCCGGATACTCCTTTTCAAATAAACGGTATCTTTCTTCTGCAGTTACACTAATGTTGTGCAACACCCGATCTTGAAGTTCAATATACCTGCGTTCAATGACAATCCTGAAATTACGATCAAATTTTGGAAAGTTAGTGTATAGCCATAACAGATCATCGTGCCCAACCTGTAAAACTGTAGAAGCCTCTATGGCCTCGATATATAACTGACTGGCTTTTTGAGCATAAAAACTTTTAAAATCAGCAATCCAATCGTTTTCGACAGCAAACTGTAAATTGTGCTCTACCCCATTCCCATCTACTGCATATAGCTTAAAACATCCAGCGATCACAAAACTATAGGTCTTGCACACATCGCCCTCTTGTAAAAGCAGCCCTCTTCTTTTATAGTTCCTAAGTTGGAATACCTTTTCTGCCGCCTCTTTAGATGCACTATCCAAACCAAAACCCTTGGCAAAAAAGCCAAAGAGCATTTCTAGTGCTGCTTGTTGATCATATAATTGTGGACTTGTCAAATCTTGGAGTTGAGATTGTAAATATATCAAAAACCAAAACGCAACATAAAAAAAATAACTGACATTGCCTTTTTCGCCCAATTCTCCTACCATATATCGAGTTTAGTATTAAACTACTTTAAGGTTATTTCTTAAACTCCTTCATTGGCTGAAATAGATTTTATGCTCCACTTTTGTGTTGTTAAAATATATCATTCAAAATTTAAATCCAGTCAAATGCCACACATTACCATTAAGATTTACCCAGGACAAACCGAAGAACAAAAAACTACACTTACCGAAGCGATTACTACCCAAGTGATCCAGATTACTGGAAAACCAGAAGCGGTCATCTCTATAGATTTCATCGAAGTTCTGGAAGAGGCCTGGATGGAAGAAGTCTACGAAACTAACATTAAACAAAACTTGGACAGGTTGTACAAAAAGCCTGGTTATTAATCATAAAAAACATTGATCATGAACACTAACAATGAAGAACAAAAGCTAACGAGGTTTATTGATAGTTTTGCAGGCGTACTTAATGCTGCAGATGTGGCCTCAATCCCTTCTTTTTTCAGTGAAGACGGGAAATTTATGCCAAATGGGGTAAAAACAATCACTGGACTCGATACATTGGTCAAAAGCGCTAAGAACAATCTTGCCAAGATAGCTTTCCAGATCCAGTTCACTGTAGAAGAGATCCAAATTGATGGACATTTTGCTTTTATTACGGCTAAGGCAAATACTTCCCAATTGGAAGCAGGAAGTGAACTTCTAGTTAACAAAACGACACGTGATTTCTTTGTGCTTAAAAAAGAAAGTGTCGATTGGAAAATCTATCGTTATATCTTCAACTACTCTAAAAACTAGCTTACAATTATGGAGCAAATGATGACAGCTGCTGTACTTTACGAACCTGGCAGTGCCGATAACTTTAAACTGGAAGAAAGGCCAATCCCTGTACCTTTAGCGGGCCAGGTACTGATAAAAGTTCGTGCTTTTGGTCTGAACCGATCGGAATTGATGACCAGAAAAGGATTATCGCCCGACGTCACTTTCCCGAGAATCCTGGGGATTGAATGTGTTGGAGAGATTGAAGAAGATCCAAATGGCGAATGGCAAAATGGACAGCAGGTTGCTGCCTTTATGGGAAACATGGGCAGGCATTTTGATGGGAGCTATTCCCAATTTGTTGTGCTGCCGAGAGCAATCATCAGCCCTTTCCAAAGCCATCTTTCTTGGGAAATGCTTGGAGCACTACCCGAAATGTTTCAGACCACCTATGGTTCGCTCCACATTGCTTTGAAAATCCAAAAAGGGGAAACCTTATTAATCAGAGGTGGAACATCCTCTATTGGGCTATTGGCTGCACAACTTGCAAAACTCGCAGGGCTACAAGTAATCTCTACTACACGTGACGAAACAAAGATAGGATTGTTGTTAAGCAATGGTGCCGATCAGGTTCTAATCGATAATGGGAACCTTGCTGAAAAAGTTAACCATGATCTTTCAATCAGTATAGATAAGGTATTAGAGCTTGTTGGCACCAATACCTTAAAAGATTCGCTTCATTGCGTAGCGCAGGGAGGCATGGTGTGTATGACGGGGATGTTAGCTGAACAATGGTCGGTTTCTTCATTTGATCCGATGGGATTTATACCGGCAGCTGTTGGCTTAACTGTTTACGACAGTGGTCAGATCAGGATCCCAACAGATTTGTTCCAGCATTTCATCAACAGTATGGAGCAAAAAGAAATCAATCCGCCCATAAAAAAGACATTTGCGCTTAGCGATATCGTAGCTGCACACGTATTTATGGAGAGCAATGTGGGTGGTGGGAAAATCGTTGTCCTTCCCTAAAACAAAAACCAATCACCTTTTGTTCAATGATGATGGCAATGACCACCTAAAAACGCTTACATGACATACACAAATACACTATTGGCTCAACCACCTTCAGTAGCAACAAGCAATGTTGAGCAATTTCAGTTAGACGTTATAGAAGGCCTCTCTAATACGCCTAAGAAGCTATTTTCAAAATACTTTTATGACCGCAATGGGGACCAACTGTTCCAGCAGATCATGGAAATGCCAACCTATTACCTCACCAAATGTGAGCTAGAAATCTTCCGCAATAAAACTTCAGATTTAGCTAGTGCTATTAATTTTAAAGATAGTCCTTTTGATCTGATTGAACTTGGGGCTGGTGATGCGATGAAATCATCCTACCTATTGAACTATCTGGTAAATGAACAGGTTGATTTCACCTATCGTCCGATCGATATCTCTGGCCATATTCTTTCTGAGCTACAGGACAAACTTTCTGCCGAGATGCCAACACTGGAAATCGACTGTATGCAGGGCGAATATTTCCAGATGTTAGCAAAAGCGACAATGGTATCGCAAAGGCGTAAAGTTGTATTATTTCTGGGCGGTAACATCGGCAACATGGAGTTAGAGGAAGCCTACCGCTTCTGCAAAGAACTACGCAGCAATCTCCATCCTGGTGATCTGGTGCTAATCGGCTTCGACCTGAAAAAGAACCCACACCAGATCTTGGCTGCATATAATGATAAAACCGGGATTACCGCAGCCTTTAACCTGAACCTGTTAGCTAGAATTAACTCCGAACTTGGTGCCAACCTGCAACTTAACAACTTTAGCCATTACCAAAACTACGATCCTGTTTCTGGTGCCTGTAGAAGCTATTTGGTTAGCCTTGTAGATCAGCAGGTTAATATTTGCGGAAAGCAGCTTACTTTTACGGCAAACGAATTGATTAATATGGAAATATCCCAGAAATTTTTGCAAGAGCAAATTGCTGAACTGGCAACCAAATCTGGATTTCTAAACCAGCAGGAGATCAGCGATTCTAAAAACTGGTTTATCGATGCCGTTTGGATGGCCAAATAATTTAGTAACATCATGGAAGAATTAATACTTGAATCCACTAGTCAACTATTGGAACAGCAATACAAAGAGATCCGTAAGCATACTATAGCGATCTGTAAGCCACTTCAAACCGAAGATTATGTAGTGCAGCCAATCCCAGATGTAAGTCCGCCCAAATGGCATCTTGGCCATACCACGTGGTTTTTCGAAACCTTTATCCTACAGCCTAACATTGAGGATTATATTGTTTTCGATCCCCTATACAATTTTGTATTCAACAGTTATTACGAATCAGTTGGTGCGAGGGTAATCCGTACCGATCGGGGCAATCTGAGCAGGCCTTCGGTTGCAGATATTTATCGCTATCGTGAGTATGTGGATGAACAGATGGAAATCTTTCTTAAAAACACACCCATCAACGCTGATTTAGCCAGTTTATTAACACTTGGCTTGAACCACGAACAACAACATCAGGAGCTCCTATTTTCTGACATCAAATATATTCTAGGCCATAATCCGCTCTTCCCAGTTTACGCCAAACAACCTGTTTTTAAAATTCTGGCTCACGATAAGCCTGAGCTAGTTCAATTTCAGGAAGGAGTTTATGAGATTGGCTTTAAGGGCGATGGTTTTTGTTTTGACAATGAACTTGGACAACACAAGGTTTACCTCAACAGTTTCGAGATTTCTAGTAGCGCTGTCACTAATCGGGAATACTTGGAGTTCATCGATGCAGGTGGCTACAGGGATTTTAGCCATTGGCATGCTGAGGGCTGGGAATGGGTAAACCAAAATCAAGCTTCCTCTCCCCTATATTGGCATTTGATTGAAGAGAATTGGATGAACTATACATTTGGTGGCCTTCAGGAAGTTGAAATGGACGAGCCTGTTTGCCATGTCAATTTTTACGAAGCTTCCGCCTATGCGTCTTGGAAGGGTATGCGGTTACCTAGGGAGGCCGAATGGGAGGTCGCATCCACAAGGTTTAACTGGGGAGAAAGATGGGAATGGACTGACAGTGCCTACCTAGCCTATCCAGGATTTAAGAAAGAAGCCGGTGCAATTGGAGAGTATAACGGCAAGTTTATGATAAGCCAAATGGTTTTAAGAGGAGCATCAGTGGCAACACCTGAAGGACATAGCCGCAATACCTACCGTAACTTTTTTCATCCTAAACATCAGTGGCAGTTTAGTGGGATCAGGCTTGCAAAATAGTATCTTTAATAATGATCAATCTCTCAGGGATTTCTAAATATTTCGATAAGGCACCAGCAGTAGACGAGATCTCTTTTCAGGCAAATGAAAAGGAAATTCTCGTATTATTGGGACCGAGCGGCTGTGGCAAGACCACAACGTTAAAAATGATCAACCGATTGATTGAACCTGACAGGGGTTCAATCACAATAAATGGCCAAGACATTAAAGAGCAAAAACCGGAAAACTTAAGAAGGGGAATTGGTTTTGTGATGCAACATTCTGGGCTATTCCCCCACTACACGGTCGAAGAAAATATAGCTGTTGTGCCAACATTACTTAAATGGGATAAGAAGAAAATCCGCAATAGGACAATGGAACTAATGGAAAAGCTCCATTTAGCTGGGCAATTGCTAACACGTTTACCACAAGAGCTAAGCGGAGGCCAGCAACAGCGGGTTGGCATTGCACGGGCACTGATAGCGAACACACCAATATTGTTGATGGATGAACCTTTTGGTGCACTAGATAATATTACCAAGGCCGATATCCATTCGGAATTCAAATCACTTGAAGAACTTAAAAATAAGACGATCATTATTGTAACACATGACATTCAGGAGGCTTTTGAACTTGGTCACCGGATCTGTTTAATGGATAAGGGAAAGATTGTACAGATTGGAACGCCAAAGGAAATGCTTTATAAGCCAGTGAATGATTTTGTAAGTGATTTTTTTGCATCCAACCGATTATTACTCGAACACAAGATTGCTTTAATTAAAGATGTGTTTCCTTTTATAACTAAAGACAAATTCGGCGACAATATCATTTCGGCCGATGCTAGCGTATGGGATGTTATGCAACAATATAGTGGTCAGAACAAGGATTTAGAAAGATATGATGCAATTTCAAAAGCTTTTAATGCCTACCGAAAAACACAGCTATCATGAACAGAGAGCAAAACTTATGGCAGTTTGTTGTTGAACAGCATGAAAAGCTCTTGTCGCAGATCGTTCAGCACTTGGGACTTACTTTTCTTTCTTTGTTATTTGCAATTTTGGTTGGTGTTCCACTTGGGATCTTGATTTCTCGTCGGAAAAAATTCGCCAGTGCTGTACTTGGCATTGCGGGAATTTTGCAGACGGTTCCTAGTATCGCATTGCTCGGATTTATGATCCCTCTGTTTGGTATCGGTGCAACTCCTGCGATAGTGGCTTTGTTGATCTATGCATTACTTCCTATTATTAGGAATACCTATACGGGCATTACCGGTGTTAGCAAAACTGTTGTTGAAGCTGCTACAGCATTGGGGATGAACAGCAGCCAACGCCTTTTTAAAGTAGAACTGCCATTAGGTTTGCCCGTGATTATAGCAGGGATCCGCACTGCGGCAGTAATCAATGTTGGGGTGGCAACACTTGCTTCTTTTGTGGCTGCTGGCGGACTAGGGGAATTCATTTTTGGAGGCATTTCGCTCAATAATTCCAATATGATATTGGCGGGCGCCATTCCGGCTGCTCTATTGGCAATATTGCTTGACCAAACTATAGCGTTGTTGCAGAAAAACAGTTTTAGGTCTATCAAAAAATTTATTTGGGTGGTGCCAGCAATTGCACTCTTATGCATCATATGCTATCTGAAGCCTTGGAAATCCAAACAACAGTTCGATATTGGTTTTACACCCGAATTTATGGGCAGACAAGATGGTGATCTAGGCTTGCGAGACGTTTATGGGCTTTACTTAAACCCAAAAATCGTAAGTGATGCCATCATGTATAAAGCAGCATTTGAAGGGGATCTGGACATTATCAGTGGCTACTCTACAGATGGAAGGATCAAGGCTTTTGACCTTGTGGTACTGACCGACGATAAAAAGATTTTCCCACCTTATGATGCAGCTCCGATTATAAAAACGCAAACACTTAAGCGCTTTCCAGGACTAGAAACCACACTCGATCTTCTTGCTGGACGGATCAACGATTCGGTGATGACGGACCTAAATTACAGAACTGATTACCTGAAGCAGTCGCCAGAAAAAGTAGCCAAAGATTTTCTAACCCACTCTGGGCTGTATCAGTCACCTCGTAATGGCGATGGAGCAACCATTCGGATAGGTTCAAAGATCTTTGGAGAACAGTATATCTTGGCAGAGATCTACAAGATGCTGATTGAGGGAAATACGCCATACAAAGTTGAAACAAAAACAGGTTTGGGAGGAACAAAGATCTGCTTTGATGCACTGATGGCTGATGGCATAGATTTTTATCCTGAATATACTGGAACCGGCTTATTGGTACTTTTACAACCAGATCTAAAAACTGTAGCACGCGTTTCTAAGGATAGCAAAAAGACCTACGATTTTGTCTCTTCCGAATTTGTAAAGAAATATGATCTCAAGTGGTTAAAGCCTATCGGGTTCAATAATTCTTATGCGCTGATGATGCGGAACAAACAAGCCAAAGAACTACAGCTGAAGAAAATCTCTGACCTGAAAAACCACCTTGATAAAAAATAATTGATATGGATAATCCCATAGAATTCAACTTTGACGAGATCATAACACGCCGCGGTACTGCATCTTTAAAGTGGGATGCAGCAAGCGATCCTGCAGTACTGCCGATGTGGATTGCCGACATGGATTTCCGTACCTCCCCTGCCATAACCGAGGCACTTGCAAATCAGGTAGCCTACGGAATCTTCGGTTATCCGATTGTAACCGCAGCATTTTACCAGACAATTATTTCATGGTGGTTGAGCAAGTATCAGTGTGCAATTGAAAAACAATGGATTGTTCCTGCAGCGGGAACGGCACATGCAATTAATGCATCTATAAGGGCGCTAACTAAGTCAAATGATGGCATCATTGTACAAACACCTGTTTACAACCAGTTTTATTCCATGGTCGAAAATTGTGGCTGCCGGATTATTGAAAACGAGCTGATCAACATCGATGGGCGTTACGAGATCAATTTTGAAGATCTCGAACTAAAGGCATCAGCTCCAAATACTACGTTACTCCTATTGTGCAATCCGCATAATCCCCTTGGAAGGGTTTGGACAAAAGAAGAACTCACCAAAATTGCTTCGATCTGTGCAGCCCATGACGTAGCTGTGCTATCAGATGAAGTCTATGCAGATTTAAGCCATGGCAAGCATTTACATCAGCCCTTTTTACCAATTGGAATAACTTACGGACTGCGATCAGTAACCTGCAGTTCTCCTGGAAAGTCATTTAATCTATCTGGGCTTCAGGTTGCTTACGCTATAAGTTCGGATCAGACGATTACAGAAAAAATCAGTGCACAGCTGGAGTTTTTGATGGTAGCTACTCCAAATCTATTGGCTATAACGGCATTGATAGCAGCATATACCGATGGTGGGGAATGGCTGAAAGCAGTAAAAGGCTATATTTATGATAACTATATTTTTTTAAAAGAATATTGTGAGCGTGAACTTCCAATAATTACGGTTAGCGATCTACAGGCAGGTTATTTAGTTTGGTTAGATTGCCGTGGCCTAGCTAGTCGTTTACCTAAAATAGCTCCTCACCTACTTGAACAAGAGCTTTGGTTAAATGACGGAAGTTTATATGGTTTTGCAGGCGAAGGTTTTCTTCGCATGAACATCGCCTGCCCCAAATTACAATTACAAAAAGCGCTTTTTAAATTAAAGATGGTATTAGCTAGGTATTAGGTTCATGTTAGCTAGGTGTTAGGTTAGGATGTTTAAAAGTTGGAAGGTTGGAAGGGTTGAAAAGTTGGAAGATGCTTAATGTAAATTATGATGGAGTTGAAGGGTTGGAAAGTTGTGTCACAAAGGCATCCCTTTGGGTAATGTCATTATTTAAGGAAAGTTTCGATAGGTCATACGCCTTATCATTCAGAGCGTAGCGAGGAATCTATTGATAGAATCCAACTCCACTCCTTCCGTTTTGCTTTTCACGAAACTCAGTAAAGCTTAAATAATGACATTGACATTTGGCCCAGCTAAACACAAAGGCCATCGACCATGGTCTATAAGCCATTGATAAAAAGTTGAACGAATGAACACTGGGTCTACACTGGGTCTACACTGGAGCTATGCTGGATCTACACTGGTGCTACATCAACCATCGCATGACAAATTATCCCATTCCTTCAAAGCCATTTTGAAACCTTAATTTTATTTCTTCATCTGTTTTGGGAAGAAGGAGATCTAACATCTGCACTGCATCAGCTTGTACCTGTGCTATGAACGGCCTTAATCCTTTATTATATTCATCAAATGCCAGTTCATGATCTCCATTGTGTTTTTCAAAAGCATCAGCGAGTGCTGTAGCACCTATAATGGCCAGTGATCCACCCATGCCTGCAGCTGGCGAGGCGCAGTAACCTGAATCTCCAACTAAAGCTACTCGACCTTTGGTCCATGATGGCATTTTTATCTGGCAAAATTTATCGAAGTAAAATGATCTGGCATTCAACAGTTCTTGCTGAAGTTCTGCTGACCGCCATCCCATCCCTGTAAATTGTGCTGACACTATTTTTTTATGCTGCTCCTGATCACGAAAATCATAAGGTATCTCATTTTCTGGTCGGAATGTGAAAACGATATCGGTCTTGTTGTTATAGGCATTGAGCATGATGCCCTTGTTCGGTTCGGCATATAACTGCAAGGTTGAATCGGGGATCAGGTATTTGTCTACAATGGCAATCGAAAAGTACTGCCCCAAAAAATGGGCGTATTGTGCTTCATTCCCAAACTGAATTTTTCTTACTACAGAATGGATCCCATCGCAACCAAATACCAATCCATACTGGCTTTTAGCTCCATCTTTAAATGTAACTTCTACATGGCCCTCTTCTTCATGTAATGCTATAATACTATTATTGAAAATAATGTCTACCTTATTGTTTAGCGTTTCAAATAGCATGTTAAGCAAAACATCTCTTTCTATTTCAAACTCATTATCTGGTAGTTCTTCACCTGGTTGTTTAAGTAACATCGTACGTTCTGTAACGTCATCGGCATTTTTAAACTCCCATTTCTCCAAACTTAATCTATTGGCTTTTATCTGTTCGAATAAGCCCATTCGTTTTACAATATCAACGGTCTGTTCTTTGATATCTACTGGCGTACCGCCCATCTTTAGGCGAGTCCCTATTTCTACAATAGTTACTTGGTAGCCCATTTTAGCCATCCAAAAAGCAGAAGTAAGTCCTGCAAAACTTGCACCTGAGATTAGTACGCTTTTATTTGTTATCGGTTCCATGGTTATCCTTTTTATGATCTATTGCAAAATTGCATCGATAAAAGAGGATAAGGAATGCCTAAACGAAGCAGGTATTGTACTAATCGTGGTTTTTATTTCGAAAAGTCAGGGCAGACATCCCTGCAACTTTGGTAAACAGCTTTGAAAAATAAGGATAATCTTCGTAGCCTAGGTCGAATGCGATTTCCTTTACTGATTTGTCTGTATGATAGAGCAAACGTTTTGCTTCTAATATAATCCGGTCATGGATATGTTGTGACACCGAAAATCCCGTGGTATGCTTTATACATTCATTAAGGTAAGCTGTAGAGATATTTAACTGCTCAGCATATTCACTTGGCCGTTTAATTGTGCGATAGTTTTTTTCTAAAATCTTTTTAAACGATTTGGCAACGGTTTCAAATCTGGATGGCTGGGTTGCTGTTTTGACTTGACCTAAAAACTGGGAGATTAAAAAGGCGACCAAGGTATTGCAGCTATCTTTTAATAGCGCATAATGCAGTCTGTTATCTTTTTGGAATGAAAAATCCAGGGACAGTAAAAAAATCTGAGAAACAGTTGAACTGGTTTGCTCTGTTAGCACTAATGGTTTTGAAGGAACAAGATCCTCCAAAAGTTCAAGGTAGTCTGGATTTAAATCTTCACTTTTTATTGCCACAGAACTAACGGTGATGTTCTCAAATTCCAAAATTCGATGTACCTGATTAGGATGCATATAAACAACAGCAGGCGCAGTTACATGATAGGTCTGAAAATCGATTTCGATGAGTACTGTCCCCTCTTCCACGATGTGAAAGGTGTGGCCTTCATCACGGTGTGATTGTTTGGCCTCTCCGTACTGTACTTCGGTTGTGAAATCAGCTCTTTTGATGGTCATTCGATCAATAGAAATCCCCTGACCAGGATTATCGGTCATGGCATTAATGGGAATTGCTTTTTTGATTTTTGACATTTGATGAGAAAGATAGTTAAAGGGATTGATTAATTTGTTGGCTAATGGTCAATAGCTAATGGTCAATGGACAAAGTGCACTAACCCCTCATGCTTATACATCCAGGCCATCAACCATGAACTATGATCCATGAACCCACTAAATAGTTCATAGACAAAACGCCTAACACCCATGCATATACATCCAAGCCATTGACTATTGACCATCAGCTATTGGCCCAACTCATACCATATTCAAGGAGAATGCTACCGAATTCAATTATCGGTGATAAAGGCAATGGGCAGTTTACCATTTTTGTTCAAAACAGAAATAAAATGAAAAAAATCACACTCATCTTTTTACAGCTCTTATTAGTGGGCTACTGCTTCGGGCAGGAAATCGATAAACGCGCTTTAGCCGTTTTGCAAGCATCTTTCGACAAACTTGCCACCTTAAAAACCATTAAGTACGGTATGACCTTCACAGACACGATGTTAAGAGCACCAGGATCACCGAGGGTACAACAGACCATAGTTACAGGAACAATTAAGAAGAATGGATACTGGCACCTTTTATTCGAGGATAAGTCTAGGTGGCTGATTAAAGGTGATACGCTTTACAAGAGATTGCAAGAAAGTCCCAATGCCGTTAGCTATACTAAAGATTGGCATGCGCATGAGCTTGCGAAGTTTAGTATATTCAATATCCTAGGTACGGAGCGCCCTACTAGTGATGAAAAGGGTACTGCATCCCTAAAATTTGTACAGGATACCTTGATTGGGGATTACTATGTGATTGATGAGGTGAGTACAAAAATAGATTACCAAACAGACGAAATAAAAGATGTGATCCATTATGGCAGATACTGGATCAATAAAAAAAGCATGCTCCCTTTGCGAAGAAAAATGTATGGTGAAAGTATGCAAAATGGAAGGCAAGCAATTGATATTTATGATTTCACCATATCCATTGATCAAGTAGACCAAGATTACGAAGTGGCATCCAACTTCTTTGACAATACAACTGTAATGGAGCAAGTTAGCGAGCATAAAAATCTAGAAACTGGCACCATCGCCCCTGCATTTACCGTTACCAACCTAAATACCAATAAAATAGTTACACTGAACGATCTAAAAGGAAAAGTAGTATTGCTCGATTTCTGGTACCTATCCTGTATGCCCTGTAAAATATTGACACCAAAGATTCAGAAACTCTATGAAAAATTTAGCGGCAAAGATGTAGTTGTAATTGGCATTAACCCTATTGATAATTCATCAAACAACATCAAGGCCTTTTTGGCAAAAAAGATGATCACTTTCCCACAATATTATAAAGCAGGAAACCTGGCGAAAGCCTATAAACTTTATGCTTACCCAACAACGATGGTTATTGGAAAAGATGGAAAGATTAAACTTTTAGAGATTGGTTTGAGCGATGACATAGAAAAGAGATTGGAGGAAATGATTGAGAAGGAATTGATTTTTATAAGCTTAAAGCAGAAAGACTAAAGCTTAAAGCGAAGAGCCTGTTCCCTCATTGATGCATTAGCTTCAGCGACAATGTTATAAGCTGAAAGCTAAAAGACTAAGGTTAATGCGAAGAGCCTGTTTCCCTCTCAAATACATGGTTGTAGATTATTCATCTTTTACTATGTTTATACCTAATACTATGAACTCCCTTCCAAAGCGCTCACCTACATTGAAAACCATAATCATTCTTATACTCATGCTTGTTGGCATCGATAAATATTCGATAGCTAGGCAAATTGTGGCCAATACACAAGCATCAACATTGCCTTTCTCAAACATTGTTGTTAAAAAAAGTATAAGTGGGAAGCTATGTGATAGTTGTAAAGTAGATTTTGCTTTCACGGCCGTACCTAACTTCAGCTATCTTATTACAGGATCTTCACACACACCAAAACGCTTAGCAAGAAAGCGACTTGAAGCAAGATACTCAACAAGCTATACCAATGCAGATGTCTATTTAATTTCAAGTGGGCATATTGGAATAACCTTCTTGCCAAATTACATTTTAGAACATGGCAAACGCCTGCAAATTTGGAGGAATTTTAATGGTGTACCCTATCATCAACTCGAGTTTCAGGTTAGGCAGAACAAGAGCATCATCAAGAATTGGTATCCCCTCTCATCTCTACAAGAAGACATGGACTATAAAATATTGGGAATGTCAGGTGATGAAAATCAACAACCCATAACTACATGGAAAGGTAACTGTCATGCTGGGAACTTTGACTTAATGGTAAATGATTCACTTTATATTACCGTGAGAAATATGGACACCAAAAAAGTGGTAAAAACCATAGCGATCTTTCGTGCAGTTGATAAGGCAACCAACTTTTTATATTATCAGATCCCATTGTCGAACGAGCAGTTTGCCATGAATATTCAAAATGTACTCAACATTCGCACTAATTCATTTAAATTTTACAGAGGAGATTCTTCCAATGTTTTTGAGAAAGATTACGAGGCAATTGGCATCTTAAGGTTTGCTGAGCTCGAAGAGCATGAGGAGATTGAATATTCCTTTGGGAACAAACCCTTCAGATGGCAATCGGTGAATACAAGAGACCAAAGGGCTGGCATATTTGTGGTACTTCCGAGTGATATGCCAGATGGAGAAGATCATGAAATCTTTCTTCGTTATAAAAGTCAACCTGAAACGATACACTCGATAACAATCAAGGTAAAAAAACGTCCTTTCGAGTTTCCTTGGGTTAGCCTAACGGTCGGCTGTATGTTGGTTACCGCAATGGGGATTGTATTTTTCTATCTCAGAGAGCGAAGAAACAAGCAAAAGATACTTACACTGGCAAGAAAGAATAAAGAAACAGAATCAAGCCTTGCCTTGCTAAGTGGGCAGCTCAATCCACATTTTCTTTTCAACACATTGAATGCAATACAAGGGACGATCAATAGCAATAATCCGGAGCGTACAAATACCTATATTGGTAATGTGGCCAGATTTATGCGTGAGGTAATGAACAATGGGCAAAAGGAATTTGTCTCCCTGATGGAAGAGTTAAGGATGGAAGAAGATTATCTCCAGCTTGAACAGCAAAGAATAAACTTCGATTATGTAATTAGCATCAGCCCAGAGTTGGAACCTACATTGATTGACTTCCCTCCATTGCTGTTACAACCTGTATTAGAAAATAGCATACGCCATGCATTTGGTGCTGAGCTTAGCGCTCCACTGCTTAAAATTAACGTCCAAAAATTGAATAACAATTTGATCATTGAGATAATTGATAACGGTAGCATTGCTTGGGATGCCGAGCATAACTTAGAGGGTCATGGTCTCTCACTTACCAGAAAGCGAATTGCAATTTACAATGAGAAGCTTCAGTACATTTCAATCCTGATGAAGATCAATTATGTTGCAGAAAAGGGCACAATCACTACTTTTACATTTAAAAACTGGTTAGCATGAAAGACCTCACCTGCTTTATTTTAGACGATGAACAAAGCGCTGTGGATTCGCTATCTATGCTAATTCAACGTTATTGTCCAGATTTGACAATTTCTGGCAGTGCTAATGCTGTAAAGGTTGCATTGGAACTGTTATACAGTAAAGACATCGATATTCTATTCTTGGACATCAAGATGAAACAGGAAACAGGTTTTGATCTTTTGAGGCAGCTACCAATAAACAACATGCACATCATTTTCGTAACTGCGCATGATCAGTATGGCATACAAGCGATCAAATTTTCTGCAACAGACTATTTATTGAAACCAGTAAATCCTGAAGAACTAATTGCTGCCGTTCACAAAATTGGGCGAAAGAGAGATCACTCTTCAGAAAAGATCAATATGTTATTGCAATCTTACGAACAGCAAAGGTTCAACATGCAGAAAAAGATTGCCCTGCCTGACCAGAATGAGATCCGTTATGTTTTGATTGAAAACATTGTATGTTGTAAAGCGGATAACAGCTACACCAGCTTTTACGTTTGTAACGAAAGCGCGCCCATAGTGGTATCGAAATCGATTTCTGAGTATGAGCAGATCTTATCGCTGTATGGATTTCTCCGGATCCACCAATCTTGGTTAATCAATAAGAATCGCATAGAGTCTTTTAAGAAAGCAGACGGTGGGTATCTGATTATGGACAATAAGATGGATGTACCGGTGAGTAGGCAGAGAAGGCATTTATTGAAAGAATTGTAGGGTTTAAAATTGTTAAAAACTGAGATTATATGTAACCACATGGTTATCTCGATGAAAAGTATAATGGGTATGATAGAGATCTGATTATTGAAATATAACTTTATACAATTGATAATTTATAAAAAATTAAATGGCAACAGACGGCATAAAAATAATCGATGGAGATTTAGCTAGAGATACATACAATGGGATAATGGATCTGTATGATAGCAATGCAAGTATCGAGATTATTAAGGCAGAGTTTCCTTTTATAAAGTCTGATTTTGGAGCAGATACAGAATTTTATCACGAGATTTTTGTTACTGCCTACGCCCTAGCGTTTTGGGAGATTGGGGAGTTAAAGGATCATATGATTAACGAGGTAAAAAAAACGATCTCACTTAAAGCAGGTGTTAAGGTTTGGACAGAAGAATGTGATGAAAAAACAGGAGCAGCCAGACAAAAGGAACTTGAAAAGCTTTTGAAAAAAATATCCCAACCTAATCACAAAATTAGAAAACGTAAAAAATATAGATTAATCACAAAACTGTATTTCGAAGAAAATGATGTCCTTACCTTTCAATTATCTGATAAATACTACTATGCTGTAATTTGTTCCAAAATAACACAGTCACGCGGACAATGCACATACGATTTGGCAAAAACAACATACAAATCAATGCATAAGCCGAATATAAGTGAGCTTAGAAATTGCTTTATAGCTGGCCGAGCCATTACTTCAGGTTATGATTCTGACACTACACTTTCCCATCAACCAAACGTTGATGAAATTTGGGAATATCTGCCCAACAGGAGCAATTTCATATTCGGAATAGCTTATAGTTTGGTTACCCATAGCGATATGATAAACTTAAAACATCAATTTGAAGTAATCGGGAAACTAAAAATTAAAGATAGTTTTAGACGAGATGGGGGTTACGGATATATTACCTCTTTTGATGGTTTTGACAGCATTTTCAGCGATCTAAAAAATCACATGAAGGTTTTTGGAGAGCAAGAGTTCCCAGTGAGCTTACTGTGTGAATGATAGCATAATATTCAGGCATATTTGGGTGATGCTTTCCTAGCCAGCTAGATTCTCAATAGATTCTACCAAATTCTAAATCATTGTTGTTCCAATCGTTTATTTATGACAAGTTTGTATGGCTTAACAAAAAGAAGCCTTTAGAATAAATGATAGATCAGCTCAATCGCCAATTATTGTGGATATTTCTCTTCCTAATGATTTCACAACAGGCAATTGGGCAACAACAACCTTTTGGGAAGAATTTTATTTTCGAGGTTATGGGCACTGAAAGAAAAACAATGGTTAACCAGCCATTTGTATCCACAGTCAGTGATACTTCGCTTTACAGCATTTTTTTAAAGTTCAAGAACGATAAGAATGACGACATCAGCCGGATGGTGCCAAAAAGCCCATTGTTATTGGGCGTAAAATTAAACGCTAAACTCCAAAAGTACTTTTCGGGACCTGTGTATTCACAAAACAAGGAGTATCCAGTTTACCTGATTTCAGATTCTTCAGACGCCATTTTAATAGCTATGGGAATTACGAAGCGTAATTACAAATCATATCAATATCGGATAGTTGAAAATGATAGCCTGGAGCTTGTAAAATGGTCGCCCATTCTTAGTTTGGAACAGAAATACGGCGCAAAACAACCTTATGGTGCCATAGGTAAATTCAATTATCCAGGCAAAAGGATCATGGTTGAAGTGGCACACAAAGACAATTACAGTTTAAGGGATGGTGTGGTATTCGATTGGCGTGTAGATTATAAGCCCATACTTGAGCAAATAGTGATTTCAACCCGCAATAGTTATTTTAATTTACAAGCTGGGCATTTAAATAAGGGTTATGCGACCTGGTCTTCCCGTAATAACCTTCCCCGAAATTTCAGTTTCCCAGTAGATAGTGTGAAAAGGATCCTTTTCCAATTTAAAAAGCAGGAAACCTTGGTTCATGCGGCTCGATTGATCAGGAATATTGATGGCAAAAAAGACACGCTTTGGATAGGTTTTTTAGATGCTCAAGGAAATATTGAGTTAGAAGACACCTATTTTAAGCGACCTGGAAATTACGATTTTGTAGTACAGCAACAAGCAAAGCAGCCAAAATGGATAGAATCTAGTTTGGTTAGGGTTTCTTTCCATGTAACTGCACCGTCATTGCCTAACATTAACTATTGGCTACCTTATTTAATCGGCTTTTTATTAATCATTATTGTTGTGTTTTTTATTTATGGCAAGTACAATAAAGATAAACTACGAAAACTAAACAGGCAGCGCCAACAGGCCTTACTTCAATTAAAAACAATCAGGGCACAACTCAATCCCCATTTTATATTTAACGCACTCAGTTCAATTCAAAATCTGATCAATAAGGATAAGATTTTAGAGGCTAATATTTATCTATCTAAATTTGCTGGCCTCACCAGAAAAGTATTGACAACAAGCGAGCAGGAGATGATTGCCCTTGCAGAGGAATTAAAGATTGCCGAAGATTATCTGCAACTTGAACAACTAAGGTTTGGATTTACCTATGAACTTAATGTGGCTGACAGTTTGAATACTGAAAATATTGATGTTCCTGCCATATTGCTTCAGCCTTTTATTGAAAATGCAGTAAAACATGGTATTTCTAAGTTAAAGGAAAAAGGATTGATATCGATTAACGTCGTAGCCGAAAACAAAGATCTGAAATTTATTATTAAAGATAATGGCAAAGGATTTTCGCAGCTTGGAGTGATGGAAAAACCTGGCTCTTTTGGATTAAAATTATGTAGACAAAGATTGGATCTGCTCAATCAGATCTATAAAACCCAACCTGCAACATTAAATATACAATCAGACGAGGAAGGGACTATTGTAACACTTGAAATTAAAAACTGGATATCAAATGGAGATTAGAAGTGTAATTATAGATGATGAGCAGCATAACATTGAAAATCTGCAAATTATATTAAACAAATGGTGCAAAGATATTACTGTTGTTGCGGTAGGTACATCGGTTGAAGAAGGAATAGAAATCCTTAACACCCATCAACCAGAACTGCTCTTTTTGGATATACAGTTACATGATAAATCTGGATTTGAAATCCTGAAGTCGTTAAAAACGATCGACTTTGAAGTCATCTTTATAACGGCATTTGATCAATACGGGATCCAGGCTATTAAATTTTCTGCTTTAGATTACCTTCTTAAACCAATCAACATTATAGAATTGCAACAGGCTATAACAAAGGCAAAAGAAAAAATAGCCGCTAAGAAGCAGAACCTTAACTTGGAGAATTTATTGGATTATATCAATAACAATAGAACTAAATCTCAAAAGATAGCCTTACCTACCTTGCAGCAAACACATTATGTTAAAGTAGATGAAATTATAAGATGTGAAGCCTTTAACAACTATACTACTTTTTATCTTAAAAATTCATCCTCTATTATGGTCTGCAAAACCCTAAAAGAATTTGTAACACTCTTGGCGCCATACAACTTTAGACGTTCACATCAATCTCACTTAGTAAACCTAGATTATGTTAAAAGTCTCCAAAAAGAAGATGGTGGCACTTTGTTGCTAGAAGACGAAACAATAATCCCCATCTCCAGGCAAAATTTAGAACATATCAAAGCAAGTCTTCAAGCCATGCGTTAATCAGGGCTTAATAATATATCATCCATTATTTTACAATTCTCAAATCACTCAAAAATGAGTGTAAGTGATCACCTATACCTAAAAAATAAGCTATGAAACGAAACATCATCTTCTTTTTGCTACATTATTTTACATTAAATAATCTGCTTGCCCAGACCATTGCCAAACGGGTAGTTATTACGGGCAAAATCATCAATAGTACTGCAAACACACCAAAAGTACTTGGCGTTAATTTCCTAAATCCGTTTAACAATACCAGAAAGAGTGCCGAAGTAGATAGCCAGCTGCAGTTTACAGTAGCAGAAAATATGCTGTTTACACAAAACATGACCCTCGCCTTCAATAGTACTTTTATCAATTTGTATGTCGTACCAGGAGACTCTATACACTTGATAATTGATGCTGCTCTATTAAATACACCCAACTTTAAATGGTTAACTATTTCGGGCGATCATGCCAAAATAAGTACCCAGTTAAATCTATTTCATAATTATTTAAGTCAGCTCCCCTATCAAAAATACAATTATGCAGCGTCTGCACCTGATATGCTAACAGCGGTAAAAAAGGATTACTCACGTTACTTAACAGCAATTAATGACTATGCAAAACAATATGATATAGATCCTATTGTTGTTGATTTTACCAAAAGAGATGTTAAGTATGGCATCTCCAATTGGATTTCTGATTATGTAAATGAAGGTAAGGACTCCGTTGTAAGCAGATCTGAAAGAATAAATATGTTTACCGATCCCTTTTTTGAGTTTGGCATTGACACCAACTTTGTATCAATGATGTATCCCTATCATCTTCAAAACTATGTGTATTGGAAAACTGGAACCGATAGCGCAATAACGAAGGCGATTAAAGCAGGACACTTTAAAGAAGCTTTAACATTGGGAGCTGAAATCTTTTTGAAAGAACCTTCCAGTATTAGTCGGGATTATTTAATGTTCACCTTGTTTTCTTCTCAATTAAAGAAAACTCCAGCACTGCAAAATGAGCTGTCTTTTATGAAGAAATATTTTACTGATCCAACATTGTATCATTACCTTGAACTTCTTGCAGACCGTATCGGAAATGTTGTGGTGAAACCAACTGCAGTAGCTAAAATGCAGTATTTGGGAAAAGAAAACAGAGTTTCAACCATAAAAGAACCTGACTTTTTAAAGTTCCTATCAAAAAAATATGCTGGGAAGGTTATCTATTTGGATATCTATGCAACCTGGTGTGTGCCCTGTCTCAATGAAATTAAATTCGCACCTGCATTGCATCAAAAGTTTAAGGGCAGAGATGTAGTTTTTGTAAATCTATGTCTACAATCGACAGCTAAAAACTGGAAAAGTTTAGTAAAAGAAAAAAACATAAAAGGCGAAAACTATTTCCTTGATGATGATGAATCCAAATTACTAATGGGCAATTTTAATATTGGAGGTTTCCCGACTTATATCTTGATTGATAGCAAGGGCACCATCAAAACAGCAAATGCAGCTAGGCCTTCGGAGTTGGAAAGATTGGAGAAAGAGATTGAGGGGATGGGTGGATGATGGAAGATGTATTACATCCCTTTGGAGAAGGTTTAAGGGTGATGAGTTGGAAAGTTGAAGGTTGGAAAGTTGTTGAAGGTTGGAAGGGTTAGAAGGTTGAAAGGTTCCCTATAAGGCTTCACTTTGGAAGAACTTGGGCATTCCAAACTTCTAATGTCTTTTCTACACCTAGTCAGGCTATAATAATTTATTAACTCTATATACATCTGTATAAACCCCGCAGCTACTCAAGTTTGTGGAATTACAAGCACCGCTACTTATACTCATGTCGTTATAAGTGAGTTATGATTCGATAAGCGATAACAATAATGCTATAATTGAAGTTATAGCAAGTGATATAACAATACTCCAACTTTGTAGAATTGTCAGCATGAATATTCCGCTATGATCGTTCATATGTTTAGCAACCAACTTCTTGTCTTTTAATGCTTTACATAAAACAATAGCTAGAAGCAATGTTACGATACTGATCAGTAGATATTTCCAATTCATTTAAGTCATTTTTATTTGTCTTAATCAATCAATGAGTTCCGTTGCACTCAAGTCAAAGTTAAACCAAAACCTATATCTGCGAAACGATCTTTAAAGTTTTATACTAAAAACTCTTTAATAATTACCTTTACCTTCTCTTTATCAATTTACAAGTATTTTCAAACTCTATGCTTTAGCCAAAGATGCAAAGCTTAATGTAATAAAACATATAATAATCTCCTAATCTGTGGCTAAAAGCCTCTAGACCAGTATGCGCCAATCTCGTAACTCATCTATGTTTTTTGGCTAAGCCAAGCCTTTTAATCTTTGAATTAAGTGTGGTTGCAGGTACGCCAAGCAGTTTTGCGGCACCCTGCGCACCAGAGATTTTGCCGTTGCACAATTCTAATACCGCAAAAATATGGTCACGTTCGTTCTCAAAAATGGTTTTAACCGGTGCAAGGGCTGATCGTGAATTTGCCTTTTCTCCTGGTATTTCTACCTCACGAATTATAGATTCTTTCGCCATCACTACATGCCTTTCTACCAAATGCTCTAGTTCCCTAACATTTCCTGGCCAGTGGTAAGCCGTAAGTGTTGCAATTGCTTTTTTCGAAAAAGCAGTTACATTGCGGTTAGACTTTTTAGCAAACTTCTCCAAAAAACAAGTTGCTAGCTGAGCGATATCAGACTTTCTTTTTCTGAGTGGAGGTAATGAGATTGGAAAAACATTCAACCTGTAATATAAGTCCTGTCTAAATCTTCCTGCCTTAACTTCTTCCAAAAGATCTCTATTTGTAGCAGAGATAATCCGCACATCGGTTGGGATAGTTGTTTTCCCTCCTACACGCTCAATTTCCCTTTCTTGCAATACACGAAGCAACTTTACCTGCAGATCAATTGGTAGCTCTCCTACTTCATCTAAGAAGATCGTACCCTCATGCGCCTGCTCAAACTTGCCAATCCTTCGGTCTGTAGCACCTGTAAAACTTCCCTTTTCATGACCAAAAAGCTCTGATTCCATTAAGTTAGGTGGTATAGCAGCACAATTTACCTTAATCATTGCTTTTTCATTTCGCTTCGATCCGTCATGAATAGCCTTGGCGATCAGTTCTTTTCCAGTTCCTGTTTCCCCTAAAATCAATACCGTAGTTTCTGATGATGAAATCCGATTTAGCTTTTGATAAACCTCCTGCATTTGCACACTATTGCCTATAATTTCTGGATGAGTAAAAGTGGGCGAATGTTCTTCTGGTTTAAAAATGAGAAACTCGGATAGTTGTTCACTTAACTTTTTGATTTCTTTTTCCAGCGCGCTAATCTTTTCATCAGATTTTAACGAAACATTAACGTCGTTCATCATTTCAGGCATCGAAATCCCAACCTTGGGTTCAGCTAAATTCCTATTGCCGATTACTGTTAATAATCCAGCAATAAAATCGGCAATATTACAGCAAAAGGATAGTCCTTCTGCACTCAATTCCCTGTTATGGTTATGGAGTTCGAAGGTACCTAGCACACGACCATTGCCTTCCAATGGGATGTAACCATGAAAGTGATAGGCCGCGGGATGATTGGTTAAACAGTGATTTTCACCGAAATCGGCTATCCAGTCTTGCCGTGATCGGAGCACCGGAAAATCAAATCCTGATATTTCCTTGGTAATCAACGACAAGGCAACGGGATCTCTTATGGTTTCAGTGCAGAATATTTCTCCATCAACTGCTTCGGCAAGGTATGCGCTGGTGATTTGTTCCATACGTTGATCATACAATACCAAAGCGGCACAATCTATAGCAAATAGTGGATGTAACTTAGCAAACATCCCTTGAAATAATTCCCTTAAGCTAAAGTATCTTTCCCTATCTGCAGTTATGCTGGCTCGCTCTTCGAAATAAGAAGGATTGTGATGTTGAGTTGATTGCTGTTCTTTCATTCTTTTCAAAATTGGTCTTGCCTAATTTTAATCAGGAATTAGATTAACTTATTCAGAAACCACAAATTCAAAGAATATGCCAAAGGCTAAAAAACAGCATTGGAGTGCTTTTGGGTACTATATAGGAGATAAATTGCTCACGATATTTCGTTAAAAGCCAATTTTAAGTACGAAATAGAAAGAGGTTGATGGTTCATAGCTCATGGTTTGGATTCATAGGTCGATGGTCAATAGCTGATGGTTAATGGTCTGGATGGTTAGAAGATGTTCTAGTTCATGGTTGATGGTTCATAGTTCATGGTCTGGATGGTTAGAAAATGTTCATGGATTTGGCAAATTTATCCTTCCCTATTTTCTTTGCCAGTTGCAACCACTATCATGGCCAGTATAGCGAAACCGATCATCTGCCAAGTAACCATTTCCCAACCTCCAAGTTTCCAACAAAGTAGTCCGACGAAAGCTCCTGTTGCACCACCAATGAAATAGCAGGTCATGTAAACCGTATTTATCCTGCTGTTTGCCTTTGTATCAAGACTATAGATTAAAGCGATATTTGTAACCTGGGTAGCCTGAACACCAACATCTAAAAGAATAACGGATACAGAAAGTGCAATTACCGAAAATGGAAAAACCTTCAAGATCAAAATGCTGGCCAACACCAAAGAAAGTGTAATGAGTAATGAACGTTTTGGTTTTCCTCCAGCATCTGCACGTTTTCCAAAAAGAGGAACCAACAATGCCCCTGCTACTGCCAAAAGCCCAAATAAACCGATCGTATCTGTTTGATAATTAAAGGGACTACCACTAAGATGGAAAGTAAGCGCAATCCAAAACGAACTTAAGGCACCAAATGTAAGGGCTCCCGTTAATGCCGTTCTTCGCAATGTTCCAAATCGCTTAAATTGCGCAAAGGTAGATTTTAATAGTTGCCCATAACTCCCCTCAAATCGATCTTTACTTGACGGGAAATCTGCTTGCATTAACACTGCTGAAATCATTACCATAACGGCGGAAATACCGAATACATATCTCCAGCTCAACCACTCTGTAATAAAACCACTAAATACCCTAGCTGCCAAAACACCAACCAAAATACCTGTGAATATGATCCCAACCACTTTACCTCGGTTCTCGGAAACCAGACTAGCTGCCATAGGCAAGATCACCTGTGCCGATACTGCAAATAGTCCTACTGCTAAACTAGAAGCATAAATAATAGCCAAATTAGGCGATAAGGCCATGGCAATCAGTGCAACGATCAGAGCAACCTGTAGCCACAGAATTAGTTTTTTACGATCCATCTTATCGCCAAGTGGCGTTAAAAAAAATAAGCCCAATCCATAACCCGCTTGGGATAAAACTGAGATCAGTCCTGCTGATTTTTCGTCAACATGCAGGGAAGCAGCAATTGCACCCAATATAGGCTGACTGTAATATACATTGGCGACACAGATCCCTGCCGTTATCGACATAATTAAGATATGGGTGCTATTTAAGGTTTGTTTTTCTGTCATGGTATGATAGTTAATTAATTGATCAAATACGTATTGAACATATGACCTAAAAGATTTATCACAAAACAAAAGCCAATACACAATCATTTAAATTACAATAACTTAATCGTAAATAGTGCACTTTTACCTCACCTTATTTCGTTAATTTACGATAAGAGACGGATTGAAAATCCGTAGTTCAACCAGTCGAGAAAACATTTCTCGAACTGGAAGATAAGACACAAAAAGTTCTATTTTAACGATGATGTAGCTTCGAGCTAGCTATAAGGTAGCTTCGAGGTAGCTATAAGGTCAGTCTGAGGACATACTTGGGCTGAAAATTTAACGGATTATATTCATATTCCTATACTATCATTTTGATTGGTTTCTCATCTGGAGGAGAAGCAACTGTATTACGTTAACGATGATTTATTTCTTTGGATTGTGTGGCAACCACTCCAATAAAAACTCAACAATATCATTAAAGAAAAGCTGATACGTATCTTGGGTAACAAAGCCAATGTGCGGGGTTGCGAGTACGTTAGTCAGCTTTCGGAAAGGGTGGTTAAGATCTAGCGGTTCTTTATCAAAAACATCTAGTGCTGCACCGGCAATCTTATTTGCTTCCAAACAATTGATCAGTGCATGCTCATCAACCAATGGTCCTCTTGATGTATTGATCAGGTATGCGCTTGGTTTCATCAATGCTAGGTCTTCAGCGCCAACGATGCCTTTACTTCTATCACTTAGGACCATATGCACGGTGAGGTAATCAGATTCTTGGAACAAGGTAGGTTTATCTACATATCTGGCACCGCCAGCACTTGCCTTTTCTGGCGTCAGGTTTTCGCTCCAGGCAATTATATCCATATCAAAAACTTTAGCTACCGCAGCGACCTGGGAGCCCAAGTTGCCTAGTCCCAAAATACCCAGCGTTTTGCCTTTCAGATCACTACCAACCAACCTTTGCCAGCCACCGGCACGCAGATTGGCATTTTCTTGTGGAATATGTTTTGCTATGCCCATGAGCAAGGCCCAGGTCAGTTCTAATGCACCGTGGCCTAAATAGCCGGTATTTTGAACTTCAATCCCTAATTTTTCTGCGGCATCCATGGCGATGGAACGGTTTCGGGCACCAGTAGAAACAATGAGCTTCAGGTTAGCTAAACGCATTAGTAGGCCTGCGGTTAAAGGTGTTCTTTCGCGCATTACGCAAATGATATCAAAGGGCATCAGCCGTTCTGCAACCTCATTTTCCTCATGCAGGTGATCTGTAAAAACCTCAATCTCTGCATATTCGGTAATGGGTGTCCAATCAGCGAAGGATTTTGCTACATCTTGATAATCATCCAAGATTGCGATCTTATATTTATTCATCTTTTTTATGTTTAGGTCAGAAATCTATTGTTGATTTGAGCTTTCGGTAAAGTTAATCTTCTTTGATGAGACCGCCCAGAAGATCCACAGCAGCACACAGATAAACAAGGCAAAATCTGGATAAAAGAACGACAGTATAAACGCCGCCAGGTAGGTTGGGAAACCATAAAGATAATTGTTCCTTAACTGCCTGATTGCAGCATCGCTGATGCCAGGTCTTAATAACTTTTTATCTCGGCTGGCCTGTTCCCATAACAAATTGAAGGCTAAGTTCATCAGTACAAACAACCCAGTATAAATGGTAACGGTAAGCTGTTTAGAATCGCTCAGGAAAAACCTGGCCATCAATGCACTTGGATAAGAAACAAGAGAAACCAGGAACAAAATGAGGCCATTAGCAAACATGAGCCCTGTGTTTCTTCTGTAGATCTGTTTAAAGACCTTATGATGGTTTACCCAGATAATGAAGATACTGAAAAAGGAAATGAAAAAAGCAATGTAACCAGGCCATTGTTGCTCAAGCTCCTTCATCAACATGGTTGGTGTAAAACCTTCATCAAGTTCGGGAACATGAAGTTCCAAAACCAATAAGGTTACTGCAATGGCAAAAACACCATCGCTAAAAGCCTCTATCCTTCCTGTTTCCTTTTCCATATCATTAATCTTTAAAGATTATTTTGTTTACCTGTTTAATCTCCGATTGACTGATGGTATGGCCCATGTTTTCGTAAATAATTTCGGTTACCTGTGCGCCCATATCTTCCAATACTACCGTAGTTTCTTTTACCCTAGTTACAGGAACATGGATGTCGGGATCACTGCTTCCAATAAAAATCGGCGTGCCATCGAAGTCGCCATGATAATTCCGGTGATCGATATGTTCACCGATAAGTCCACCAGTAAACGCAACTACACCACCATACCGAACTGCGTTAGCCGCAACGAAATCAAGTGCTAAACAGGCACCTTGCGAAAAGCCTAAAAAGTAGATCTGCTCTTTCGAAAAACCAGATTTCTCTAAATAAAGAACCAACTCTTTTATTGTATTTAGGGAATTGGAAAGCCAAGGCTCGTTATATTCCCGTGGTGCCAAAAATGACTGCGGATACCAGGTATTCCCCACTACTTGTGGAGCAACTAGTGCATATTCGGCAACATTTAAATGCGCTGCCATTAACAATATATCCTGAGCTGTTCCTCCACGTCCATGGAGCATAACCAATACCTTTTCTGCCCGATCAAAACTTTTCCCTGATTTTATAATTTCTTTCATGATTGTTTAATAAGCTTAATTTTTAATTAATTTTCGGAAGCAATTCTTCTAATTGTTCACGTAAGTGTTCATGCTGATGAGGCAACATCAAGTGTGTTCCCAATTCATTCAAAGGTTCATCAACTGTGAAACCCGGATTTTCTGTCGCAATTTCGAAGAGCACGCCTCCAGGTTCACGGAAGTATAAAGAATAGAAATAGTCACGATCAATTTTGGGTGTGATATTCAGATTTTTGCTCAAGATCTGTTCTCTCAATTCCATCTGGATCTCTTCATTCTTTACACGAAAAGCAACATGATGGTTTGTTCCAGCCGCATTTCTACCACGACTACGAGTTGGTGTTTCTAAAAGATCTACTATTGCTGCATTTTCTACCGTATCGGTCACAAAACGATAACGATTTCCTTCTTGCGCCAATAATCGATAACCAAACAGATCTGTAAGTATTCTTGCCGTTTCATCTATGCGCTGTAAAGTTAAAGTGGTACTATGAAAACCTTTAGTGGCTTTATCGGATTTGATTTCGGCCGTTTCCCATGCTATTCTGGGATCTACTGTTTTTGGGATAACCAAACTTAACGACAGGCCATCGGGATCTTTAAAAGCAAGTACCTGCTCGCCAAAACGCTCTACAATTTGATTCGTTTTAATGGTCGCTACACCAAATCTTTCTAACCAAAATTCGTGGCTCCCTGCAGGTACCGAATAAGCAATTTCGGTGGCCATGCCTATGCCTTCTGTTCCCTGACCGATTCCATCCCAAGGAAAAAAGGTAAGAATGGTTCCTGCCGAACCTGTTTCATCGCCATAATAAAGGTGATAAGTTCCGGGGTCGTCAAAGTTTACGGTCTTTTTAACCAATCTTAAACCTAGTGTTTTGGTATAAAAGTTAAAGTTCTGTTGTGCATTGCTTGCTATCGCAGTGATGTGATGCAGGCCTAAAATGTTGTTATTCATATCTTTTTAAATTTTAATTTTTTTTATAGGGCGATGCAATCGCTGATAGTTACATCCGCGTTGCAAAACTACCGTGTACCCACAAGTCAATAATAGTTTCTCAAGTTTGTTTTTGCGAGGAAGACCTGTCCCGATTATTTCCTATCGGGTGGACAGATTTCGCTCAGGTTCGTTTCCGCGAGGAACGAAGCGGTCTCCTTGCTGGTTTGAAGCTGGTTGCGGCAAGGAGATTGCTTCGCGAAAAGCTCGCAAAAACGAACCTCTCAAGCGTCATGATTCCTATTAAAAGATGTGGGTACACAGTAGGTTGCAAAAGCGGAAGATATCAGGGTTTTACTTGTAGATTTCTCCTTCGTCGGACAAAAAAACGTCGGATAAAACAAAGTTGGACAAAACCTTTTAAACGACCTTTGTCGGATAAAAGGACTAAGTTAACAGCAGCTCATTATGTCTAATAAAAGAAACCTCCAAAGTCAATCCTTCATCGTTCCACATTTCAATTTTACCATTGAGTTGATCGGTGAGTCCATTCATTAAACTCATCCCTAATGATTCGGTATCTTCAGGATTAAAGTTAGCAGGCAAACCCACGCCATTATCTGCAATTATAAGTCTGCATTCCTTATTTACCTTCTCCAGAAATGCTATTTTCACTATTCCAGATCTGCCGTTGGGGAATGCATATTTGATCGTATTGCTGATGGCCTCATTCAAAATCAGTCCTAATGGAACTGCCTGTGCCACATCTAATCTAACCTCATCAGTATCCAGTTCAAATTTGATCCTCCTTTCAGTTCCAAAACATTCGACCATGTATTCTACTAATTCTTTGATGTACCATTTCATATCAATTTCTGCCAGATTATTGGATTGGTAAAGCTTTTGATGAATGAGCGACATGGCATGCATCCGGTTCTGGCTATTTCTGATCGCCACTAAAGCATCTTCATTATCCAAATAGGCTGATTGTGTATTAAGTAGACTGATCACAATTTGAAGGTTATTTTTAACCCGATGGTGGATTTCACGGAGCAGCCATTCTTTCTCATCAAGGATCTTTTTGAGCAGTTCGTTCTGTGCATTGATTTCTGCCTGTTTCTGCTCCAAGATGAGATTACTCCGCTTTTTTAAACGATAGCGGTTGTAAATCAGTCCAACAAATAATATGGCGATTACAAGACCAGCAATAAAAATATACCTTACCCTTGCTTCATTTCCAATTTGAACTTGCTGTAATTGATTTTTCTGATGGAGGAGTGAAATGTCCTTGTCTTTTTTCTCGGTTTGATATTCAATTTCTAATCCAGAAATCTGCTTGTTCTTTTCGTTGTTCCAGATAGAGTCAGTTAATTTTTTATAAGTTTTGTAATGCGCAATGGCCGACCAAGGTTTGTTCAGGGCAGAATCTACATCGAACCAAAGCCTGTGTAGCTGTGAAAGTGCCAGTAAATTCTTCTGTTCGATGCTCTGTTTTTCATGGGCCTTTAAATAACCATCAGCAGCAACATACTGTTTATCATGGATCAGTTTCCTGATGATACTTCGGTATAGATAAATCTGATTTGGATCATTTTTGGGCAGATCATTGTGAAATTTCATGAGCACTTTAAAATAGGGCTCCGCTTTATCAAACTGTTGGATATCATAATAAGTGTTGAACAGGATATAAGGGATCCGAAGTTTCATCTGCACATCTGTTGGTGGGTATTTTTTCGCCATTTCTTTCAGCACGGCAATTCCCTCTTCAAACTTTTTCATCCTCACCAAAATGGTAGCAACATTGGCAATAATAGTCTGCATATAACTAGCATCATTATATCGCTCTGCTATTGCTTTTGCCTCCAACCAGTAATCAAGTGCTTTTTTGTCGTTGCGTAAATAGTAATACGTAAGCCCTAAATGATTGCAGATCGAACTTCTTTGTAAACTGGTATCATCCAGTTGCTCTGCGGTTTTCTCTGCCAACAGACCATATTTCAAAGCGTTTGAATAATTACCAAGACCGATATAGGTGATACACATATTGTTGTACACTCCCTGCAACTCTTTAAATCTGATTGCACTATAAACCGCTAATGCCGAATCCATTAATTTAATGGCGTAGGCAGGCTGTCCTTTGATATTGTAATAATCGCCCAGGTTTTTAAGGGAATTGCCTTCTTCCAGTTTATTCCCAGCTTGCCGGTATAAGGCCAGCGACTTTTCATTGTAGCCAATCTTTTGATCTAGGTCTGCTCCTTCGTTCCTAAAAATGTTACCCATCGCAGCATATGCTTCTGCGAGTTGATCTTTCAGGTCCATTTTAGTGGCATAAGCGATTGCCTGCTGATAGATCTTGGCACTACCGACCTTATCCCCTGACTCACGAACAATATTGCCTTTAAGCACCATGGTTGCAGCGATTCCTTTCGGATATTCGATTTTCTCAGCCAGTGTGAATGCCTGTTCTTGAAATGCCATCGCCTTCTTTAAATCGGCTCTAATTTCTCCAGGCAGGTTTAGGTAGTATGCTCCCACATGGACTAACAAGTCGACCTTTTTTTCTGTTTGGCCAAGTCTACGGAGTTTCATCTCTGCAGCTTCAACGGCTGTTGCGGTCTTAATCTCCTGCCCTTTGGTAAAGACAGGAGAGATTAGAAAAAGGATGATGGACAAGATTTTTATTTTCATGCCAAACCAATTGGCGAAGTTTGATCTTTTCAAAGTTTAAAGTTTAACATCGTTTGTGCTTGGCTTTGTACTGTAATAACAGATCACCATTGCTATGCCTGGCACCACAATGCCAACAAGACCAAAAAGCTGTCCTATCCAAGCGCCAAGCAAACATCCAATCAAAAAGCCGCCAAGTGTAATGAGTCCCTTGTAGATCCCAGAAAGGAAGTCGGCATTCTTGAAGCCGGAGTTGCAGAAAGACCTGATGTCAAGTGCAAACTGGGTCACGTTACCTGTCATCATGGTGGTTGGCCCATAGGTTTCTTTTGCAAAAAGTTTCCCGAATGCATTTTGAAGGCCCATTGCAAAAACAACGATCATTGTTACCAGGTACATTGGCCAGGTTATGGTACCATCATCAATGTAACCAAGTGAATAGGCAATTGCTCCACCAATCAAAAGGATAATCCCTTCGCATAAAAGGAGAAAATGCCTATTTGAGAACTTGGCTGTGATCCATCCGCCAGCCATAACGGAGAGCATAAATATTGGGAACGTTAGCAGTTTGATCCATGCATCTCCATCAGAACCTTTGATCATCTGATAGGCAAATACAATAAAGTTTCCTGTAACATGTGCCGAGAAAATTTTATCAGCAGCAACAAAGGTGATGGTATCACAATAGCCTGCTATGATGGTTAATATTAGGGTTACAAACCAGATATTTTGCTGTTTCTCTTCCATTTTATTTTCTTTTATGATAAATGGGCTCTTAACATCCAGGCCATGGTTTCATGCGTTTCCATTAAACCTGTGATGTAATCGCTTGTTCCGGCATCTTTTAAGGCACCTGCATAGTTGTTGATGTTTTCTCTTAAATGGATCAAAATACTTTCATGATCGGCTAGCAACATTTTAATGTAGGTTGGTGCATCGTTTTTGCCACGATCATCTTCGGTGAGGTGGGTTAACTCCAAGAATTGTTTAAGAGATGCGGGCGCATAATGGCCAAGTTTGCGGATCCTTTCGGCAACATCATCAACAATAGCTTCTAGTTGGGTATATTGTTCTTCAAAGAATTTGTGTTTATTGTAAAAGTCTGGTCCTTCTACATTCCAGTGTGCTTTCCTAGTTTTTGTATATAAAACGTATTCATCTGCAAGAATTTTGCTCAACGAATGTGCAACCTCAGCAAGGTTTTGTGGACTGATGCCAATTTTAGCTTCCATAGTTTTGTGATTTTGAGTTTATGATTAATTAAAAAAAGTGGTGATCAGATAATGATCTATTGAAAAAGTTCCAGGGCCTATTACCCATAAAAAAAGCATTGATAATGTGTACATGTACGGCACATCCCGAACTTCTATAGAGTCTTTTCGGTGGACTACAAAATAACCGATTGCGGTTACGCCGATTGATGGCAAGAGAAAAATCCTTGATCCGAAGCCGATGATAACCAGAAATGGTACAACGGTATCAGAAAATGTAGCTACCAAGCCATTTAATTTATCTGGCAGGCCAAGTGGATTGGGCACATGTTCTTTTTCTCCATTCTGTACACGAAACTTTTTCATTCCATGAACCCTAAAGAGTTCGAGCATGAGCAGCACCCTAAAAGCGAGCACGGCCCAGTTGTTTATAGCTGATCCTAGATCAGAGTAAAGCAAATATTTGAGGATCTCTTCCATCATTTAAAAAGCAAAACATGAGCAGCCCAATGCACCCCAAAATGCAGTGTAATTATTTACGGGCAGGTTACTTGTTCTCACGGCATCATGATTGTGTTGGTGTACGTTGCAACTGCCTACGCAAGAATGCACCATGGCCAGTACTGATTCTGTTCCATTTGCGCCTTTTGTTTTTCCCTGTTGACTGGTTTTATGCGTTGCTGCAGCATAGTATCCATTGTAACTATTGGTTGGCGACCAGTCTGGCAGAATTGGGATCTTCGGTGGAGAAAAGGACGAGAAATCGCCTTTGGCGTATACAATTTTACCATCAACAATTGTCATGTCGGATTCGATGCCTTTAATTTGTTCATCGGCGATTTCAAAATAATCTTGATTGAGTATAGCAAGATCGGCAAGCATCCCTACTTCAATATCGCCTTTCTTTTGTTGTTCGTTTGAAAACCATGCGCTTCCTCTTGTGTAGAGTTCTAGTGCAGTTGCTCTGGATAAAACGGTTTCTTCATTGTAGATTTTTAGACCGCCAACTGTTTTACCTGCAGTGAGCCAGAACATTGAAACCCAGGGATTGTAACTGCTTACTCTTGTAGCATCAGAGCCACCACCTACGGGAACGCCCATTTCCAGCATCTTTTTAACGGGCGGTGTTCGTAATGCTGCTTTTGCACCGTAACGTTCGGTAAAATATTCACCTTGATAGGCCATTCTACTTTGAATTGCAATCCCCCCTCCCAGTGCTTTTACACGTTCAATATTTCGCTCATCAATTGTTTCGGCATGATCGAAAATCCATGGTAAGCCGGCAAAGGGAATGTCTCTGTTTACTTTTTCGAATACGTCCAAAAACCTAGCTATGCTTTCATTGTAAGTGGCATGAAGCCTAAATGGCCATCTTTTTTCGACCAACAAACGTACTACTCGTTCTAGTTCGGGCTCCATGTTAGCTGAAAGGTCAGGTCTTGGCAGTAGAAAATCTTCGAAATCAGCTGCGGAGAAGACCAACATTTCACCTGCTCCGTTATGGCGATACATATCATCTCCCTGATAAAGCTTTACTCTGTTTGTCCAATTGTCGAAGTCTTCAAATTCCTGTTTTGGGCGTTGGGTAAACAGATTATAGGCAATGCGAACGGTAAGCTGTTTTTGTTCATTCAGTTCATTGACTACTTGATAATCATCTGGAAAGTTCTGAAAACCTCCACCTGCATCTATTACACTGGTAATGCCAAAGCGGTTCAGTTCTGTCATAAAATGACGTGTAGAATTTACCTGGTGTTCATAAGAAAGTTTAGGTCCTTTTGCCAATGTGGAGTATAAGATCATAGCATTCGGGCTTGCGATGATCAATCCGGTAGGTTCGCCATTAGCATCTCGTTGAATTTCTCCTCCTAGAGGAGCGGGTGTATCTTTGGTGTAACCTACTGCTTTAAGGGCAGCACGGTTCATAAAGGCACGATCGTATAGGTGCAAAATAAAAACTGGCGTTTCTGGCGCGATGGCATTTATTTCTGCCAAGGTCGGCATGCGTCTTTCTGCAAATTGAAATTCAGACCAGCCGCCCACCACACGTACCCATTGTGGAGATGGGGTGATATCAACCTGCTCTTTAAGCATCCTTAAGGCATCGGCAAGTGATGGAACACCATCCCACCTTAACTCTAGGTTAAAATTTAAGCCTCCCCGAATTAAGTGAATGTGCGAATCGTTAATGCCAGGCACTACACGCTTTTTGTTTAAGTCGATGATTTTTGTTGATGAACCTGAAAAACCAAGGATTTCACTGTCATTACCAACGGCTATAAATTTGCCGTCTTTGATGGCGACAGCTGTTATTTTCTCTTTTTGCGGTGCAATGGTGTGTATTTTACCATTGAACAATATCATATCTGCAGTCATATTACCTGTATTTTCCTTCATAATATTATTTTTTGATACCGCTAATCGCTTCTTGGATCCCTTCACCTGCGGTGGTAAAAAACGCCGGACCAGCCAGAAGAATGACTTTAGAAATTGGGGTTATACTAGCCATTTTCCTGTCTTTTAACCAAACCTGTACACGATAAGCCTGAAAAATACCCTTAACTACATTTCCTGCTACCAGTGCCGTTGGTGAATCTATACCAGCATCTTTGAGGTCGCTGGCAAAAGAGAAATTGGTTACACCAAGTTTAAGTGCTTCACGCATGGCCACACTGCCTACGCCGATCATCAGTTCTGGAGTAAACTTATTCCTATCGCCAAGACCGATCAAAAGCAAACGTTTGCCACCTATAGTACCCTTTGGTGGGGTTATCAAGAGTGTTTCGTTAGCATGGCCTAGAAACTTCCCGCTTTTGCGTAATTCGGTCAGCAGGCCTTTCATGTCATGATCTAGGTGAACCAAACCATTAAAAGCTGGTGGAAGTGCTGGTGGGCTGTTAAAGATATCGCCTTCAGTATATTCAAATACACAGGCAACCTGCAGGTCGCTAACTTGGGCGGATGGTCCCTGAACTACGCCTTCAATGGCAATGCCATCAACTGTACCCCAAACTTTGGCAGTGCCTAAAGCCGTGGTGGTTTGTGCAAAGGTGGTTGCTCCTGCAAATAGGAGATAAAATATGGTCAAGAAAGTAAATCTCGATCCTTTGGTAATGTTGTTTTTCATAATCCTGTTGTTTTAAAATTTGTAGGAGACCTGCGCATTAAAGAATTTTGAATTATCCCAAAACGGAACCAAATCCCTGATGAAACTGCGAACCCTGAAATACTGCCCTCCTATACTGAATGAGAGGTTATTGTTAAATTTATAATCTGCGCTTAGAAGATAGGTTGTACCAATAAAGCGATGGTTGGAGAGCGAGCCTGCGGCATTGAAATTGCCACTTGGACGATAAATCCCATCATTTACCGAGTATCTCCAGTTGAAAACAACATCAGCCTGGGCACTTAATTTATCTGTAAAACTAAGCGTTAAGTAAGGATGTAGATCGATTAGATTGGAGGGGCCAATGAGTGGATTAAACCCGAAATAGCCTCCTTTTGGATAGAGTGGATTAAAGGTTTGCAGATTTCCGTCTCCTGCTTTTCTATCTCCAGAAATATAATCGTTCCTAAGGTTAATTGATGGTTTAAACTTAGTTTCTTCAAAGGTATAACCTAATTCTATGGCCATTGTCCAGGCATCTATATGGCCATTTCCAAATGTTCCGAACTGATAGGCGGCTTCTAAATTGTAGATAAAACCTCCGCCACCTTTCCAATATCTGGTAGCTACGGTATGCCTGATTTCTTTTGCAATGCCTTCTTCAAATTCTGCCTGATCTCTTCTGATGCCCAGGTAGTAAAAATCAAAGTTCCCCCCATGTGGGATATTGAGATTGGAATAGATACCCCAAAGATTTGCCTGATGACTGGAACGATTATCAAACACTCCAAAATTAACCTCATCAGCGGCCATAACGAATGCATCTACAGAAAACTTTGGTGCTGCATACATCAATTTCGCTCCAGTAAAATATTGGCGAACCGTGGTTCCTTCCCTAACAGAAATAAGTCTACCTGAACCATAGTTAATTTCTTGTCGACCAACACGAATGGCTAAGCGGTTTAATGAATTTTTAAGGATTCTAAGCTCTGCGAACAGATTTTGTACGGCAAGTTGGTCTTCATCAACTGGGGATGGCCCATATTTGCTTCCATTTTCCAGTGCGCTATTGACCTGAGCAAAAAAACGGAGCTTTTCGCCAATGTGTAAATCAGCGTAAAGTGAATAGCGTTGTAGAAAAGAGGAATTGAAACCTTGATCTTTGATCCAATCTTCATTTATTTTCCCTCCAAACTCTTCACGGATCTCTCCTCCAAAAGTGAGGTATACCTTTTTGTTGGCTGAAAGCGGCAGGAACTTTAGGGTGTTGTAGCTGTTCCTACTCGAATCTTTCAGGCTGCTATAATCCTCATCGTAGCGCATCAGCTTGATGTTCTGTCCAAATGCTGCTGCTGTTAAAAAGCAGCAACAAATGGTTGTTATGATTGCTAAGTGGGGATAATTAATTCTCATTTTGTTTATGGATGAGAATTAGTGCTTTAACATTTTATGTGAGTATTGGATTCCAAGTCCATAACCTGCACCATACTTTTTCATTAAAGTGGTTACTGGTTCATAAGTTTCTGTTCTTGCCCAGTCTCTTTGTAATTCAAGAATATACTGTACGGAAGTTATGGGTTTAACACCAGCATGTACCATTCTTTGGACAGCTCTTTCATGTGCTTCAGTGCTTACATCGCCACAGGCATCAGTGATGACAAAAACATCATAACCTTCTGACAAAGCGGATAAGGCTGGGCCAACGATGCATACTCCGGTCCAAAGGCCTGCCAAAACGAGTTTTTTCTTTCCTGTTCCTGTGATTGCCTTGTAAGCTGGTTCATCTTCCCAAGTGTTCATGGAAGTTCTATCGATGTAATTTGAAGAAGCTTGAGGGTAGCACTCTTCAAGTTCTGGAAAAACTGGACCAGAGAAAGATTCTTCGGCAACTGTGGTTACAACAGTTGGCACATTAAAGATTTTAGAGGCGCCACAAATAATAGCTAAATTGGTACGAAGCTCTGTGATGGAGATGCTTTTAGTGGCAAAAGCCATTTGTCCTTCAAAATCGATCAATACTAAGGCGTGATTTTCTGGAGATAATAAGTCTGGTGATGGTTTCATAATTAAATAATTTTTGTTTCTCTTTTTATTCCAAGAAACATACCACGCAACAAACAATTGAAAATCAAACGATTACAAAATAACAGTTGGGATTTAACTAACTATATATCGTTGATTTACGAATGAGATTTGAGATGGGAGACGTGAGACGTGAGATGGGAGATTTGAGATGTGGGATTTGAGATGGGAGATGGACTCATATCTTTAACTTGACGAAAAAAATAGATTCGCTACGGCTCATGAAAAACATATAACATACTAATAATGAGTGTACATAAATAATATTTAACGAAATTTCGTTACCAACATAATTCATCATTAGCGTTATTTTAGATTTATATATCTTATTTTAGCGGTATGGAAAGCAAGGGCAATTCAGTTGAACTTCAAAATCAAGAGCAGGGCAACCAACATACATCTGGTTCGAACGACTTAGCGACTGAAAATAGTTTCTTACTTAAAAGGCTCGAACAGAAGGATAGAGAAAGCAAAGTACTGTTATCGCTTAGCAATTGCATTGCTTCTATAAGAAACAAACTTGATCTCTTCGATGTGATTGATCAAAAGCTAAAAAAGCTCTTTGATTTTGACGATTTCGTTATCTGCCTAATCAATGATGATGGGCAAAGCCATAGTGCTTTTATCTATAACCAAAAGGAAGATTTCCTTCAGACCGACGGAATAGCACCTACAGCGTCAAAAAAATACACGATGGACGATGGTATGTGCAGGGCCATGATTTCATCAGCAAAGCCTGTTGTTTTCAATGTAGCAGAAGTTTTGACCTGGGATGATGCACCTGCCTGGTTAAGTTTTTGGCACAATAAGGGAATTAAGGAAATGATAGGTTTAAAAATGGTGCATGGATTGGAATGCATTGGCTTTTTTTATCTCTATACCCGGCATACCAATTCTTTATCCAATATCTATTTCGATTTGCTACATGGCATATCACTTCAAATTTCGGTGGCGACATCTAACATTAAGGCTAATGAAAAGATCGAATTGCAGCTTCAGGAGATTAATACCTACAAGCAGAAATTGGAAGACGAAAACAGCTATTTACAGGAGGAGATCCAACATCAGTACCATTATTCAGAAATCATTGGTCAGAGCCGGTCTTTAAAAGGGATTTTCCATTTAATAGACCATGTGGCTAGTTCAGATAGTACCGTACTTATTTTGGGTGAAACTGGGACTGGCAAAGAACTAATTGCTAGGGCAATACATAATTCTTCTCCAAGACGCGAAGAGTTAATGGTAAAGATCAATTGTGCTGCACTCCCACCTAGTTTGGCTGAAAGCGAGTTTTTTGGTCATGAAAAGGGCAGTTTTACCGGCGCAACTGAACGTAGGATAGGGAAATTTGAGCTGGCACACAATGGCACGTTATTTCTAGATGAAATTGGCGAACTTTCATTAGCACTTCAAGTGAAACTGTTAAGGGCATTACAAGAAAAAGAGATTGAACGGATTGGCGGTAAAGGTGTAATCAAAACTAATGTTAGGATCATTGCTGCTACGAACAGAAACCTATTAAAAGAGGTTGAAAAGGGGAATTTCAGGATTGACCTTTATTACAGGATTAACGTTTTCCCTATGACTATACCACCATTGAGGGAACGCTCGGATGACATTCCCTATCTAGCTTCTCATTTTATGGAACGGATCTCTAGAAAAACTGGAAGAAACGTAACCGAAATCTCCAAAAGTGTAATGAAAAAGTTGATGGCGTACACCTGGCCGGGGAATATTAGGGAGCTAGAACACCTGATAGAAAGAAGTATTTTGCTGAACCAGGGGAATATATTGAAAGAGATCCATCTCCCTAAAATTGATCGTACAGAACTTGCAGATAACGGCATAGAGCAGAAAATCAAAACGATACACGAAAACGAACGTGATCATATCTTATCGATATTAAGACGCTGTAAAGGGAAAATATCTGGGATTGGTGGTGCTGCAGAAATATTAAATATCCCTGCGACAACCCTCACTTCTAAAATTAAAAAGTTCAAAATCAAGAAAGAACATATTATGAATAAATAGCTATTATAAATGAGCAGATTAAATACCGAGTTCCAAAACAACATCACCTACAAGGCTCTTCATAGCATGGTGGTCTATAGGGTTATGATTGGGATTTTTGGTATAATTTTACTCCAAAACAATCATGCATTCGCTATACATCAAGATAGGGAATCAAGCTCGAAGGATTATCTTCAAAAACTAACGCAACTGCTTTCTAATTCAAAACCTGATGAGAAGCGGGTCATGCACCTGCTTAACATTGCCGATTATTACATCAATATAAATGAAGAATCGGTAAAAGCCTTACCCTATCTGAAAAAAGCGCTTGACCTTAGTGAACAGCTCCATTCGGAACGTGCAGCATACCATACCATGATGATGTATGCCAATTATTATGACAAAAGACATCTCCGCTTTCAACAGGCACAGGCTTATGACAAGGCCATTGTGATCGCAAAAAAACTGGGAGACAAACACTTTCAGGCATCGGCATGGTATGCTTATTACAGCAAGATCCCAGACACCGTAATGGATTATAGAAACAGGAGCTTTTATGATCGGGCTGTGGCGGCGCATGCATTATATAAAGAAATTGGCAGTTCTTTCGAGGAAAAATATGTAGAGGCATCGCTTTTAAAGAACATGGCTGATTATCATTTAGAAGAAGAAAAGTTTGATTTGGCGATTGAGGAACTGATGGAGGTTATTTCACTTGATAAAAAGTACAAACTCCCTGATCTTCCATCGGCATACGATTTACTTTCTGCTGTTTACCAGCGAAAAGGAGAACTTAGCAAGGCATTAAATGCTGCGCTACTGAGTGTAAAGATAGCCAAGACTAATCATGAAGAGGTAATGAACACCTACCTAAACAGAGTTGGCGCTGCTTATGAGGCTATAGGGAAACCTAAAGAAAGTATAACATGGTATAGCAAAACCTTAAATATAGCAGACAAAACAGATCCATACCGTTTTATTTCGGCCTATATGTTAACTACTCAGATGATCAAACTGGGAAAGGCGCAAGATGCACTTTCTATGATTAAGAAAACATGGGCGGAAGTTCCGGACAAAAAAACGCATGGATACTTCATGTATTTAGCCTTTGGAGAGTGTTATACTGCCCTGAAAAAGTATGATCTGGCTAAAGTATATTTTGATCTGCTTTTGAACGATGCCACTTTAAAAATAACATCAAACCCTTTTCAAACTTCGCTCTTTTTCTCTGTAAGTGAATTTTATTTCGCCCAGCGCAATTATAATCTCGCATTGCAATTTGCAGAAAAAGCGAGAGAAAATCAGATCAGCATGACCTTGCCAAGGCAAATCCGGCTTAATGAGATCCTGTATAAAATTGATCTCGCCACCAATCGTTATGCCGATGCTGTAGTAAAACTGCAAGTTTACCATAAACTACGGGACTCAATGCTGGGACAGGAAAACCTCCACAGCATTGAACGCTTGCAAATCGAGTTTCAGGCATCGCAAAAGGAGAATGAGAATGAGATTCTCAGAAAAAAATCAGAACTCCAAAATCAGGAACTTAATCGGATCCAGCTCATCAAAAATATCACCGTAGCTGGTCTGGCTCTGCTCACTATCCTGGTTATATTGATTTATAGCAGATTTAGGCTAAAGAAGAAACTTCATGAAACCTTGATGAAGAAGAAAGCAGAAATTGATCTGGCCTATGCAAAATTAGAAATCAATGTTCAACAAAAGAACAAACTTATTGAAGAGAAAGAAGGCCTGATTAAAGAGGTTCACCATCGGGTTAAGAATAACTTACAGCTAACGATGAGTTTATTGAATAGCCAAAGCTATTATCTACAGGATGTATCAGCTATTGAGGCCATAAAAGAAAGTCAGCACCGATTAAAAAGCATTGCGTTAATCCATCAAAAGCTATATCAGAACGATAATGTTGCCACCATTGCCATCCAGCCATACCTTATTGAACTGGTAGCTTATTTGAAAGAAAGCTTAAGTGATGACAAAAAGATAACTTTCAGCTTGGATGTAGCTAATCTAGAACTCGATATCGCTAAGGCGGTCCCTCTTGGCCTGATCATCAATGAAGCAATTACCAATATCTTCAAGTATGCCTTTCCAGATAGGAACCACGGCAAGATTGAAATTAGCCTAAAAGAACTTCAAGGAAATTATAGCTTACTTATTAAAGATAATGGTATTGGCTTGCCACCAGATTTTGATTACCAACAAAGCAATACGCTTGGCCTTATTTTAATGAAGGGTTTGAGCAATCAGATTGATGGTATTTTCGATATGGAAAGCAAGCATGGCGTTACAGTTAGCTTAATTTTCCCAGCTAAAAATGAAGGTTTCCTATCAATTGAATAATAGAACCAATGAGTGAAAAAATTCTAATTGTAGAAGATGAATTTATTGTTGCCCACGATCTGCAAATGATCCTGCAGGGTGCTGGCTATCAGGTTGTCGGCATTGCCGATTCGGTAAAAAAAGCGCAGTCCATACTAGAACAGCAAGAAGTTGATTTAGTACTATTAGATATCTACCTCAAAGGTAGGCTTACCGGAATAGATTTAGCGCACGAACTGATGAAAAGCCAAATCCCATTCATCTATATTTCTGCAAATTCTAACCAGAAAGTGTTGGATGCTGCAAAATCTACAAGTCCCTACGGGTTTATCGTGAAGCCCTATCGAGGTCAGGATGTTTTGTTAAGTATAGATATTGCCAGGTATCGAAAAGAGAACAGCAATAAAATGAAGATGCTCAGCGAGCGGTTTATGCAGGACAGTAATTTGGATAAAAAATTAACCAACATCACTGACACTGAAAAAAAAGTGACTAAAGATACTTATCGCCCTGCAAGGAAAGACTTTCCACATATTATTGGGAAAAGCACGGCCTTATTAAACGTCTTAGATAAAATTCAAATTGTTGCCCCTACTGATACTTCGGTATTAATTACAGGCGAAAGTGGCACTGGAAAAGAAGAAATAGCAAAGAGCCTACACCGCTTGTCGCCAAGAAACACAAAACCTATAGTAGCTGTAAACTGTGCGGCGCTTCCTGCCGACCTCATTGAATCTATTTTATTTGGTCACGAAAAGGGTTCTTTTACCGGCGCAATCAATACGAGGATAGGAAAGTTTGAAGAAGCAAATGGCGGCACTATTTTTTTGGATGAAATTGGAGAAATGCCATTTGATCTCCAATCAAGGTTACTTCGGGTACTACAGGAAAAAGAAATTGAGCGCATTGGAGGCAAAAAAACGATACCTATTGATTTAAGAATTATAGCCGCGACCAACCTCAACCTTGAACAGGAGATCGCTAAAGGAAGGTTCAGGTTAGATCTATTTTATCGTCTTAACGTTTTTCCTATCCATATACCTTCGCTACGGCAAAGAAAAACAGACATTCCATTGCTTATTGAGCATTTTGTTCGAAAACATGCCATCGCCATTGGCAAGGCTATTCCAGAAATCCCTATAGCATTTATCGACAGGTTATTGCAGTATGATTGGCCAGGAAATATCAGGGAATTGGAGCATGTAATTTTAAGGACTATCCTCTTATCTACCAATGGCAAACTCGATGTTAACCATTTGGAACTAGAACCAAAAAGTGAGGGTCCAATGCCTCATCACCCTGTGAAAACTATTGCAGACAATGAACGGGACCATATTATTAGGGTACTTGAATTATGCAAGGGTAAAGTAGCTGGTGGCGGAGGTGCGGCCGAACTGTTGGGCATTCCAGCTACGACATTGAATTCGAAAATCAAGAAACTGGGAATAAAAAAATGACAAATGACTCTCGATATTTGGTAAATCAACGATATACCATAAGTAAATCACATAAAATATTCAACTAAATCACTGAGAAACAAAAACATAACAAATGGTATTTTTATTGCAAATCAAGGCTTGTAATCAAACGTTATCGTTTGTCTTTTAAAACTTTTCAATTGAAATACAATCATTCGATATCCAGAATCCTAATTGTCGATTTTAATCTTACTCGCAATTAAATAAAAAATGAAACAGAAGATCTTAATTGTAGAAGATGAATTTATTGTAGCCAATGACCTGAGGATCATATTGGAAAAGGCGGGCTATAAAGTATGTGGCATTGCACCATCGGTTATAAAGGCCAAAGAACTTATTGCTAGTAAGGCTCCAGACTGGATCTTACTGGACATTTTTCTGCAGGGCGATAAAACAGGAATAGATCTCGCTGGGGAACTTACCGAGATGGGCATTCCTTTTATTTACATTTCGGCTAATACGAACCAGGGAATTCTAGAAGCTGCAAAAGCAACTTTGCCTTACGGTTTTTTGGTAAAACCTTTTAGGGAAAAAGACCTGATGGTAATGTTAGATATTGCCCGTTATCGGCATGAACAGAACCTGAAATACAATCAGCATGCGGAACCATCCTTACATAAACAGATCGAACATATTGCAGAGAAACAGGAAACCATTGCGGAAAGGCTTAAGGAGGTAAGTACCGCTTTACATCCTGTTGTGCCATTTGACTTTCTGTGGATCACCAAATCAAGTCCAAGAACTACGTTAAAAGATGTAAATATCATTCGTTTGGCTGATGGAAAATTCAATGTCATCAACAATGAAGCTTTATTAAAGGAGACTAGCGTTTCTAGTCGTGATTTTAAAGCGTGGAATACTCTTGCTGTTGCACATCATGAAAAATCAATCTTTAATGGGTATGATTTCAGGAAATTGAGGATGGAAAGTTTTTGGACAAAGGCGCTTTCTGACCATTACAAGCTAGAATCAGCATTAATTACCGAGATAGAAAGGGATGGTGAGGTTTTCCAGTTTATATTTTTCAATCAGCTATCAGATTTATACACAAAAGTACATACTGGAATTATCAACCAGTTTAAGAAAAGCTTGGTATTGATCTTAGACAAGATCATACTTGGAAAAGACATTGTAAATGATACTCCTCCACCATCTTTAAGGGTATCGCAACCGATAGTCAAAAGCACACAACCGGCAGAAATGCCTAAAGATTTTAATGGGATCATCGGAAGTAGCTCCCTGCTGCATGCTGCTTTTAAAAAACTCGAACTGGTAGCCCCAGACACCACTTCAGTGCTCATTCTAGGTGAAAGTGGCACAGGCAAAGAGAAAATCGCTCAGACCATCCATAAACTATCTCCTCGGAAAAGTAGGCCTCTAATTACGGTGAATTGTGCAGCCCTACCGTTAACACTTATCGAATCAGAGCTTTTTGGTCATGAAAAGGGTTCATTTACAGGCGCTAACGAAAAAAGGATTGGCAAGTTTGAGCAGGCAGACGGGGGTTCTATCTTTCTGGATGAGATAGGCGAATTGCCTTTAGAGGCACAGGTAAAGCTATTGCGGGTACTTCAGGAGAAGGAAATTGAGCGGTTAGGGGGAAATTATACGAAGAAGATAAATGTAAGGATCATTACGGCTACGAACAGAAATCTTGAGAAAGAAGTTGCCGAAGGAAGGTTCCGTTTAGACCTCTATTACCGATTAAATGTATTTCCCATTGAATTGCCATCCTTAAGGCAGCGAAAGGAAGATATCCCATTATTGGTTGCTTATTTCATAGATAAGTATGGCAAAAAGGGATCATCTACTGTTACGGACATCACTTCTGAGGCACTCCATGAACTACAGGATTATGATTGGCCAGGAAACATTAGAGAGTTGGAACACCTGATTGAGCGGACGATGCTGTTAACTGAAGGAGACACGATCACAAAAATAGAACTGCCAACCTTGGCTAGCTCAACGGTGTTTAGTGATGATGCCAGTTTCAAGGTAAAAACGATGGAAGAAATGGAAAGGGAACACATTCTGAGCGTCTTGAAGATGTGTAATGGGAAGATCTTTGGAGCGGGTGGTGCAGCTGAAATCCTGAATATACCATCAACGACACTTAATTCTAAAATCAAGAAGTTAGGGATTAGATTTGAGTTTGTTAAGTAATTTGAAAGCTTAAAGCCGAAAGACTAAAGCTTAAAGCTGCAGGATTTTCATGAGCTGGATTCATAGGTAAATAGCTTAAAGCTGAAAGACTAAAGCTTAAAGCTGCAGGATGTTCATGAGCTGGATTTTTAGGTAAATAGCTTAAAGCTGAAAGACTAAAGCTGAAAGCTGCAGGATGTTCATGAGCTGGATTTTTAGGTAAATAGCTTAAAGCTGAAAGACTAAAGCTGAAAGCAGTAGGACGTTCATGAGCTGGATTCATAGGTCAATGGTCAATAGCTGATGGTCAATGGACTAGATGGCTATATGACGTTCATGGTTGAAAGCTGAAAGCTTAAAGACTAAAGCTTAAAGCTATAATATAAGACGTTCATGGAGTGGGCAATCTATTAAGGGTATTATTGGGATCGAATTTATGATCTATTGGGTAATGGAGGTTTGATGGAGGTTAAGTGTAGCTCCAGTCATCCTTCGTTCATCTTACGTTCATCCTTCGTTCATCCTACGTTCATCCTACGTTGAAAGCATATCGATTGATGGCAAGTGTAAGCTGAAACGCTAATGTCTTAAATCTTAATAAGATTATTTCATTGTTATACCAATATCCAAGCTTTAAGCTTTAGTCTTTTAGCTTTAAGCTCACACCGTAAATTTACGAAATAAAGAGAATAATCATTTCATAAAAAAATCATAATCAACTAACATTCAATTATTTATATTGTGGTTCACAAATTGCAATAAGTAGTCTATAACATTAACAACAGCTTAAGGATTATTTCCTTTATCAAGATAGATCTATAAAAGCTGATTTAAACCAACAAAAATTTAACTAATAAAAAAGCTATGAGTACTATTAAAGTAAAAGACGGAACTGAAATTTATTACAAAGATTGGGGAACAGGACAACCAATCGTTTTTCATCATGGATGGCCATTATCGGGTGATGACTGGGACAACCAAATGATGTTTTTCTTAAAACAGGGTTATAGGGTTATTGCACATGATCGTCGTGGACATGGTCGCTCTGGACAAAGTGCCACAGGCAATGACATGGATACCTATGTTGCGGATGTTGCGGAATTAACCGCAGCGCTTGACCTGAAAGATGCAATTCACGTTGGCCATTCGACTGGTGGTGGTGAGGTTATCCGCTATGTCGCAAAACATGGTAAGGGACGCGTAGCAAAAGCGGTTCTTATTAGTGCTGTAACTCCGATTATGGTTCAGAACGAGGGTAATCCGGCAGGTGTTCCAATGTCTATATTCGATGAAATTCGTGAAGGCACTGGTTTTACAAGAGCACAGTACTTTTATGATTTCCCAATTGCATTTTACGGATGGAACCGTGAGGGACAAACTGTTGCTGAAGGCATCAAGCATAATTGGTGGCGTCAAGGCATGATGGGATCTGTATTAGCTCATTACGAAGGGATTAAAGCATTCTCTGAATCAGATTTTACGGAAGATTTGAAAAGCGTGACCATCCCAGTATTGGTATTGCATGGTGAAGACGATCAGATTGTTCCATTTAACCAGGCTCCAAGAGCAGCAGAACTATTACCTAACGGAAAGTTGATCTCTTATCCGGGGTTCCCACATGGTATGCCGACTACGGAAGCGGCAACAATTAACAAAGATATCTTGGCATTTATCAAGTCGTAAATGTTTAGGCGCGAAGGGACCATTCTGGTCTCTTCGTGTTTTGGTCAATGGCTGATGGTTGGTAGCTTAAAGCTAAAAGACTAAAGCTCAAAGACATTACAGAGACCGAAAGTCCGGAAAGTCCGGAAGTCCGTTCCCCTCAGCATTTTTATAGCATTAAGCTTAAAGCTTGGGCTACTAATGAGCAAATGAACCAAATATATTTTAAGCTTAAAGCTTAAAGCTTAAAATCTGGGCTACTAGTGAACCAAGTATCTTACTTCAACTTCACATCAAGGTAAACAGAGTGGCGTCCGTAGGTATCATAAAAGGGCTTAAATACTACATCACCGATATTGAAGTGTAACTTGGCTGGGTCACCTATTATTGATTTGCTTAGATCTTCGACATCCAATGTTATTTTGCGCCAATCTTTCCTTGCTTCTGGTTCTTGGGCTGCCAATAATATCGGTCCATAAAACAGACTGGCAATATTCTGCTGATCCATAACCGGATCTAGATGAAATTGAAAGGGCATTTTCAAGGTGATGACATCGCCGTTTTTCCATGTACGACTTAGTTTAAGGTAAGTACCTGGTTTTGCCTCAACCTTTTGTGCTACTCCATTGATCTTCACAAAAAAGCCTTTCGTAGCCCAGCCGGGCACACGTACATTAACATCAAACTTGCCATTTCCCTTAACTGTGAGACTGGTATAGTCTTCTTTCGGAAAATCTGTACGCTGTTCTATAGTCACTTTACGCTCAGCCCATTGGAGTGTTGAAGGGATGTAGAGATTAACATAAAGTGACTGATTATCCCTGCTTTTAAAATATATTGAATTCTGCAGTTTGGTACTACTTTCTATCGCAGTTCCGTTGCAACAGGTAAAACCTGACATATCAGCATTGCCAAATTGTTTTATGGATCCTGGCCTTAGTGGTACGTGATAAGTATTGGCAGGACTATTCTCAGCTACAGAAGCCAAGATATGATTATATAAACCACGTTCGTAATAATCCATCAATTCTGCACGCTGATCGAAAAGAAAGAGGTCGCTAGTTAATTTTAGCATGTTATAGGTGGCACAGGTTTCATTTTGTCCCCCTTCAGAGAAGCCATTTTCGTATAATGTTGAGGGCTGACTGATAAAACATTCTGCATTGGAAGGATTACGGGCGCCGGCAACTCCACCGATGCTATAGCTATAATCATTGATCATCTTATCCCAGAAGTTATCAGCTATGCTATAGTAATCTGGGTTTTTGGAAACGCGGTACATTTCTATACTTCCTACAATTTGGGGGATGTGTTGATTGGCATGTAATCCTCGGAAAATATCAACATTTTTAGCCAAGCCATTTGAATGTGCTGTATCGCCATAGAACACTTTGATATTATCAAACAGTTGTGCTGTCTTTATATAATTGGGATTTCCTGTAATTCGGTACATCCGTGCCATTGCCTCATTCATCCCACCAAATTCACCTGCAATGTATGTATTCCACATTTTTATCAGTGTTTCTTGTGGTAATTTATTTAAACGAGCATATACCCAATCGCCCATGCCGGTAGCTATTTCAAGTGCTTTTTTATTGCCGCTTACCTCATATACGTCCATTAAGCCCGCTAAAATTTTATGCAGGGTATAATAGGGTGCCCAGATCTGAGTTTTCTGTCCGCCGTACTTGGCGCCGTTTTCCAGCATGATAAACTGGTCTGGTGGATAAGCGCTGATGAAACCTTTACCCCAGTTCCAATAGTCGTTACGGATGCCGGTATCACTAAGATCAGAATCATAAGCAGATTTTCCTGGGCCATAAGGAACGGCTGTAGGATCAGCTACAAAAACGGCACTTGCTCCCTTCGGTTTTCCGGCAAGCTGTGACAACTCATAAAGTGTATTGACCATATCCTCCATCTTCTTTGAGAAATTGGCTTGGAGGGCCTTATCATAACCTGTACCGGCATAAGCCTGAGCTATTGCAGAGAGGTAGTGACCTGTAGCATGCCCTCTCAATTTGGTATCTTGGGTATCCCATCCTCCCAAAGGTTTTGCTCCTTGGGGCTGTTTTTGTCCAAAGGCATGACGGAACATATAGAGAAAGGAATTAGGGTCTGTTTTAGCTAAAGTGCTGATAAACTTATCGCGATTTTCGATGAATTTAGTATCGTGGCCATGGATGTCAGTTTTTAACACTACCTGATTAAGATTGAATGTTTCTAGTTTTAAAGCTGGCGGGGCTGATTTCTTAGCTTGTTTAACTGTGATCACTGCTTTTGGTTTAAAGTCAGTTCCTGGAATACGTCCTGTTATGGTGTAGCTGCCAGGGTTAAGAACTGTAGTATTGTCTATAGGAGATGGCCAAAGCACGCGTACCTTTGTAGCTTTTATTGCTTTCTGGTAAGTTGCCTGTACATAACTTGGTAGCCGTGGTAAATTTCCTACTGTTGTTTCTACTTCTACATCTGCAGCGCTAAGCAGGTACGCATTGTAGAGCTGTGCTTCGGTTTTAGAAAATTGAGGAAGATCATCTTCACGCTTACCTACATTTACCGCACTTTCATTGATGCCTTTTTGTGCATTGTTGTAAATACCAGCAATCTGTGTTTTGCTCAATGGCACTCGATAAATACGGAAGTCATGGATTAAAGCATTGAGGTTTGGATCTCCGGCTGATATTGATTTTCCAATGTAAAGCTGGTTTTTAGCCCCGCCCTGTTGACCGAATACTGCTGTTAATTCTTGAGGGATATCTGTTGTTTCGCCAACTGGTTTACCATCTACATAGGTAAGCATAGTTTTTGAGGGAACATTGATTACTATGGTCAAATGCACCCATTTATTTGTCGGAATGGCCGAAGAGACAGCTCCTTTTGAACTGGTATTTGCAGCAATTAATGCTTGAAAGCCTTCTTGTTTATTTGTTCCGAGAGGGGCTGCAAAAAAGTGTTTGGTAGCATCCTTACCGAAATCAAAGAAGCGTTGGCCAACATGGTTCGAACGTAGATAGATCCATCCAGAGATGCTGAGTGATTCTATATCATTTAGTGCTTCTGCTGGAAGTGTGATAAAGGAGCTATTATCTCCAGAAAGCAACAAAACTTTTCCAAAGCGATTGTCATTGATAAATTTGACATCGCTGCCCTGAAACTTGCCATGCAAATTATTTCGGGACCAGTCTTTTGAATCTCCATTAAAGACATAACGTGCAATCATCCCTGTTTCACCAATACCATCCAAGATCTGATCTCCACTTTGTGCCTGAGCAGTATTAACAGTCTGGGTTAAAACGGCACAAAACAATATGGCATATAATAATACTTTGTACATTTTCATATCCAGTGTATTCAGTAGCTTTTTTATTATTTTATAATTCTCGATAAAACTATAAAAAATCAACTTGTTTCTATAAGTCTATTTTAGCAAACACCTGTAGGATTTTAACTTTAGTAGTCCGAAAGTCCGAAAAGTCCGAAAGTCCGTTCCCCTCGATGGTTTTAAGCATAAGTGTATTAACTGTTCATTGGTTTGTTCATTGGTTCATTGCGTGGAGCGGGATTCTACCAATAGATTCCTCCTTCGTCGGGAGGACAAAAAAACGTCGGAAAGGACAAGGCATATAATTTAGCGAAAGTTTCTTTAAGTTAATGACATTGCCAACTGGGATGCCATTGGCACATCTTTCATTTTTCATCTCACATCTTTCATCTCACTCTTTAATCTCATATCTCATCTTACCTTAAAACTCTTTTATAATTGCTTCCAAATGGCTTTCATTATTTGATTTCTTAAAAACAATGTCTCTGCATTTATTGAACTGAACAAATTCCTTTAGGGAATGGACAAACTTTTCTATGGTGACTTCGTTGATTTCGACAGGCTCAAAATGGATATTGTGTACAATTAATACTTTTTGCTTCCGATCTGCCTTAGCATCTATTCTTGCAATAAAGGTTTCTCCTGCAAGCACAGGTAAGGAAAAATATCCATAAAGTCTTTTTGGTGCGGGTACAAAACATTCAATTTGATAATCAAAGTCGAAAAAGTACTTTAGGCGTTTGCGAAAGACATTTAAGCTATCAAATGGCGAGAGGATAAATACTTCTTCAGTTATCTCAACTTCTATTTGTTGATCTTTAAGCATATAAAGTGGTCCTTTTATGCCATCTACCGCGACTGTAAGTATTTCATCAGCATTTATCATTTGTTCGAGTACACTTTTGACGAGGTTATTTTTTACCCGACGGGCACGCCAGGCCATTTCTTTCACAGCCGCAATACCTAGGGCATTCAAAGTTTTTTGGATGATGTATCGGGCGTATTCTTCATCGCTTGGCATGGTAAGTACTGTTTCAGAGGGCACAAGGTTTAATGGCAGATCGTATACTTTTTGGAAGGATTTGGTACGGCTAATCATTAGTTTTCCTTCCAGGTAAAGTCTTTCTAATGCTACTTTGGCTGGTCGCCAATCCCACCAGCCCGAGCTAGCTTCTAGTCTATCGTTATCAAAATCTCCTACCATGAGTGGGCCTTCGCGCTCTATCCTATCCAGGATCTGTCTTTTCAGGTTCTCATCAGCTTTTGTAAGCGGTTTACCTTGGTTTTCAAAAGCCTTTTTTACAGGTAGTGAAAAGCGGAAATCGTCCATGGGTAGATAGCCAGCATCAGAAGCAAAATACTCGAAGATCCGTCCATCGTCGCAAAGTTCTGCAAGCCATTGCGTTTGATAATTTGGGATACGTGCTGCCATAACATGGTGGTGCGCTCGCTCTACAACGTAATTGGTATCGAGCTGTACAAAACCCAAATGATTTATTATTCGGTAAACAGCTTCAATTCCGTTACCGAATTGTGCATTACGAGTTAGTCCGGCAGCATTGAGGATAATTTTCCGAGCTTGTGTTTTACTGAGGATGATAGGTGGTGACATTAGGCTAAAATAAGATTTATTTTTTAGGAGTTGGGTTTGTTTAGCCACAGATGCACAGATTGATAGTTAGTTCATTTGTTCACTGGTTCATTCGTTCATTGGGCAGGAAGTTAGCTTGGGCGCTTAAATTGTTAGCCACAGATTAGGGGATTTAGGGTGCAGAGGTTTGTTTTTACCACAAAGAGACACAAAGGACACGAAGTTGGGTTTAAATAATTTACCACATAGCGACATAGCAAACATAGGTGTCTTAGTGTTCTTGGTGTCTTGGTGGTTAGTTTTACCACAAAGGGAAGGAGATTAACATATAAAAATAATTGGCTCTGATACAGTCAAAAGCAAAAACAGTAATGGCTAAAAAGCGAAAGGGCATGCTTTTTTATCTATTTTTGTGACCATGACAATTGAAGAACTTGAACATTGGTTTACTACCGTAGAAATGCCGCCATCACCCGTAATGCTCAACCCATCTACTAAAATCAATGATGTTAATCACTTTCTGGAAAGTCACTTTTATGCACTTAAGGTACAGCCTTTAAATAAAATTACCCAACCTTTAATGGATAGGCTATTGGCATTTAAACTGCTTATTGAATCAAATCTTTAGTGAAGTTGGAAGGTTGAAGGTTGGAAGGTTGCAATGTTGTTCATTGGTTCATTTTTCTAGTTGACGTGCCTTAACCTAAGAATGTGGCTTGATCCTGTTGGTTCTTATTGTAAGTATTATTATTCTGCCAGGAGCTTTTCTGCGAGGTTAGCAAAATTAAAAGTCTTTAACCTGATTTCCTGTTTACTGGTAATGCCATTTTTGCTAGCAGTTGTTGGACCGAAGAGGGCCAGTTCTTTAGCTATCCACTCATCTTTTACTGGATAAAAATCTATATCTATCGCATTCTTCCCGCTGATGAACGTTAGCGAAAGCAAGGTTTTGTTTACCTTTTTAACTTCAATAAAATCTACCTCATAACACCTGCGTAAATTGAGGCCTTCGGCACCTGCGCTCACCGAAAGGCAGTGATTTTCTGCTACCGTTGCATTCACTTCTACTTTTAAGATAGTATTTGTGCTTTCATTTGCCCTGCCTATAACATTGATATGAATGGTATCTTGCTTATCAAGCACAGCAACATGACCATCAAAAATAAGTGTTCTGCGCAATAGGCTTTGCTCAGCTAACTTGGTAAACCAAACCTGCCCTAGAAGCTGGTCGGTTTCACCTTCAATAAGCCCATTTTCTGAATCTCTTGCTGCTAAAAATACCTTGTCGCCATAAGCATTAAAAGCAGATTTTTGGTAAAAGAAGAAACATACTTCTTTAAATACCCCTATCTTTTTTACTGGATAACTTTTGGTGATAAAATTTTCTAGCGAGTCTTTTAATACGACGGGCTTTAAATTTTTATAGCCTGAAACTTCGAAATACTGCAGTCGCCTATTCGAATCAAATAAACGCTGGTCCATGCCATCCAAGCTCCATAATCTGGTGTTCAGTTCTTGATCAATGGGGATGATGTTCAACTTTTCTTCTCCGCAACCTAGAAATATGGAAGCGAAAATGATTAGGATCATGTTCCTAGCAAACGTTTTTACCATTTAATAAGAACAAATGAGATCCCGATAAAGTTTAGCACATCACATCCAAACAAAAACCACTTGGTTAGCCTTAAGCAATGCCATAGCCCCTATTATTATCCCAACCAAAAAGGAAAGAAACATGTAGGAAGCTGGAACGGCAATACTGCGGAGCAAAAGCAATTTTTTATTTACATAGTAAGCCGAGAAAAACTGGTAATAAAACCATACGGTGTAGCAAAGTCCGAACGTGCCCACTATACCGATGTATAAAAAGGAAAGCACTTTGGTATTCGTATAAAAAATACAGATCACGGTAATAAGAATACCAATGATGAGTTCAGGTATGATGCGATAGCTGTTCAGCACTAGATGTTCAGAAAAATTTAATCGAGATTTTCTGAACCAAAGGAAACTAAACAAGGAGTAGAATGGAATGGTAATAATCATTACCAATTTTGGGTAGGTTGCCATGAACCTTTCCAATGTACCCATCATTTCCTTGCTCCCCTGAGGCATCAGATCAACCATTCTTATTTGCGCATATGGTGCTAATAGTCCATTTAAAGTCAAGAGCATCAGGATCAGGGTGATAAAGCTGAAATAAATGACCCTCTTACCTTGTATAAATTCTCTTACACTATGTCCTGGTCTAGTGAATAGTTCTTTAACGGTGAAAAAAATACCTTTATCTACATGCCATACTCCATGGACAAAATCGTGTTCAACAAAATGTTTAATGGAATAGCGGTGTGTAGTAGATTTCTGTCCGCAGTTAGGGCAAAAATGCAGGGAAACTGTAGCCGTACAATTAAGACAGTTTGGAGACGTCTCATGCGAATGTTTCGGGAAACGGCTTTTAATTTCGCTATTAAGTAAACTAAAGTTAATCAGGGTTGGCAAAAAAGTTAATGCGCAACCAAATGCAATGGCGATCAGATATAAGCTTTTTTCTTGTGTAAGCGCTAAATAGATCAGTATGCAAAAAGCTGTGAGCATCACAACTCCAAGTCCAAATACGACACCCCTTAACATTTTTTTCTTTGCTTCTAGCTCCTCTATAGATAGCGCTGAAAATGGGTTTTGCTTTTTCATGGTAATAATTTGTCTGTAGGTTTATGAAGGCAAATATAAAATATATCACCAAAAGGTGATAAGTGTATTTTTTTTTCTGGAGTCAGAAAGTCCGAAAGTCCGAGAGTCCGTTCCCCCCATGGTTGGCTGGAGTTAGGGCTTAAGGACAATGCGTGACCTATAAATGAGGCTATAAAAATGGCTGCTCTTTGGCATAGACTTTTATTATATTTGGATATGATACGGTCTTTACTATTATTTGTTACGATTTCTTTTAGCCTTAGCTTAAGATCACAAGAGATACATTTGGTTGGACAGGTTTTGGATAAGGAAACTAAAAGTCCAATTCCCAGCGCTACTATAGGTGTAAATATTAAAAATATCTTTTTCAGGGGAGCAGCAGATGGGAGCTTTGAATTTTCGGACGAAAGGCTTAAAAGTTCGGACACTTTAACGATATCACATCTTGGGTATGCTACGCAACATATCGTTATCGGGAAGATCAAAAAGCCATTTCTAGTAATGATGGAGCCTCATATTGGTCTTTTAAAGGAGATAACCATTGGCAGGCCAAAATTGGAGGTTGGCAGCAAATCTAACGCTCATTTGCTTACCTCATCTTTTTTACCTGATATGGATGCAGCCATGTTTATGGTTGGTTCTGCTGGAAAAAGGGGCACGATCCATTCTGTGGGCTTTTATATTAGCGATGGTCATGCCACTGACAAGGGCGATGCAAAGGCACCATTCAGGATTAAGATCTTTGAGGCTTCTGAAGAGGGTTCTCCGGGAAGGGAATTAACCAATGACATAATTGTTACCGCCGCTACAGAAAATAATGAATGGTTTGATATCGACCTCTCCCACTATAAGATAAAAGTTCCGAAAAGAGGGTTCTTTGTTTGTTTTTCACTGTTAAATATAGATTATTATCTGCTTGGAAAGGATTATAAGAAAAACCCTTTATTGACTAAAAGCTTAGATATCATTACGCCACGTTTAGGAATAACTAAAGATGAGTTCAGTAAAGATCGTTTCTGCTTTTTTAGGTTTAATAAAGGCAAAGAAAAAGCTAAATGGATTGTAAAGCAATATGATAATAACTATATGATTAGAGCGACGATTACGTTAAGTAATTAAATGACACTGATTGAATAGTTAGTTGGTTCATTGGTTCAATCGTTCATTGGTAACACATCTTATCATACCTCTTCCATCAATTATTCTCTACGCTCACCGATCTGTTGTCGCCACATTGAATAATAAAGTCCCCTATCTTCCAGTAATTTATCATGAGAACCTGCTTCAGAGATTTTGCCTTTTTCCAGGACATAGATTACATCTGCATGCATCACAGTTGATAACCTATGTGCAATTAAGATTGTCATTTGGTTACGTGAATTGGAGATTTCCCTTATTGTATTGGTAATTTGCTCTTCAGTTAAAGAATCCAGTGCTGATGTCGCTTCATCAAAAATCAACAATCTAGGTTTGCGCAACAATGCACGAGCAATGGATAAACGCTGTTTTTCTCCACCAGAAAGTTTCATTCCGTTCTCCCCTAACACTGTTTGAAGCCCATTTGAAGCCTTGGCTATCAGTCCGGTTGCTGACGCTTTTGACAATGCAATATCAATTTCCTGATCAGTAGCATCTGGCTTTACAAAAAGCAGATTATCTTTTATCGTTCCGGCATAAAGTTGGGTATCTTGGGTTACAAAACCAATCTGTCTGCGTAGGGGATTATATCGAACTAAGACCGAAGAAATGCCATTGAAGTAGATTTCACCACTAACCGGAACATACAATCCAACCAATAATTTAACCAGTGTTGACTTTCCAGCTCCAGAAGGACCTACAAAAGCAATCGTTTGTCCGGTGCGGATAGCAAAAGAGAGTTTATCTATGGCATTATAACCAGCGGTTTTATGTTGGAAAACCACCTCCTTAAATGCCAAACTTTCCAATTGGTCTACTTCTATGGCGTGTGCGGGTCGTTGCTCAATGGGCCTATTCATCAATTTATCGAAAGTACGCAACGATGCGTCGGCCTCCCTGTAAAGAATAATCATATTGCCCAGATCTTGAAGCGGATTAAATATTGCCGTCGAAATGAACTGCATAGCGATCAGCTCTCCCGTGGTCAACACCTTCCGAAAAATTAGCCATAACAGTATAAAAAGTATGGACTGCTTTAATAAGCTCAATAAATTTCCCTGTAAAAAAGAAAGCACTGCTACCTTTCTGGCCTTTAGCATTTCCAGATCGAAGATTTTCAATGTCTGACCATGTAAGCGCCTGATTTCTGAAAAGGTAAGTCCAAGGCTCTTTACCAATTCAATGTTCCTTAAACTCTCTGTAATTACGCCAGCCTGACTATCTGTTTGTCTGTTAATGGCCCTCTGGATACTTTTAATCCTTTTAGATACCAGTCCTGTGAGTGAGCCCAAAAGCAGTACACCAATAAAAAACACAGGTACAAGTAGCCAATTTTTCTCCAGACTGTACCAAATTAGAAAACCTACACCCACCATTGCCGAGAACAGTACGTTGATGAATGAATTGGTAAATCGCTCGGTATCGGTCTTTACCTTTTGTAATACTGAAAGCGTTGATCCGCTCCTAGAATCTTCAAATTCCTGAAATGATAAACGAAGCGTCTGTTTTAATCCATCATTAAAGATGTGCATCCCGAACTTCGCTACCGCCTTTCTTGCTACAAAATCCTGCAAGGCCTTGCAAAGTCTTGCTCCAATGGCAATCCCCAATGCCAGTAATAGCCAATATACAATTTCACGGATTAGCTGTCCCTCAGGTAAGTTATCGCGATTTGTTGCATATTTATCAATGATTGTTCCGAATATCATCGGATCCAGCAAGGTCAATATTTGGGCAAGTGCAGCGAACAGCAATGCTAAAAAAATAAGGGCACTGTGTGGCCTAAGGTATTTCCATAAAATCTTCATAGTTGGATAATGTTGCACTCGTATAAGGGCACTAAATGCTCTTATCTAACAGCTATAACAGCTTAAAGTTTTGATGCGGCTTGCTACAGGTCCATTAAAGCTGTATCTATTTATAAAAAAGGAATTTTACAAACAAAACCTAAGAATTTAGGTTACAAAGATACCTATGCTTATGAAAAATATGACCTACCATGCGAAAAACAATATTTATACTAGAAGATGACGATGATTTAAGGACACTCTATAGCTACATATTTGATGATGAAGATTACGACATCATAACCTTTGCAAGCGTAAAGGCATTTATGGAGGGCTCCCAACAAATTCCAAATTTATATCTACTTGATGTGATGCTACCGGATGGAGATGGCATTACGCTTTGTAATCAGCTGAAGGAAAATCCGTTAACATCAAGTGTTCCTGTTATCATGGTGTCCGCACATAAGGATATAGAAGATGTGGAGCATGAATGTGAAGGAGCCGAATTTATTGCAAAACCATTTGATATAGAAAAGCTCACGAATATGGTTTCCAAAAAGATTAATTTTATTAGTGAACCTTAGCTCAAAAGATCACTTACCATAGCTACTACTTCTTTGATGTCAAATGGTTTGGAAATATATCCATCTGCCAGTGAAGTGGATTTATCCAGTTTCAAAAACGCATTTGACGCAGTAAGTAAGATCACTTTGACTTGGTTGAAGGCTGGAATAGATTTAATGCGTTGGCATACTTCAATTCCATTATAAATGCCCATCATTACGTCCATTAAGATAAGATCTGGCAAGAATTCAGCAATTACTGTTTCAATGTTTTCGGGGATCGAAAGTTGTTTGGTGGTATAACCTTCATCTTCGAACAGGAGCTCGAGTATTTCACGGTTTTCGGCATTATCATCTATAATCAATATTCTCTTCATCCCTTTCCAGTAATAGTTGGGCGCAAAGGTAGTTAATTTATATACGGATTGCAAATTAGGGGTGTTCGAAACCTTTATTAAAAGTTTATCAGTATAAGTTTTAAGAAAAACAGTCGATACTAACATTTTCTGTTGATAACCTTTTCATTATGTGTGTATTAATCGGGGTT
>Ga0247810_10000159_pt1 | contig 108165 bp, 79 predicted proteins | sample UWRJL119311C1_FD_179918 | JGI IMG/M metagenome (GOLD analysis project Ga0247810, IMG submission 179918) | Plant litter microbial communities from Arlington Agricultural Research Station in Wisconsin, United States - UWRJ-L119-311C-1 | ecosystem: Environmental > Terrestrial > Plant litter >... | reverse complement strand
AAAATACCGTTTTCTGCTTTAACCAAAACTGGAGCCAGCCAATTCATGAAATTAGAAGGCGAATTTGAAATAACCTTTCCGATTGATTGTCTTAAAAAATTTAGCCTTTGTTCGCTTAATGATTCTTCCATAAGATAAAGGTAATAAAAAGAAGGAAGTGCTATAGAGGAAGAATGCTTTCAGTAGAGGATATTTTTCGCTAACACATTTACTGATGTTCCATTCTTCCACATTACGTGTTATATGTATGTTAAAAAGGTATAATCGCTCTAAAACTTATATTTCTACTCATATTGTAAATTCCAGAACGGCCATTGGGCGATGAATTGTAATATTCGAAATATTTTAAACGGTTTAAGTTAGACTGATAAGCCGTATTAAAAATATTATCGCACTGAATAAAAATATCTAAGATGGTTTTACCCGATTTCGATCGGATTCCAGAACCTAACCCTGCATTAAGTAAGCCATATCCAGCGGTAAAACTTTCCGTATCATCTAAAGCATAAAATCTATTCTGATCTGCACTAAATACCACGTCAAACTTGATATAAGGCTTATCAAAAGTTCCCTTTGTGGTTTGAGCTGTCATCTTAATTTCAGAACGAATTTGTAAAGGCGGTATAAAAGGCAGGTATTTTGCGGCTTCGCCATGTTGATTTAACAAAGATTCATCTTTATTTAAACCAACTACATAAGCAAGGCTGGTGTTAAAAGTTAACCATTTTAATTGCGATGGATGTAAATTAATACTCAATTCGGCTCCATACAACCTCGCCTTTGCTTGTTGGTATTGATATGTTAAATTCCCTGGCACAATAACAACTGGATTACCAGCCGCATCGGTTAATCGCGATTGATAGATATAATTCTGGATGCTATTATTAAAAACCTCCATGCTTATATCAGCATCCTTTAAGTAAGCAATAATGCCGATATCTTGTTGTAAATTAAATTCGGGCTTAAAAGTTCTGTTTCCTAAATAAACAATGTGGGCACCAGGATCTAAACCATTAGAACCAATTTCGGTAATATTTGGTGCACGATAGCCCCTTGCTAAATTTGCCTTAATCAACAATTTCTCTGAAAGGTTATAGGTTAAGCCCACACTTCCAGATAAGCCGTAATAGTTTTTATTAAAAGATGGAAACTGAAGCTCTGCTCCAGGAGCATTGGCTGTAACTTGTTGACCAAAACCTGTTTGTGCATTTGTTCCAACATAAAAATTATTCCAATTGATGTTTCTTCTATCCATACGGATGCCACCAGAGATATCAACTTTTCCAAGAGATTTTTTAGCAAAGTAGAATGCGCCAATATCAAACAAATCGTAGTCTGGAATCGGGAAATCGGTTGCTGCCTTGCTCCTGTTGCCCTGAAACATTCCATTCACTCCAAAAGTGCTTTCAATTCCAGCAAAATCTGGCAGGTTATATTTCAAATCATAATTTAAAGTATTTAACACAACATACAAACCCGCCTGTGCTGAAACAGTTGGATGATTATATTCGCGTCTTACACTTTGTTGTGCTCCAATTAAAACATTTAAATCACTATTCCCTAATTTAAACTGACTGGAATTGTAAAACCTATAATGTTGAATGTGCTGATGAAGGGGATTTAGGGTATAGCTTTTCAACTCATCCTCTGGAACAATTGGTCGGTTTTTAATATCATCTCCATTATCAAAAATCTGTCTGGTAAAACGTCGGCTTAGCGAATCGCGACTCCCATCGGGAATTTCCATTAGGTTATCATAATATGTAAGTGCAGTTTTTGAAAAGCCCCATTTTTTATCTATTCTGGCACTCGCCGATAAATTATATTCTCTAAAACCTGTTCCATAAACATAGCCATCAACCTTGTTGTAGTAATTGTGTGCAGCCTTGCCAGTTGCCCTAAATGTATATTTCCAGTCGTTTTTAATATATGCCAAACCTAATGAAGAACCCGCCATTCCATTATTGCTTTGATAATTTAGCGTAAAATCACCTTTCAGTTTTTCATCATCAAAATTAGGATTATAGGGAATCATATTAATAACTCCCGCCAATGCATCAGAGCCGTAGGTTAGGCTTGCCGGGCCCTTAACTACTTCTGCTCGGGCAATTCCATACTCATCTACCTCTATTCCGTGTTCATCGCCCCATTGCTGTCCTTCTTGCCTTAAACCATCATATAATGTGAGTACACGGTTATAACCTAATCCTCTGATAAAGGGTTTCGAAACATTTGGCCCAGTCGTTACGGCTGATACTCCAGGAATACCTTTCACAATTGCATCAATAAGATTCGTACTTACACTTTGATTCATGATTTTTTGTGAAAGTACGGCAATGGGTACAGGACTTTTTCTCAATTCTGTAGCACGGTTAACGCCCGTAATCACAACATCATTCAAACTTGATTCACCTAGCAAAATTTCTATATCCAACAACTGATCATCCTTATCTATAGTAACTCGCTCCTTTTTTGATTGATAACCAATTGCACTAAAAACAACTTCATAATTACCTACGGGAATTTGCTCAAAGGTATATTGCCCCATGTGATTTGTTTTTACAGATTTATTCAAACCCAGGATTTTAACACTAATGTTTTCTTTGGCTTCTGTAGCAGATGTTACCCGACCTTTTAAAATCCTAACCTGGGCATTTGCCAGCCCCGAAAGAAATACAATTAGAGAAAGGCATAAGAGATATTTAAAGGGATTCATATTTATCTAAATTTATTTTTAGACAAATCTAAATTTAATTTTAAACTTATCAAATTAAACTTGATTTTTATTATTCTCCACAACTTTTATCTTCGAAAAATATGCTTAAAGCAGAAAAAGCGTTTAAAAGCATTTTTACATTTAGAAACAGCAAAAAAAAGTGTCTAGGTAATTAATTAGTTTTGAATTACTTATAAGAATTCTTGGTTTTTTATCCTGAAATAGGCTGAAATAATTAAAATTTATTTCTCCTTATTGAATAGAACTTCTATATTTGCACACGTTAAAAAAATGGGCCTCGGTAGCTCAGCTGGATAGAGCGTCGGTTTTCTAAACCGAGGGTCAGGGGTTCGAGTCCCTTCCGGGGTACTAAAAACCCTCTTTAATTAATTTTAAAGAGGGTTTTTTATTTATAAAACGAACACTACAAATTCAGCAATAGTTTTCTCACTCGTGCTTATTTTGCTAGCTTTATTAAGCTCTCAAGCATTCTCATCTTTTTAGTTAAAAATATCTATTGTTCTTTGTTGCAATTCAATATTCATTAATAGATAACTAAATATTTGTAATACAGAATTTTAATAAAAATCTGAAGCATAAAAAAAGGCAAGATTGTATCTTGCCTAATTTGAGGCGTTAACTTAAATCCTTGCAATAATCATTAGCTGATTATGGTTAAGGATTGCTAACAATCAAATGTAAAAATTATTCCTTTTGGTATTTGAAGCTTTATGCAAAGCCTATAATTTATTATGCGAACGCTTCCCATGGCACATTTTGTCTAGGCTCAATTAGCTCTGTTCGATATTACTTATAACCCCAATTATTCCTGGATTTAATCGGAAGTTTCTTCAAGAAGAAAAAAATAGTTTTATAATGTGCAAGAAAGCTAATCTGGTCCTTAACGGCGGGTTTCTTTTTCAGGAAATATCCATCCAAACCTTTTCTTTTCAAATTTCATGATCATTCCTTCTAAAGGAATTTTTATAAGAATGCCTGTTCCTTTGTAGTTTTCGATAATCAGACTGCCCTTTAACCTTTCTATTCTGAGCTTAATATTACTTAAACCCATTGCATTTATTTTCGTAACATTTGGATCAAAGCCAATCCCATTATCTTTTATAGAATAAATAACTAGACCATTACTAATGCTTATTCCTAAATGGACTGTGGTGGCTTTCGAATGTTTAAGCGCATTATGCACAACTTCTTTTATCAGCAAGTAATTATTCCTTCTGATTTGGCTTGTAATGATTACATCAGGAATATCATTTGGCATCGACGCCGTAAATGTAATGCTCGAATGTTCAAATAATTTTCTAGACTGTCCTTCTATAAAATCGAAAAGGCTTTCTAAATTGTCACTTTCAGCATTCGTACTCCATATAATTTCATTTATTTTATCAGCCATTTCATTAATCATAACATTAATTTGCCTGATTTCGTCAACATCTTTTCTGTTTTTACTGGCTACTTCCGAAAAAAGCTTTATAGCAGATAAACCTGCACCAATTTCATCGTGCATTTCACTACTTATTCGCTGTCGTTCTGCATCTATATATTTTTTTTGTTCAATATAGTTTCGGTGTGAATAATGGTTAATTGTAGAGTTTTTAGTGAAATAATAAAATATGATAATACCTAGTGCAAGTAAAAGAATAGATCCAATAATCCATTTATTTGATATTGAAGAAAATACATTATCACTTAGAATAAGTAAACCTAAATTACCAAAAACTGGAGAATTAACAATAAATTGAGATTTTGTATTAGTAATAACACTTTTAACAGTATTTAAATGATTTTTTATATATTTAAAACTGTGTAAACTTTGCAAATAAATAGCTAATTTGCTTGGGCTTTGCAGGCGAGCGGAGTTAGCTTTTAAAAGGAGATATATATTTTTAAAAGGATAATATTTTTCTAATACATTCGTATTGATTAAGTTATCATTTTTTCCAAAAACAGAATATAAAGATTCCTTTTGAGCTATTTTATTTTCTCTATGCAACCCATTATTAGTTAAAGGGTGATGGATTAAGAATAAATAAACTGCTGATATAGTTAATAAAACAAGTTTTAGCTTATAATTTTTCGTCATAGTTTGTTAATACGCAGATGATTTACGAATATAACACAATAGTACCTTTTACTTAAATCTAAATTAGTTGAATAGTATGATTTCTGTTTCCATTGTTGAAGATCATGATAATTATCGTAACTCTTTGGTTAAAGCTATCGAGGAAAATGGATTATTCACGATAAATGGAGCCTATTCATCAGCCGAAGAGGCTCTTATTAATTTACCGCTTAACCCACCCGACATAGCTGTAGTTGATATAAAATTAAAGGCTTTATCTGGGATCGAACTTATTCAACAAATAAAATCACATTTACCTCTTACACAATTTCTTATGTGTACAGGTTATCAGAATAACGAATATGTATTTAGTGCATTAAAAGCCGGTGCATCTGGCTATATTGTTAAAGGCTCTTCTTCTTTCGAAATTCAAAATGCAATTGTAGAACTTTACAATGGAGGTTCGCCAATGAGTCCGTACATTGCCAGAAAGGTTATAACATTACTTCATCAAAAAAGCGACGAAAACAGCTTTGGTTTGAGCAGTAGAGAATTAGAAGTTTTATCACTTTTGAGTGAAGGACTTTTATATAAAGAAATATCTGATAAATTACAGATTAGTCAAAATACCGTAAAAAACCATTGCAAAAATATTTATAAAAGATTACATGTTCAAAACAGAGTAGAAGCTTTAAATAAATTTAGCCAATACAACTTGCATTCAAACGAAAATCAAGAATAGCTTTATACTCTATCCAACAAGCTAACTGACTCATCGTTTTCATCAATTTTCTTTTCGCTATCTTCAATAGCTGGAAAATCATAAACTTTTTTAAGCAATTTAGCAGGATTACCAACCATTACAGAATTATCTGATACATTTTTAGTTATAACTGCTCCTGCACCTATTGTTACATTATTACCAATTTGTATATTTCCGATAATTATTGCGCTAACGCCAATATCTACATTATCGCCTATTTTTGGGGCACCGCTAAATGTATTATCTATTAGCTTTTTACGTCCTACTACCGACAGCTGACGAAGTGTGCAATTTATTCCAAACTCAGCTTCATCATCAATAAAAGTACCTCTTCCATTCTCAATCCTAAAATCCTTTCCAATTTTAGCAAACAAGCTAATTTGAATTCCAGAGATCCATTCGATAAAGATTTTATACAAAATAAGGTACCAGAAAAAAAGTATTGTTAAAATAGTTGTATTACGAGCCCATTTAGCAATCCTATAACTTATCATGATGACTTGGCTATTTACATTTCCACTATTAGCCTTCCAATCTTGAAAGATATTATAAGAAACCCCGTTGCTATCAGAACTGTTCATTTAGTTTATTTATTAGAGGCATAATTTAACAAATCGTGAGAACATTTTAAAGACACATTTATTTATTTTAAAAAAAAATAAATAAAGTTGATTAAGATCAAAAACAAAAACTCTAAATCGTAATGAGGTTAACGTAAAATAATAGAAATTATTTAAGTAAATATTTAGGCTAGTTTAGTTTATTTTTCAAATTGTTTAACGAAAAATACTACCTAAATTTAAAAAATAAGTTTTAACAAGCAAATAGCCCTTAAAGGCTACTTTACTTTATTATTTTTATTACAACCTCGTATTTAAATATTGTATTTTACTGTAAATCAGGCATCTTCCCCATTCCAAACATCGTCATCTGCATTTCTAAGTTCGTCGTGACTTCCAGTTTCGCTTTTAAATTCTTCGTGATGATAATTTCTTTCAGGATTTTCGGGTAGCATATCATCCTCGTTGGATGATGCTTTTCTAAGATGCTCTGGTTTTTTAACTTCTGGTAAGTCATCATGAATTACTGAAGGCTTTAGAATTCTTTTACTGGGATTTGTATTTCGTTCCATAAATCAAGATTTAACCTAATCAAAGGTCAACTAAAATATTGAGACTAAAACAATCTATTTTAATCTTTCCTTAAAGAATTTGGAAAATAATTTATCCTGCCAGCAAAATTAGCTGGCAGGATATTTTTTAATAGTTACCTGTTACACCAAGCTCAAGTCCACGTAATTCGGCTAAACCGCGTAAACGCCCAATTGCAGAATAGCCAGGATTACTTTGTTTAGCTAAATCATCTAACATCTGGTGGCCATGATCTGGCCGAAATGGTATAGATTTATCGCGTAAAGCATTTTCTTCTGATAATGCTTTCATAATATCGTACATATTTACATCGCCACCTAAATGATCGGCTTCGTAAAAACTTCCATCTTCATCTTTAGTTACGTTTCGCAAATGCGCAAAATAAACTCGGTGTTTTACAACATTAAAAATCTCCAGTGCATTATTATCAACCCCTGCTCCTAAAGAACCTGTACAAAAACATACGCCATTGAATGGCTTATCAACATTTTTTAAAATATAATTAAAATCGTCAATTGTACTGGCAATACGTGGCAAACCCAAAATCGGATAAGGTGGATCATCAGGGTGAATAGTCATCTTTATGCCTTCTTTTTCGCAAACATTTGCAATTGATGAAAGGAAGTAAACCAAATTATCTCTCAACCCATTAAAACCGATGGCTTTATATTCATTTATACTATTTCTAAGCGTTTCCAGTTCAATTTCTTTTTCATTAGGAATACCCATAAGTACATTGATTCTTAAATCATCAAGCTGATGCTCATTTAAAGTAGCAAATTTGGTTTTTGCACGTTCTAAAACCGAATGTGGGTAATCATTTTCGGCATCAGTTCTTTTTAATATGTATAAATCAAAAATAGCTAGATCAATCCAATTAAAATATAAAGCTTTTGAACCATCAGTCATTTCTAAATCTAACTGCGTACGTGTCCAATCCAAAACTGGCATGAAATTATAGCACACCGTTTTAATACCAGAAGCCGCCAGGTTTTGAAGCGAAATCTTATAATTTTCGATAAACTTATCCGCATCTCCCCTTCGGGTTTTAATGGCCTCGTGCACTGGAACACTTTCAACTACAGACCAGGTTAAACCTGCTGCTTCGATAATTGATTTTCTTTCTTGAATATCGGCCAATGGCCAGATTTCGCCATGAGGAATATGATGCAACGCGGTTACAATTCCTGTAGCGCCTGCCTGTTTTACATCTTGCAAACTAACTGGATCGTTTGGACCATACCAACGCCAGGTTTGTTCTAATTTTTTAAATTTCATTACCATAAATTACACACCTGAAAAAGCACTAAAACCACCATCAACTTTTATATTTTCGCCATTAACAAACTTTGAAGCATCGCTTAATAAATAAACCAAAGCACCTATTAACTCATCGGGATTACCAAATCTTTTAAATGGTGTTTTAGTAATTATAGATTGTCCTCTTGCGGTAAGAGAACCATCTTTATTGGTTAATAAATCTCGGTTTTGATTGGTGATAAAAAAACCTGGAACTATTGAGTTCATTCTGATTTTATCGCCATAGCGATTTGCTAATTCGATTGCCATCCATTTGGTATAGCTATCGATAGAAGATTTAGCCAGCGAATAACCTAAAACTCTTGTTAAAGCCTGCGTTGCGGAAACAGAAGAGATATTAACGATGCTTCCACCCTGTTTTGCTATTTCTTTACCGAAAATTTGCGTTGGTAAAATGGTGCCAAATAAATTTAAATCGAATGCTTGTTTTAATGCAGAAATATTTAAATCGAAAACATCATTTCCGGGTTGAACAACTGCTTCTGCAACATTGCCACCAGCAGCATTTACTAGGGCATCAATTCTACCAAATTCTGATAGAATTGATGCTTTGGCTTTCATTAAATCTTCTTCGCTTAATACATCGGCAAGAATATAAATTGATTTGCAACCTGCAGCCTTAGCATCTTCTGCTCTTTTCTTTGCAACCGCTTCATTTCTTCCGATGATAACTATAGTTGCATTTGCAGAGGCAAGGCCATTAATAAAAGCTTCGCCTAAAACGCCTGTAGCTCCTGTTACTACTACAACCTTATCTTTTAACGAGAAAAGGTTAAATTCTTTTATCATTAATTTAGTATTATTCGATTACCAATGTGGTTATAGAGCGAGGTAAACTTGTTGTTGTTGCAGCTTCTCCTTTGATCCATAAACTATATTTTAATTTTTCGTTAGATTGATTCATAACCACAACAGCAATTTTACCATCAGTATTAATGAAGGCGGTTGCTTCTAATTTATCGCGGCTTGATGCCGAACCAATTCTCTTTGCACCTGGACGAATGAATTTAGAGAAGTGCCCCATGTAATAAAAAGCATTTGTATAAATTAATTTATCTGATTTTACATCTGCATGAACTGGTGCAAAACAGAAATTACCAACGTGATTTGGTCCACCGTTTTCATCTAAAAGAATGTTCCAGTCTGTCCACGCAGCAGTTCCACTATTAAAATCGTTGATCATCGAATTACCGTAACGTTCTCCCAAAGTCCAATCATCAAGTTTAGTTACGTCGTATTTTTCTTTACATCCTTCTGTAAAAATTAAGGCTTTATCAGGATAAGCCTCATGTGTTTGTTTAACGTTTCCAAACTGCATGTTGCTACCTGTCCAGGTTTCGTACCAATGAAAACCAATACCCCAAACATATTTCGCCGCGTCTTTATCGTTTAATATGGTCGAAGCTCTCTGAAAGATCTGATCGCGGTTATGATCCCATGCAATTAGTTTTTTTGAAGCTAAACCAGATTTGTGAAGCGTTGGTCCTAAGAAATTTTTAATAAAATCACGTTCTTCTTCGGCAGTGTAAATACAAGATTCCCACTTTTGTTTTGCCATAGGTTCATTTTGAACAGTTAAACCCCAAATAGGCATGCCCATAGATTCGTAGGTTTTTATAAATTTCACATAATGATTTGCCCAACTTTGACGATATTCTGGAAGTAAATGCCCGCCTCCAAGTACGTTATTATTGTCTTTCATCCACGATGGTGGCGACCATGGGCTTACATACAATGGAAGTTTACCGCCAGCAGCTTTAATGGCTTTCTTAATTAACGGGATTTTAAATTCCTCATCGTGTGCAACACTAAAGGTTTTTAATTCTTTATCATTATCCTGAACGTAGCTATAACTACCGCTTGAGAAATCGCAACTTGCAATATTAGTACGTGCTAAAGTATATCCAATTCCACTATTTGGATTGTAGTATTTCTCCATCAACTCATCTTGATTTTTCTTAGATAGCTTTGCAAATGTTTCGGCAGAAGCATCGGTTAAGGCGCCACCAATACCAACCAAAGTCTGGTATTTTACTGTAGGATCGATGAATATACATGGCTCAGTTTCAAATGGCTGTTTATTTGTGGCGAAATTTAAGGTTTCTGTTTTGCGGATTCTTAAATCAGAATTTTGAGCGGTAACATACACCGATACTTTTTTATTACCTACTGTATAAGCCTGAACAGGTTTAGCTGCAGAATTATTAGCTTTTTTTGTTTGAGCGCCAGCGGTAAACGCCGTTGCCAAAACTAAAATTAGACTTAGATTTTGTTTCATTTTCATCACTCGTTTTATTTCTATAATGTTCTGATGCAATATTATTAATTTATTGTAATCGTTTTATTTTAAAGTTTTATTAATTTGATTAAGCAAATAGTCATTCATATCAGAGCTATATTCCCAAAACATTACACCGCCCATATCATTTTTAAGTACGTATTTACACTTCTCCTTTGCCGATTCTTCATCATCAAAAGTCATATATTCTTTAGTTGTTTTATTAAAAATATAGGGTGCTTTTGCTTCTTTATCCCGATAAAATATAAAGCCATTTTTATTAATTAAACTATCTTTTATAAAAGTATAACCTTTTCCATATCTACTACTTAGTATAGAATCACCTAAACCATTAATTGAGTTAGGTTTTAAAGTAAAAGCACGACTATAAAATGCTATTCCCATTACCAATTTATTAGCTGGAACCCCAGCCGCTAAAAATTCTTTAAAAGTTTTATCTGCGCTATGTTCAGCAGTTATTGTTTTTGAAGGATAAAGATTTGTGTGGTGTCCTGCAATAGTTGCACTGTAAAAATCGTAAGTCATCAAATTTACGTAATCGAGATATTGTTGCACTTTATCCATCTCCGTATGCTTAATGAAATTAGTGAAACCACCAACTGCAATTGTTAATAGCTTTTTTGTATTCCGACTTTTCTCTAAAGTATCGAGTTCCAATCTCAATTCCTTTAGCATTAACGTAAAATTCTCTTTGTCTTCTGGTCGATAAACATTTCCTTCTTCACCAGAAATACCAGGATATTCCCAATCTACATCTACCCCATCCAAATTATACTTTTCGATGATTTTGACCGCACTCGAAGCAAATGCTTTTCTAGAGGTGTCTGTTAATGCAGCATCAGAAAAGTTCTCACTCCACGACCAGCCACCAATAGAAATCAAAATTTTAATATCAGGGTTAACTTTTTTAAGCTTATTAAGGTTTTGAAAATTTACAGTATCTGTTGCTTCTCTATTTAAGAAGGCCCTGTTATTTTTAACATTGATAAAAGCATAATTTATGTGTGTTAGTTTATTTGCATCGATTTTACTTAAATCGGCCAGGCCTTTATAACCGCCAACATAGCCTATAATAACTTTTTTGCGAATTGCGACATTATCGGAGCGCATAGACATAAAAACAAATGCACCTAAGAACGTAAAACCAATTAAAATTTTAACTAACCTCATATTTCCTATTTTTTACTTCTTAATAATGCCTCAAGGTAATAGTAATCTGCGTAATTAATCGGTACGTCAATTTCAGATTTCGCAGGTAAGTGGCCTGTACTGTGCTCTAAAATAAAACCATAATTATCGCCAGGTTTACTTATATATTTCGTGCTTAACGAAAGCAAAATTTTATCGGCTGCTGCCTTATATTGCTTACCATTTTTACTGTATTTTGCTAGTTCGTATAGCGCTGAAGCTGTAATTGAAGCAGCTGAAGCATCTCGTGATACATTCGGTATTTTTGGATCGTTGTAGTCCCAATAAGGAATACCATCTTCAGGCGTTATTTTTGAACTTAAAATAAAGTTTGCAATTCCACCAGCCTGTGCTAAATAGGTTTGCTTTTTAGTTTCTCTAAAACACATGGTATATCCGTACAATGCCCAAGCTTGTCCGCGAGCCCAGGCCGATTCGTTTGCATAACCCTGAGCGGTTAATTTTTGTAAAACCTTACCATTTTGAGTAGTATCGTAATCGATAACATGGTAAGAACTGAAATCTGTACGGAAGTGATTTTTGATTGTGTTATCGGCATGAGAAATAGCAATTTTATAAAATGATGAATCGCCAGTAAACTTAGTCGCTTCAAAAAGTAATTCCAGATTCATCATATTATCGATAATAACAGGAAATTTCCATTTATCGCCATTATGATCCCAAGATTTCAATACACCAGCAGTTTTATTAAACCTTGTTGATAGTGATTTAGCCGCCTGAATGATAACGGAGCGATAGGCTGTATCTTTTGTAATTTTGTAACCATTACCAAATGGACAGTAAATCATAAAACCTAAATCATGTGTCCCTTTATTAAATTGTTCCTTTTTAATATCCTGTGTATATTTTTTTGCTAAATCAAGCCACTTTTTATCCTTTGTGTATTCATAAAAGTACCAAAGCTCTGCAGGAAAAAAGCCGCTGGTCCAATCTTTAGAAACGACCATTTTAAACTGACCTTTTTCTACTGTTCTGGGCGAAACCAGATTAGGTTTTAACTTTCTGGCTGAATCTACATTTTTAACCAATAAATCTGTCTGTTTTTCAGCCAGTTTAAACGCTTTTGCAACATCAATCTTTTGTGCATTTACAACACTAAAAGACAATAACATTAAGCCAGATATTTTAATCCTTAAGTTCATATAATTACTTTTTACTTTCTTCTACTTGTTTTAAATAAAGAGATTTAGGATTTAAACCATCTTTGTTTTGCCCTTCCCAAACACCATTTGGTCTTTCTGCTAAACGACCATCATATTTCTTAGCTTTTAATCCAATTGCATAGTTTTTACCACTTACGTATGGACTTTGAACTGCCGCCTTAACTGCCGTACAATTCCATAATACTTGATTAACACCAGACCAACCATGACCTGTTCCCCAGTTTCCTCTATCCTGAATATTAATTTCGCCATCGGTAACAACATTATCGTAAAGTGTAGCAACTGCCCAGCGATGATGTGGACCAATATCTGCTTTGGCATTTTCAGATTTACAATTGTAAAAAACATTAGGTCCACAAACCTTTGCACCCGTTACATAATCGTGCCTACCTTCTGATGCGAAACAGTTCATAAAAAGATTAAGCTGTCCATCATTGTTAAAGGAATACCTCCTACCGCCAATAATTTGCGACTTTGGCTCGAGACATTTACTATCCTGAACCGTAATTTGCTTACTGTCGTTACCTAAGTTAACGCAAGAATATCCAAAATAACGACTTGTCACATTCTTAATCCAGCTGTTTTCTATTTTGTTAAAAGAAATGGCATCCCAACCGTGTTCTTCATCTATGTCGCCTTCATATTCAGATTCGAGATATAAATTCTCAATCCCGACTTCAGCAATGCGACCATTAAAATTATACTTGTAAATTTCTCCTCCTCCATATTGATCCTCCATTGCCATTACAACAGGATTATCTATTGTAATTTCATTGCCTTTAATTGCCGTTATTACTCTTTCAAATTGCAAATTATAATCTGCGGCTATCCATTGAACAGTACCTGTACCAGGTTCTATTTGATCCATTTTTAGATCCTTAATCCATTTGTCAGTACCTGGTCGATAAACTATAATTTGATCGCCGACATTTAAACCTTGTGTTGATGCGATTGCAAAACTTTTCGCCCCAACTGGAACATAATGATTTGTAATCTTCACCCGTGTATCCTTAATTTCATTTACTTTTCCATTTCCAGAAGCGATGATTGTTTTTCGTTTACCTCTTCCAGTAGCTATTAATCTTGTTTCTTCGCCTTCACCACGAAGTACAATTCCACTGGCTAATATTTTTAAACTTTCGGGGATTTTATAGGTACCTTTTTTTAGTAAAATCGCTCCCCGAATACCATTTTTGTCAGCTTGTTTTTTTGATAAATCATCTATGGCCTGTTGAATTTTTTGCTGATCAGAGTCGCCTGTTGCAGAAAGTGTTAAAACGACTTTAACTTCTGGTATTGCTTTAGTATTTTGATGATAACCTACTCTGCTAAAATCAGGTATAGTATTTCCCTTTTCATCAGCAATATACTTTAAACGGCCATTTGATTCAATTTTTACAAATTGAGATTCCCATTTTTGTGCGAATCCTTGATGTGTAATAAACAGCATCGTTATACACAAAACCACAATATTAACTTTTCCTTTAAACGCCATTTTTATAACCAAATTAAAGGATTACGGATTGGCAGATTTCTAATAACTTCTTCTATCTGTGGTTGGTGTTCTAATTTTTTCCATGTATTTAGCCAGCTTGTTTCGTTATATGCATTGGCACCAAAAAGCAAGAAAGGTTGTGCAACTGGCCAATTATCCCAATACATAACATCTGGCGCTAACGTCCATTTGCTTTTATCAGCTATAAAAGGATATAAAAATGAAATCCCTTTTTTTATTGATTTTCCATCTGCAGTACTAAAATTCCAAAGATTTTCTTTTGGGGTTGATAAAATTTGACAAAGCATGGTCATCGCATCTAAATTAAAAATAGCGTAACCATAAGGCTTAGTACGTGCCATTTCCAAAGGAAAACTTCCATCAACTGCCATTTGGTTTGGGAGTAAGTTGGTTTTGAAATTGGTTTTAATGGAATCGAGCATATTTTGATCTCCACAAAGTTTAGCGAATGAGGCAACTTGCATTGCCCAACAGGTGGCGTGGTTGTTTTTAACTGTTTTCTCTTGAATACCAGGTTTACTCGTATTTAACCATAATATATAGTCGGCAAACCATTTTTTAACTCCCCTTGCAGTTTCATTATCAAAAGCTTTTGCCTTTTCCATAATTAATGCACCTTGCGCAACTTCCATTAAATGTATAGTATCGATAATACCATAATTACGACCAGTAAACTTACCTTTAACCGCCTGTGCATAAAGCAAGTTAGGATTCATTAAGGTTTCAGGATTAATAAACCAGGCCTTTAAATGTAAAACAGCTTGCCTTACATATTTCTCGTCGCCAGTAATTTTATAGGCAGAGGCCAGAACACCAATAATCTTGCTCAAGCGAACCATAGCTTTTCTGTGCTCCAAAAAGTTATCAGGATTGGTTAAACCATCTCTATTAATGTATGGCCCATCGGGGTTTTTAGGATCTGGCCAAAAATAATCTGCCTCCGAAAAGAAATCGTGTTTTCCACCTGCACTTCTTGGCGATGATGACGCTGTTACCGTTATAGGTTTCTCTTTTAGAGCCCAATTTGCTTCTTTTAAAATTTGTTTTTTCAAAACGGCTTCCGCTTCCTGCTCTACAGTACCTTTGGATGGACTTAAAGCCGAAAAAGATGTTAACATTAAATAAAATAAGCTAACTAATGTAATTGATAGGGTTCTTTTCATAATTTAAAGCTCTGTAAATACGGTTGGTAATCCTTCTGACTTAACAGAAACAACACTTTTACCTTTATTTAATTTTATACTGATTATTGCTCGTCCGTTGTAAGCCTGAACTTTTCTCGATCCTGAAGATGTTCCAAGGTTATCGAGTAATTTTCCATCGCCAGTTAATCCGAAATTGATCCAGCTAATGGCATCTAAGCATTGTACGCCTTTGTTGTCATATAATTTTACTTCGACAGTTGCTTCGTCTCCTTGTTGGCTTATCTTTTTCAACTCCATTTTTGCAGGTTTTTCCCACTTCTCTGTTTGGTAATTGAATTTAATTTCATCCGTTACCATTTCCTTTCCCTTTTTACCAATTACCTTTACTATGTTTTCGCCTTTTGCGAAAGGTAAATTCCATCTCAAGCCTGCTGCAGGGTAATCCTGGCTATTGCGTTTCTTGATTCCAAAGCTTTTACCGTTTAAAAACATTTCGGCTTCGGTGCAATTGGCATAAACTTTAACCATTTTTTCTTCGCCTTCATCACCCCAACGTACGGGCCAGGTATGACCATAAATGTGGATCATGGGTTTATCTGTCCAATAAGATTGAAAAACATAGTAAGACTCTTTTTTAGTTAGGTCGCGTTCTACCACCCCTTTTTGGTTCATATACGGTACAGGATTATCAGGTCGAACAGGGGTCGAAAAATCTTTGAAAGGCCAATATGCAGTTCCGCTTAACCAGGGCATAGTTTCTTGCTCTTTTAAATGCCAATCTATCAGATTTGTTATGTACGATTCACTCCAATCTCCATCTTTTGAAATTCTTGCTGCCCCTCCATATAACGAGGCATCACCTGCACGTTCATCGGCGCTTCCGCCTGTTTTAATTTTACTTAAAGCCTTATCAGGATTTTCTGAATGGCGCATTGCATGGCTATCGCCTCCCCATTCTACGTGTAAAAAGCGTTTTACTTTCTTAAACTCATCTTCCGACACTTGTTTGTAATCGGTATAAACACCGCGGTACCAACCAGCCCAAATAGAAGGCGAATACACATCAACAATATCACTGCAGAAATCGCATCTTCTAATGGCGGTATATCGAGATGCATCCATTTTATGTGATAAATCATTCAGCTCCTTCATAAAGGTTCTGATTTTTTCTTTATCAAATTCGGGAAAATCTCCAGGCCAATCGTTTTCATTGCCTAAACCCCAAATCATAATGGATGGATGATTGTAATGTTGCTCAATCATATTTTTTAACATCGTTCTGGCTTGTTGCTTATAAATATCGCCACCTAAACCTCCGCGGCACCAGGGAATTTCTTCCCAAACGAGAATACCCAAACTATCACAAAGATTTAAAACGATACGCGATTGCTGATAATGACCTAAGCGAATAAAATTTACACCCATTTCTTTCATCATTACCATTTCCTTTCGGATAAGGTCTTCTGTCATTGCAGCAGCTAAACCCGCCTGGTCTTCGTGGCGGTGCGTACCACGAAGCAACAACCGCTTTCCGTTTAGCTTAAAAGGCCCTTTTTCAACAAAATTTATATTTCTGAAACCGATTTTTTCTTCGCCTTTATAATTACTTTCTGAGGAGATGATTTCATATTGTACTGTGTATAGTGCGGGCTTATCTGGTGACCAAAGTATTGGTTTTTTAACTTCTATGTTTAATAACTGTAAATCTTCACTTATTTCGAATTTCTTATATGTTTCATTAACAATTTTTCCACTCGGATCAATCAGTTTTAATCGATAACTACCTCCTCCGTAATGATTTGGATTATAAAACCTGGCTTTTACGTTGAGCTTACCCAATTTACCGAGAGAATCTACCTCAGCTTTTGCAAACATTTTATCTATAGAAAGCGCTGGTAAATAAACTAAATTGAGGTAACGATAAATACCGCCATAAACATTAAAATCTGATAAATTAGAAGGAATCATTTCTAAATCCCTCGAATTATCGGTTCTTACCGAAATTGGAACTTTACCTTTGAACTGTTTTTTATAAACATCACTTTTCTTGAAAGCTTCAACAGCATCTGTAATATCAACTGTCCACTCATCGTAACCACCAACATGCGCTCCTACTTTTGTTGTATAAACATAAACCTCGGTTTTTTGTCCTGCACCTTCAAAATGTAGAATTGTTCTACCTTTTTGATAAGGATTTTCGACAGCCAACTGTGTTCGATACCAAGCTGGCCCTTGATAATAATTAACATCGGGATCTACCGCATCTTCTGCATTAACGCAATGCGGTAAAGTAACGTTTTGCCACAATGGAACAGATTCGGGGTTACCCAAACCTACAGGGCGAACAGACTCCCAAATGCCACCCAAATCTTGCTTAATAAATTCCCAGTTATTATTTAAACGTATGCTTTGCTGTGCCGACGATAAATAACTGATAAACAGAAAACTTATTAAAAATAAATATTTTATTTTTTTAAACATATTTTAGAATTAAACCTTTAAACGCAGTCGCTTTTTTTCTAAATAAGAAACAATACCAATTACCAAAAAAGCTATAAAAAAAGACCTTACTATACCACCAAACCCATTACTTAAAAATTTAGGAAAATGAAAATGAAACAGCGTGAAAACAGAGTAAAGTAAGTAAGGAATTAGGTAACAAGTTAAGGTGCTTGTACCTGCAGGCTTGATCACATTAAACCAATTATTTTTTCCTTTAATGTCAACCAGAAAAATTAGCAATTTAAAAACCAGAATGGTTATGCCCATGCAAATAAACACCCATGCAGGAGTTGCATATATTTTTGAAATTCCACCAGCATAAGGGCGGATAAACATGCCAATAGCAATTGAAATTAAACCTATTAATGCGAGCTGTATCCAAAAATCCCTATAATCCTTATTATTAACGAACCGAGTATATAGTAAGGAAATAATAATCCCACCTACCATTAAGGTAATTGATGAGGCATCTCCAATTATCCATAAGCGAAGATTTAATAAATTCATGTGAACACTGATATTTATTCCTGCAAACACGAGGAATGCCAAGATTAAAGCCATTAAATTTCCTTTACTAAGTAGAAAAACAAATGCAGATACCAAATAAGCCCATCCAATTATACCTAAAATACCCCACCAATGTGGTTTTAATCCTTCAACATGTGTTGCATTCCCCCCTCGATATATTAATGCGAGAATTGCTAAAAGCAAAACACCAGTAATAATAAACGCTAACTTTTTAACTTTTGAAAAACTTTGAGGATAATCTAACCATATCATAAAAAAAGAAATGGTAATCAGAATTGTATAAATTGAATAAGGTAAAAGTGCAGCTTCATTATTATAGTTTTCTAGATTAACTTGAAAAAATCCCATTACTATAAGCGCTGTTGATCTTAACAGAATATACATGGCGATTGAAGAAAACGGCTTTCCTTTATCTATTCTGCCTTTTATTGCAAACGGTAATGATAAACCAACAATAAACAAAAATGCTGGAAAGATGAGATCTGAAAAGCCCATACCGTCAACTTCTGCTTTAGTATGTTCTATCCATTCTGGAATATTTCGTACGCCTGCCACGTCGTTAACAAAGATCATTAAGAACATTGTTATCGCTCTTAATACATCAACTGATAAAATACGTACAGGTAAATTTTTCATGTTTGAGAATTAATATATCTTTCTTAACTGTATCGCGTTTAAGACAGGTTTTCCTATAATTTCATTAAATTCGACTGAAATACCTTTTCCGTTTTGAATGGTTAACCTTGTTTTTTTCTCTACTGCTTTTGTATATCCGAAATCTTTGGCCAGATTTAGTTGCTCGAGAAAAAGAACATTGTTAATTGTGACATTGAAAATGCGTTGTTCTTCTATCTCTTTTTTATGGTTATTATCTAAATTATAAGCTAAAGCCTCCTTAGTTTCGCCACCTACTAATTCAGCGAAATGCAGAACCAGTTCGTACTCTCCATCTGGCACATCGAATTTAAACTGCTTAATTCCTACTTGTTGGGTTTGATATACCGGATCATTATCTGTTTGAAGAATATTTTTATCGCTTCCATATAAAATCCTATTATTGGTTCCTTTGTACGCTTCTCCGCCTATCCAACCCCAACTACCTGTTTTGTAAGGTTGATCTGGTAACCATAATTGCTGATTTTTCTCATCAATATAAAAGCGTTTTGAACCTAAAAGGATGTTAATATTCTTAAAAGGGATTTTATCAGAAAATTTATAAGGTTGCAGCTGGAAATCAATATCAGCTTCATCGGTATTAAATCCCGAAACAACTTTAATCTGATTTATACCATCAATAAAAGAAACCTGCCATTCGCAAATATGATCTGTCGCTTCTTTAACTCCAAGGCTTTTACCATTCAAAAACAGCTCTGCACTTTTTTGGTTTGTAGCCACTTGTAAAGGTTGTGTGCTGGTTAACTTTAAAGAGTCGGCTATGCCTGCTCTGGTTTTCCATTGCGCAGAAGTAATTTTTAAATAAGGTTTATCAGAAAGATAAGCATGATAAAGGAAATAAGTATCTTTCGGTTGGCGACCAATGGTTAACAAACCCTTATTATTAATATGTGGCATGGTTTCCTCGCGGGTTTCAGAATTAAAATCGGCTAAATTCCAAGCCATTCCTCCACTTACAAATGGCCGCTCTAGCATTGCGTTTAAATACGTTTGATGAAATTTAGTAGCATATTCTACGCTTTTATCAAATCGAACTGGTTGAAAAGAACGAATTCTTGGATCAGCATCAGCACCGTATTCTGTAACTAAAAATGGTTTATCAGGTAATTCTTTATGATGGCGATCTAAAAATTTTCCGAAATCAGCTGGTATTCCAGAGTACCAACCTGAATATAAATTCCATCCAACAATCATTGGTATCTTCGTTAATCCAACTCTATTGTAATTATCAAAAGCCCCGTGGTTAACCAACATTGTATATCTTGATGGATCGAGTTTTCTGGTTAAGTCATCTAACTGTTGAGCCAATTCGCGGATATGATTGAAATAGATTTCCTGGCGAGGCTTATCATTTACAAACTTTGGGCGTAATAAAATTTCGTTCATGTAAGCCCAAATTACCACGCTTGGATGATTAAAATTTTGTTTAATCATTTCAGTTTGCATATTCAGGCTGTTGGTTGTAAAGGCTTCAGATTCGGTAATGGTATTAACCAAGGGCACTTCTACAGATGCCAGAATGCCTAACCGATCGCAGGCCTCCAATATTAGCGGATCTTGCGGGTAGTGTGCTATTCTTAAAAAGTTACCGCCCATTTGTTTAAGCAATTCCACATCTTTAGTTTGTAGTGCATCTGGAACAGCATTACCTAGACCTTCATAATCCTGATGGCGACTTGCACCAATGATTTTCAATGGTTTATCATTAAGAAAAAAACCTTTCTCTGCATCAAACTTAAACCATCTAAATCCTAATGGATTTGAAATCTGATCTAATACAACTTTTGAACCAGCATCACTTATTTTTGTAATAATTCGATACAAATAAGGATTTTCTGGCGACCAAAGTTTAGGTTGTTTAACAGTTTTAAAATCCTGAACTATTATTTTATTTTCTCCAGAAGCAATGCTAACAACTGAATTTTGTGAAGCAATTTCCTTACCGTCTGCATTTATTAAACGATTATTAATTTGAATCTTTTTAGTAGCTGCTGACGAATTATCTATTAAACTTTTAACCTGAATGCTTGCTAAATTAGCTGATACCTGTGGTGTAGTGATATATACACCCGAACTTCCATTATCATTTTGCGTAAAATGAACAGGTTCGGTAATTAACAAATTTACATTACGATATAAACCACCAAAAAAGGTAAAATCTGCAGTTAAAGGTGGAATATTTTCGTTAAAATAATTGTTTGCCCTAACTTCAATTACATCATCCGTAAAATTTAAAAACTTCGTAATGGAAACTGTAAATCTTGTATAACTCCCAATATGCTTACCAGCACTTTTACCGTTAATTAAAATTTCAGCCTCTTGAGCAACGCCATTAAAAACAAGAAAAATTTCTTTTCCCTTTGATGATTGATCTAATTTAAGTTTTCGTTTATAAATACCTAATCCACGATAATAACCTGGTGCATCGTCTAAAACATCTTTATCATTCCATGTATGCGGAATATTAACGTTTATTGATTGACCGTTTTCTTTTTGAAATGCCCAGCCATCGTTTAAGCTGATGAGCTGCCTTCCTGGATTTTGCGAAAAAGAATTTAAGGCAAAACTTAATATTGCGAACAATAAAAGTGTATTCTTTTTCAGTTTTAAGCTTTTTAACATGGATGATTTAAATGCTGATTATTTTATTAACCGATGTTTTAGTTGGTTAATGTGAAATCTTTTTCTAGTTTAATTTTATCTGATGCGGTACCAATCATTAGTTTGAAATCGCCTGCTTCTGCACCCCACTTTAATTGTTGGTTGTAAAAGGATAGTTTTTCTTTATCAATAGTAAAACTTATGTTTTTAGCTTCTCCAGCCTTTAAACTAACTTTTTGAAAATCTTTAAGTTCTTTTACTGGTCTAACTACTGATGCGAACTTATCTTGCAAATACAATTGAACAACTTCTTCGCCATCATATTTACCTGTATTTTTTAAAGTGAAACTCACGTTAATTTTATCGTTCATTGTAAATTGAGTTTTGCTAAACGATAATTCACTATAATCGAAAGTTGTATAACTTAAACCATGGCCAAATGCAAATCGAGGACTATTTGGCGAGTCCAGGTATGCTGATTTATAGTTTCTATCTTTATCGCTATTTGAAGGACGACCTGTACTTAAATAATTGTAATAAAGTGGAATTTGACCTTCGCTACGAGGGAAAGTCATTGGAAGTTTTCCTGCGGGATTATAATCGCCAAACAAAACATTTGCCATTGCATTACCAGCTTCACTACCTAACCACCAGGTATACATTATCGCTGGAACGTTATCGGCTGTCCAGTTAAAAATTAACGGACGACCCGCCATAAGCAACACCACAACTGGCTTACCTGTAGCTTGGATGGCTTTTATTAAATCTTCCTGAACACCAGGAATATGAATATTAGTTTTGCTTTTTGCTTCACCACTCATATCCAAAGTTTCGCCTGCAGCAATAATTACCACATCAGCTTGTTTAGCTACCTCTACAGCCTCTGCAAAACCTGTTTTTGAACTATCAGAAATTCCACAGCCTTTGGCGTATAAAAGTTCTGTTTTATCTCCTACTTTATTTTTTAACCCTTCGTACAAAGAAACCAGCTTATCGTTTTCCCATGCTATAGACCAAAAGCCCTGCATATCTTTTTCTGATTTTGCTAATGGTCCGATAACGGCTATCTTTTTTAAATCCTTAGAAAGAGGTAATGTTTGTTTTTCGTTTTTTAACAGTACTATACTTTTCTCTGCCATTTTTAATGATGCGGCTCTATTTTCAGCTGAGTTTAATTCCTTTTTTTCACGTTCTACATTACTGAAACGATAAGGATCATCAAACAGCCCCAATTCAAATTTCTTACGTAAAATTCTTCTAACAGCATCGTCTATTAATGCAACAGATACTTTTTTATCCTGAACCAGTTTAGCAAGAGATGGTAAATAGCTTCTACTTTCCATGTCCATGTCACTACCTGCTTTTATGGCTAATTCTGCTGCTTCAGATTTATTTTTTGCGTAACCGTGATTAATCATTTCCCCTATCGAACCCCAATCACTCACCACAAAACCTGTATACTTCCATTTACCTTTTAAAATATCGCGTTGTAGGTAAGTATTTCCTGTAGCTGGTATACCATTTAAAGTATTAAAAGAATTCATAAAAGTTGCCGCACCAGCATCGAGCGCAGCTTTAAAAGGAGGTAAATAAGTTTCCCACAAAGTATGTTCGCTCATATCTACGGCGTTATAATCTCTCCCTGCAATTGCAGCACCATAAGCGGCAAAGTGTTTTGCGCAAGCCATAATGGCATCAAGGTTTCCTAAACCCTTTCCCTGAAAACCATGAACGCGGGCTTTTGCTATTTGCGAACCTAAGTAAGTATCTTCTCCTGCGCCTTCCATTACCCTGCCCCATCGCGGATCGCGGGCAATATCCACCATCGGTGCAAATGTCCAATGTACACCAGATGCAGCTGTTTCTCTTGCGGCAACCCGTGCTGCATTTTCCATTTCAGCCAAATCCCAGCTTGCAGCTTCTGCTAAAGGAATAGGAAAAGTAACTCGGTAACCATGAATTACATCTAAACCAAAAAGCAAAGGAATTTTCATCCGCGATTGCATTGCAGCTTCTTGTACCTTTCTGGTTTCGGCAGCTCCTTTTACATTTAACAGGGAGCCAAGTTTACCTTCTTTTATATCCTTTAACTTATTTGGATTGTTGGTAATTGGACCAGTTGCATCGCCTCCAGTATATTGATTTAGCTGACCAATTTTTTCATCCAAAGTCATCAGTTTTAAAACTGAATCGATTTTCTTTTCAATTTTTTTATCCTGCGCTAAAGCATCTGTAAAGGGAAATGCTAAAAGAAGTGCAAACGGAAGATATTTTTTCATATTTATTTATCTTGAAATTTGGAAAGCCTTATTTATATTTTTCTTGCATTTGATTGTAAAAGTTTTTAAGCACAAAATAGGCTTTCTTCTTTTTGCCTGTTTCGGTCATAACCCCTTTACGGTTCCAAAAATTTTGGTAAACTGGATGTTGTCTTCTCGGAGAGCGGAAATCAGCTAAAATCCATGGAATGATACCACGAAGTGACGATATTTTGCTTAACATAGTCAGCTGGTTTTTATATAACGCTTCCTGATATTCTTCACTCCATCGTGTGTTTTCATCAGCATGAAAACCGCCTAATGCATCGCCCCCAAACTCTGTAATTACTACTGGCTTATTGTATTTAATATTAAAATCATATTTGGTAATTTCGCTTGGTACACCGCCAAAATACCAGCCAGCGTATTCGTTAAAGCTTACCAAATCTATCTTTTCACCAAGTGGATCATTCAGAATCATGGTATTTCCTTCACGGTGAACTTCTAATGCCGCAGCAACAAGTCTTGTATCATCTAAAGATCGTGCAGTTTCTGCCAGATTACTCATAAAACTAAGTCTAGGTGCGCTTAATGGTGTTTCGTTACCAATTGACCAAACTACAACACTGGCTCTGTTTTTATCACGAGAAATTAAATCGGTTAACTGTTGTTTTGCATTTGCATATGTAACTGGATTTTCCCAGCTGATGGTCCAGTAAACAGGAACTTCAGCCCAAACCAGTAAACCCATTTCATCGGCCAGGCGAATCATTTCTTCGTTATGAGGATAATGAGCCAAACGAACGTAATTACAGTTCAAATCTTTAGCCCATTGCAACATCATACGCATATCGCCTTGCGAACGTAAACGACCCTGCAAAAGCGGATTCTCATCATGCATAGAAATTCCGCGAAAGAAAACCGATTTTCCATTTAGTAAAATACTATCGCCCTTTACTTCAATAGTTCTGAAACCAATTTTATCTTCAATATTTTCATTTGCAGATTTAATATTTACTGTATAAAGCTTAGGGTTTTCTGGCGACCAAAGGCTAAGGTTATTCCAAATAAAAACCTCACTTATTTTACCTTCGCTATCTGTTTTATAATCTTTTTTAAGATTTAATTCGGGAATAGAAACCGAAACTTCCTGACCTGCAAAAGCATCAGCAAGTTTTAAAGAGAAGCTAATTGAATTGTTACTGCCCTTTTCAAGCTGCATTTTGTAATCAGCAATAAAATGCTCGGGTAATTCTGCTAAATAAACATCGCGGGTTATGCCTCCATAATTCCACCAATCGGTATTAACAGTTGGTATTTCATCAGGTTTCCTTGTATTATCGGCCTTAACAACCAATGAGTTATTTCCAGATTTTAATTTCCCTGTTACTTCAAATTGAAATGGCGTAAATCCCCCTTTATGGATACCCAATTTTTTGCCATTCAGGTAAACATGAGCTTCATAGTTAACAGCACCGAAATAAACAAAATAACGCTTGCCTTTTTCTGGCTGTGCATTAAATTTTCGTCTTAACCATACAGTGCCTTCATAAAGTTCGAGTTTTTCTGATTGTGAGTTCCAGTCGCCAGGAACATTCATTTGAGGCGAACCATCAAAATTGTATTCTATTAATTCACTTTTATTTACCTGTTCTTTATCATCAAAAAAACCTCCCGTACCAGTTTTCGTTTGGTCAAATGGTTCGTGTCTGTAATCGTAAAATCCATTTTCATACGGATCTACAATATAATTCCATTTACCATTAAGGCTTTGAATTTTACGGGCCTGAATATTTTGAATAGAGCTAACCTGAGCAAAACAAATTGAAGAAAACAGTGAGAGGCAAATTATAAAAACTCTAGAAATAGATTTAAGCATAACGTATTGTTTTAAAAAATGATTAATAACGTAAAACTAATAATTAATTAGTGGACGGTATTGCCACCGCCCACTAAAATTAACCTAAATTTAATTTAACAATTAATAACCAGCATTTTGACCTAAAGCAGGCGCCCTATTTAATTCATTTTGAGCAATTGGATATAAATAGTTTTTTGCAGTAAATACTCTGTTTTCTACAACAAAAGGTGTGTAGGTAAAGGTATTTGTACCAGTTTGAATAATACGCATTCCGCTTACGGCTTTATTGAAAGTCGATTCTCCTTCCTTCCATCTTCTAACATCAAAAAAGCGGTGTTCTTCAAAACATAGCTCTACTCTACGTTCGTTACGAATACGCTTACGTAGCTCAACCTGAGTAGGTGCTACATAACCGTTTCCTGCTGGATTAGTTGTTTGCAATGCAGGCATAGCTACACCGCTACGGGCACGAATTAAATTAATTGAAGAAAGTACTTGTGGCATTGCGCCAACACCTTGTGCCTCGTTTAAAGCTTCGGCATAATTTAGCAATATCTCTGCATATCTAAAAAATATCCAAGGACGACGAATATTAGTTGTAGTGCCTGCCCAAGATGCGCTTTCACTCAAGTATTTACGCATATAATAACCAGTTTTTGTTGCATTTACATTTAAATTCAGTCCGTCTTTACCACCAACGTAAGTGTCAACTGTTTTACCTTTAAATGTAGAGCCATTGTACATTATCGCAAAATTTAAGCGAGGATCGCGATTGGTGTAAGGAGCACTAGCTACATATCCTGAAGCAGCATCCGTAATCGCTCTGCCAGTTCGCATTTCAAATGCATCAACCAAATCTTGTGTTGGGTTTGTTCTGCCGTTTGCTGCGTCGTAACTAATTGGCGCATTGTTAGTTTCAATTGTAACGGTATTCAATGTACTTGTTGCAAAAATGGTTTCTGCATTAAATGCCCCCACGTTCCAAAGCCAAATATTTGGATAAGATGTGTAAATGCTGTGTTTACCGGTATCCATAACTCTTTTAGCAGCATCAGCAGCTAATTGCCATTTTGTTAAATCATTTGATGGATTGTATTGTGGACTAGCAGCGTACAACAATAATCTTGCTTTTAAAGCCATTGCTGCAGTTTGTGTTGCTCGTCCTCTATCTGTTGTTCTCCATTCTGTTGGCGATAAAGGTAGTCTTGAAATTGCCTCTTCACAATCATCTGATATTTGCTTTACACACTGATCAAATGTATTTCTTGGTAAATCCAAGTTATCATCTACAGCCAGCGTACGTGTAACAATTGGAAAAGAGCCATAGCGTTTTAGCAATTCAAACTCAAAAAAAGCTCTCAAGAATAATGCCTGCCCTTTTAAACGGGCAACTTGAGCTTCATAGGTTTGATTTGCTGGTACGTTTGCTGGTAACAACTCATCAATTGGGATAATTGCACTTCCATCAACTTTCTCTAAGAACATGTTCGCCTTACGGATGCCTACATACATATCAGAATAAACATCATCAAAAGTTCTTACAGGACTCCATGTTCCGTTGTTATAGGTATTAATTGTGGAGTTTAAGTTTGAGTTAACAGCTTCATCACTCCCCGAGGCTAAAATTGCACCATCGGTTAAGTTATATCTATCGGTTAAAACCGAATAAACATTATTTAAGAAGTTTCTTGCATAATCAGGATTAGCCCAAAGTTGTGCTTCTGTGATATCATTTGTTCCACTAAAAGAACCATCTTGCAAGAACTCTGATTTTTTACATCCAGCGAAATAAATTGCTGTTGTAAATAAAACGATATAGAATATATTTTTTTTCATTTTCTGCTCAATTAAAATTTCAGATTCATACCGAAAGAATAAATTTTCATATATGGATAAGAGGCACTATTGATACCACCAATGCTTGATGCATAACCCGATTCTGGCAATTCTGGGTCGACTGGTAAACCATTAAGTTTATCGAAGGTAAGTAGGTTTAATCCACTAACAAAAAACCTAAGCTGGCTTATTTTTAATTTTTTAAGGGTTGAAGCAGAAAGACTGTAGCCTAACTCTACATTTTTCAATCGAATGTAATCGCCTGAACGGATCCAAAAATCTGAGTTGGCTGTGTTGTTTCCACGATCAGATAAAAGTAATCTAGGAAATTGTGCATCCGTAGTTGTTGGTGTCCATCTATCCACACTAAACTGATTTAAGAAACCGTTATTGGTGGTTCCAGCATTTACAAGCTGCTGAATGTAAATAGAACGGCCACTTGTTCCCTGAAATAAGAAGTTCATATCTAAATTCTTAAATGCTAGTGAAGCTCCAAAACCAAAGTATGCTTTAGGTACAAAATTGAAATCGGTTCTAACTCTATCCAAGTCGTTAATAATTCCATCACCATTCTGATCAACATATCTGATATCGCCTGGCTTTACATCTCTTGATAAAAGTTGTTTCGGTGCAGCATCAATTTCTGCCTGACTTTGAAAAAGCCCCTTTGATATTAACATGGTACTAATGTATCCAGGATTTGTTGATGCGGTAGCAGAAGGCGCAATTACACTGGAGATTGGATGACCCAAAGCTTTTTGATATTCAGGTAAATTTGCGGCTTCGTTAACCGCTAAAATTTTACTGGTATTGTAAGTAAAATTACCAAACACATTAAGATTAAAATCACCTAATTTTTTACCATAATTTATCCCCGTTTCAAAGCCTCTATAAGATGCTTCTCCTTCATTTACATAGGTTAAGGTTTGCCCTAATAAACTTGGTAACTGAGAAGCAGTTGCTAGATTTTTTCTATCTTCATAAAAATAATCGGCACTAATTGATAAAGATTGTTTTAACAATTTGGCATCGAAACCAATACTGGTTTTATATGCTTTTTCCCAGGTTAAGAAAGGATTTGCCGCAGCCAGCTGTGCCGTGCCACCTACATTAGTAAAGCCTGTACCAAAAGTATAACCAGTTGCGCTTCTGCTGTAGAAATTATTGAATGCAAATCTTCTGGCAGAACCAAGGGCATCGTTACCAACCAAACCATAAGATGCCCTTAGTTTTAAGAAATCAAGAACTGAAGCACTTCCTTTCATAAAACTCTCGTCAGAAATGATCCATCCTCCAGATATTGCTGGAAAAAAGCCATATCTATGTCCTGGAGCAAAGTTTTCAGATCCAGAAAAAGATCCAATTACATCTACAAAATAACGCTCTTTAAAATTATATGATAAACGGTTCGACCAGCCTTCACGTCTAATATCCAAGAAGCCAAATTGTGAATAGTTTTGTCTAGATACTCGCGTGGAGAACTTAATGCCATGTTGACCAAAAGTTCTGTCGTAATCCAAGCCTGCCCAAAATTCACTTTTCCTTAAATTACCAGAGAAAGCATTGGGTAAATAATCTACATTTTGTGCCGTTCCGTAAGTTTGATACACATTTGTTGGTAAAAGTTCTTGCGTTGCATAAGATTGCGTAAAACCCGAACGGTATAAACCAGCAATATCATAAGCGTAGTACACTTCTGCGGCTAAACCTTTCAATACGCCATCCATCTTCTGCCTGGCACTGATAGTCGCAATCATATTACGGGTTAAATCTGTACTTGCACCTGCCGACTCTAACATTGCCAGCGGATTGCTTGATGTAAAAATCGATGTACCACCATAAGAGCCATTTGCGTTAAGAACTGGAAATGCATTTGGAGGTGTAGAATAAACAGCACTTAGAAAGTTTCCAGTACCTGCAGCAGGGAAATTTAATGTACTAATCCGACCACCAATATCTAAAGCCACATCTAAATTTTTATTTACATGCAGATCAATATTTGTTCTTAAATTATAACGGGAGAAATCTGTATTTGCATCGTAAGTTTCATTATTTCCGCCCTTATAAAATCCGCCTTGATTAAAGGCACTTAATAAAGCATAATACTTAATGAACGCATTTCCACCAGAAACTGATGCTACATAACGTTGAGTTGGAGCTACAGTTTTTGTAAAATCACGTACAAAGTTATTGTTGGGATATTTGTATGGATCACTTCCGCTTTGGTAGGCTTGTAAAGCTGTACCATCGTAAAAAGATGTACCGCCACTATTTATCGAAGCTTCGTTATATAAATTAGCATAGGTGTACGAATCTAATGGTTTAGTTACCTGTAAAGGAGCTTGTAAGCCTACTTGTCCATCAAAAGATACTTTGGTAGAAGTTGCACTTCCTCTTTTCGTTTTAACATAAATTACACCGTTTGCCGCATACATACCATACCAAGCTAATGTTGCGGCATCTTTTAAAACACTAATACTTTCAATTTCGCCCAAATCCATTGATCTGAAATCTCTTTCAATACCATCTACTAAAATTAATGGGTCTTGATTGCTATTATATGATGATCGTCCGCGGATTAAGAAACTCGCAACATCATAACCTGGTTGTTGAGAACCACTTGGGTAAATTGCTAAACCAGGCATTCTACCTGCAAAAACATTGGTTAACGATGAAGATGGAATTTGAGGAAGTGCATCAGCAGAAACTGTGCTAATTGATGCTGTAATTTCTCTTCTTTTTCTCACTCCGAAAGGAATGTAAACGTTATCATCATCACCAGCGTCAACCAAAGCTTTAGATAAAACAACCTGATCTTTGTTTACTTCGGTAGCTGGCTTTATAATCATTTTATAGCCGATAAATTTAAATACCAAAACATCGCTGGTACTTGCATCTATAGTAAATGAACCATCAGCGCCAGTAGTTACCGATTTATTCCTTTTATCTTCTTGAATTGTCACCACAACACCAGGAAGTGGTTTTTTATCCTGATCGACAACTTTACCTTTAACAGTTATGTCGGCATCTGGATTTTGTGCATATACATTGATTGTACCTACAAGGAAAAACAGTAAGCACGCTATATATCTTATTTTTGCTAAATTCATTATTAATAATCTTTTTAAAATAACACTAATAGATAACTATTCCCACCCTGGGTTTTGGATTAATACGCCTTTACTTTTGTAAATTTCTGTACGGGGAATTGGGTATAAATTCTGTTTATCTGTCCACGACTTTTGAAAACCAGCAGCTAAAACAAATGGTGTATAAGTAAATGACCCATTGGTGTTTCTGATTACTTCCATGCCTTTCATAGGCACAGCAATGGTTTGGGTTCCATTTTTCCAACGCATTATATCGTACCAGCGATGATCTTCAAAAGCAAGTTCAATTGCTCTTTCGTGTCTAATTACGGTGCGCATTTCATCCTGAGTCATGTTGGCTTTTAATCCGTAAAGATTATCTGCACCAGGATCTATTCCTGCTCTTTTTCTGATTAATATTAGCTGATCGTAAACAGAGGCATCTGGTCCAACTGCTTCATTTTGAGCTTCAGCATAATTCAACATAATTTCACCATATCTGAAATAGATATAATTTAGCAATGTTGTGCTACCACCCACAGTTCGGTAAACTTCTGGCCAGTATTTTTTACAGTAATATCTGGTTGCAGTGTAAGTTATGGTTGTATTATAATCTAATGCTCCTGCTGGAGTAGACCACATTTGAATTCTACGGCCCTGCCACGGTCTGTCGTTGAATATTATATTTGCATAAAAACGTGGTTCTCTGTTTAGATATGGCTGTTGAGGATTGTAACCAGATGTTGGATCTGTTATCGCTTTTCCGTTTGCCATTTCATACATATCTACATGGTTTTGAGTAGGATTCATTTGTCCTTGTGCACCACCAGAACCTGGCGACATAGAGAAATCCTGCATCATTTCACCTGCTAATGGTGTGTTCCCCTTAATTCTTATCATAATGTACTCAGGAGATGAAGGAACGTTTAACAAGTCTTCGTAAGAAGATTGCAGCGAATATCTTCCATCCATTAAAACAGCAGCTGCATCTGCTGCCGCTTTCCATTTTGCTTTATCTCCAGTAGCATTATTAAGCGGGCTGGCAGCATATAAGAGAACTCTTGCTTTTAGGGCCTGAGCAGCACCTTTTGTTGGTCGGCCATACATCGAAGCAGTGTAATCTGCATCGTTACCTAGTTTAGCAACCGCTATCTCTAAATCTGCTAGAAGGTATTTCGTAACTTCATCAAAAGAACTTCTTGGCAAATTAAGTTCATCATTCACTTCATATACCTTATCCACTATCGGTACTCCGCCAAATCTTTTTGTCAATTCAAAATAAGAAAGGGCTCTCAAAAATCTCATCTCGCCCTCTACCCTTACTGGATCGAAAATTGAAACTGTTGCTGGTGGTGCTGGAGGAACACTTGATAGTTTTGCCAGCATTTTCGTTTCAATTGCTATACCAGCATACATCAAATTCCATATGGCCCCAATATCATTTAGAGATGGACCGGTAGAATGTTCGTGATATAAACCTCTGTTTAAAGATGTAATTGAACCTTCAGAGTTACCTGATACAGCTTCATCAGAAGCCTGAGACGTGCAACCACGATGATCATTAAATCGCACGTATTTATTAATTACATAATTATATGCATTATCGGCAAATTTAGCCGCTTGTGCGGGATCTGCAAATATCTGTTCTTCATTTAATGCTACTCCAGGTGTCCTTTCTAAAAAGTCCTTTTTACAAGAAACACTAGAAAGTATTAAAGTAAAGATGATTGTATATTTTAAATAGTTTTTCATGTTCTTAAAAAGTAAGATTTAAACCTAAGTTGTAAATTTTAGAGGTTGGATAAAGCGCTTGTAGTGGGAAAGCTGTATTTATCGTATTCACATTTTCGGGATCTATATAGAACTTGTATTTTGTCCAGGTGTAAAGATTTTGTCCTTGTAAGTAAATCCTTGCATTTGCTATTTTAATAGCTTCAGCCCATCTTTTTGGTAGAGTCCATGATAATTCGGCGTTTCTAATTTTTAAGTATGCAGAATTTTGTAACGTAAAATCATTTAGAGCATAATTTAACGATGCTGTACCTCGAGCGTGCAGTGCTGGCCACGTGGCAGTAGCAGCTGTTGCTGGGGTCCAGGCATCAAGCATAAACGGATACATTTGCTGTCCGTTATTTTGCTCATTTAAAATTACATTTGAGCTAACATTCGCTACGCCTTGAAATAAAATGGAAAATGAAAACCCTTTATAACTTAATCTTGGGCTAAAGCTGTAAACATATTCAGGTGTATTGCTATAGCCTATAGCTTTTTGATCGAGCGTAGTAATTTGTCCGTCTCCATCCAAATCTTTCATTTTCAAATCGCCTGGAATCGGACTAAAACCTTGCTGTTTTGGTGATGCAGCGATATCTGCGGCAGATTGATAAAAACCATCTGTAACGTAACCGAAAAACTGTCCAACGCGTGTTCCTTTTCTTACCGATGCTTCAGGCATTCCATCTGGCTCGTCGTTTTCAAGAATTTTATTTTTAGCAAAACTGATTTGAGCATTTAATCCAACGGTTAATTGTCCAAACTGTTTTTGGTAATCCATCTCAACCTCATACCCTTTGTTGTACACAATACCTTTATTTAACTTAGGGTAAGAGTGACCAAATAACGCAGAACCACTTAATGAATTGGTTAGGATATCACGACGAGTTTCATCAAATATATCCACATTCAGTTTTAAGGAATTTTTAAAGAAGATACTTTCTATTCCTAAATTTCGCTTTGTTCCTGTTTCCCAGGTTACCGCGTTATTTCCCAAGTTTGTGTCTCCGATAAAAAGTGTTGGAAAATTACTTATCGATAAAGGATTACCAAAGGGTGCCTGAGTATTTGCAGAATAACTTGTTAAATAGAGAAAACGTAAATCTGATATCTTATCGTTACCTACTAAACCATAACTACCTTTAATTTTAAAGTAATTTAAAATGTCGTTTTTCTTCCAGAATGGTTCATTGGTGAGTGCCCATGCTGCAGAAGCCGCTGGGAAAAAACCATACCTTAAACCTTTTGGAAAATTTTCTGAGCCGTTATAACCTGCGTTAAACTCAGCAAAATATCGTTCCTCATAATTATAGGCAACACGAGAAGCTAAACCTTGAACTGCTCTTGGCGGTGCGGTAAAAGCCGTTTCTCCAGTAGTTCGTACTAGCTGTCGAGTTCCTAATAATAAGCCAGTTACGCTGTGTTTACCGAAATGTCTATCATAATAAAAACCTGTTTGCAGGTTCATGTTGGTACTTCCCGAAGTTACCCCCCCACCTTGAACAGCACCAAGAGGCTCATCACGATTCCTCGTATCGGTTGATAAAGTTGAAGTTCCTGTTGCTGCATTATAAACATAAGCTGCCCAGTTTGCATTTCTTCGCTCAACGTTGTTATAGTAAGAATCGTAACCAAAGTTAGTTTTGAATGACAAACCTTTGGTAATAAAACCCAACTTATAATCAATATTAAAAGTACTTTCAATCGTATTTATATTATCGTTACGGGTACCAAAACGGGTTAGTATCGCGTAAGGATTCCAAATGTTGGTTCCAATATTTGGATTTGCCGTAATTCGGCCATCGGGCAATGTTACAGGATAAGCATAAGCTGGAACCTGTAAAATACGAGAAATCATTCCTTCAATCGTATCGTAAGAAAAAGCAGACGAGGATAGAAGACCAGCTGGCTGATAACGATCTGCAAAGCGACCGCCTAATTTTAAACCAACAGTTAAATCTTTATTTAAAGTAAAATCTAAATTTGATCTGAAATTATAACGATTGTAATTAGGAACCGTATTGATGCCATAAGGTGATTCAAATTTCTTAAATATACCATCTTGAAAAGAATAGCCTGCTGATACGAAGTATTTGGCAATTTTTGTTCCTCCGTTTATATTAATATTATGTTGAGTTTGGGTATAATATTTTTTAGTTAGATAATCGAACCACCTCACGTCAGGATGCCCAAGTGGATCAGAACCATCAGCAAACTTTTGTAAATCATCACTTGTAAAAAACGGTGCCTTCCCATCATTTGTATACGATTGGTTTAGCATAACCGCACTATCATAGGCTCCAGATCCAACAGCTAAACCAGTATAAGTTTGTTGGGCCAAGTTGCCTGTATAAGTAACCTTTGGCTTACCGATTTTACCCACTTTGGTGGTAATAACAATAATACCATTTGCACCTCTAATACCATAAATGGCGGTTGAAGCCGCATCTTTTAAAACTGTAATGGTTTCAATCTCATTCGGATCTACATCAGAAAAGCTTGGTCGCTCTATTCCATCAACCACTACAATTGCCGCATTGTTACTACCATAAGTAGCCACACCCCTCACTTTTAAAGATGCACCATCAGCCCCTGGCTGACCGCTTGTTTGCACCGCGATTAATCCAGGCAAACGTCCAATTAAGCTATTTGTTGGATTTGGTGTTGGCGATTTCATAATTTCCTCAGAATTTATTTGAGAAACAGCGCCTGTTAACGTAGATTTTTTCTGAACGCCATAGCCTACAACCATTACCTCTTCCAAGCCTTGGGTATCTTCTTCGAGACTTGTATTTATAGTTGTTTTACCTCCCGTTTGAAGTTCTTTTGTTGTATATCCGATACTTGCGAATACAATTGTTAAATTACCATTAGAAACACTTAAGGAAAATTTTCCATCCTCATTAGTAGCTGTGCCGTTTTGGGTTCCTTTAACCCTTACACTTACTCCAGGAATAGTTTCTCCTTTACTATCTCTTACTGTTCCTGTTAATGTTGTTTGTGCAAAAATTTCAGAACAATTAAAAAAAAGAAAAAATGCTAACGAATAAAGAATTTTCTTTCTTAAATCAAGCTGGTAGATAAAGAGAAGTTTTTCTTTAAAAATGTATAGTTTATCCATAATTAATTATATTGTTTATTTGGTTTTATTTTTCTGTTTTATAAATACCTGCATAGAGATTTCTTAGCAAAAAAAATGCAAAAAAATAGCCCCTTGCAGTTTATAACCGCATTTCTTTTGTTAAAGAATTTTAAGAAATCTGTTTTTTGTGCGCTAAATTAAATCAATTGGTAGAGCCAAATGATGATGAATTTAACGGACTTTTTTTCTAGTGGGAAGTAGTGATTTGTGCATAGTTATTTGGTTAGTTGTGATTATTAATAACGAATGTATAAAACGGAGGATTATAAAATCACTCTTAAATGGCTAAAAACAACGAATACTCATTGCATATCTATTTCAAACGTTTGAAATAATTTCCAAAATTTTTCTTATCTATGCAATGGAGATTGGAAAAGAAGATGAATAATACGCCCGTTACGTTAAAATTTTTGGCAGAAAAGCTAAAAATGTCAGTATCAACAGTATCTAAAGCGCTTAATAACTACCCTACAATTAATGAATATACGAAGAAACGTGTTCAGGAAATGGCTCGCGATTTGCATTTTACGCCTAATAAATCGGCCATTAATTTAAAAGAACGTAAATCGAGAATTATAGGTATTATTCTTCCTAATTTATTAGACCATTTTTTTACCCGAAGTATTTATGGCGTTGAACAATTTGCTATGCAGCATGGGTACAACGTTATCATTGGGCAATCTCACGATGATTTAGAGAAAGAAATTCAATTGGCCAATATGCTTTTAAAAAGTAGGGTTGATGGGTTGATTGTAGCAATTTCGAAGAACACCCAAGATTTTTCTCACTTCGATCAGTTTGAGCAAATTGGTTTGCCTGTTGTTTATTATACCCGTAACCCAAGTTTTAACTTAAACTGTCATAAAGTTTTAGGAAATACTTTTCAAGGATGTTACCAGGCTACAAAGTTTTTAATAGATAGAGGCCACAAAAAAATTGCTTATTTAGGTGGGCCAAAAATGATCAACTTTACACACGATCGGTTTAATGGTTATATTAATGCCTTAAAAGATAATAATGTTTCTTTTGATGCCACTTTAGTTGCGTACACAGATTTTGATAAGGAAAATACAATAACAGCCATTAAAAACTTATTTGCCGATCAAAGCAATATGCCTACGGCTTTGGTTGCTTTTAAAGAGCCTATATTATTTGATGCTGTGAAATACCTGAGAAGTATTAATCACCCAAAATTTAATGAGTTTGAATGCGTTGGTTTTGGAAACAATTCCTTTATCAGCTATTTGGATTCCCCCCCTATTGCATCGATAGAAGAAAATCCTGAATCAGTTGGTGAAAATGCCATTAATCTGCTTCTAAAATTAATTAATAAGGAAATTGACATGGAAAATTATCAAAAAATAATGGTTGATTGCAAACTAGTTATTCACGATTCGAACTAAACTTTACGGAAAGTTTTTGTCATCGCAGCAAATTAGCCCTATCTTGCAAACTTAATGGCACTATATTTTACATCTATAAATTCTGGAAGCAACGGTAATTGTTATTACATTGGTAATAAAGAAGAAGCTGTTTTAGTTGATGTTGGTTTATCTTGCAAAGAAGTAGAAAAAAGGATGGCAAGACTTGGTTTAAGTCTTCAGAAAGTCAAAGCTATTTTTATTTCGCACGAACATAGCGACCACATCAGAGGTTTAGCTGTATTATCAAAAAAATACAACCTTCCAGTTTACATTACCACAAACACTTTAAAAAGCAGTAAACTGGTTTTAAATACAGATAATGTTTTCACATTTACACATCTCGAAACCATTAGCATTGGACAATTAAAGGTCTGCGCTTTTTCGAAATTTCATGATGCGGCAGATCCATTTAGCTTTACCGTTGAATATAAGAATACAAGAGTTGGAATTTTCACTGATATAGGATCGGTTTGCGATAGGTTAATCTCGCAATTTAAAAATTGCCATGCAGCATTTTTAGAGGCAAATTATGATACCGATATGCTGGAAAACGGACGATATCCCTATCACTTAAAAAGAAGGATTACAAGTGGAAAAGGACATCTTTCGAACAAGCAAGCTTTAGAGTTATTTCTTAACCATAAGCCAGATTACATGAGCCATCTTTTACTCAGTCATTTATCAAAAGATAATAATGACCCTGTTTTGGTAGAAAAGTTATTTAAAGACGTTGCCGATAAAACTTTTGTAACTGTAGCCTCTCGTTATAACGAAAGCGATATCTATTTCACAGCTCATCAAACTGATACAATAAACGAATATAACTTCGACCCACTACTTTACAAACCTGCACAACTTAATCTATTTTAAATTGAAAAATACCAAGTATTAGGTATTGTTTTAGCCTCATTATTTATAGAGGTTTGTTTCGTTAGGAATAAATCAACGGGACGATTTAAAATTAACATCAAAAAAGGGATTAATTAATTTTAATCTCTTTTTTTTGAAACAAATTTATTTCTTGATGGTTATATTAAAACTTCATAAATAGTTTGTTTGGTTTATTGGGGCTTATGGATTTAAGCCCCTTTCTCTTTTCTACGCAACCATATATTTATATCTAAACTAAAACATTTTATAGTTTGCTAGAATCAGTCCCAAACTGTGTATAATTAAACCATTGTAAAACTGAAATATGAATATTCCTTGTTTTAATATTTAGTGAATGTAATCGTTAAAATTAGTCTGATATTTTATATAAAATATGCATACGATTTCATTATATTTGAAATGTATTTAAATACAACCAAACAAACGATTAATTACCAAATAGACCTAAGTTGTTTCATAAACAGCAACAATTATCCTATTTTTTAAAAAACAAAAGCTATCATTTATTTGATAATTTTTGATGTGAATTTAAGTCGACAACTCTCAATCATGACTAACAAAAAAAACAATTCAAGCCATCCAGTCGGGCAACTTGCACGAACTTTTTTCTATACTTCTGCAATAATCAGCCTATCATTATCTGACATGGTTTTGAGAAAAAATTAAATAAAATATGTTAAATTTAATAGTAGTCATATTATGCTATTAAATTGCAAAATACAGTAATCATCATTTTTTTATTATAAAGCTTTATTATTTAAGCTATTGCAATATTTAAAAATATGTTTTCAACCCAAAAAGACGCATCGGAAAGCGACATTATCATAATGCTTAATACCTTAATCTACAATACTGTTGAGCAGTATGGTAACGAGGTTGCCGTAAGCTTTAATGGTATCTCAATTTCTTATGATCAATTAAATAAAAAAGCTAACCAACTTGCTCGTTTTTTAATTCAGAAAAACATTAAACCGAATGATAGGCTAGCATTATCTACGGAGCGTTCAATAAATACAATCATTTCTTTACTCGCTATTATTAAAACTGGGAGTGCCTACGTACCTGTAGATTTAAGCTATCCAAAAGATAGAGCAAATTTTGTACTCGCTAATTCTGAAGCAAAATTCTTTTTAATATCGAGCAAAAACGTTTCAAAATTTGATGATTCAGACTGCGAAACTTTAATAATAGAAGACATCTTAAATTATTCAAAAGACTTATCGGATGAAAATTTAGATGTAAAAACAGAAAAAGACAGCCTAATTTATATTTTACATACTTCTGGTACCACTGGTATACCGAAAGGTGTTTGCATGGGACAAATGGCAATGGTTAACTTATTGCTATGGCAAAAGGAAAAATCGATAGCCGTCCCTAAAACTAAAACTTTACAATTTTCTCCTCTTAGTTTCGATGTTTCGTTTCAAGAGATTTTCGCTACTTTAACAACTGGCGGTCATTTAGTTCTTATCTCAGAAGATTTAAGATTAGATGCTTACATGCTTTTAAATTTAATTAAAGAACAAGAAGTAAACAGAATATTTCTTCCGTTTGTTGCCTTGCAATCTATTACAGAAAGTGCAATTGCAAATGATATTTTTCCCTCATCGCTAAAAGAGGTAATGACTGCAGGCGAGCAGTTAAAAGTTACGCCTCAGGTGATTAGCTTTTTCACAAAAATACCAGGTTTAATATTATATAATCAATATGGGCCTACTGAAGCACATGTTGTAACTGAGCTTAAGCTTACTGGAAATCCTTCTGAATGGCCAAATCTGCCAAACATTGGCAAAGCCATTTACAATACTAAGATCTTAATTCTCGACGAAAACTTAGAAGAACTACCCAGCGGAGAAATTGGCGAACTTTGCATTAGTGGTGTTTGCTTAGCAAACGGCTATTTAAATTCGGCAGAAATGACTGCCGAAAAATTTGTGTTTATACCAGAATCGAATACCAGAATATACAAAACTGGCGATCTTGCTTTAATTCTTCCTGATGGGAATATCGAATTTTTAGGAAGAAGAGATCTTCAAATTAAAATTAGAGGTTACAGAGTTGAACTTGGAGAAATCGAAGTTGCTTTAGCTCAACAAAAAGACATAAAACAGGTTGCTGTTGTTTTAAGAGAGGATTTACCAGGAAGACAGGTTTTGGTAGCTTACTTAATCGGCGAAAAGGAGAACTATGAAGGAAATAAACTTCGTGAGTTAATGGCAAAATCTTTACCAGATTATATGCTTCCTGATGCATTTGTGTGGTTATCAGAATTCCCTAAAACAACAAGTGGAAAAGTTGATCGCAAGTTGCTCCCAAAACCAGATAGTAAAAGACCTGAATCGAACGTAATCTTTAAAAAACCATCAACCCAAAAAGAAATTGAAATTGAAAAAGTTTTAAAAAACATTTTCGGTTATGATAAAATTGGCGTAAATGATAATTTCTTTGAATTGGGTGGCAACTCTTTACTGGCTCAAAAAACCGTAGCCGAATTAAAGTCTTCATTTAACTATAGTTTACCTGTTACCAGGCTTTATCAATTTCCAACCATATCTGGAATAGCACAATACCTTGATAAAGTTAATTCTAAACAAAAAACAAGCAACACTAAAAGCACATCCACTACTACAAAAGATGTAGCGATAATTGGTATGTCGGGCAGGTTTCCTGGTGCCGATACGATTGAAGAGTTTTGGAGTCTTCTTTCTGAAGGTCGCGAAACCACAACATTTTTTTCTGAATGCGATTTAGACAAAAGCATACCCGACGAATTGAAAAATGATTCGAATTATGTTAAAGCAAGAGGAATTATAAATGATGCAGATAAATTTGATCCTGCTTTTTTCGGAATAAATGCAAAGCTTGCCGAACTAATGGATCCACAGCAACGTGTATTTCTAGAAGTTTCTCATGAGCTTTTAGAAAAAACAGGATATCTATCTTCTAAACACAAAGCTAAAATTGGCGTATACGCAGGCAATGGAAATAATACCTATTACGAAAACAATGTTTTGGGTCATCCAACCTTAATTAATAATCAAGGTAAAACGCAGGTTTTATCTGTTAATGATAAAGATTACCTCGCTTCGAGAACTGCTTATCACTTAAATTTAAAAGGTCCTGCTGTAAGCGTAAATTCTGCGTGTTCAACTTCTCTTTTAGCTGTTGCTACAGCGGTAAATAGTTTACGTGCAAATCAATGTGAAATTGCCATAGCGGGTGGAGCTAGTATTACTGCACCTATAAATAGCGGCCACATTTATCAGGAAGGCAGCATGTTAAGTGCCGATGGCCATTGTACACCATTTGATGATAATGCAACAGGAACGGTTTTTAGCGATGGTGTTGGCGCTGTTTTATTAAAGCGACTTGATGATGCTTTAAATGATGGTGATAAAATTTATGCCATTATAAAGGGTGTTGGAATTAATAATGATGGTTTTGGCAAAGGTAGTTTCTCTGCTCCAAGTACGGAGGGACAAGCGGGCGCTATAAGTGATGCAATTGCAGATGCGGGAGTAGAACCTTCTGAAATTAGCTACATTGAAGCACACGGAACAGGCACGCCTATTGGCGATCCAATTGAATTTGAAGGCTTAGTTGAAGCATTCGGCCCACAGGATAAAAATAATTTTTGTGCTATAGGTTCAGTTAAAAGTAATTTTGGCCATTTAACGCATGCCGCTGGTGTAGCAGGTTTAATAAAAACATGTCTGGCTTTACAGCACAAAAAACTTCCAGCATCTTTAGGTTACACTAAACCAAATCGCAATATTGATTTTAAAAACAGTCCATTTTATGTTAACAATACTTTTTCTGCCTGGGAAACCGATAACAAAAGAATTGCAGGCGTAAGCTCTTTTGGCGTTGGCGGAACAAATGTTCATGTAGTGCTCGAAGAATATGATAATATTATCGAAGAACCTGCAGAAAAAATGCCTGCTGAGCTTATTACTTGGTCGGCGAACTCAGAAAGCAGCAGAGAAAATTATGCAACAGCGCTTAATGTTTATTTAGATAAAAATCCTGATGCAGAACTCTCAGATATTTCTTATACCCTGCAAAAAACCAGAAACGATTATCGATACCGCAGGTTTTTAGTTGCTGATTCAGCTAATCAGTTTAAAGAATTACTAGAACAATCGAATGTAATAAACGATAATACACTTAATGAATTACCGAGCGAATTGGTTTTCACTTTTCCTGGGCAAGGTGCACAATACTTAAACATGGGTTTCGAACTTTATAAGCAGGAACCTGTTTATAAAGCTGCAATTGATGAGTGTGCTGGTATATTGAAAAAGTATATCGATACCGATATCAGAGCGATAATCTATGTAGAAAATACCTCTGAAGAAGCAAGTAATATCTTAAAAGATACGAAATATACTCAACCAGCCCTCTTTGTAACTGAATATGCTTTGGCTAAGCTTTGGATAAGTTGGGGAATTAACCCAACCATGTTATGCGGTCATAGTGTCGGAGAATATGTTGCAGCCCAGCTTGCAGGAATTTTTTCTTTAGAAGACAGTTTAAAATTAGTTGCTAACCGAGGTAGGTTAATCAGCGGATTACCTTCGGGTGCTATGCTTTCGGTACGAGAGAAAAGTGAAATTGTTGCGGATTTATTATTTGGTGATTTATCAATAGCAGCAATCAACAGTCCGAGGGTTTGTGTAGTAGCTGGACCTTTTGATCAAATCGAAGAATTTATAAAGCTTTTAGATAAAGCTGAAATTGCTAATAAGCAACTATTTACGAGTCATGCTTTTCATTCGAGCATGATGGATCCAATATTAGATGATTTTAGAAAAATTGTTTCGGAAGTAAAATTATTCTCCCCTGCTCTACCTATAATTTCTACCGTTACTGGAAAAATTTTAACTAACGAAGAAGCAACCGATACTGATTATTGGACGTTACATTTACGAAAAACAGTTTTATTCTCTAAAGCAATAGAAAATATTATTGATGGAGATTTACCATTATTTTTAGAGATTGGACCAGGCAATGTAACTGCTACTCTAATTAAACAAATTGCCGCTGTTAAGGCAACTAAAGTAACTTCGGTATCGAGCTTAGCGACTAAAGAGCACGAATACAGTTCATTGCTAAACGCATTGGGTACAATATGGGTTAATGGAATTAGTCCGAATTGGGATGATTTTTATGCAAACCAAAACCGAAGAATTGTAGATTTACCAGGATATCAATTTGATAAAAAGAGATATTGGGTAAGTGCTGTAACCTCGAAACCAACTGAAACAGAAGTTGTACCAGAACAAACCAAACAAAGTATACCATTAAATATTATTGTGATGAGAAAAAATAACCTGACAGAAAAAGTTAAGCAAATATTAGAAGATGCTTCAGGTATTGAAATGAGCAATATTGATCCGAAAAGAAATTTTCTTGAATTAGGACTAGATTCATTATTATTAACTCAAGTTGCTATTTCATTAAAAAGAGAATTTAATTTACCTATTACATTTAGAAAGTTAAACGAAGAATACGCTTCTATAGATACTCTAGTTGATTACTTAGATACAAATACACCTGCTGATGCAATACAAGAGCAACAATATGTAGCTCAAGCAGTTACACAACAACCTCTTGTTGCACCACAAGCTGTTCAATATATACAACAAAACGTAGCTTCAATGCCTGTTAATGATAGTGCACTTAGTTTAATTGCGCAGCAGTTAGAAATTCTATCTAAACAAGTTATGCTTATGCAAGGTGGTGCACCTGTATCTATCCAACCTACACGGGTACAAGCAGTTGCTACGAATAATACTGCAAAAACACCAGAGTTAAATAAAACTTCGGATAATAGTCTATCTGCAGAAGAAAAAGCAGAAATTCAAAAACCTTTTGGTGCCACTCCTAAAATTGAACGTCAATCTTCGCATTTGAATCAAAAACAAACAGATTTTATTAGCAATTTAGTTGAACGCTACAACAAAAAAACCTCTAAAAGTAAAGAATATACCAAAAACAGCCGTTCTTATATGGCAGATCCGAGAGTTGTTTCGGGTTTCAGACCTGCAACTAAAGAACTTATTTATCCGATCGTTATAAATAAATCGAACGGTAGCAAGTTGTGGGATATCGATGGCAACGAATATATTGATGCTTTAAATGGCTTTGGATCTAGCATGTTAGGTTACCAACCTGAAGTTATAAAGGCAGCAATGCACGAACAAATTGATAAAGGCTACGAAGTGGGCCCTCAACATGAATTGGCTGCAGAAGTTAGCAAGCTAATTTGTGAATTTACGGGTTTTGATAGAGCAGCGCTTTGTAGCACTGGTTCTGAAGCTGTTTTAGGTTGCATTAGGATAGCAAGAACAGTAACAGCCCGATCGCTTATTGTAGCATTTACAGGCTCCTATCATGGTATTATTGATGAAGTTTTGGTTAGAGGAACAAAAAAACTAAAATCATTCCCAGCAGCAGCAGGAATTATGCCTGAAGCTGTGCAAAATATACTCGTTTTAGATTACGGAACTGATGAATCTTTAGCAATAATTAAAGAAAGAGCAGACGAAATTGCAGCTGTTTTAGTTGAGCCTGTACAAAGTAGACGACCAGAATTTGTTCCAATAGAATTTTTAAAGAAAGTAAGAACAATTACTGCTGAGGCGGGTATTGCATTAATTTTTGACGAAGTAATTACGGGATTTAGAATGCATCCAGGCGGCGCTCAAGCTCTATTTGGAATTAAAGCCGACTTAGCTTCTTATGGTAAAGTTATTGGTGCAGGCGTGCCAATTGGTGTAATTGCTGGTACCAGCCATTTCATGGATGCGTTGGATGGTGGAAATTGGGATTATGGCGATAACTCATATCCAGAAATTGGCGTAACCTATTTTGCAGGAACATTCGTACGCCATCCTCTCGCTTTGGCATCGGCAAAAGCATCACTTAATTACATGAAAGAAAAAGGTCCTGCTTTACAGCAAGAGCTAAACGAAAAAGGCGCTTATTTAAGTAAGGGTATAAATGATGCTTTCGAAAAAAGACAACTTCCTATATATGTGGCTAATTACGGCTCGCTTTGGAAAGTTAAATATCATGAAGAAATTCCGTACAGCGAATTAATGTTTGCTTTAATGCGAGAAAAAGGCATTCATGTTTTAGATGGTTTTCCTTGTTTTATAACAGAAACACTAACTTATCAGGATATTGATAAAATTATCAATTGCTTTACTGAAAGTATGGATGAGATGATTGAAGCAAGTTTTTTCCCTTCGCTAAATCAAACTAATAATAATTATGTTGCAAGTGATGTAGTTGTTGATGGAAATAATCCTCCTGTAAAGGGTGCTAAGTTGGGAAAAGATAAAGAGGGAAATCCTGCTTGGTTTGTTCAAGATCCTAACCAGGAAGGAAAATATCTGCAAGTTAAACTTACGTAAAAGTGTTTATGACAGAGGCTAACTTTATTGAGGTTGATTATAATCCTTTCGAAGAAGGAAAGGAAATTGAGAAGGTTATTACATTAAATGAATCGCAAAAGGAAATTTGGCTATCGTGTGTCATAGGTGGCAACCCTGCAAGTTTAGCATATAACGAATCTGTTTCGCTACAATTAAGTGGTAGATTTAATTTAAGAGCATTTCAAGAGGCAGTTAAGCTCGTTACGGCTCGTCACGAAGCATTAAGGGCTAATGTTTCTAAAGATGGCGAAAATTTAATCGTATATAATCAGGTAGATAACGACATTATTTTTGCTGATTTTTCGGATATCGATCAATCATTAATTAATGCAAAACTTAAAGACTTTATAACCGAAGAAATCGGTATACCTTTCAATCTTTATGATGGTGCACTTTTTAAAATATTCGTTCATAAACTTAACGAGGAAACGCACTATTTTACTATTATCATCCATCACATTATTGGAGATGGCTGGTCGTTAGGAATTATTCTGGAAGATTTAAGTAATTGCTATAACATTTCACTTAGCGGACTAAATTCTACGCTTGTTTTACCAGATCAAATCAGTAAATATGCGTTGGAGCAGGTTATTTTTAGTAAAACTGATGAATATTTTGAAACGCAACAATTTTGGTTAAATCAATACAAAGATGATATTCCAGTTTTGGATATGCCTTTAGATTTTAGCAGACCAACAACCAGAACTTACGAAGGCAAAAGGAATGATTACATTGTAGATAGTGCATTATACGATTCCGTTAAAAATCTATCTGTTAAAGCTAAAAGCAGTGTTGTATCAACATTAATTGCGGCGTTCGAAGTATTTTTATACAACCAAACAGGGCAAGAAGAAATTGTATTAGGTTTACCATCGGCTGGGCAATTGGCATCCGAAAATTTAAATTTGGTTGGCCACTGCGTAAATTTATTACCACTTCGCAGTAAAATCGATCCAAATGCTTCATTTTTAGATTATTTACTGAAACGAAAAAACGAAATTTTAGATACATACGATCATCAAAGATTAACGTTTAGTGAATTACTTAAAAAGCTTAATATAAAAAGGAACAAAGCAAATATTCCTTTAGTGCCTGTAGTTTTTAATGTTGATAAAGGAATGGACGATGCTGTTAATTTCTCTGGCTTAACACATAAAATCATTTCTAACCCAAGGGTTTGCCAAACTTTCGAAATTTCGTTGAATGTAAATGGATCAAAAGATTCGATGATTTTTGAATGGGCTTATAACACTCAGCTTTTTAAATCTGAAACGATAAATAGAATGATGGGCGATTTCGTTTCATTATTATCAAAAATATCTTCAAATCCTCAGGTCTTAATAAGTGATACGCAATCTCACCTTAACCCCTTTCCCGAAATAACGCCTGCTCATTGCAATTATCCTAAAGAAAAAACAATTGTTGATTTAATTAACGACAAAGTTGGCGAATTTCCAAATCAAACGGCAGTTGTTTTTGAAGGGAAATCTTTATCGTATGAACAGCTTAATATCCAATCGAATCAGTTAGCAAATTACTTAATTGATGCTGGTGTAAAAAAAGATACGTTAATTCCAATTTGTATAAACCCATCTTTAGAAACTGTTGTCGGTATTCTTGGAATTATAAAAACTGGTGCGGCGTATGTTCCTATAGATCCTGAATACCCATCGCAACGGATAAAATTTTTAACTGATGAATCGAAGAGTGACTTTGTTATTACCGATAAAGCAAGCCATAAAAAAATATACGAATCTTTTAATGGCAATATAATTTGCTTGGATGATATTAATCATCAGGTTTGGCAGGCAAAAAAAGAAAAGCCACCAATTTCTATAAATTCTGATGCTTTAATTTACGTTATTTATACCTCTGGATCTACTGGAAACCCGAAAGGTGTTATGATTCCACATAGCGCAATTGTAGATTATTTATTTGGTTTAAAAGCAAAATTAACGAAGTTAGAAAGCTGTAAGAGTTTTGCTTTAGGTTCTGCTATTTCAACTGATTTAGGTAACACAACACTTTTTAGTGCTTTAACCTTAGGTTCTTCACTACATCTTTTTGCTAAAGACAGATTTAATAATCCAGAATACATTCACGAATATTTTAATCAAAATGAGATAGATTTTTTAAAAATCGTTCCCTCTCATTGGAAATTTTTAAACTACAAAAGCAAACTTCTCACCGCTTGTAAAATTTTAATGTTTGGTGGCGAGGCTTTACCAGCAGAATATATAAAACAGATTAAAGCGCTAAATGCATCGTGTGAAATTGTAAATCATTATGGGCCAACAGAAACAACAATAGGAAAATTAGTACATCTGGTAGATAAAGATTACGATTATCCTGTTATTATACCTATTGGAAAACCTTTTTCAAATACATCAGTTCACATTTTAAACAAAAACTTAAAATATTGCCCAGTAGGCGTTCCTGGAGAATTGCATATCGGCGGAGACGGGCTTGCTAAAGGGTATCTAAATAACGAAGAATTAACTCAAAAATCGTTCATTCAAAATCCTAACACCAATTTAGAAGACAGTAGAATTTATAAAACAGGCGATTTGGTTAAATGGTTGCCTGATGGCAATATATTATATTTAGGCAGAATTGATGATCAGGTAAAAATACGAGGCAATCGTATCGAACTAGGTGAAATACAGAATATTTTACAAAAGCACCCAAACGTTAAACAATCGGCTGTATTAACCACCGATTCGGATGGCGAAGAGAAAAAACTAATTGCTTATTTGGTTACTGAAAATGCACTTGATAAAGAAAATATAATTTCTTTTCTAAGAAGCCAGTTACCAGAATATATGATTCCTAGAATATTAATTGAGTTAGATAATATACCACTAACATCTAACGGTAAAGTTGATAGAAAGGCGCTTCCGCAATATGATGTTAGTGAACTAGTTGATAAAAATACTTTTATTGAACCAGAAAACAAAGAGCAGGAACTTATAGCAAAAATATGGGCAGAAAGTTTAGAGCTAAATCAAGTAAGTATTACCGATGATTTTTTTGAGCTCGGCGGGCATTCTATGATTGCAATTAAAGTAATGGTTGAGGTTGAAAAACAAACTGGGCTACGTTTACCGCTTGCCATTTTATTTGACAATTCTACTGTCGAAAAATTCGCATTACAATTAAACAAATCAAAACACGAAATAACTTGGGATTCGTTAATTCCAATTAAAAAATCTGGAAACAAACCTCCGCTATACATCATTCACGGACAAGGAATGAATATTATCATTTTTAAAAGCCTTGCGGGAGTAGTTGATAAAAATCAACCAATATATGGTGTTCAGCCAAAAGGATTAAACCCTGATGAAGAGCCATTTACCACCATTGAGGAAATTGCAAGTGGTTATATTCAAGAAATTTTAAAAGAAAATCCAAATGGCCCATATTTAATCATGGGTTACTCTTCGGGCGGAGTTATCGCTCTAGAAATGGCAGATCAGCTCCAAAAAGCAGGTAAAAATGTTTCCTTTTTAGGCTTGCTTGATACTTATTACGATGGAGACAGTTATACAAAACTGATGAAAGACGGTAATTTTTCAGCAATTTTTAGCCATATTTTTAAAACCGTTGGCTCAGCTTTTTTATATCTATCTAAATATCCGAAGGCATACATAGATCATAATATCAGCTTTACACTTGGATCGATGTATAATTTCTATAAAAAATTCAATCCAATTAAAGCAGATTTATCTAATCCAAAATATGTGTTAGATAAGATTCAGAAGACTCATGAAATTGCCTTAAATAATTACAAGCTTAAAAAGTATGATGTAAATGTTCATCTTTTTAGAGCCAATGATAAAAAAATGAATTATGTACCAAATATGGATAGTAACGGTTGGTCGCCATATATAGGTAAAGAATTAAACATAGTTGATATTCCTTTAGAACATTTGCAGTTTTTTGATCCAAAGCACGTACATATCTTTTCACAAAAGCTACAAGAAGTTCTTAATGGCATTCAAAAATAATTTTGCTGCATTAAATTGAATAACTTGATAACCGATAATATTATTTGGGAAGACTATTATGGCGAGAAAATGCTGGCAACAGATTGTATTCACGTTTTTAAAATTTCGATTAATGCATATAACGAAATAGAAAAATCCAGTAAAGAAGTTCTTCAGGCTGATGAATTACAAAAAGCTGAAAAGTTTAGGCAATACGACGACAAAAGAAGGTTTATCGTTGGAAAATTCTTTTCTAAAATGTTATTATCGAAGCAAGCGGGCTTAAATGCATCTGATATTATTTTTTCTTTTAATGAAAATAAGAAGCCATGTTTTAAAAATTACCATTTTAATATTAGTCATAGCGGTAATTTTATAGTCATCATTTTAGGTCCTTTACCAGTTGGTGTAGATATCGAATTGATTAAAGAAAATTTTGATTTCAAATCATTACTACCTGAGTGCTTTAATAAAACAGAGATTAATAAAATAAATAATATAACCGACTTTTATACTTTTTGGACTAAAAAAGAAGCACTTTTAAAAGCGACTGGAGAAGGTTTAGTAGATAACCTAAATTCTATCGATTGTTCTGAGGAATTTGTAACAAGATTTGATTCACTTTACAAACTGATTAGTCATCAAATAGAAGATAATTATCTGTTAAGTTTAGCTACAACAAACTTAAATAATCAACATAAATACTGGGATTGGAAATTTTAAAAATTAAAAGAAAATCATTTAAAATAGCTAGTTATCTCACTAAATAGCATATCGTTAAGACAAATTTTATAATTATAATTGTATTCTAAAATAACCATTAATCCCCATGGAGATTCAAAGAGTTGACAACATTTCTCATCAGGAATTTATAAAAGAATTTTATGAACCTGGCATACCTGTAGTTTTCAAAAATGCCGCCAGTGTATGGAAAGCCAAAGGCTTATTTACGCCCGATTGGTTTAGAGCAAATTACGGAGATAGAAGGCTAGAAAAAGGAGGACAAACATACACCATGAAAGAGGTAATGGATTTAGTTGAAGCCAGTACAGAAAGTAACCCCGCTCCTTACCCTTTAAAATATAATATTTCAAAAGAATTACCAGAGTTATTGCCTCTTATAGATCCATTGAACTTAAATTATGCGCTTCCTAATTGGTTGGAAAGTAAATGGTTTAAGAAAGGGTACTGGGGAAGTGCAACCGAACTTTTTATTGGTGGGCCAGGTGGTAAATTTCCCTATCTACATCTTGATTACTATCACTTAAATGCCTGGATTACACAATTATATGGCGATAAGCAATTTACAGTATTTCCAAGAGGGCAAGAAGAATTTCTTTATCCAAAAGCTGATGATCCTTGGCGATCTGAAGTGAATATTTTTGAACCCAACTACGAGAAATTTCCTTTATATAAAAATGCGACCCCAATAAATTTTACTGTTGGTGCAGGCGAAACTTTGTTTATTCCTTTTGGAACCTGGCATTCGGCATATTCTTTAACGGCTACAATTTCAGTTGCTTTTGACCAATTAAATGCTAAAAACTATAAACCATTTTTAAAAGATGTTTGGGACTTTAGACGGCGTGAAAGTTTAATGAGAGCTGTAGTTATGCACGGTTACGCTTGGGTTGGTTGCCAAATGGGCGATAGCCTAAAATAATAACATCTAATCTTTTGTATGACTTAAAGCTTATAAAGCTCAATCATAAAAAGTAAAAAAATTAAATCTCTTGTTAGAATATTGACTTTAATCTCATCAATGTTCTAGTAATCATTCTAAATATTATGAAGGCTATAAAGGAAATTGCAAAAAAAATAATCAAATTCCATCCTCAATCAGATGTAAAACCACTCAAAAATTTAGTTCATATAGGTTCAGAACATCATGGCTATAAAGTTCCTGATGGTTTTCTGAATAAACATTCGATCTGCTATTGTATTGGAGCGGGTGAGGATATCTCATTCGATACAGAACTCAAAGTTTTATACGATTCGAAGATTTTCATATTCGATCCGATGCCAGAGGGCATAAACTATTTTATTAAGCTTAAAGAATTCGCTGCCAGAGGCGAAACCTTCGGCGTATTTGACGATGAAAACTTTATGTATCGTGCAAACATTAAACAATTAGATGAGATTACGTACGTTAACAGAGGTGTTTGGGATGAAAATACGATATTGAAATTTTACGCTCCTCAGCTGGACAACTATATTTCTCATTCTGTTTATCTTTTTCAGGATTCAGGAGAGTATATAGAAGCACCAGTAGACCGCTTATCAAATTTCATGAAAGAATTTAAACACAATACTGTTGATTTAGTGAAAATTGAAATTGAAGGTGCGGAATATACAGTGATTGATACGATCGTTAAAGATAAGCTTGATATTAAAATAATTTGCATAGAATTTGATGAAGTTTACCACGCAAAAGGCTTATCTCATAAGATGAGAATTAAAAAATCTTGTAACCAGCTTTTAAAAGCAGGCTATGTTTTAGTTCATTCTACTTACATGATGAAACGAACATTTGTTAGAAAAGATGTTTATGAATTATTAAAATCGAAAGAGTAAACTTATAATCGAAATAATTAAAAAACGATCAGGATTTTCTTTGTGATTTTTCCCAGGCTGCACTTTGATTTTTACGATAAAAACGAATAATTCCTGCAACTACCGCATAGTTCATTACACAAAAATAATATGGGATAAAGAATGCCTTTATCCTGATATTTTTTCTCTCGAAGAACATTCCTAATAGGCTTAATATATAAAATAAAATTTGCGCTGTAAACAAAGTTTTATAGAAAAAAACATCGGTTTTATAAGCAATAATTCCATTAAGTACTAATGCAGCGATAAGTAGAAAAGGTGTAACAGTCCACCTTAAAACCCTATGCGATATGTATTGAAATGTTAATAAGGGATAGTAAAAAGGATTGGCAGCTTTTTTAAGCCTTAATATAGATTGTATCCCTCCTGCTGCAATTCTAACTTTTCTTTTTAGTTCTTCCTTTGTATTAGCCGAAGCTGTTTCCATCGCATAAGCTTCTGGCTCATAAGCTATTAAATATCCATTTTCAGCTATTCTCATTGCAATCATATGGTCATCGATAATAGTATCGCTTTCAACAGGTTGGTAGAGCTCTGTTCTAATACTAAACAACTCTCCAGCTGCTCCCACATTAGAATATAATTCGTAATCCCACTTCTTTAACAACGATTCGTATTTCCAGTAAAAACCTTCACCTGCAGAACTTGCGTCGGCAAGTTCCTCTACCATAATTCTTTTCTCCCCAGCTACGGCCCCTACTTTCTCATTTTGATAATGCTTTACTAATTCTTTAATGGCTGATTTATTAAGGAAAGTATTTGCATCAGTAAACACGATAATCTCATTAGTTACAGATGGCATTGCTCTTTTAATGGCAGCCATTTTACCTGTTCTTAAATCTTTATGAAGCAATAAGACATCTTGATAAGCGGCAATTTTATTTGGAGTAGAATCGGAAGAACCATCTGTAATAACAATTATTTGAGTTTTATCTTTCGGGTAATCCAACTCAAGTGTATTTGTAATTTTTTCCTCTATTATATTTTCTTCGTTATATGCAGCTATTAATATAGTTACGGTTGGTAGTTCTGCACTATCGCTAAATAAATAATTCTTTTTAAAGATTCTTTTTATTCGCACCAAAAAAAACAATAAAAAACCATATCCTACAAATGTGTAGATAATTATGAATAAAGAAATCCAGAAAGCTATAATCATTGGGATGTTTTAAATTTTAAAACCTAAGTTTTTACTGTTTTTAGAATTTTTAAAATTCCAAAACAGTCCCCTAAAGGTCCATTTTACTAAATCTTTTCTACCTTTTAAGAACTGTGTAATTACCTGTTTACTACAGGCTATGAAAATATAATAAATACTAAATATAAGCGTATTAAAGGCCGAAGTATTTCTTCTTATAAATAACATTCGATTGCGGGTCATAAAATAAGTTTTAATAGCACTTTCTTTGCCAACACTAATCGATTCTTTGTGATAAATTTTAGTTTTGCCTGTAAACCAAATCTTTTTACCAGCCTTTTTAAATCTTTCGCACCAATCTAATTCTTCGTAATACAGAAAAAACTCCTCTGCCATTAAGCCAACTGTTTCAAGATCAGTTTTTCTACACATCATTGCCGCACCATGGCAATATCCAGTTTCACTACTGTCTAAACTATACTGTCCCTTATCAATTTCCATAAAACCTATTGCGCTGTTTCTGCTAGTTTTATAATTCATGTTTGTAAAACCAGCATATTGAATGGTATCAGGTTTATCAAAATATAAAATTAAAGGAGAAACTATGCCGATTTCGGGATTTTCTTCCATTTCAGAAACTAATGAATCAATTAGGTTAGCGGTAATTTCGGTATCGTTGTTTAGCAGCAATAAATATTTGCCAGTTGCTTTCTTAATACCAAGATTATTTCCACCAGCAAAGCCTAAATTTTCTTCCGATCGGATATAAATCAGTTCAGGCAAAATCTGTTTGTATTCTTGCTCATATTGTTCTCTGCTTCCATTATCAACAAGAATAACTTCAACTTTAGAACTTGAGGGATAGGCTTTAATTGATTTTAAAAAATCAATATTAACCTGATGTTGATTGAAATTAACAGTGATGATTGAGACCGAGTTCATTTATATGTAAAAGTAGTAATCCAATTCTATAGTTCTGCATATACACGAGATAAATCTCTCTAGTTATGCACATTCATAAAATGGAATTGAATTCGAGTATTTTATTGTTGAGGTATTAAATTATGGATTCTTTATTGTTGCAGGAGGGTAAAGTGTGTAAGCAAATGGATTTGGTACAGGACTTTTATACGGGCTGTATTGGCCCAAATATCTAACAACTTTGCTTTCATCCATTTTATTTATAAAGAAATCGGTCGATAATAAATAATATTTAATCAGTTCTTTAAGATGATTAGATTTTTCCCAGTTGATATTGAGATAATACATTGTTTTGAATTTTAATCTCGAAACTGCATCATTGCTATTTTTAAAATAATCATCTACATACTTAATTACGCTTCCTGGCTCTAGCTTAAGGTAGGATAGTTCTTTTTCTATTAACAATACGGCAAACTTTTTAACTGATCCAGAAACAAAATAAACCGATGCTGGAATTATTACAGCTCCAGTTGTTACGCCTGTTAAAAATAAAAATTTTCTGCGGTTCATGCTTAAAATGTCTTATCTGCTGCTAATAAAGATAATGCTGAAAGTGTTAACGTAGGATTTGATGCGCTATAAGTAGTAAATGCTCCAGCTCCTAAAACCATTAAATTTCTGTATTTATGATGCATAAGATGTTTATCAACCACACCAAGTAGCGGGTCGCTGCTCATTCTCGTACCACCAATAATATGCCCTTCATTCGGAAAAGGCTCTAAGTACTCTAGTTTTTCAACTGGAAGGCAAGATAAAATGCCTGGAAGTTTCTCCTTCATATTTTCAATTGCCTTTAAAGTATAAGGAGATCTTTCTACATGATGCACATCAGGAACTAATTTATTAGAAGTTTTGTTTACATAATTAACATCTAACGGAACATCTTCAAATAATAATCTAATACTTGCAATGTTTAAATACTTTCCTCTTTCTAAACGTATGTAATAAGGCGCATTACTTACCTCCATTAAGCAAGCTGCGTAATCTTTTCTGTGTTCCCCATCATACAACATGTATCCGTTAGCATTAACCCAGGTACTTCCGCCCACGTTACTCATTCCATCCAGGTAAATCAACACTTGCATGCCAAGTTGCTCACCTACTCCTTTTCCCAACAGGCTCGATGTATCTCCAGAATTTAAAAGTATATTTGAATTAAAGAATGGATTTGCGCCTAAAACAATTAATTCGCCACCAATACTTTTTTCTTTTCCATCTTGAATAAAGTAAACTTTCTTTACAACGTTATTCGCGATTTCTAAACTATAAACCTGAGCACCATAGACTAATTCTACTCGTTCATCTTCATAAACGCCTATCTTAGAATTTTCTATTGTAAACTTTGCATTAACTGGACATGTATCGCAGGTGCTCGAAGTCATACACTGATTTCGGCCTTCGGTTGCTCTACTTGCTCTTGCCGTAGGCTGACTGATGTATTTGTTGCCATAAGTTTTATGCAGAATTTTATCTACCAAACTAAACTCATGTGGTGGTAAAGGATATTTTCCAGTTCTTGGAAATGGCGTTCCTTCTGGCCCCGATACGTGCATTAACTCTTCAGCTTCGTAATAGTATTGATCTAAATCATTATAATCTATTGGCCAATCCTGTTCGATACCATATAAAGATTTCATTTTAAAATCAGTTGGCATAAAACGCGGTGTACAACCCCACCAACAATTAGAGCAGCCTCCTAAACCTGTTGTAAAAGGCCATTTTTTATAAGGGCTTAAATTATTGATGGCCTTTTCCCACGGCTCTTCATATTTTTGATATGCTGATTCCTCTCCTCTTTTTGTTTTTAAACGTTCTTCGTGAGGATAAAAATGTCCGCGCTCTAAAACAAGTACATTCTTATCATTACCAACTTTTGAGAGATATTTCTTTAAAAAAAAACTCGAGGCAAAGCCTGTCCCCACAACTACTAAATCATAAAAATCTCTTTTCATCGCAATAATTTAAGATTTATGATTTAATAATTATTTGCATTTTTCAAAAACCAATGTAACCATGGAATATCGATAAACATCAGCGTACATAATAATGCTGTAAATAATACCAGATAGAGCATAAACCATTTTCTTGTGTAAAGTTTTTCTGACCCCTGAACAGGAGAATCATTTAATAATCCAATTTTTAAATACCATGAAAATAGCAAAGCAAAAAATGGAAAACTAACCAGTAATTCTATTCTATCTTTTACCAGAAAAATACCCATAAAGAAGGCACAGGTAATTGCGTAAAAAAACATAGATACTAGAAGGCTGTTTTCGGTATAAACCTTAAATGATTTTCGATATAAGCCTGCAACATGAGGATTGTCGATTAGCCTAAATTCGGCAAAACGTTTGGTCGCCATTAAAAACGCACCGCCCATCCAATAAGCAATAATAATACTAACTGGCGGAAAAGTGTTTATCCAGTTTAAATCCCATTTACTATTTGGAATACCTAAAGCTGGACTAAAAATAAACCAACCAGCGGCAAATCTTATTGGGTTATTTATAGATTCTGTTAGTACATCCATAAAAACTCTATCCTTACTTCTAAATGGCCTAACATTGTACATTACGCCCATAAATAAGAGAAAAGCAGCTACGAATAAAAACTTTATAGATACTAAAAATGCGCATGACAAGCCAATAACTGCCAGTATTGCGTATTCGGTATATACTATTTTTGGATTTACAATTGAAACTACCGAAGAGCGTTTGTTTTTTAAAGGATGAAATTTATCGAAACTGGCATCTAAATATTCGTTAATAACATAATTTGCTGATGCAACCAGACAAATACTAATTAAGCCAAAAACAATCTTAAATATAAGTGCTCCATTAAACGGAGTATGGAATATAGATAATGCAAATAGCATTCCAGGAACCATAAAAAGGTTTTTAACCCAGTTGTCTGGGCGAGCTATAGCAATATATTCTTTAATTTTAGCTGGTCTCAGCTCGGTTTGAGATGTGTTATCTGATGATAAGGGATCATTAGGTAACGTAATTTTGTCTATCATAATAATTCGACTTAATTTAAATTAAGCCAGCTTGTTTGAGAGTGATTTATAAAAATTGTCATTTGCGTTATCATTATCAATTAATAAGAAAGGAATTCCTGCCCTTTCGGCACATATTCCATCCAACTCTTGCCTATCTCCTATAAATAAGCATTTACCTTTATCTTCTATATTAAGTTTTGCGAGTATGTAATTTAAGCCATCTGGTAATGGTTTCATGGCATTAATATTTTCATCAGTTGAGCTAACAAGTAGATTCGCCGATAAGTTCATACTATCAAGCTTTAACTTAGAATCATAATCTGAATATATAGCGGTTAAAACGCCGTTTTCCTTTAGTTTAGAAAAGAAATAATTTACATCTGGATAGGCAGATTCTTTAAGGTATTTGATCGGGAATTTAAATATCCATTTATCTACTACCTCTTTAATTCTATTTAGCGGAGCATTAATTTTTGCTGCACACCATTTAAATTGTTCTTCCTGAAGATTGTTAATTTGTTGCCCAGCCTTTTTTTCTCGTTCTTTTCTAAAATGATAAACGATAAGTAAATCCTTAAATCTCCAAGGCTTAAATAGGTAATATCTGATTAATTCCACAAGCATTTTTTTTCTTAATTTAGATTGATCATACAATGTTCCATCTACATCAAAAATGACTAGTTTTATGTTATTCAGATTAATATTTTTCACAGAAGGGATTAATTACAGTAAAATTATTAAAAAATCCGATATTGCGAAGCGTTAGTTTTTAAATAATGTACTCATCAAGCAGTAAAAGTAAAATTCAGTCAAACGGCTCAAATACAGCAATATTCTTTGCGATCTTTGTTGCTGGTGTCACAATTAGATTATTTCACTTAATCTACAATCGTTCTTTATGGATGGACGAGGTTTATTTGTCTACCAGTCTGGTGAAAATGAGCGCCAATGAGCTTGTATCTTCACCACTTTACTACCAGCAAAAAGCACCGATTGGTTTTCTATTGGCAGTTAAGTTTTTCGTTTATCAATTTGGAAATAAGGAAATCTTTCTTAGAATTTTCCCTTTAATTTCAGGTATTCTATCAATGCTAATATTTATTCCAGTATCAAGATATTTCCTTAAAAATCAAGCTGCTCTACTAGCTTTTACAATATTTTGCTTTTCACCTGCATTAGTTTACCACAGCGTAGAAGTAAAGCAATATTCTACCGAGCTTTTAGGTACAATGTTGTCGCTTTTCTTGTTCATCAAGTTTAAAGACGAAAAATATATAAACAGCTTAATCTTTTGGGGCATAACTGGAGGTATTATTTTATGGTTTTCTTATGCTTCTGTATTTATACTTGGTGGTATTGGAATTGGTGTAAGTATATATCACTTATTGAAGAAAAACTGGAGTGTCTTCTTTATATCTCTAATACCATTTTCTATATGGTTAACTAGTTTCGCTATCAATTATCTCCTTTTTACACACAAGCACGCTGAATCTCAATGGATTGTTTACTGGTTTAGAGCATATGATAATTTTATGCCTTTTCCTCCTAAATCTATAGGAGGTCTGAAATGGTTTGCGATGAATTTTTACCGAATGCTCGATTATCCGCTTGGCTTATTGTGGAATTTTGGTGCTGTAACAAAATATCAAGGCTTAAACATGATTTTTAAGATGCCTTTATTGCCAATGTTGCTATTGATTATTGGTTTTTGCATTACAATTAAGAAAAAGAGCGCCGAAACATCTTTAATCTTACTAATACCAATCGCCTTAACTTTTTTAGCTTCAGGATTGGAGTTATATCCACTTACTGAAAGATTTTGGGTATTTATAGCACCAGTTTTTATAATAATTTTGGGAATTGGTTTTGAATACCTCAGCTTTAAATTCAAGTCTAAAGTACTATCAAACTTAATTTTTGTATTGTTAATCATCGGGCCAGTGTTCGGTTCTATCGGAAGTTTCATAACTGCTGAGAATTTTTACCTTCATAAAACATCATCTCAAAGAGAAGCATTATCTTATATAAACAAAAATTATAGTAAAGATGATGCTGTATATGTTTACTGGAACAACTTACCTGGATTTAGGTTATATAACAATATGTATAAGTATAATTTTAAGGCTACTGAAGGAACAGACCAAAGATATAGTTCAAAAAACTACGAAGAGTACTACCACAATTTACATAACGATTTTAGCGAAATTTCTAAACATAGGCGGGTTTGGCTTGTATATAACACCAAATTCTTAACAGATATTGGCGATAAAATTGATACTCCAGATTGGTATTATACTAAAAATCTAAGTCCAACAGATCATTTATTAAAAGAATTCCTTAAAACTCATAAACCTTTAAAAAAATATGTTACTAAAGATATTGCTGTTTATTTATTGGAATTTAAACCAAAAAAACGATAAAATAGTGTATTTTTAACACACCTAATAGTTCAGTACATTTATTGCATTCTTCACCCCTATAATATGCGCATTGCACATATCGTTATGACTCATAAAAACCCAGCTCAATTGGCTAGGTTAATAAAAAGTCTGCAACATAAAGATTTTGATTTTTATATCCATTTGGATAAGAAAATTTCAATTGATGATTTTCTTTTCTTGGAAAAATTAGATCAAGTTTATTTTATAAATAATAGAATTAAATGCAACTGGGGTGGCTGGAGTTTTACTCAGGGAATAATAAATTCTATAAATGAGATAACTGCTTTAAATAAGGATTACGGTTTTATTAATTTACTAAGTGCACAAGATTACCCGATAAGTTCGATTAGCGATATTCATAGTTTCTTTAAAGAACGACCAGGACAGAATTTCATAAACTTTGCAAGTAGCAAGTCTGACTGGTGGGCAGCCGCTCCAGAACGCTATGAGAAATACCACTTCACCGATATAAATTTTAAGAGCAAATATTTTTTTCAAAGAATAATTAACAAAATTTTACCAAAAAGGAAATTTCCTGAAAATTTAGAATTATACGGCGGAAGCGATTCTTCATGGTGGACTTTAAGTGCCGAATGTGCTCAGCACGTAGCTGAAGTAATAACTAAAAATAAGAAGTTAAACAATTTCTTAAAATATTGCTGGGGAACAGATGAGTTTATTATTGCAACATTAGTTATGAATTCAGAATTTAAAAATAAAACTAATAATAACAATTTACGTTATATTGATTGGTCAGAAGGAAATGCTCACCCAAAGCTTCTTGGAATAGAAGATTATTCAAAGCTAAAATCTTCGCCAATGCATTTTGCCAGAAAATTTGATGTAGAGTTCGACGAAATAATCCTTGATAAGGTAGATTCCGAACTTATTTCCTAAACTTTAACAGACTTAAAAATCATAACTATTATTAAATGAAAATAAGTGTATTAACTCCTTCATATAATTCAGGCAAATACTTACAAAGAGCGATTGATAGCGTTTTGAAACAAAGCTATACAAATTATGAGCATATAATTTCAGATGGTGGTTCGACAGATGATTCTGTTGAAATTATAAAAAAGCACAAAGATATCATTTACGTTTCTGAAAAAGACAGAGGACAATCGGATGCAATGAACAAGGCATTTGATATGAGTAGCGGTGATATTATTGTTTATCTCAATGCAGATGATGAATTTAGTCCTGGAGCGTTTGAAAGTATAATTAACGCCTTCAAAAAGGTTCCAAGTGCAGACATGGTTGTTGGCGATTTGGTATTTCTTACGGATGAAGAAAGCGTAAAGCGAATTCCTTCAAATAAGTATACGCACATTTTACAATACTGGTTAAACGTTTTCCCTAACAATCCAGTTAGCTATTTTTACAAAAGAAAAATACAAGAAAAAATAGGCCATTTCCCAATAGATGATCATTACGCTATGGACATTTGGTTTCTTTTACGTGTTTACAAAGATTTTAAAATCATAAAAATTGATCAATTATTGGGGGTTTTTCACTCAGACGGATTAAATAAAACTGCTGTTGCAGATACAGGATATCATTTGCATCAAACTATAAAGCAGCATTTATTCAAGGAAAATCCATTAATGCTACCTTATTTCTATACCAAGTTGGTAATTGCTAAAACAAAAGATTATTTTTTTCGATAAGGTTTTTCTTAAAAGAAATCTACGAAAAAGCCCAAAGACTAATCAGCGTATTTAATACTTTAAAATCTACAGGAAAAGTTTTTCTAATAGATATAAGATTGCTAAATATTTTATTAATCTGAATTAAAGAATTTTCAAGTGAATTTCTAGCTTTGGTATTTTCAAATTTCTTGCCAGCATACATCTCTTCTAAGGCATTTAAAATGCTTTCTTTTTGCAAAGGATTAATATAAATTGCACTATCGCCTAGACTTTCTCTGTGGCCAGGAAAATCGGTACATATTACTGGGCAGCTTAATGCATTAGCTTCTAAGAGTGGCATGTTAGTTGGCCCCAATAAAGTTGGCATAACCAGCGAAATTGCATTTTTATAAAATACGTTAAGCTCTTCATTGGAAACAAAACCTCCAAAAATAACTTTGCTTTCTATTCCCAACTTCTTAACTAAATCTTTAATATAAGATAAATTTCCTTTATCACTTCCTGGTAAAAGAAGCTTAACTTCAGTATGTTTTCTAGCAAATTCTTCGAAAGCTAAAATCAAATTGTAGTGATTTTTATGAGCCCAAAATTGCGCAGGATATAGAAAAAACTGAGATTTTTTTATTTCAAATTTTTCAAGAATTTTTTGCTCTTCAACCTCGTTTAACTTTAAATTAACCATGTTACCAGCAAACATAGATACAATAAATACTTTATTTGGATTGATATTTTTGTAAGCGCAAAGTTCTTTTTTACCCGCTTCCGATTCGCACATTATTGCGAAAGATTTTTGAAGATACTTTTGATAAAAAAGCTCTCTAAATTCATACTCATCGTTATACATTACTTCTGGAAATGAGAATGTACTCTTGTGGCCAATATCCCAATGTGTTACTACAGTTGGGTAGTTTAAATCGTTATAATATGGTGTTAATGAGTAGATTAAATCAATCTCATTTTCAGCAAGTTTCTTCTTAATTTCTTTATTAAACCTTAAGCAATAAGAATCTTGTATTTTAATTGATAAAGGGAAATAGTTTATTCCTTTTAATCTAGATATTTTTTCAAGGAAGTAGAAAAACATATGTTTCCTCTTCATAATTTTTTCGATATCAAAAAGAAAGCTTTTTTCAGGAGCAGATGAATCTATTGATTTACCAATAGTTATAAAAACAAATTCTAAGTTTTCATCGAATTTATAATCTGCAATTCCTTCTACTAAAGTGTTATAATAAGAATGAGCTCCGCCCTCTTCTTTTTTGTAGTTTTCTAATAAAACACCAACTTTTAATTTATTAATATGCATGCTCGATCACATCTACTACTCTTAGCAATTCTTCTTCTGTTACTCCTAAGCCTGATGGTAGGTAAAATCCATTTCTGGCAATTTTTTCTGAATTTGGATATTCTTCATCAGCAAAAAGTCCCATTTTTTTAAAAACAGGTTGCTCATGCATGCACCAAAAAAATGGTCTGGTTGCAATTTTATTTTGACTTAAAATATCAATTATTCTATTTTTTTCTTGCTCGCTTGGCGCAACTAAACCAAAAACCCAGTAAATATTTTCAGCATATGGGGTGCTAACTTCTGGTAATTGAAAACCTTTAGCCTTTAAAAACTGTAGTTTCTCGTTATAAAACTGACCAATTTTTCTCTTTTTCACTAAAAACGAATCAATTTTTTCTAATTGAGCTAAACCTAATGCAGCCTGAAGGTTTGTCATTCTGTAATTCCAACCAATTTCATGGTGTATAAATCTAGGCCCATCAGGTTCAAAGCAGAGATTTCTCAGCTTTTTACATCTTTTAGCCAATTGATCATCATTAGTTAAAATCATCCCTCCTTCGCCTGTTGTTATATGTTTATTTGGATAAAAACTGAAAATTGAAATATCTCCAAATGAGCCGCATTTTCTATCATTATAGGTTTGTCCGTGCATTTCAGCTGCATCCTCTATAATTTTTAAGTTATACTTTTTAGCTAAATCGACGATAGGGTCTAAATCTACTGGTAAGCCATAAATATGAACAATAAGGATCGCTTTCGTTTTATTGGTAATTTTAGATTCTATTTCTGAAACATTCATATTCCAGGTAACAGGGTCGCAATCGACTAAAATTGGGATAGCGCCAGCGGTAACAACAGATTGTGCTGGAGAAATAATAGTAAAACTAGGCATTATAACCTCGTCGCCTGCTCCAATATTTAATGCTTTGATGGCAATATCTAGCGCAGCTGAACCATTGCTAACAGCTATACCATGTTTTTGTCCAATATATTCGGAAAATTTATCTTCAAATTTTGTAATGAATGGACCTTCGCTACTGATCCAGCCAGTAGTAATGCATTCTGTTAAATACTTTAATTCGTTTCCTTCTAGAAGAGGAACGTTAACGGGGATAAAATTCATGAGAGTAAATTACGTTAATATATTAATGCATTAACAAAGGTTTCAAATGTTTATAAAGATCCTTGTTAATGTTTAGGCAAATATCAAGATTATACTTTAAATCTAACTTTATCTTCGTCGCCTATATAAGGTCCTTGCTTTATTTCAATCATTTCCGTATCATCAAGCATTTCGAATCCATGTCCGCCACTTGCTAATAATATTACATCACCTTTTTCTAAAATCCTATTCTCTAAATATTGTTGATCATTATCATAGAAATTAATTAAAACTTTTCCTGTTTTAATGTACAGAACTTCTTGAGTAAGCGTAACTTTTCTTTCTACAATTTTATGTACGTGTGGCTCGATAACATAACCCTTGCTTCTATTCATATACCCAAGTTGCTGGGAGAAGTCTCCTGGTGTGAAGAATGCTATACCCTCTTCCTTATAATTAGCTCTAATAATTATTGCCAAAAGGACGCTATTATGCTCGATTCTTTCAATCATTACTAATATAAATGTAGACTTGTTTTGGTTTAAATTATTGCACGCAATTTAGCTACTTTAAGTTTAAAAGAAAAATAAGATTTGGTAACTTTAGTGAGAGAACTTGTAATTCGTGGTTACAATAAAAGTTGGCCGATAAATATGAATTCAAAAACCTTTTCTAAATTAGGCTTCTTCTATCCTTATTTAATGTCAACGAAACTGAAATAATGCATAATAAGCATATTTTTTAACTTTTACAACAACTTTCTTTCGATCTGCATTTTTAATCATACAAATCTTGTAACCACAATGTGTGAACTATTAGCAAAACCTACGTTATCAGCTTATTAGGTGATAATTTCAAATCACTCCGATTGTTTGTCATAAAATAGTCATAAAAAATAATACAACCCAGTCGAATATAGGTCAGTCATGTATCAATAATGTTGCCTCAGAGGATATTAATCGAATATTTTTCGCAAAAATGGGTTTCTGATGCTAAAAACACATAAAAATGGTATATCGTAATCTATATAATATTGATTAAAATTGTCGTTTAAGAAGCAACAAACAATTTATCACTTATATTTAAAAATATTTAATGAAAAGAAATTCGAAAATGCAATCCATCCTTTTTGTGCTAGTTATTTTGTTCGCTGCTTGCAAGAAAAATACGACTATAGCTGATCTAACTACAGAGACTCCAGTTAGCACTACACCACCTACTACCACCCCAACTCCTACACCAACACCTGTTGTACCATCTTACGAAGTTGGAACAGGATCGGGTAACCTAACAATTGACGGTAAATCTTTAGATTTAACTAAAATTAAACTAATAAAAGTTAAAGCAGGAACTTACAAAACAATTACTGTTCTTAATATTGCTGGTACTGTTGATCAACCTATTGCTATTAAAAACAATGGCCAGGTTAATATCTCAGAATCATTATTAACAGACAACATTAGTAATCTACAAATTTCTGGAGATTATACTGATGGAATTACTTACGGCTTCAGCTTTAATAATATTGGATACAGAGCAATTAGTTTACATGGTAAAATGAATGGGTTAACATTGAAAAACATGAGTTTTAAAAACGTTAACGATTATACGATATCTGGCGACAGCGGTAACGATAGTAATTTAAAATACAATGGTACCGCTGCAACAAGAACCGAAGGCTTTAAAATTTTAAACTGTTTATTTGACAATGCTGGAACTATTACTTTTGGCGGAAACTTAAATAAAGATTCTGGAGAAGATAGTGGTTTCTTTAAAGATGTTGAAATTGCTTACAACACTTTTCAAAATACAAATGTTGGTAGCTTATGTACTTTTACTAATGTTCAGGATTACAACATCCATCATAACGTTGTAAATAATGTAAATCCTTCGAACAATAACCACAACGGTGTATTTTCAATGCAAGGAAATGGTAAATTTCATGATAATAAATGTACAAATTACCAGGGTAATGCTATAAGAATGTGGTTATATTCAAGAGGAACATCTCCAGCTACTAATGAAATTTATAATAACATTTGTTTTAATACTAGAAAATACGGAGGTTTTGAACTTCAAGCATTTGATAGAAATATGTATCCAGGAAAATCGACTTATGCGAATGCAAAAGTATATAATAACACGGTTGGCCAAATGAATACTTCTAAAGATTGGGAAGGACAAGTTTTAGATTTGTATAACACTGGGGGTTCACTTGAGTTTTACAACAACCTTGGATTTAATTTATTTAGTAGTACAAAAACAATTACTAATATGATTAATAACATGAGTGATACTAAAATAATTAAAGAAGAAAACAATAAATACACAACACAAGCAAGCGCTATTATTGATCTAAGCAGCTTTGGGTCTTTATTCTCAGGAATAGGCGCTGCTTTATAAAAGAAGAGCTTTAGATTTCTAAAAAGGGTTATGAATTAGCATTCATAACCCTTTTTAAATTTATGATAATTTTATACTTATCTAATGGCTTAAAATTCGTAATAAGATATTAGACACACAAGCTAAAAAATATGAATACGATTTTTGCTTGACATTTTTTTTGTAATCAAATCTTAAAAACGAAGAAAATAATAAGATAGCAAGATTGAATATCCAAAGCGATGTTCATTGGAGTTTCAAATTATATTGGTATTGTTTGTATGGATCGTTATCCGTTTGAAGAAAACGAGATATTAATGCCCCGTTAACCAAAAAGGGTAATTGCAGAATTTCAGTGATTAACAGAATTCGGTAACTTGGAGAGAAACGGTTAAATGTATTGGTATGCCCAATTATGGCAAAATCATAACATTATTTATAATACATACACACACTTAAAATACCTTTATTTTTATGGTAACGATTAAGTACTGAGTAATTTTTAACGCTTTTTACAGAACTTTTCCCAGTAAATCATCGACATTCAAAAGATCGTTTTATCTACTTTCAAATGCTAAATTGGCATTTATTAATTAAATATTCTAGTGCAGAACATCCATCTTAAAAATTTAATGTTAAATATTAAAATGAAACAAATATATGTTCGTGTAAATAATTACAAAGCCAAGATGGCTAATTATATTTGATGATTTTTAGATACTAAGAGGCCAGGCTATTTATATGTAAGGTTGTTATGAAAACGAAAACTCTGACTAATTTGTAATATATTTTGAGGAGATCAGTAGCAATAAAATACGGTCTGCTTTAGCTTCCTCATAATTTTCTTTGAGCAGCTGGTTGATATGTCTGTTTTTTAATTTTACGGCTGCCATTTGTAATATCTGAAAAGATGCCATTTCTATACTTTCTATATTCTGCAGGTAGAATATAATAGACAGATCACGCATTTCAGGCTCTCCTGCCTGTTCTTCAATTGCTTCGAAGGCATCTTGAATTAAACCCGTCAGGCCATGAATGCTGCCCTTTGATACCTCAGCATCCAAAAGGGAATAGATAACTTCCATTCTTGCAATCTGTTTCTCAACATCTCCGACTGTGTCTTCAATGGCAGACTTAAGATCGTCGAATCCTACCTCTTTAATTAAACTTGGTAACCTTGACACAAGATGCAGTTTGGCACCGTAGATGCGATTGAGGTGCTTAACGAAGAAAATCTTAAGTTTCTCAGAACCTAAATTGATTTTTTTCCATGACTTGGACTTATCAGGTTTTTCGGACATTAATAGTGTATTGGTCCGCTAAGTTATAAATTCTTTTACCTTTTCGAGAAGTTTGTTTATATCAAAGGGCTTACTAATATAACCATTAGCTCCGCAAGAGCTTGCACGTTCATGGACATCAAACTCAGCAGAAACCAATAGTACGGGGATTTTCTCCATACTTGCTTCGCCCCTGATTTCCTCACAAATTTTATCGCCTGTTTTATGATAACCAGCAATCCTGACATCTAATAAAATCAAATCGGGGTTAAAAAGTTTTATATGGTCTGTATCAGTACCTGTATTCTGCAAAACCACATCATATCCTTCCTCGGCAAAAATGATGTCCAAAATAGAAAGAATATCCTCATCATCATCAATTACAAGTATTCGTTTCGCCATATTCTTTGCTTTTGTTTTTATTACTGCAATTATAAATTCAGCCTAACTCTAAAGTAGTTCTGCGACGGGTATCCCGTAAACTTCAAAGAAGAGCCTGCTGAAATGGTTTCTAGACCTATAACCTGCGATATTGGAAATCTCTTTGATTGTACGATATTTCCCTGAAGCAATGGCTTCCCAAGCCAGCTGCAAACGTATTACCCTTACAAGCTTATTTGGTGTAATACCCAATATGCTATGAACCCTCCTGAATAACTGGCGCTGACTGAGTGCCAGCCCATCGCTGATTACTTCTAGGTTTAGATTTTCCTTTCCCGCGTTTTTACGTACGATTTGCTCAAAGCTGTTCAGCCACAACTGGTCAGATTGTGAAGGCTCTTCTAATGGTATTTTGTCATCATCAGATTTCCCTAGTGCAAAAGTGCGATCAACTGAATCTTTTTGTTGTCTGAATCGAGAATGATGGTCATCATTTATCATTCCAAGAATCGATGAAATGCGATCATATTCCTGTAATTGCCTTTGAAAAGTGATGTCCTTTGCAATTGCAAACACAAGACTGTCCTTTTTAATGGGAACGGACGTCCAGGTTAGCCATACAACAGCGCCGCTTTTGGTCAGGTATCTGTTTTCAAAATTGAGAAGTGAATGCCCTTCCAACAATGCCGATCTTTTCTCTGCCGTCCTTATCCTGTCATCAGGATGGATAAATTCATTAATTGGTCTGGCAAAAAGTTCATCTTCTGAATATCCCAACACCTTTACAACTGCAGGATTTATCTTTTTAAAATATCCATCAAATCCGGCAATACACAAAAGATCTGGTGCCACCTCGAAAAAATACTCCAGGTCGAAGGCCTTCTTTGAACTTAACTTGACCATCTTCTGTAGTGATTCATAATCTAATTCCTTTAACTGACTACTGGATATTTATATTGGTTAAATACAAATGTTGCTTAATTTGTTTTCAATTCATGAGCTACAGATAGATAATGTCACTTTTGAATGCACATTAGGCAGTTATGTGAGCATAAAGCCATTATACATAGAACTTGTTACCTACTTAACCCACTCCCAAAGAAGCCTAAGCCATAATCAAAATTCTTAAAAAAAACTTCTTCTTTCAGCATACGGAGCCGCTGCAAGCATCTGTCTTCAAGGATCAAAACAATAGCACCTTACAGACAAATATTTAATCCTTATGCGTTTGCTAGTAAGAGAAACTGAATTGCGGATAAAACTCTGGGTGTTGAAGATTTAAGTGTTATGGCTTGTAACAAATCCATAAAAAATGGGAAATTATGAAAGCGCCTTAGCAAATTACAAGCTAAGTTTTTCAAAATGAACCAAATATCCAAATCTCTGCTCATCGCTGTTACATTTCTATTATACCTGAATGCTGTCTGGGCCTTGCAGCATGGAAAGCCAGTCAAAGTTGAAATCCGTGAAACCAAAACCGGGTACGAAATTTTACGCGGGGGAAGGCCTTATTTTATAAAAGGTGCCGGGGGAACTTATAACATGGAAAAGTTGCAAGCTTCAGGCGGAAAAGTTTCTGGCCACCATTAATTCACCCAAGCCCCGGCCAACCTTATCGGTATTATACCTGACTGCAGCGAAGCTAGCCGATGAGCTGAGTATCTTGACAATCATATCGCTTGAGATTTTGATATCTGGACAACTTCGTAGAGCTTATCAGATACCGCATTATAGAAATAGCAAATAAACTTGTTAAGTATAGATCAGGCTCGAAACTGATCAGGCTGCTAAATCATCGAAGAGCAGCAGCACTAAATATCTAAAAAACAATATAGCCACCAATCATGCAACCTAGTGAGCAAGCTAAATAACCAATCAATTAACTGGATAACTGAAGAGCAAAAAGAACCAGCTACGCTGATATTCAATTGGCCAGCTCAAAAAGTAGCCAAGTATCAAAATGACAAGCTACCAGATCAGCTAGCTAGTCAGCAACCTGATAAGCTTTCTCATCAATCGCTCCAGATCCATCTTGATTTTATTGTATTTGCAGAGTTCCAGCAAAAGCCTGTCAACCAAAACAGCTGAAAGCGCCCATCGCGGTTTAAGATATTGGCATATCTGGCCAGCTGGTTAATATTATTTCCGGCCCTTGAAAGCTCCAGACCAACCAAATCTAAATTACCCATTAGCGATTTAGCGTCCAGAAGTATCCTTTGTCCTTCAAAGAGCAGTTTTTTACGGATCAGATCCGCTTTTTTCAACACCGATGCTTTTTCCATAGCATGAACCAGATCAAACTCATCCTGGGTAAACCGGACATCTATTTTTTTTGATGCGTTTGCCTGAAACTAATGTTGGCCCACCTTTATATCTCATCTGATACCCTCCTAATTCAACTTCTGCAAACTATACTAGACTTCAAAAAGGAAACGAGTTGCGAGTTTCCTTCACCCTTTATATTGAGCGGATCCCGCGAAGAGATAAAGGCAAGATTCTTTTCGTCCGACAAAAAGACATCTTGCCAATAAAAAAACAAAACAACACCACTTCCTTAATATATAGCTCCCATACTTACCCATAAGAAAAAAAAACCTCAGAAGAAACGAAGAATCACGCACCAAATCAAGACAAAAAGGGGCCTTTAGTCCCCCTCTACCTAACCAAAACACACACAAACCATGCGTAAAAAAAGGTAATCCGGAATTACTCACATCGGTCCATACAGACCGGCTCCTCACCTGCCCCTGCGCTTTCACCATATTGAAATAATCTCAGCTTCGCAGGATTTTCCGCTCCTCGCAGAATAATGTTTCATTCCCAAATGTCAAAGATCTTGAAGACCATCTCGCTTTTAAGGCAAAACCTTGATAAACCGATAGATCAGTATCCACCTAGCAGCAAAACCAGCTAACTGAATTCCATTGAGGCAAACCTATTGAGGAACCAAGAAACAGAAAATTTTTGAACTGAGTTGGGCTGAATTTGCCAGTATATGGACTAATACCGAGCCCATAAAAGATAGAAATGAATTTTAGTGATCCATAACCCGCAGTATTCTGGTGTGCTGATAAATCCCGATGTTTGATCATTCAAAAATCAGCCCGTATTGACAAACCACTATTGGAAGAAAAATTATATAACTTAGATTTGTTAAATGAAAGCAGTCCTTTTACAAAAATTTGGTAAACCAGAAGCATTACAACTTAGTGAAATAGAAAAACCTGTTGCCAATGATGATCAGGTATTGATTAAGGTCATTGCGGCCGGGATAAACCCAGTGGATGCCAAAATCAGGTCCGGATTACATTCATCCTGCAAAGACCTTAAATTACCCGCTATTCTTGGGAAAGATGTAAGTGGGCAAATCGAATACGCTGGCGGTAATGTAGTGGATTTCAAAGTCGGGGACGAAGTTTTTGGATGTATAAACGGCAGCTATTCTGAATACCTGGCCGCGAGCCCAGAAACTATTGTAAAAAAACCGGCAAATACTTCATTCACCGAAGCAGCTGCGATATCACTTGCTGGACTTACAGCTTATCAGGCCATCCATGAACAGCTCGGGCTTAAAGAAGGGCAAAAAATATTAATACAATCCGCTGCCGGAGGCGTAGGTCACCTGGCTGTGCAATTTGCTAAACTCCGTGGTGCATTTGTCTACGGAACCGCATCCGCAAAAAATGCAGCATTTCTCAAAGAACTGGGCGTGGATGAAGTGATCAATTATAAAGAGCAGAAATTCGAAGACATAGCTACCGATCCAGACGCGGTATTAGACACCATGGGCGGCGAGATACTTTATCGTGCCATCAGCATTGTTAAACCAGGCGGAAAAATTGTTTGTTTACCTTCCTCCACAAAAGATGATCCTGTTGCCATAAAACTAGCTAAAGAAAAAAATATCGAATTGATCTGGCCAATGATGCGCCCCGACAAAGAACAATTGCAGCTCTTTGCCACTTTACTGGAAAAAAAGGATTTAAAAGTAAAAGTAGAAAGCGTTTACCCATTAAATAAAATCGTCAGTGCCCACAAAGCCATAGAATCCCACAGCGTCAGCGGAAAAATTGTTCTCCAGATTGCTGGGGATCTGTTACAAAACCGTAAATCCGGTTAGCTTTTACAAGAACAAGCTCAACAAGTAATGATGAGCTACGGGTCGGGAACCATGCAGCGCTGCCTGAGCAGTCCCTAAAGCATATTACAACGTAACTCCAGAACTTCCAGGATTAGATATTCTTCGGTAGTCTGATTTTGATTTAAGCGGTAGTTTCCTTTGCTGAGTTCGTGAAGCACCCAGCTTTGAAGCTTTATTCCGCCACTCCACAATTCCAGTTCCATCGGCAATCCATCACCCCTGATGGATTTGACAGATATTTGATAAAATCTAAACCAAACACCTGGCCTTTGTCAAATATCAGTGTCAAAGACTCAGTGACATTGGGTTCCAGAACCTCTAAACGGGTGAATATCCAACTCAACTATCGAATGAGTCAAGAAATGAAGTTCAAGAAGCATATAACAAGGTAGGTATTGATCTGATCTAAAGTAAAATATATAACAATAAAACCTGTGCGTTGAAACCTCTTTTCTTCAAAAAGGAGCTGAAACATAAGACAGGCTATATGTCTGGTCATTAATATGAAAAATAATTTTTAGTGACTAACTAATTTTAGCGGTAAATAACTTACATCTTTACGAAAAAACGTCCTGAAAACGGAGCTATCAGGATGAAGTTTGATCTTAATGTCAGCCTGTATTCGATTCATACTTTGTTCAGACAAAACCCAGTTCATCGGGATCTTCTTCTCCTCTGGCGATAATGGTGCCTTGATAAAAATCCCACTGTCTGCTTTAATCCTTTTCTCCAGCATTGCTGAAGACCATTCGCTACGTCCAACCCGTGTATTGTAAAGGCCAAAAAAGATCTCAGTTAATTCGTTCAGCGCTTTGAGATCAGTTGTATCTTTAGCCACTTCACTGAACCGTAAAGAAATAACAACTGGCCTGATCATTTTGTAAGCATCGGTACTGCGCAATTCATCCAGAATTTCCAGCATAGCACCAGTTCCGGTATTTTCCACATAGCCTCCGTCTAAATAATGCAAGCGATGCCCGTGGGCCAAGCTGATTGCTGCTCCAGGTGAGAAGAGAGGAAAGCGGCTGCTGAAATTGATAGCAGTACTGTAACGAGTACTGCTAACTTTATTTGCCAGCAAATCACGTTGTGTTGCCAAGAAAGCTGTTGGCAGACTCGCCCCGGAAACCCAACATTGCCGCCCAGTTTCTACCTCAGTTGTGTTTATCAAAAGAACGGGTTTAGCACGCCCGGTATCGGGCAAAATAAATTCATCCCCATAAGTGTTGCGTGCGCCGTCGACAAATTTCCCATATGCTCCTTCCCATGATTTCTCAAGCGCCACCGCTCTATCAAATCTGTCGGCCATCTTCCAGTAAAACAAATTCAGGAATTCGCCGAAAAACATCTTGCCGATGAGCGGGGAAAGTGAATCGTTCATAAAAAATTTCCTGGTCTTCTCAACCGTCACCGTATCCCTGAAAGGAATATTAGACCTGAAAGCCGCGGCATTGTAAAACCCAAGACCAACCGAACCGCCCGACACCCCTGACATGGCAAATATAGAATGCCTCAAATCAACATTCCGCCTGATCAGTTCAGCCTCCATTTGAGTTAAGAACAGCGCAGTATAAGCCCCCGTACGAAATGCCCCACCCTCAGCACATACAAAAACTACGGGATACTTTTCAGGTGAATAACCTAAGCGTTGATCTACATCTTTTTTATAACCAGCGAACCAGTCGCTGAAGTGAACACGAATGTCATTGCGGTTTTCTTTTTTTCCATAGATCCGCACTGGATGGTCCTGATTTATAAAAGACATAATGACCACCCAGATCAATAAAAGCTGACGAATTCCAATAGGCGAACGAGGAAGAATGACCTTGTCTACAAATAACAATCCTGCATACAAACCAGTATAACATGCAAACGCCAGGCAAACCAGTCCGGCAGCCCCAATATGATCATAAACTGGCCATTCAGCTGGAATAATGCTGATCATAATCAACAAGATCAAGGCCGAAAGTGCCATTTTGTAAACCTGCTTATGAAAGGCCGGATAGACCAAAAAAGGAGGTAAACGGTAAACCCACTTTAATACGCCGACGCTATCTTGTATTCTATCCCTGTTTTCAAGATGAAATTCCAAAGGAATGAGATTATTTTTACTAAGTACGTTTTTATCCTTTGGCATTTCGTTAGGATCACCCTTTGGACTGCTTTTATAAAAATTAACTAAGCCTTGAGTTTCCTTTCGATATCTGCCAATAAAGTTTGTCGGTTTGGGCAGACTGAATATATGATTGTTATAAATTCCATAGAGTTTATTGATCCATTTCTGCTCCTGGGGTGGTAAGGAACGGTGTCCAAGCTTAGTGCGTCTTGGGCCTTTTTTATCAAGGGGTTCAAATTTGTGGAAATACAAAAACGACAAGGCGAACAACATGCCGATAATGATCAGGATTGAAATACCAAAGTACACTAATCTGTCTGGCCAGGAAAGATATTCAGCGTTAAACATGGTAACAAAAAATGCTATGATTACCAATATTCCAGGCCAAAGCAGAAAAGAACCTGCCAGGAGTTTTTGCACTGTTTTTCGCCACAATACCCGTTCATCGCTCAGGTTCATACCTGAATTATCTGAAATGCTGATTGCATATCGTATGGCCAGTTCAGAAGCCATACTCCATAGTAAAACCCCAATGACAAGCCCAAAAAATGGCCACCAGTTGTGTGGAGATGAAAGCATTTGCTCTATTAAAACCAACAGCGTATCACGTCCCTGTGGAAGGATAAGAAAAATGAAACCAACCAGAAATGCCGGAACGGAAACAAAACCAATACTTCCCAGTACAGAAAAAAAGTCAGCAACAAAGTCCCGTATCCTGAGCTGTTTCCAGCTTAGTCCAATAAGAAAAATGCCTTTGCGTATAATCTGAAGAAGACCATTCGACTGGAAGTCCTGGGCTTGATTAAAAGCCTCCTGGTTATTAGGTATAGAGCGCTTACTCATAAGACGGGTTAAGATTTTATAAAAAATTAATTTATAAACATCAAATAATTAACAAGTTATCATTTTTAAACAAAAAAACAATGACATAATTACCCAATGATATTTGAAACATGGTGTCCGCAACCTGACAACCAGTAACAATCGTAATTAACAGGATATTAATACGATTCTAACTGCTACTAAAGATAAGGTAACGCTTAAAAAACCCGAAAATTCAAGTTCGAAGTCAGATATAGCAGCTTAAACCTCTGAAAAATGTGCGCTGCTATATCTTTTTAATCAATGGAAATCACTAAAGCATTTCTATTCTATTAACAATAGAATCCGCAAGAAAAATATAAAACAGAAATGATATCAGTTTATCCAAGCTTTTTCAAAAAAGGGATACTTGGTGTAAAAAAGTATTCACCTCCCTTCATTTTCACAAAGCCACTAAAATTAAAAGGGTTACCCTGATTAGCACTGCCCCATTGCTCAGGAAGCGTCCTTGACTGCTCAGTACCCTGCATGATTATGCTGTCCTGTCCTTTATTAACCGGAGATGGCGCAATATTTCCTTGCGACCAAAACCCCTGCAACACTTCAAAGGCATTCCCGATAGAACTTTGATAACACATAAAAAGCAATCCTACACCATCCGACGGTTTATCCCTGTCCTCAAGCATTTCTTGGGTAATGGCAAGGACTTCCTGATCATTCAGGCGTGGAGGCACTAAATCATCGTATGGCATACCTCTTCTGGTGATGCGGTGCAACAGCAGATCCGCTGGACCAGCCTCAGGATCGCCCTTTCTGGGATTCATCAGCCTGACATGCGCGTGAAAGGGACATTTAAGCCCAGGATCATCCTCATAAGAGAAATCATTAGTCGGATTATGAGGATCAGGCTGAAAAGCACCGTCTTTCATTGTGACCGGAGTGCCGTTCTCAAACCGTCCAACAATCATCGCCCCAGGTAATTCATCATCATCCGTTCCTGAAGAATTCACAACTTTCGGCAAACCCATTCCAGTTCCGATACTGTTTTTCTCCGCCACCTTAAAACCTTTCACATCCTGTTCCAGCTTCCTAAATACCAGGTAACTACCGAACAAACCTGCTTCCTCAGATTTTTCTTCAACCAAAACCCTGCCGAGCGTAGTCTCATCATCCCATGCCCTGGGCTGAGATTGCCCGTTTATTTCATCCGATAAATACATAGGCTGGCTGATTCCATCCGCATAACCAAAATGCTCGATACCAACCCCTGTAGTCATTTTAAGCACATTTCCCCTTTGCATTTTAACTAAACTGGCAAAGCCCGAAACAGCAGTAATGAGTTTGTTAGTTTCATTTTTCGCATTAAAGTCATGATCATCAGCTATTATGACAAGCATATCAATCTCCTCCTGAAACCCAGCTTCCCAGCTGGAAGGTTTGTCATGGAGCAGATCAGCACTAGCCTTCATCCCGGAAGCAAAAGATTTATCCCCAGGCATAGAACCTGAGAGCTCCAGTTTTTCAAAACCATATTTACTGAGCGATAAGGTAAACACCGGTCCACCATCACCAAGCTTACCGCATTTAAAATCCCTGGCATCCGTTAACTGCCGCTTAGCACTGGTTATAGAAGAAGAGGCAAAATTTGAAATCCATTTTCGTGCGAGTGTCCCCCTTTCCTCCTGGAATTTAAAAAATAGGTGATAAGCAAAATTTCTACCATGAAACTTTAAGATATTGGCCTGCAAATTACTCAGCAGGCGATCGAATTTCGGATCATCCAAAGAGATCCCAGAAGATTGTTCCAGATTCATTTTAATTTAGTTTTGCGCCTACTCTTGCTTACCCTTTTCGGCATCCGGGCAGCCTACTATTTTCTTAAGGATTTTCGGCCTGGTTCCTTCAATGTATCTAAAATCAACACCGGATAACCAAACAGTCAATCCAGGATTATTATGACCTTATTTTTTAATCAGCTGATCGGTGTAAACCGCATAACGAAAAGCAAACTTTGCCCCGTTTTCGCTTCTGTGCGGCATATCCCCGCCATAGGCAAAGCCCGCCCAGCCCCCAAGTTTTGGGATCTTAAATTCAGCCACCAGCGCCAGGTGTCCCCAGTTTTCATTGAAGCTCTTTTGCCTGTAGTTAGAAAAGATATGCGCATATTCACCAGAGATGGCAAACCCCCGCTTATTAAAATACCTGGCCCTGGCTCCAATCACGTGCCGGCTACGCTCAGTTGTATCCGATTTATGGCTCACCATCGCCGTCTGAGCGCTTACAACCAGCTGCCCCTGCTTCCAAAGCTTAGTAGAATAGGCCGACCAAAGTCCCACCCTGTCTTTAAAAAGACTATCTTTTTTCAAAAAGCCATTTGCAGCTAAAGCGGATGCCCCGAAGCCTAAATCCAAGCGCGAAGCGTTCCAGAACCGATCGGTAAAACTTTCCCTTACCGCAACCACTGTTGAATCAGCTGCTGCTGCATCAAGCCTTTTTTGGAAATCAGCAGCTGTTTCCCCGAACCTTGGCTGAACCTTTCCCAAAGCTTTTAAATAAGCATTTCTAAGTTCGTCGATATAAGCCCGGTTGGTCCTTGGGTCAGCCTTGTCTATAAGCGTAAATCGAAGTCCTGCCGCTAAAAACACATCCTGGGCATGATCACTACCAGGCGAGGAACCCAAAGAAAACGAAGTCCTCCAGAGCAGCCGCTTGAAATAGTTATTCTGATAATCCCCCAGTGAACCTGAAGCAAAAGCAAAAGGCCGTGCATCAACGGCCAGATCAGACTTCAGCCTTTTTCCCGAAATAAAAGTTCCGAAATTAGCATACAGGTCATGCGCACTGGTCAGGTGCGTAACCTCACTTACCTTTCCAGGTAAGAGCTCCAATGCCGGCGAGGAGGCCACCCCATAATTGATGCGCGTAAGCATCTCTTTAATCACCTTTTCCTGAGCAAGCGAAACCTGAAAAGAAAGACTAAAAAATAAAACGGACAGGAAAATCAACTTTTTCATGTAGTGCTCAGTTTAAAATGGTATACAAAAGCAATATCCTTATCCAAAAGACTTCCTTTGCCCCCATCGGCAGGCACTTCATTTTTGAGCATCCGACCATCCTGAAGAATAGTAACCTCAATTTCATAAGGAGAAGGCAGCGGATCATTATGGTTAATGATAACCCCTTCGATTAGAAAAAGCTTACCGTCCAGTTCAGCTGCTTTACCCAGCGGCACATCTGGCTCATCATTGGTATAATTCCCTGATTTAATATCGGGGGATTCATCGGAATTATACCGCCATACCATGCCCAGGTAAACCTGAGGAGACCTAGGACAGGTAATCCTGGCCGTTACATTTCCATTTTTGCCATTCAATACTATTGCTGTAGTGCTCATATCCTGTTGATTAAAGAGGTCGTTGTATCAGAAAACAAGGGAGATTTTAAACCTGACAAGCGGCTCATGACCTGGCTGGCACGCCTCTGCACCTGAAAAGCAGTAGAAGAAGATTTCTGTTGAAGGGTATTGATTTGCTCCTGCTGGTTTTGTTGAACCTTAATATCCCGAACCGCTTTGGTATAACCCAAAAGACTCGTCCAAAATGCCGATCCCCCACTAGCCAGGAGCCCGAGGAAAACAGCAGGCAATTTGGAAAACTCCGATTTGGCTGAGGCCTCCACGCTTTCTTTCACCAGCTCAGCCGTCAGCCAGCAGGAAAGAAAAGCCAGCAGCATCACAACCGATTTACGCCAAATCTCCGGCCTTTCCGTCGAGGACTTTTGTGCATTGGGATCATCGGCAAGCCAGGGAATCATGGTCTTTAACAGCGTGACCAGCCGCTCACCCGCAAGGCTAATGGCCATAATCAGGGTGATAAGAGAAATAACAGGGTCCATAATCATTTTTTTAATCAAAATTGCCTGCTCAGCCCTCCCTTATCAATACCCCTGTAGCGGTATTTTGCATTACGTTTGGGGTATTGATAAAAATTATATAAGTTTATATACTAGTAAGTTAACAGCCCTCCATCCCTTAATCAGACCAAAAGAAAATACCCCTTGGGTGGTATGGTTTCGATGGTAGAGAGTATTGAAATTTGTTATAATCAATCTTTAATAACCATCAAAAAAAATGACCATGTCAGAGACCAAAACCACAAACTCACCAGAATTCGTTACAGTCACCTGTGATAAAATGAAAGTAAACCTGGCCAATGCCGGAGAGTTCATCACCGTAGAAGCTGCAGCCATATCCCTTGGGAAGTACCTGTCGGATCCATCTACCCCCGCTACAAATGAACAGAGCCACATTTTCGGCCACGTATTTGGAATCAATAACTTGAAAAAGGTGTTGCTGGAAATCGATATCTACAATTCAAAGCAAGGCGATAAGGACCCAAAAATCGCCGCCATAAAATGCTATTACGGTATCTCAGAGAGACATGACCCCGATTTCCCGCTTAAACCACAAAACGGGGAGTTCAGGGACCTGATTTTGATGCCAGTGCTCGACAATGGAAAGGACAAACATAACATAAGCCTAAGGGGAGATGAAATCCTATCGGGATCCAGACCATGCCCAAACCAGTGCGGCGAAGATAGCTTCCTGAACCAATAAGCCAATGACCTCATTTAAGGATATCAGCTTTGCAGTTTCCAACCTCTCGGATATCTCCGAGATTATGCCTGCATTGATATGGCTTAAATGGGGAAATCATAACAAGCCCTATTTAATATTGGGCTTGTTTTTTACCTTTTCAGGTGTCCTTAAACTCATCACCCTGATAACGGCCATCCAGAACATCCACAACATGCCACTTTACCATTTGCTAGCATTTATGGAAGTAGCCGCCGTGTATATCTTTTACCGCCAGAGCAGTGCTTCAAAACCAAATCCAATACTTTTGGCAACCCTGTTTTGTATTTATGCAGCCAATACGATGCTGCAAAACCTGGATGCCCAGTTCAACTCCAATACCTGGACCCTTACCGTGCTAATCATCCTGTTTATGGGATTATCCTTCTTCTATCAGATTTATAAAAACGAAGATAACATTACACTCAAGAAGATGCCCCAGTTCATCATTACCTGCGGCTGGCTGATTTACGCCTCCGGATCCCTGTTCACCTATCTGATGGGAACAGACATACTTTCAGGCAAACCAGAAGGTTTTTTTAATAATGCCTGGATATTTCAGTGCCTGAGCAACCTGATTAAAAATCTGATCATCAGTTATGGATTTTACCTGTCAAGCCCCCTATGTCGCAGGTAAGCTACTTCATATTGGGGACCTCAGTCATGCTGCTGATGATCAGCGTTATCATCTGGTTTGTCTACATCTACCAGCGTAAACTAACCCTGCGCAATAGCCAGTACAAAGCAATCGAAGAGCTCATGCACCGAAATGAGCTGAAATCCGCGTATGCGGTGATCGAAGGACAAGAAAAGGAGCGCAAAAGAATCGCTGCAGAAATGCATGATAACATTGGAGGGTTGATCTCCACCCTACACATATTCAGCGACCTGGCTGCTAAAGAGACTGAAATCGGGCAGATCAAAAGGCTATGCCTGAGGGTAAACCAGGTAAGTACACAGTTAATCAGTGAAACGAGGAAACTTGCCTATGAACTTGACCTCAAAACCCTATCCGGCTTTGGGCTCAGGGTCGCCCTGGAGCAATTATGTGAATCTATAAATGCAATGGACAAGCTAAAAGTAACTCCCTTAATAGAACTTAAATCACCTATTGAAGAAGTCGTTTCGATAAATTTATACCGGATCATCCAGGAACTTTTTACCAACACCCTAAAACATGCCGCTGCCACGCAGGTCAGAATAGAACTCGCTGATATCGAAAACGAGCTTACCCTGATCTACGAAGACAATGGAAAAGGTTTCCACATCGACCAGGTCCCCCCAGGTATGGGCCTGGATAATATCCGCAAACGGAGCGATGCGATACAAGCAAAACTTACCGTAGATTCTTCCCAACACGGCAGTACATTTATTATCGAACTTAAATTATGAAATCAATAAATTTATATCTGGCCGATGACCACGTGATGATGGTCGAGGGATTAAAGGAGATCCTTCGTGCACATACCCATCTAAACATTTTAGGAACAGCCTCAAACGGTGAAGAAATCATGGCCCTGATGAACAACCGCCCGGCGGATGTCATAATAATGGACATAAACATGCCAAAGATGAACGGCATCCAGTGCACCGAATGGGTAAAAAAACACCATCCCAAAACCAAAGTAATCGTACTCACCATGTTTCCCGAGAAATCCTATATCGACCAGCTCATCACAGCCGGCGCAGACGGATGTTTACTGAAAAGCCGAGGGAGCATCGACCTGATTGAAGCAATAAACCGAGTTAGTGCAGATAAATCCTATTTCGATACCATAAAAGAATTCAGCAAACCAAATGATCACCCTGTATATAACTTAAGCGAGCGGGAAATTGAAATCATCAGGATGGTCGTAAACGGGATGACCAGCGCCGAAATCGCAGATAAACTATTTCTCTCTGAACACACGGTGAAAACCCATCGCAAAAACATTTTCCGCAAAACCGGAATCAATACCGTCAGCCAACTCACCTCCTTCGCCATAAATCATCAGATGTTACATTAACCTGTAAATGGACTTTCATTCAAAATAAAATATTAGAAACTCAAACCCTCCCCCTTCTTTTACTCTCTTTAAATTCAGCCAACAGCTCACTCTTATAAAATTTATCTCCGCCTGGAAGCTTAAGCGGTTTCAGCTTACCCTCTTTAACCTTTCTTTTATAAGTGCTCTCACTAATCCCAAGATAATCCTTTACGTCCTGGCGATCCATCTGCGGATCCTCATCAAAGACCAGATCACCATGATATTTACTGTTATAAACGAGAACCAGAACCTGATATATCTTAGACAAAATATCCAAAAGTGAATCAATCTTATTCATAAGCAATGAACTTAAGTTTTAACAAAAGGCCAGATTGCAAATCCAGAGAGATAACCAGTGCCATTTCATTTTCCACCTGCCTAAGCAACCTGCTGCCAAATTCCTGTACCATAATTAATTTATTTATCACAGTCAAAGCTAACGGAACAAATTTCAACGGTACTATTTTGAACCAAAACGGGCTAAAGGTGAGCTATCCAGGCTCATCGCCAGAAAAAAATATCAGATCCGTCCACGGCGAACACTTTCCTTGAGTTCATCTTCCAGTTGAAACCGGTAAAACCGGTCACCCCCAGGCATTTTAAGCGGAGTCAGTACACCTTGTTTCACCTTTCTTTTATAAGTACTTTCACTGATCTTTAGATAGTCCTTAACTTCCTGCCTGGTCATATGGAGGGAATCCCCAGGGCTTTCCTCAATCGACTGCTGATGTTGTAAGTACCTGAGAATTTCGTAAATCTTGCGGAGGATATCCAGTAGCGAGTCAATCTTATTCATAAAAAAAGATTTAAGATTAATAAAGAAATGAATTATACAAAAAAAGCCTCCAAATGCGTTTTTGTCAAGTTTCACTTAGGTGGCTTTTTTTGCCACCCCAACTCATTGCAAACAGTGGATAATAATCTTTGTCACCATAAACCACCTTTTTCATCCTTCAGGCAATATCGCTGGTGTAATTGTTTTTGACACTATTTTTTTGCCCGTTAAATTCAATGTGACGCTAAAATCATCACCATGAATTTTGAACTGGAATATCTCTGGAATCTTTGCACTCAACAATCAGCCAGACAGCAAAACAACAAGCAAAAGCAAAGCCTTATTAAAGAGTTGATGGCTGAATCCGAAAGGTTAAAAAAGGTGTACCTGTTTTTTTCACCCTACCAGGAAGTATCCCTGGCCTCATTCATCCGTTTTCAGCAGCACAGTCTGGCCCGGCTTCTGTCAGCGGTTGAAACAGGGTTCGAATTCCCAAAATCGCTGCAGGCAGACCATCAGCAGCTTATGGCTGAACTGCAGTTACCAGGGATGCTGGATGAACTTCTCGATTTTATAAATTATAATTTCCCGCTCGAATTTGATTTCAATGCGGCCATATCGGCAACCTGTTTATTAAAAGAACAAAAGTCGCAGCAAGCCCTCGCAGAACTAATTGATAAAAAGCTCAGAGAAAAACAGATCAGTCTGCAACTGCGGAATATAATCCTGGATGCTGTAAATTTATCGGACCGGGCGGATTTCACCTATGGGGATCTGAGATACATCCATGCAATTTCTGATCAAATCCTTAACAAACTCGATAATCTGGATTCCGAGCAGGCAATCGTAAATCTGCTGTCGGCCCATAACTTCAATAAGCCACAGTTTTTCGAATACCTCAAAGTAGGGATGCAGGCGGATTTAGAAAGTGCGCCGGAAATTTCCGAAAAATACAAGGCACTGCTGATCCTAAAAAAAGAAAGCGGGCAAAATGTATCCAGACAAACCAGTCAGTACACCCTGCTGCATCCCCCGCTGTCTGAATCAATCCTCGGATATCTGGAATCCGAGCGCCTGTTCTTAAAAGAAATGGAGCTGATAACCACAGAATGGGTAAACTCCGGGCTGCTGGATGCGAACTATAAGGTTTCACTAACAGTGAGACAACTGGCATTTTACATCTACCTGAACGTGGAATGCGGCATAATCACAGAACAGCGCGCAAAAAAAATCCATCAATATGCAATTACCCATCTCGATACCCAGGAGAAAAGCGGAATATCTGAAAAAAGCTTTAAGAATGCCTACTATCTCCACCATGCTGAAGACATTAAAAAAGTCATGGAAAAATTGGCCAAGATGCTTGCCATAGCACGTGAGCGTTACTGAATAGAATTCAGAATGAATTAACAGGGACCGGCTACATCAACCAAACCATAATCAAATTTTTTGCAGCACCATAATGGTGGTCAGCGGTGGCCGTTTTAGCCACTTGACAAAGGGAGCAGGAAAGCTTTCTTTACGCTAAAAAAAGAAATGAACAACAACCTTATTTACAATTACCTGGAAAAAATATTTCCGGTTAGCTCTGGCCTAATGGCCTACATGGACGTCGCTTTAAAGGAATTCTGGTTCGAAAAAAACCAGTTGATCGCTGAAGATTTTTTCGTGGACAATCCGCTGGTCTATTTAGTCCAGGGAACCATCAAAACACAAATAGACGGGCTCAAGGAACCCGGGCAACACCTGGTCAGGTTTCAATTTGAAAATTCCCTTCTACCAGGCATCGGCGAACTTGATACAAATGATTATCTGAAAACCACCACAACAATCGAGGCTTGTCTGCTCAAGACGCTCCCGCTAAAACACGAATATAATCTTTACAAACTTTTTCCCGAGTACCATCAATTAATGAAAAGACTGCACCAAAACCAGCTGGCAGATATATTGACTTTCTTGTTTAACCTCAGGTTTGAGGAGGGTAACCAGCGATTAACCAATCTTTTAAAAATCCAGCCAAAGTTATTCCAGATCGCCTCGGTAAATGATATTTCCGCAGCAGTGGGTGTACATCCCCATACGTTAAGCACATACCGTAAATCCTAAAACAAGGTCAATTTCCCGCAGACGAGCGAGAGGAACCCTAAAACCCCATCTTTCCTCCGATACATCCGCCCTGCGGGAAATGTCCAGCTCTCAAATTTGCTTCATGGAAAGCATATTCAGAAAAGATCACCAAAAGGAATACTGGATTCAGTTCATCATCAATACACTGATCATCCTCTGGATATATACAGCGGGATCCAAACTTATGGACCTGGAAGATTTTAAGCGCCAGTTATCCCTTCAGCCATTTGGGACTAAGGTTAATTCTTCCTTACTGTTCCTGCTTCCAGGCGTTGAAATTTTAACCGCCCTGTTACTGCTGATGAGGAAGACCTTACGTGCCGGATTATGGCTATCCGCAGCGCTGCTGACAGCTTTCATAGCTTACGTCTTTCTTGTTCTTACCGGTTATTATACAAAGGTACCCTGCAGTTGCGGAGGAGTCCTGAAATTTTTGAGCTGGAAAAACCACCTCATTTTTAATGTCGTATTCCTGACCATCAACGGATTTGCGCTCTATAAAATAAATATAAAGAAAGGAGGAAACGGAACAGAGAAAATAAATGGCCCGCATTGAAGAACAGTATTTGCCGGCTAAAGATAAATAACAAAAATACCTTAAACTAAACTTTTTCGCTTGCTTTTTCAATGTAAAAAGCACCCAACAATATGAAAAATTTAAAAATTAAATCAGGCTTACTAGCCTTAGTACTCGGATTGGCAATTGTTTTTTCTCAGTCCGCCTTTAAGTATGTCGAAAAACAAACCGGGAAAAGCTTCGATACCAGAACATTTTATTACCACGGTCCCTCAACCTATACACAAGCCCAGGTTGAAGACGAAGCCAACTGGAGCACAGTTCCTTCCGAAGACCTGTGTGATCAAACCAACCAGGTCGCCTGCAGAATTGACATTGACCTGAGCTTCGTCGATAACCCGTCATCTCCAGCACCAACATTGAAATCAAGTGCAAACCTGGTTGCAGCTTACAACACATCAACTTCTTCAGCATATATCACCGGGTCTGCAGATCCCAACATGGCTAAAGAAAACAATACCAAACCGTAGTTACATGCGGTTGATAACAAGGGCAAGGCTATCCAGCCTTGCCTTCTTGCCTCAAAAACCTATTTCAATCCTATTTAATTCTGCGGTATGCCACTCTGCTCAATAATATCAACTGGCAAGGGCAAGGCGTAATATGGAGCATCTACCTCAAGCCTGTAAAACTGCCCCTTGTAGAAACGGGCAGGAATAATATTTGCCCCCTCCTTATTGAGCCGTTTGATATCGGCCCAGCGCAGATTACGCATCAGCAGTTCCTTCCTTCTTTCCGTCCTGACTTTCAATAGCGCTTCCTCCCTGCTTGTTGCCGTAAGAGGAAGATACGTGACGGCATTTCTCCAACGCGTTTTAAGCAGTAAATTAAGGTCTGCCATTGCTCCTGGGATATCTCCTGTCCATGCACGTGATTCAGCTCGGGTCAGGTAGATTTCATCGACGGCTAATCCACTAAACAAGGTAAATGCATTGGAAGCATAACTCCCTTTGAAAACCTGGTTCCCCCCGTTGACCCGGAAATAAGCACGCCTCCTTAAGTCATTCACGTTGTAACTTGAATATAGCGTTGAATCAACCCTTGCCAAACTGGGTGCATGTAAGCCCATACCCGGAAACATTTCCGCATAAAATATAGTTTCCTTGTTAAATCTCCTGAAAGGAACAGTGATATCCAGCCCCAAAACATCAGGGTCACCATTGAAATCCATTAATGTAGCTTGCAATTTCAGACACTCATCAGAAAACTTTAGCGCGTTCGGATAATCCCGCATATAAAGGTACACCCTGGAAAGTAGTGCATATGCGGCAACCTTTGAAGGCCTGGTTGTGTTCAACGGCAACTCCGGCAGGTACTGTACCGCATCAGCAGCATCACTTATCACCCTTTCCAGACAGTCCTGTACACTCGACCGGGTCGAAGGGACATTAAAGTCACTCTGAAGACGAAGCACAATCCCTAAATCCAGCCCAGAGGTATTCACATCATAGGCTTTACCAAACTGCATGGTCAGCGCAAAGAAGTAAAAGCTCCGGTAAAACAATGCCGAACCTTTAATATTATCCCAGACTTTACTATTAGCTGGGATTCTCTCCACACCACCAAGTCCTTCCAAACATAGGTTTGTATTATATATCGCCAAATAAGCCTCAGACCAGTCATTCTGATACCGGTAATCTACTTGCCTCCAGAAGTATGTGTCCCTGGTGAGATCAGAAGCAGCGTTAATGGTTGCTTCAGGCCAGAAATAGTCATCAGATGAGGTCTCGCCAAATGAAGGGCTCCGCAAAAAATTCATCAGTGCAGCATCATCCAGGATACCCTGAAAATCATTTAAAGTTTCCGGCACGACCAGCCTGGCATCAGATTTCAATTCCAGATATTTCTTACAGGAAAGATTGCTTATTAATAAAACGGCAATGCCCGCAATAAGCATTAAAATTTTTATTTTCATAACTATTAAACATTTAAATTATAAACTGCCCCGAACACCAATCGTGTAACCTTTACTGATACCCCAGGTTCTGGGATAATCCGGGTCAAGACCAAGCTTATTAGCCCGCCACAACACCCCCAGATCAGAAGCGTTCAAAAACACATCCAGGCTCCGGAAAGGAAAGTTCCATTTCGAAGTATTCAGGCGATAAGTCAGGTTTACATAATCAAGCCTGAGGTGGTCAGCTTTAATCACGTTTTCGGTAGACCCACCAAAGAAGGTATCCCGCAAACTGTTTAACGGATAAACGAAAGAAGGAATATTTGTGATCCGCTCATCACCAGCCTTCTGCCACCGACTGGCATAATCCCCATGCCCAATTCCCGAATTTACCAGCGAATTATAGCTGATTGAAGATTTGGTGGTATAGTAGCCAAACTTATAACTTAAGTTAAAGGACAGGCTAAAATTCCCGTAACGCAAGGAGTTGACCAGTGATCCAAAGTAAACCGGGCTTGTAGGTCCCATAAAGTCGATATTATTCCCTGAACTGCTCGCTTCGGCAAAGATCGCGTTATAATCCGTACTCAGCTTTCCATTGACAAAACCCTGAGGATTCCCGCTACCATTCAGTCCCCCGAATCTGTATGCAGCCACAGCATAAAGGGGCATGCCAACGATCGGACTGATACCAGTCCCGCTGTTAACCAGATTGTATATCGCAGCTGTAGATGACTGGCTATAATATTTCAATGTTTTGTTCCTGTTATAATTGAAATAAAAATCTGTATTCCACCCGAACTTAGCACCTTTAAGATTAACCGAGTGCAACTCCGCATCAATACCATAACCTTCCATATCAGCAACGTTTTTCACAATCGTTGCAGCCCCGCCCCAGGCGGTATAATCGAATGCAGCCGGAGCATATAAATCCGTACCACGTTTACGGAAATAACCTACCGTTCCCCGCAGGCGGTTCTCCCTCAATCCGAAATCAACCTTGAAGTTCAGTTGGGAAAGCTGCTCCCACCTCAGATCCGGATTGTTAATGGTCCTTACCCTTGCATATGGGAGCCCGGTAACCGTATTGGTACTATATAACGCAACAGCTGATGCCGTCCTGGATAGATCCACGTTACCACTATACCCAAAAGTTCCCGTCAGGTTCAGCACCGGCAGCCAGTCAATATGGTAAAAGCTTTCATCCGAAAGGGACCAGCCAAGCCCTGCTGACCAGAGCGGGTTCCATTTATCATTTGTATTGGCACCAAAAATATTCGAACCATCCCTGCGCAAGCTACCCGAAAGCCTGTATTTACCTCTAAAAGTATAGGATGCATTCCCGTAAAAACTCAGAAAACGGTATTTTGTACTCGTTAGGGAATTCGCAGAAGACGGAATCAACGCGGTACTGCCCGTTAAAAAATTAGGATATCCCGTTGTGAAATCCACATTCCCAAAAGTCAGCGGATCAGGCTGATAACCGTAAACAACATTTCCACTTCCCAATGTTTCCACCTGCCGCCCCTCAAAACCAGCTATGGCATTAATGGAATGTACACCGATATTCTTGTTTAAGTCAAACTGCAGGCGGGCCGTCTGTGAGCTGACCTCATCTCGCGAAGTGGAAAGACTCCCTCCATTGGGCACAACATACCGGATTGCGCCAGTCGAACGGTTGATCTGGCTGAAGCTGTTGATAAGGTTCCTGGCCTGATACCCCTGTACATCAGCATGTGTTCTGGAGTTGCCATCCTGAAACTGATACTGGTAACTTAAATCCGCACTTAAAAACGAAAGGATTTTATAATTTAAAGCCAGTGAACCAAATATTTCCTTTTGCTGCCTGGTTACCGTAGTATGCTTATAATCCTCGGCCGGATAGTATTTCCAGTCCAGCAATTTCCCCATTCCCGCGGTATCCGTATAAGCACCGCGGTAGCCAAAAGCAACCGGCAACGGAGTACCGTCCGCATTCCTGAAAGAAAGATAGCTCGGAAGACGGCCACCACTTGTTATTGAATTATAGGCAGGCGCACCTGACCTGGTAGACAAAGAAGATAAACGTAAACTGGTAATCGCCTTTAACCTCTTCGAAATCCGGTAATCCTGGTTCAAAATCAGGTTAACCCTTGTTGAGGAATTTTTCGTTTCCCCCTTAACATCATCATAAGTCCCGGAAAGATAATAGTTATGGATTTCTCCACCACCCCGAAGGTTCAGTCCATACTGCTGCGTCAGGGCATGGCGGTAAAATTCGTCCAGGTAACTTTTCCTGACATCGATTTGCTTCAGCGCATCCAGCTGCGAAACAGCCTGCGCAGCACTAAGACTTCCCTTGCGCCGGGCGAGTAGAATCTCAACCGCAGGGGTCAGCGCTAAATATGGCGTATTAATCCTGCTGTCGAAATATCCCTTATCAAACAAAAACTGCTCCACATCTACATAATCAGCAGCGTCCATCTGCTTATAGCTGTATAAATCAGGTAAGGCGCGGATCGTCGAGTGCGCATTGAAAGACACGATAAGCTTCTGGTTATTCTTCCCTTTGACCGAGGTTAAAACAATTACCCCGTTCCCCGCCCTTGCGCCATAAATCGATGAGGCAGCAGCATCCTTAAGGATGGACACACTTTCGATATCAAAAGGGTTAATATTACTGATATCACCCTCATAGATAAAACCATCGAGCACAATCAGCGGGTCCAGCGGGCCATTGATGGTACCCAGCCCCCTGATGGAAATACCTGTTTTGTTCTGCGGGTTGCCACTGGTTTTACCAACATTTAACAGGACACCCGAACTCTGTCCCAGTATCCTGTCCAGAATATTCGTCCCTGTCCGCTCATTGAGCATCTTTTTATCAATCACCGAAACCGTTCCATTGATTTCATTCGCCTTAACCCTCTGGTAACCGGTATTGATATCAACAATACCCAGATCGTACAATACAGGAACCAGCTTTACCGAAAACGCCCTGTCCAGGTCTGCCAGACTTTTAATGATTCTCGTTGTCGGCACATAACCAGTAGAACTAATGCGGACCGTATCCGGAAATTTTTTAATATTCACCACAAAGTGCCCCGCGGAATCTGTACCGGTCATTCCCCCGCTTGCCCTAACCTCAGATAATCCCTTATCTCCATAATCAGCCAGGAGAATCGTCCCTTTGAGTTTTCCAGATACCGGCTTTTCACCCTTAACCTGGCTAAAGGCCGTCAAAGTCGACAAAACAAGAATGATTATACTCGCTAAAACAAGGATCAGCAGCCTCCTGCCCTTTTCCATTACATTTGTATATCTCATATTACGGCTGCTTAACTGGAATGTGAATGTCAAGACCCGCAATCAACCGCTCAATACTGTCCTCCTCCAGTTGTTCCGCCCTGGTAATTGCCTTAATACGGCCATCCGCAGAAATCCACACATAATGCGGATAGTGCCTGTGCGGGAAAAGTTTTCTGGTCACCTTGGAATGCGTGAATATCACCGGCAACCTGATCTCCTGATTGTCCCTTTTCCTTTTCTCCAGAAATTCCCTCACAATATGCAGCGAATCCGTTGCCGAATCATTAATCAATAAAACCTGCACATTTTTGCCATACTTATCCTGAACCTCCTGCGCATGCGGAATCGCCTTCAGGCAGGCCCCGCACCAGGTACCCCAAAAATCCAGGATTAATGCTTTCCCCTTAAAATCAGAAAACCGGAGTTTACCACCAGGCATATTCAGCGCCTGATCAAATTCCAGATCAGGCACCTTTTCACCAATGTTAAGTGGTTTAAGTTCATCAATATTTTTAGCTAATGGTTTAAGACCCTGCGCAGAAACACCTAAAAAAAGGCAAAGCACAGCCATGACGATCAAGATCATCGATTTTTTCATAAAAATTCAGTTAGTTGATTAAAAAAAATAAAGCCCATCCAGATCAAACGGGCAAAGTAAAAAACAACGGGACAGCCGAACCTATACCCAATTTACAATTCAGATATAACCGCCCCGTCGTCACAGGAAAAAATTAAACAGGATTTTTAGGCTTCAGCGCATACAACCTGTCGAAAGGACAAGCTCGAGGAGCCAAAGAAAGGAAACAGAGAAAATTCGGGAAACCAGACACAAAGCAATCCCCACCATTAAATTTAGATATTAATGGTTTGAAATAATTCCGAAAGCAATGTTTTTGATCCATACCCGTATTGGTTATACGAGTCTTGTATTAAGGGCACTATAGCAGGGCTCTAAATACCGGATTGCAGGTTTCTGACGACCCATGAAACGATATACAATAGAGCCCACAACTCTATAGTGTGTACGAAAGTACGCAAAATATAGTCATGGGCATTAATCTATTGTCTCTTTCAATTGGCAACTTGTCAGAATTTGCAATCGAGACTCTTGAATAATACCACGTTAATTTTATTAGCAATCGCTAATTATCTTACAATGATGTAAATATAACAAAAAAATAAATATGTGGCAATATTGCCACGATATATTTTCTTCAAAACTTCGACTTTCAGTTAATGAGAATTCAGTACCGAAATCTTTATGAAGTCATAGGAAAAAACGTAAGGTATTACAGGTCATTGAAAAAAATGTCTCAGCAAGCACTTGCAAACAAATGTGATAAAATTGATAGAGCCAAGATTAGTGATATCGAAAATGCTAAAGAGGACTTTATGTTTTCAACCTTGCTTGAAATTTGTACTGGTTTAGAAATAAATTTAACTGAGATTATGACAGATCTCGGTGATGAAACTTATAAATTACAGTAGGAAGTTTAGAATAAAGATTTCCAGCACAATTTATAAATGATAGTTTCCTAAACTTTAGTTTAAGTCCACTCCTCTATTAATCATTTCCTTTAATCTTTTATTTATTTCTATGATATAAATCGTCCATTTATTAACCAAACTCTCCCAGCTTATGAAAAATAAGTTAAGGTGTGTTATCATTGATGATGAAAAACACGCAATTACCCTCCTTACTGGATACATCGAAACAATTCCAGCACTTGAACTTGTAAAGACTTTTACAGACCCCCTCAAGGCACTTTCAAGCATTTACCCAGAAGACAAAATAGATATTATATTTCTAGACATTGAAATGCCCCACATAGATGGTATTGAATTGGCGGTACAATTAAAAACTAAATCAAAGGCAATCATATTTACAAGTGCATATCAACAGTATAGTATTGATGCTTTTGATTTAAGAGCCACTCAGTTCCTAGTGAAACCAATAAAGTTATCCAAATTCACAACAGTTCTAATGAATATAATTGAAACCGACTTCTCAAGTGCAGAAAAGCCAGGAAAAAATATTGTCTTTATAAAAACTGGTGAGAAAGGAAAACTAACCAGAGTGCATAAGCAAAACATCCTGTATTTTGAAGGTGCTAAAAACTACGTAAATATGGTCACAACAGAATGTGAACAACTGGTTTACTTAACCCTCAAAGAAGTAGAAAAACTATTGAGCTCAGACTTATTTTATCGGGTTCACCGATCCCATGTTATCAATGCGCGTAAAATCGAGAAGATTGTGGGCAACACCATAAATTTAGGAAGCGGTTACCAAGTGCAGATGGGAACCTTTTATAAGAATGGTTTAATAAAATTTCTGGAAGAAAAAACATTAATGTCCGGCCGAACATAATCTTTAATAATTCTTACTTTCTGTTAACGGCATGGGTGCCTGTAGAAATAATAATTATACTCGTTGCTGTAGGGTCTGTGCTCAGACCTTCTTGTTGCGGTGCTGATCGATAAACAAATACTGTTTTTTTGACCAACTTTTTAGGGCTTTGTTTCATGTTTTTTTTTCTTGAAACTAGCCTGTTTCCTACCCCTAATAAAAGTTATTACACTGCGGGTAGCGGTGTTTACACCAAAGCGAATATTGCCTACATGAAGAAAATATTAGAAAAACTCAACACCTATAAAATACACATCAGGAGCTGGTTGATTTTCATACCGATTGAAATTACAGTTGTTGGATTGGCTTCTGGGGTTTTCGGAAGGCCTGGTATTTATTTTGTGCATTACATATTAAACATCTTGCTGTTCTATCTCTGTGGAGACCTTGTTTACCCATTAGTATTTAAAAAGAAATTTGCTTGGTTTTGGAAACTCCCAATATCCTTGTTCATCATTTACGCATGTTATCTGGTGATTAACTACTTTGTTGACTATTATATAAATAAGCATACTTCATGGCTGCTTTTTGATGAAATCATACTAAACAGTCGGTATGCATTTGGGGTGTTGTGGCGAGTTTTGCAGTTTATGGGCTTCTCTGCATTCTACTATCTTTTCAAAGAGTACAAAAAGTCCATTTTATCACGAGCACAATTGGAAGAGGCCAGGCTAAATTATATGCTGAAACAAAAGGAAACAGAAGTTAAACTCAGTCATGCAACTAATGCTTATTTAAAAGCACAAATCAATCCTCATTTACTCTTTAATACTTTGAGCGCAATTTATACAGATATTCATATTATTTCACCTCGAACCGCCGAAGCGGTTATGACACTTTCAGATGTTATGAGATTCAGTGTAAACTGTGAAAATACAAATGACTTAATCGAATTAGGAGAAGAAATAGACCAAGTTGAAAATTTAATCAAACTTCATCAAACGAGATTTGAAGATGAATTAAACATAAGCTTTACATACCAAAATGAAATAAGAACAGTAAAGTTTGTGCCTTTGATTTTATTAACTCTTGCAGAAAATCTCTTTAAGCATGGCATTTACACAGACCAAAGTCATCCAGCAATCATTAATTTATCACTTGTAGAAGACACCCTAATTTTAGCTTCATGGAATTTAATAAATCGAAATAAGGAGAATAATGGTTTTGGTAAGGGACTGGAAAACATTCGGCAACGAATTTTATTGATATATCCAGACAGTTCAAAGTTTGAAATTGAAGCCAATGAAGATTTTTTCAAATTAATGATTACAGTTAAAGTTATATAAATCAATAAATCCGACAGTTAATAATTTAAAGTATGGGTTCGTTGAGGGCGCTAGAGTAAATCACAGATTTCTAAATTGGAAAAAAAATATGACAATGCGAGCATTTCATTAATATCAAAGGTCTTCAAGGTCTTAAATGCGCGCGTTAAAATCTCCATCCAAATGGACCACAATGAATTTGAATTGGCTTAGTATTTTTAAGCATCAAGATAAGGGAAAAAGGCCTGCAAAATTGCAGGCCTTTTCTTTTTTGGGCCGTCTTTGTCGTACTATTCACTCAGTCAACATTTGAACCCAATAGAATAGTCATTGTTATGGCAATTCGTTAAGTTAAGCCAATGTGACCAGTTCCGCGGGTAATAAGGCCTTTACCAATGTTAAAGCCTCCGGCTTTTCAAGAATTAGTTTTAGAACAAAGTCTGTATAACCTTTTATCCCGAAATTACGTTCTACAATTCCGAGTAGTCCTTTATTGTTGAATATGGATATGGCTTCAGCATAGTTTTTTTCCCTGATAATGTTTTCAATATAATCCAGTCTTTCGGAATGCCAGGAGTCAATATCAATCTTTGAATTGAACACAGACAGATTTAGTTCGATCTGTTCTTTAGAATTCGCTTTTTCGACATGGGAGTCGTTGAATATGTTATTAATTTTATTGGTCACAAATCTGGAAGTCTGTAATTGCTTTTCCTTTTCCAGTTCTTTAATGACGTCTTCTTTGATCTGAGCCACCCGATCTTTGTAGAGCCTGAGACTAACCAGTTCGAGCAGTTTTTCATCCAGAAATAAATTCTCTACCTCTGCAAGCTTAATGTTAAAAATAAAGTGCTCTTTTAATCCCTGTAATCTTTGACTGGTATGGTGATCGGAATCGATGAGACCATATGCTTTGGTATTCAGGTGCGGAATTTTATTATATGCTTTGGTGAAATTGATGACGTTCAAACAGCCTTCAACTGGCATGATGGTAAAATCAGGAAGCAGTGCACGGTTGATATTTTCATCAATACTTCCCTTCCTGCCCTCGCAAAACAAGATGTTTTTCCGGCTTCCCAACAGTTCTAGCATTAGTTTTTGGGGAATGTTATTTTTAGGAATGGAGTTGATTTCCCATACATTTGGGTAGGTGAAGGATTTTAGCCAGACTTTGGCCGCGCTGTGACGACTTTCGGCGAAATCGAGATCATGGGTTAAATAGATGAAGGTACAATCCTGTCTATGGTGTTCGAGCTTATCCCATATTTTGGATATAATGGTTTTATGGAGGTACATTTCGGGTTCGTCAATGATAATGAATCCTTTCTTGGGTGCCTGGATGACCTGTGAGATCAAATAAAGGGCAGACTTCTCCCCTTCACTGAGTTTTATCGGTTCATAGCTTTCCACTCCCTGGAAGACCATGAGTTTAATACCCTGGACGAGTTTTAGCTTTCTATGATCGAAGACGCTGTTCCAAATCTCCAGCGTGCTTTCCAGTTCAGTTGTCAAACGTTTTTCTGGAACTGTTTCGTCCAGCCGATGGATCGCATAGCTGTAATGTTTTGCAATGAGATTTTCCATGACAAAACCGAACTCTTCTTTAATCTCCAGAAAGTCTTCTATGTTTTTGAAAGTCCTGGATTTCAGGTTCATCGCTGACCATCTTTCTGCACTGGTCTCTGCCATGGGTATTTTATCCAGCTCCGGGATAAACAACACACGCTGCGCCGATATCACCAAACCATTATTGTTCAGGTTTTCCCTTAAATTATCGGCAAGGGAGGTTTTACCGCTTCCATTCGCACCGACGGCAACAACATGGTTGTCGAAGAAACCGAATTTTTTATAGAAGGAAAGATTGAATTTAAGTTTCTGTAACCGTTCATAAATGACTTCGTAGTCTGTCGTGATGCGTGTGATAAATTCTTGTTTCTCAAAAAGGTCTAGGTCATCATACGAGTTCTTAATCACAGGAATGGCCTCCATAAAAAGATTATAGGAATTGATGATGCTTTTCATGAAATTATAGTTGTCGCCTTTTTTGACAACAATCTGGTTGAGCTCCAGGAGCGTTCCCCTCCATGAATCCATATCAGCAAGGTCAACTCCAGCCGGGCGGTTAGCCAGGCAGGCATCATAAATGTCAACGAGTTTTTTTGAGTCTTTTATCAGTTCCATATTTGGATTGTTTAGGCAAACCAATTCGGATCCAATGACAATGTTAGAAACATGACCACAAAGAGGGAAAGGAGAGCACGTAAAAATAGAAAAATCATTGAGAAAAAAATGAGTCTTTTCTCATTTGAAATTGCTCATCTAACTTGAGCAGCTATCTGGTTTTCGAGAGCACTACCTGGATATTTTTGACAACAACGTAATACTGAGAAGTATTCTCAATTCGAGGAAAGAAATTAAGCAACGGCAGTACATCTAGATTTGAAGCATTTACTTTTTTATGGACAAACTCCTTTTGAGTCTTTCAGGAATATTCTTTTCGAGCTCTAGGGTATCCTTAGAAATAGGAATCCGTTGTAAAATAAAGAAAAAGAATGCAAATACGATAACAACCAAAATAATGGTTTTAAACCCTGGATTGACGCAGTCAACCTTGAGTCCCCATAGATTAACTGAGAAAGATTCTTCTGGTGGAGGTGTAGGTTTGACTCCCATCGATTCTATTTTAAATTAAATTTTAATCAAATTGTGCTTAATACCATAAACAACCAACCCAGTTCTGGTAGTTATATTCAATTTTGCGAACAGCCCTGCACGATAATTGTCTATCGTCCTTGGGCTAACATCCATCAAATTAGCAATTTCCTGATAACCCATCTCTGTAGCGCAATGGTTGATAAATTCAATCTCGCGTCCGTTTAGATCTAATGTTGGAGTTGCGTCATTCCGTAATGCGGATAAAATCTGGCCTGTAACATACTCATTTATGAAAAACCCCCTTTCAAGAATAGTATTTATACCATTTTTCAGTTCTTCTAGGGAACTATTTTTTGATAGATAACCGTTTGCACCAAGTTTTAATGCGGATATTATGTTATCAGGCTCAGAAGAGTTGCTTAAAACCAAAATTTTTGACTCTGGCCATATACTGCGTAGCGTTTTCATGACGAGTTCATCATCTACATTTCCTTTATCAAAATTAACGATATGCAAGTCTGGCTTATCAGATATAAAAAACTTACTCCGTATCTGCTCGGCTTCTTTCGGGTCGAAATCGTAAATAAAGCCCCCAATGACCTGCTGAAGTAGTGATAGCAAACCTTTTCGAAATAGTTCACTACTGTCAAATACGATTAATCTTTTTGGATTCATACAGCAAATTTATGAAATAGAAATAAATATTGCAAATTAGACGCAAAAATAATTGCGTATTAAACGCAAATATTAAAGCTAGAAGGTGCAATTTTTATGCTCATAATAAATTTAGTTTTGAAAAGGTACATGAGCAATTTACCTACACAATTGTTTTCTCACCAATTATATCGTAAAACTCCTTTATTGATATCTGTGAAGTAGCTATTGTTGAACGTTTCTCGTTCCTAACCTCAAGAACTTCCACCATTTTTCTGTCAGGGATTGCAGCGGCATCCCTTTGGAACAAAAGATTAGCGGAAAGCCTAGCCTAAAAGGGACAGCATCAATATTTAGTAGGTTTGTTATAATCAAACCTAAACTTAGCAACAAGCACCTATCCTATTTTCTTATTTACTTAAATTTGCAGCATGACCAGGGAAGAAGTACAGAAACTTGAAGAATTCTTTGCAAATGCAGATAAGCAGGCAACACCGATTTACACTACGCAGTTAAAAAGCCTTTTTTGAAAGGAATTGTTAAACAATCTCAAGTCATAAAATGGTTTCAAGAATACGATACATCCACTGAGCTTAATATCTTTGATGTAGAATTGTGCGACGATTGGGAAAAATGTTATTCCTCGCAACTGCCAAGAGCTGTGCTCACGGCTGAGAAGATTTATGGAGCAAATTTCCACTCTTCTTCTGGGTTTAATGAGCCTTCTATATCACCAATTTTCGCATACGATATTCGATTGCCTTTCTTGCTCTGGGGTCTATTATTTCGAATTGCAATTCTTTTCAACCATAAAACTCAGCTGCACAAAAAAGATGTTTTGGAACGGCGAATAATGATTGAAGTCGAAAAAATTCTTTCTAATAACGAAAAAAAGGTTTTGATTATAAGCCATGCTTTTATCATGAACATGATTAGCAAGTTACTCATCAAAAAAGGATTTAAAGGAGAAAAAATTGGACATCCGGAACATGCTAAGCTCTATGTTTTCGAGAGACCTGATTAACCTGTACCACGAACACTACGGCATCGATGAAAACGGAAATGTCCCTGACTATTTCAAATTCAGAGCCCCCTTTACCTCCGCTAGGGAACAGTATTAAAGCGGCATGCAATGGAAAGAAAAGATTCATGAGAAATACCAGACCAGACTGATCAAAACCTATTCCTTCCAGAACAAAAACAACGGCTTACTAAAACATTAGAGCAGCAGCTCAGCGCCGATGGCATAATTTTAAACAAGCGGCCTGCTGATGAAATCCTAAATAAAATCAAAATACTCGAGGATTATCAAGATTTCATGGGCCTGATTTACACCTTCCTGAATTTAATTGAAATCCAATAACGTCTCCCCTGGATCGTTAAAAAACAAGGACCATGACCATCACTTCAGCGTATTTTTGGACGTATTCCATCCATTATATCAAATCTATGAGCAGGAACTCACCCCCACTGGCAGCATCGATAATACCGATATCGTTAACCTGGCCACTGCAAAGTTTAATCTTTAACAAACAACCCCTCAGGGTTTTGGGCTTTAACCTGGTTAGTGCCGATCAGCAGAATTATTTTCAACATTTAAAAGCCTTTTGATGCTTTTTGACCCTATCGTGGACGATTTGAAAACAAAAGGTTTCCCCTGATTATTCTTAAAAACTGTAGGAATTACAATTCAATAAAACCTTACCAGAAAATTTTGAACTTAAAAACTTGACCATCTCGAAAAATACTGTATACAAACATGTCACATCATCTATCCCTTGAGCAAAATAAAATCCCCATAACCTTGGTCAGAAGTTCCACTCTTGATTTTGCGCATCTGCACGGCAACTTATAAGGCGGTCGGCGAGCGTATTTATGCACTATATAGCATTTCCAAAGGCTGTACGCTATGTTGCTGAGCGGCTACAATTTCTCTTGCCCTGACCACATCTCCTATAATAATGATGGCGGGATGGGCCAATCCTTCCCTTAAAGCCATTTGCTGAATATCTTTTACCTCACAAACCCCTTTCCTCTGATGTGGCAATGTAGCGTGTTGAATAATTGCCGCCGGGGTAGATCCTAAACCTGCTAGTTTATAAGCTGAAGAAATTTCTGCCAATTTTTTCATGCCCATATATATCACAACAGTTGCAGATGTTTTCATCGCACAGGCCAGATCTTTCGAAAGGCTTCCGTCTTTTTTCGTTCCAGTAATGATCCACACACTCTCGCTGATTCCGCGATGAGTCAAGGGAACATCTATCAAACCTGATCCCTGCATACTACTGATACCTGGTATGTATTGCGATTTAATTCCATGTGCTTCAGCAAATAACAATTCCTCAAAGCCCCTACCGAAAATAAAAGGATCTCCACCCTTTAAGCGCACCACAACCTGATTAGACAAAGCATATTTTACCATTAATTCATTAATTTCTTCCTGAGGTGTGCATCTTTCATACGGTTTTTTACCAACATAAACCATTTTACATCCCTTTGGAGCAATTTCCAGCAGTTTTGCATTGCACAAATTATCATAAAGTACAACTTCTGCTCTTTTTAGTACATTATATGCCTTAATAGTTAATAATTCTGGATCTCCAGGCCCTGATCCTACTATAAAAAGTTTAATATCATTCATTTTTTTAACTATTTAATTAATTAACTCACTAATCACAAATAAAAGTGAGTAAAAATTATCAATATTTTATGATAAAAATCATATTATTATTGATTTTTATAATATTAAATCTATATTTGAATATCATAAATCATAAAAATCAATAAAATATATTGATTTCAAAGCTAAAAACATCAAATAAAAAGCAATAAAGTGTGATCAACTTAAATAAAAAGTCGAAAAAATTAAAATAAACATCCATCAAACTCAAAAAGCACCAAAACCATGAATAAAATAAAACTAATTGTTATCGGAAATGGCATGGTCGGATATAAATTCTGCGAAAAGCTTAAATCTAAATCAAATTCATTTAAACTAATTGTTTTTGGAGAAGAACCCAGGCGGGCTTACGACCGGGTTCATTTGAGTGAGTATTTCAATGGCAAATCTGCTGAAGACCTCTCTATGTCGACATCAACCTGGTATAGGGAACAGGAAATTGACTTACACTTAAACAATCCAGTTATCGGTATCGATAGAATGGCTAAAACAGTTTCAACTTTATCAGGAGAGCGTTTTGGTTATGATTTTTTGGTATTTGCTACTGGTTCCGCTGCATTTGTACCTAATATAAAAGGAATAGAAAAAGAAGGTGTGTTTGTTTATCGCACTATTGATGATCTTGATTTAATTGCAGACTATTCAAAAAATGCTAAAAAGGCTTCAGTTATTGGTGGTGGTTTGCTGGGACTGGAAGCCGCTAAGGCTTTAATTGATTTAGGGATTGAAGAAACCAGCATTATTGAATTTGCTCCCCGATTAATGCCAAGACAGATTGATCTGGCAGGAAGCGAAGTTTTGAAATCGATGCTAGTTGATCTTGGTCTGCAAATCCACCTCAATAAAAACACCAGCAGCATAGCTGGCGAAGCCAATATTAGTGCATTAAAATTTAGTGATGATACTGAAATGGCCGTTGACATGCTTGTCATATCAGCAGGAATAAAACCGAGAGATGAACTGGCCAGGCAATGCGGGATTACAGTTGGCCCAAGAGGTGGAATTGTGGTAGACGCCGAAATGCAGACCAATGACCCTTGTGTTTTTGCCATTGGCGAATGCGCCCTTTTTGAGGAGATGATTTATGGCCTGATTGCCCCAGGTTATGAAATGGCAGAAGTGCTGGCATCTAACCTTAGTGCGCAACCTAAATTGTTCAAAAGCTTCGATATGAGTACCAAGCTCAAACTTATAGGAATTGATGTGGCCAGTTTTGGCGATCCGTTTATTAATGAGCCAGATTGCAAAACTATTGTTTTCGAGAACAAACATAAAGGAATTTACAAAAGAATAAACATTAGTAATGACGGGCAATACCTTTTAGGAGGTATTTTAATTGGCGATGCAACAGCATACAACATGCTGTTGCAAACCAGTGTTAACCGGATTACACTATCCGAAAACCCTGAAGAACTAATATTAGGTAGCCGCGGCGGAGAACAGGCTGGTGCAGGCATCATCAATTTACCCGATGAAGCATTAATCTGTAGCTGCGAAGGCGTAACAAAAGGCGACATCCGCCATGCGGTCATGGAACAAGGCTGCGAAACATTAGACGGCTTAAAGAAATGTACCAAAGCCGGAACGGGTTGTGGTGGCTGTGTACCGATGGTTAAAGATTTGATGCTCGATAACCTGAAAGCGCAAGGCAAATATGTTAGAAATGTGATTTGTGAACATTTCAACTATAGCCGCCAGGAGTTGTATGATCTAATTCATATCCATCAATTAAAAAATTATGATGAGGTCTTGGATAAGCTAGGTGAATCGGATGGATGCGAAACCTGTAAGCCTCTGGTTTCTTCTCTTCTTGCTAGTATTTGGAACGAGATGATCCTTAAAAAGGGGAATGATACCGCCCAGGACAGCAATGACAGGTTTTTGGCCAACATTCAAAAAGGTGGCTCTTATTCTGTTGTACCCCGGGTGCCAGGAGGAGAAATTACGCCAGAAAAGCTAATCGTTATTGGCGAGGTAGCTAAAAAATACAACTTATACACCAAAATTACCGGTGGCCAGAGGATTGATATGTTCGGCGCTCATTTGAATGATTTACCCGTTATATGGGAAGAATTGATTGCCGCAGGATTTGAAAGTGGCCATGCTTATGGCAAAGGATTGAGAACGGTGAAAAGTTGTGTCGGCAGTACCTGGTGCCGTTTTGGATTGCATGACAGCGTGAGTTTTGCCATCCGAATTGAGGAAAGATATCGCGGAATCAGGGCACCGCACAAATTTAAATCTGCAGTAAGTGGTTGCATTCGGGAGTGTGCAGAAGCACAAAGTAAAGATTTCGGCATTATTGCCACCGAAAAAGGCTGGAATCTTTACGTATGCGGCAACGGCGGCAGCAAACCGCAACATGCTTTGTTATTAGCCACAGATATAGACAGCGAAACCTGCATTAAATACATCGATCGTTTTTTGATGTTCTACATCAGGACAGCCGATCCCTTAACACGTACGGCAACCTGGCTGAATAAAATGGAAGGCGGAATTGATTATCTGCGTAACGTAGTGGTAAATGATAGCTTGGGCATGGCAGAAAAATGGGAAGCAGAAATTGAAAAACTTGTTGATACTTATAAGTGCGAATGGAAAGAGGCGGTCGAAAACCCAGCCATTAGAAAACGATTTTCTCACTTTGTGAATGCTCCTGAGGATAAAGATCCGACAATAGAATTTGTAGAAATGAGAGGACAGAAGCGTACTCCCGAATGGAAAACAGTCTAACCAAATATAAAATCAACCAACAAATTATCAACTAAAACCAAACAATTATGACAGAAACAACAAACAATTGGTTAGCCGCCTGCCGTGTTGAGGATGCAGTAGAGAATGGAGGTGTATGCGTTAAAAACGGAGAGGAACAAATTGCCTTATTTTATTTTACCCGAAGAAATGAATGGTACGCAACACAAAATGAATGTCCGCATAAAAAACAGATGGCATTAAGTCGTGGAATGATCGGAACCCTTACTGATGAACCTAAAGTAGCCTGTCCTTTTCATAAAAAAAACTTTTCGTTAAAAACCGGTGAATGTTTAAGCGGAGATGAATGTGCTATAAAAACCTATCCGGTTAAAGTAGAAAATGGAACCGTTTACATTGCCGTAAATTCATAACCTTTCAGATACCTTAAATCGTTAAAGACACCTTCACAAACGAAGACCAAAATTATGAAAATCAAAAAGTATGTAGCTTTTTTAAGCTGCCTTGCTATAGCTGTGCTTTGTATTGAAGCTAACGCCCAAACCAAAGTCAACTTATTCGATGGAACACTAGTTGCAGGATATGTAGATCACGGCGCCTACATCAATTGCGTTGGGCCTAACATAAAGTTTAGCAAAAAGCCTTTTTCAATTTCTGCCGGCCTGCTACCCTCATTAAGAATCAAAGAAGATGAAGTCGCACCCGGAGCGACAAAAAATAGCCTGGTAACACCGAATCTTGGTTTCGGTTTAACCGCGGTATTCCATCATTTTGCGGTGCAGCTACCCTTTTATTACAATACAAAAACAGCGACCAGAAACGGCGAATGGAACGTGGGCGCAGGCCTGGGTTACAAATTTTAAATCAAGTCAACCTTAAAATCTAAACCAATCCCCATGACAGCTCAAACAATAAACAAACCTTTAGAAAAACTGAATATATTTTCATTGAAAGGTGTTCAAATGAAAACCTTTCACATTACCTGGCTTACTTTCTTTTTTTGCTTTTTCGCATGGTTTGGCATGGCGCCATTGATGAAAATAGCCAGAGAACAATTGCACTTAACCAAAGACCAGGTTGGGAATATCCAAATTGCATCCGTTTCGGCAACCATTCTTGCCCGCCTTTTAATCGGAAGACTGATTGACAGGTTTGGTCCTAAGCTGATTTACACCTGGCTCCTGGTGCTTTGTGCTATTCCTGTTTTACTCATTGGAACAAGCCAATCTTACACCTCATTTTTAATTTTCAGATTAGCCATTGGTATCATTGGAGCATCTTTTGTGATCACACAATTTCATACCTCCATCATGTTCGCTCCCAACATTAAAGGCACAGCAAACGCCACCGCAGGTGGTTTTGGTAACGCCGGAGGTGGTGCTGCAAATGTTTTTATGCCATTGATCGCTTCCGCATTAACCGCTTTGGGTTTTTGCAGTTCGGCAGATAGCTGGCGTTTCGCTATGATTTTTCCCGGAGTAATGCTTTTAATCTGTGCCTTTTTATATCATCGCTACACACAGGATAGTCCGCAGGGTGATTTCAAAAACCTGAAAGATGAAACCATTAAAAGTAATAAAAACACTTTCCTAATTGCTGCAAAAGATTACCGCACCTGGATTTTAACTGTTGCGTATGCAGCATGCTTTGGTGTGGAGATTACTGTTGATAATTTTGCACCCATATTCTTCACAGATTCTTTTGGCGCAACAATAGCCATTGCAGGTTTAGTTGCCGGAATTTTTGGCTGGATCAACATTTTCGCCCGACCTATGGGTGGAATCGTGGCCGATAAAATCGGAAAAACCTGGGGTTTCGATGGTAAAACACTTTTGCTCTCCATTTTATTATTGATTGAAGGCATCGGCTTAATCTGGTTTGCCAAATCAGGCAATATCGGCATGGCTATATTTATGATGTTTGTTTTTGGTTTAAGCTTAAAAATGGCTAACGGTGCTACTTATAGTTTGGTTCCATTTATAAATCCAACCGCTGTAGGTAGTGTTGCCGGAATTGTGGGTGCTGGAGGAAATATTGGTGCCATGCTAATCGCTTTTATGTTTAAATCGGAAGCCCGCCATTTAACAAAATCGGTGATTGAAAATGGTCAAACCGTTCAGAAAGACTTAATTAATTATACATCAGCCTTCACTTTGCTGGGTTACATCATTTTAGGGATTGGCATTGCAGTCTTCATTTTTAGAACGGTAATGGCCCAAAAAAGATCAAAACTAGCAGAACTTTCATTCGCGGGAAGCAATTAATTCATAATCATCATCTAATCCTGATCATCAAGTGGAAAAAGTGCATAATACCTTAGCCAATGACACCACAACCTGCTGCTACTGCGGTGTGGGTTGTGGCATTCTACTCGGTAAAGACAATCAGGATAGAATTACCGTTGAAGGAGATAAAAACCATCCTGTAAATAAGGGAATGCTTTGCAGCAAGGGCATGAATTTGCACTATACAGCAAACGATAAAAGCGATCGCTTACTTTACCCAGCTATGCGTTACAACAAAAACATGCCCTTGCAAAGGGTAAGCTGGGATAAGGCATTGGAAAGAACAGCTATGGTTTTTAAGGCTTTAATAGACAAACATGGCCCAGATAGCGTGGCTTTTTATGCCAGCGGACAATGTTTGACCGAAGAATATTATGTAGTCAATAAATTAATGAAAGGTTTTATCGGTAGCAATAATATCGACACTAATAGCCGTTTGTGTATGAGCAGTGCGGTTGTTGGTTACAAAATGAGCTTGGGAGAAGACACCGTTCCAATCAGTTATGATGATATTGAATTAGCCGATTGCATTTTCGTGGCTGGTGCAAACCCAGCCTGGTGCCACCCGATTTTATGGCGCAGGGTTGAAGCTGCCAAAGCTAAAAATCCCAATTTAAAAATCATTGTCAGCGACCCTAGAAAAACGCAGACCTGTTCAATGGCAGATGTTCATCTACAGGTTAATCCTGGCACAGATATTACCCTTCATCATGCCATTGGCAGGTGTTTAATTGAGGATGAAAAAATCGACATTGATTTTATCTCAGCAAGCACGAATGGCTATGAAAAATACTGTTCAACAGTATTCGAAACATCATTAGCAAAAGCGGCAGAAATTTGTGGTATTCAGCAAAGCGACATTCGACTGGCTGCATCTTTTATTGGCTCTGCAAAAGGCTTTATTTCCATGTGGACCATGGGGCTCAACCAAAGCGTTATTGGTACCAACAAAAACCTATCACTGATTAACCTGAATTTGATAACCGGCCACATTGGCAAACCCGGAAGCGGTCCTTTTTCCCTTACCGGCCAGCCGAACGCCATGGGTGGCAGAGAGGTGGGCGGACTGGCTAACTTGCTTCCGGCACACCGAAATTTGGCCAACGAAAATCATCGCAATGAAGTAGAAAAATTCTGGAAAATTCCACTGGGAAGCATCCAGTCAAAACCCGGACTTACTGCAACCGAAATGTTCGATGAGCTGAATTCTGGAAAGCTAAAAGCCATCTGGATTCTCTGCACCAATCCACTCATTAGCATGCCCAATGTGCGCCAGGCAGAAGAAGGTTTGAAAAAAGCAAAATTTGTAGTTGTTCAGGATATTAGCAATAAAGCCGAAACCCTGAACTATGCTGACGTGGTATTGCCAGCGGCGGCATGGGCCGAAAAAGAAGGCACAATGACCAACGCAGGCCGTTATATTTCATATTTAAGCAAAGTAATACAAGCACCCGGTGAAGCGCTACCCGATGCAGAAATCATTTGCCGGTTTGCACAAAAAATGGGTTACGATGGATTCAACTTTAAGGATTCATCAGCAATATACGATGAACATGCAGCATTAACCGAAGGTACAAATATTGATATCAGCGGACTGAACTATGAAATCCTGAAAGAAAAACGAGCCGTTCAATGGCCATATCCCAAAAATGGAAAAGCATCTGGAACAGCCAGATTATTCGAAGATCACAAGTTTTACACGCCGGATCGAAAGGCGAACATCATTTCTTTTGATGATCAAAATCAATCGGAAACATTAACCCCGGAACATCCCCTTATTTTAACCACCGGAAGGATAAGAGATCAATGGCATACCCGCAGTAAAACCGGGAAGGTCAATAAGCTTAATCAACACATCAGCGAATCTTTTCTGGAAATTCATCCCGAAGATGCGGAAAAAAGAAACATAAAGGACAATGAGGTGGTTGAGATGTGCAGCCCCAGGGGAAATGTAAGGCTGAAAGCTAAATTTTCAACAGATATTAAACCAGGAGTTGTTTTTATGCCGATGCATTGGGGCAAAATTTTAAAAAGCGATTTAAACCGGGTTAATAACCTAACCAACAACCTCGTTGACCCGATTAGCAAAGAACCCGATTTCAAATTTACAGCTGTAGAGGTCAAGCCTTATCACAAGCCCCGGCAAAAAATCATCGTCATTGGTGCCGGTGCAGGCGCTTGCGGTTTTGTAAAAAGCTATAGGGCATTAAATGTGCAAGATGATATTGAAATTTTCAGCCGCGAAGATCTCCCATTTTACAACCGTGTACTCCTCCCCGATTATATTATTGGCACTTTATCCTGGCATAACCTCATCAAAATGACCGAAAGTGAAGAAATTGATTACAGAATCAAACTTCACCGAGGCACAGGAATAGAGAAAATCAATAAAAATGAAAAAACAGTTCTGGACAGTCACGGGAAAACCCACCCTTATGACATCCTGCTTTTAGCCACCGGAAGCAGGGCCTTCGTACTTAAGGACCTCCCAAACCTGAAAGGAATTTTTACCATGAGAAGCCGCTATGATGCCGACAGTTTCAAAAAACATTCCCTAAAAACAAATGGTAAAGTGGTTATTGTTGGCGGTGGTTTACTTGGGATTGAAATGGCAGCCTCACTATCAGACACCGGTTCAAAAGTAGTTATCATTCAGCGAATTTCGAGGTTGATGGGAAGGCAACTTGATGGCTTAGGCAGTCAATTATTACATGAAGAATTAATTAGCAAAAGCATAGACATTTTTTACAATGACGAAATTGATCTGGTACTTGGCGACAAGAATCTGTCGGGGGTACGTTTGAAAAGTGGCTTGCTGATCGATTGCACCTCATTAATTGTCGCTATTGGAACAGTGCCGAATACCGAACTGATTAAAGATGCAGGCATTGAATGTAAAAGAGGCGTTGTGGTAGATGAATATTTAAAAACCAGCGAAGCTGATATTTATGCCATAGGCGAAATCGCCGAATTTAATGGCCAGATGTATGGTATTACCGCAGCGGCAGAGCAACAGGCGGAAATTGTAGCGAGATATTTATGTGGCGATATTGGCAGGTTTTACCAGGGCAGTTTACTGATGAACATCCTGAAAATGCATAGCCTGGAACTGTGTTCGATAGGTTTGACAGAAGTACCGGAAAACGACCCGAGCTACGAGGAAGTTACTTTTATAGATAAAGCACAGCGGTATTATAAAAAATGCATTGTACACAACGATAGACTGGTTGGTGCTATATTAATTGGCGATAAAAGGGAGTTTCTGGAATTTAGGAATCTGATTGAAAACAAGATGGAGCTGAGTGAAAAAAGGCTCCAGCTATTGAGAAGTGGAAAAACTGCCGAGCCTGTTATTGGTAAAACTGTTTGCAGTTGTAATAACGTTGGCGAGGGAAATTTAATTAACAAGATAAAAGATGGCTGCAAAGATCATTTGCAACTTTGCCAGCTAACCGGTGCCGGAATGGGC